>Ga0209794_1000325_pt1 | contig 86814 bp, 78 predicted proteins | sample EBPBio232013_DNA_FD_185869 | JGI IMG/M metagenome (GOLD analysis project Ga0209794, IMG submission 185869) | Wastewater treatment Type I Accumulibacter community from EBPR Bioreactor in Madison, WI, USA - Reactor 1_5/23/2013_ DNA (SPAdes)... | ecosystem: Engineered > Bioreactor > EBPR >...
CTCTGAGTATTTTCTTGGCAATTACTCTCAACTTTATTGTTTTGTCAAAAGTAATAAAAAGTTACCATTTTGGGAATTTGTTTTTTTCTGGCTATTGAAGATTGTCGGGTGCGTATTTCTGCCAACGTCTAGGGCTTTGTGCAGGTTGGGCCATTGCATTCCGTATGACCAGAGCCGCTATTGATTAGATAATTTACAGTTGAAAACGAGTACAAAAGGTCAGCAAAGAACAAAAAGCTAGATCAAAAGCCGAATTGAGTTATAACGCTCATTGTCATCACGCAAAGCCCAACTTGCGCAAAACCCCTTGTTGTGTGCCGTTTAATCATTTTTTAAGTATTGATTTCAATTTTATTGAATCAAGCTCTGCATCAATTTTTTTATGATAAATGTTATACCATTCTGTTTTTTTGTCAGGACAACTAATTATTACAGTCAAACTTGATAAAGCCTTTTCTAATGCGGAAAATACCTTGATTAATTCCTGGATTGAATTAGCGTCAAAATTTCTAAAGTTTAAGTCTAAACCATCCTTTTTTAGTTTAGGATGTCGTAAAGCAATGGTCCCTTCTTTGGTTTCATCAATAAAATCATATTGCCCTATAAAAGCTGTTCCGTGAGCAAATGAATTTCTAAGTTCAGTCAAGTCTGAAAATATCGAGCTAATTTTATTTGCCGCTTTATAAATATCAGAGTTTTTTGAATATTTCTCAATTGACAGAGCCACCATTTTTCGTCTTAACGGGTCAGCAGTTAAACCTTCGGTCATTATTTCAACAAAGTTTCGATGAGTCGTGTCATAATTAGGGTATAAAATATGAAGAATTACAAAACGAATTCTTGAACATACAAATTCAAATTTTACTAAAAATTCCCCGTAGAGTCTTGTCAACTCTTTGTCAATATTTTCTTCCATAGTAGAGTGTTGGGACAAATGGCACACAACGAACAGGGCTTTGTGCAGGTTGGGAAATAGCATTCCGTCTGCCCGTAACCACTGTTGATTCAAAATTTATTGTTGAAGTTAAGTACAAATGCTCAGCAATGAACGTCCAGCCCGAACAAGAGCTGAACAGAATTACATATGCTCATTGTTATTCCGTCTGCCCAACTTGCACAAAACCCCATGTTGTGCGTTCGCTTTTTTGTCCGCTGACAAAAACGAAATTGATTGTCTGCTTTAATATTTGAGCTTGTCAAAATAGCCATTTGAAAAGCGTCACAAGTCCTACAATAACAGAAGTCACTAAAATCAATGCAATAAGTCCGCAGCCAAAGGGCATCAACTTGTCTACAAAAGTAGATTTATATTCACTTTTGATTTTCAGTTTTTGTTTGTCAGATATTGGTTGAACATATTGGATAAATGTGTCACTATTCTCGTCAATCCAATCTTCGTCATATTTAAGTGGAATAATATTTTTCTCAGTGTCGGAAAATATAGTTTCTGTGTCTCTTGCAGATTTTAAAAGTTCAAGTGCAAATAATTCCAGTCCTTCTTTGTTTGCTCTTATAAAACTTTCGTCAGAACCACTGCCATATTGAGAAATTCCGAAAATTCCTTGTTGTTTTAGTTCATATTCGTCAAATTGGTCAATGATTTTTTGTAGCTCTTCCTTTGTCAACATTAGGTTGTCTTATAATATTTGTTTGTGTGCAGGATGTTCGCTTAAGTGACGCACAACGTGTGTATTTACGCATTATACGCTACCTTAAGTTCTCGATTTTTCTTGGTTTTCATCGTGATTTAGTTGAGCAATTCGTATTGCGCGGGCGCAGTAAGCAGAAGGGTGGATAATTGATTTCAGAAGGGTGGATAGTTGAATAAATAGAGGGTGTTCTGGTAACACAATTTACACGTAGCGGCAATGCGCAAATTGAAACAAGTGTGACTAGTAATAACGAAATACGATGGGATAGGGCGCAAAAGGTAGAGGTAGAGTGAGTCGGGAAAGGATCTGTTTGGATAGGACGGAATTTCGAGGAATTGGCGAATGCGTGGTTGTGTCCGATCTTGCTGAACCCTACAAGCCTTCGGCACCTGAGTCCCAGTGTTGGGTCAGCGATAAGGTTTATATCTAAATTCTTTCTAATGTTAATGAATATTTGCAGATTGGCCAAAACGGTATGTAGGGGGCAATGGCGAGAATCGTTCAAGGGTGAAAACAAATAGCCCGCACCGGGAAAGGTGCGGGCCTATAACTTGGCTATCAGGGCAAATTATTTCTTGCGCGTGTTTTGACGACGCTTCTTGTACTCGATACCGGTTTTGAAACCATTGCCTTCGGGGCTGCCGGTGCGGTCCATGGCACAACGGAAACCTACGGTGCTGCTGCTCTGGTCTTCTTCCAGGAAGCGGCGGGTACCGGGGCTCAACCAATAAGCACGGTCGTTCCAGCTACCACCTTTGATCACCCGGCTCTTGTCGCTGATCAGGGTCGTGATACCATAACCGTAGTTAACACCCTGCAGGATGGAATCGCCATCGAGGTAGTTGATCACATCGGCTTTCTGGTAGTTGCGACGGCCCTTGCTCTCTTCGTCGGTCATCAGGCGATACTTGATCTTACCCAGGCTGTCGCGCTCGGGCTTACCCGTGGTTTGGTCAACCGTAGAGAATTTATTACCACGATAAGGACTTACATCATCAAAGTCGTTCAGCGACAAGGGACGATACACATCGGCTGTCCACTCGTTCACGTTGCCACTCATATTGTAAATACCAAATCCGTTGGGATAGAATGATTGTACAGGCGCAGTGTACACGGCACGGTCGTTCAAACCACCGGCAACACCCATGTTGTCACCTGAACCGCGTTTGAAGTTGGCCATAAAGGTACCCTGCCAGGTGCCTTTGCGCGTATCACGCAAACCATTCACGTTGCTCGACCAGGCATATACTTGCTTGTTGCTTACCAGCTCTTCGCCGCGCTTGCCTTCTTTGCGAGAAGGCTGCGGATTCTGGTTTACATAACCCAGCGCTGCATATTCCCACTCGGCTTCTGTTGGCAGGCGATAGTTCGGCAACAAAATACCATCTTCGAAAGTTACATTGGTACGCGGTGAACCATTGGGGTTCTTCAACTCGTTCTTTTTAGAACGGGCCGCTTTACCAGGCGCTGCCTGGAATTCACCAGCCAGGTAAGATTTTGTATTGAAATGTTCTTCGGCAATGCCAGAAACATTCTTGATTGATTTCTCATTGATATAACCACGCTTCACCAGCTCCAACTCGTTTACCCGGTCTGAACGCCAGATACAGAAGTCGTTCGCCTGCTTCCAGGTTACACCCACCACTGGATAATAGTTATAAGAAGGATGGCGGAAATAATATTCAACCATCGGTTCGTTGTACGCAAGCTCACTACGCCAGCAAAGGGTATCGGGCAACGCGCCATTGCGAACGGCCTGGTGCTCATCACCATCGAATACGGTGTTTATCCAGTAGAGATACTCCCGGTAGTGCACGTTGGCCACTTCCGACTTATCTATATAAAAGGAGTTGACAGTTACACGACGTGGCGAGTTGTTCCAGTCGCCCATTACGTCTTCTTCGGTAGCACCCATGGTAAAGGTACCACCCTGAACAAACACGAGACCGGGTCCGGTACGCTGTTCTTTTTCTTTAGATACCTGGTAACCACCCTGGTTTTTGTCGTTGTAGTTCCAACCGGTTACGTCAGACTTTTGGGTTTTCTTGCCGAATAGCTTCCCGTTCTTACAGGAGGCAACCATTGCGGCGCAGGATACGAGGATTGTTAGGTTTTTCCAGTTCATATTGATAGCCATTTGCTGGTTTAAGACAGTTATAACGGGAGCGATCTTGTTATATTGTGCCGGGCACAATTGGTAACTGCGAATATAAATAGTTAATCCGTCCGTATTTCACCCAAATTACGGGCCGGAAAACCTTTAACGTTTCTCTTGCACGCGCTACCAGCCATCCCGGTACAATAATTGTCCTATAGCAGGCGTTCTTATCACGCGGAAACCGTTTACCGGCAGTCCGTTCTCAGTCCATTTTCAAATAATTGTTTATTTTAGCCGCTTATAGAGAAAAATTTACCCAAGTTTTTTATTGAAACGACCAGGCACCCCTGACCAGTTCAAAGGGTAATTTCTCTTTGCATTTCCGGCAAGTTCCCGGCGTTTCGTGTGAAACTATCCTTAAAGAAAGACAAGATCGCATGAAACAATCGTCCTTTAAACTGGCTGCAGCGCTTATCCTCGCCGGTTTCTCTATTTCGGAAGGCTTCGCCCAGTCTGCAGAACCACTGAACGTTGTCACTACGTCTGTGCCATTTCTCCGTATTTCGCCCGATGCCCGCGCCGGCGGCATGGGTGAAGTAGGCATCGCTTCCACCCCCGATGTGAATGCGCCCTACTGGAACCTGGCAAAAACGCCTTTCAACAGCAGTAAGTTTTCCCTCGGCCTCACCTACACACCCTGGCTCAAAAAGCTGGGTCTCAATGATGTATACCTGGCTTCGCTGAGTGGCTATTATAAGCTGGACGATAACCAGGCGGTGTCGACCACCCTCCGCTATTTCAACCTGGGTAATATTCAATTCACCGATAACTCTGGTAACGATTTCGGCTCTTACCGTCCGCGTGAATTCGGCTGGGACATCGGTTATTCGCGCAAACTCTCTGAGAAAATGGGCCTCGGTATCGCCCTTCGCTATATCTATTCCAACCTGGCCGGTGGCCAGAACGTGAACGGTACGACCTATAAAGCGGGTAATGCCGTTGCGGGCGACCTGAGCTGGTATTTCAACAATACCAACGACGCGGGACAAGGTTTTAGCGCCGGTGCCACCCTCACCAACCTCGGTACTAAAATCGGTTATACGGCTGATGCTACGCAGAAAGACTTTATCCCCGCCAACCTCGGCCTGGGTGTAGCCTATACTTCGGTATTCGATCCGAACAGTAAACTGACCTTCGGCATGGACGTCAACAAATTGCTGGTGCCAACACCGCCCTCGGTGGGTGACTCTGCCGGACTGGTAAGCTATCGCAATAAATCGGTGGTATCTTCCTGGTTCAGTTCTTTTGGCGATGCACCCGGTGGCTTCAGCGAAGAGCTGAAAGAGTTCACCGTTTCGCTCGGTGCTGAATTCTGGTACCAGGAGCAGTTTGCCCTGCGCGCCGGTTATTTCTACGAAGACAAAACCAAGGGTAACCGCAAATATTTCACCCTCGGTGCCGGTATCAAATACAATGTATTCGGTCTCAACTTCAGCTATATCGTTCCCAGCGGCAGTGGCGTAAACCAAAACCCGCTGTCAAACACGCTGAGATTCAGCTTACTGTTTGATTTGGATGGTGGTGGCGAAAATCAGTAAGCTGAATGTTTAATGTTTAAAGTATAAGGTTTAACGCTGCCGCGTGCGAGCGGTATTTGACATATCGGATTGCGCGATGTGCAGGTTATATTTGCCGCAAAGTGTAATTTACCCCAGGGGTAAGTTGGCTTTGCGGCAAAATGCTGTATAGGCGGCAGCAACGTTAAACCTTAAACCTTAAACATTAAACTCTTGCACATGGGGCTTCGTATTGGTTTTGGGATTGATTTCCACCAGCTCGTAGAAGGGCGCGCATTGGTTATTGGCGGCGTGACGATTCCGCACCACAAGGGGTCGTTGGGGCACAGTGATGCAGATGTGTTGTTGCATGCCATTTGTGATGCGCTGCTGGGGGCCCTGGCGCTGGGTGATATCGGTATTCATTTTCCGAATACGGATGACCGTTATAAGAATATTGATTCGAAAATTTTACTGCAGCGTTGTTATGCGCTGATCCGCGAGAAGGGGTACCAAGTGGTGAATGTAGACAGTTCGCTTTGCCTGGAGGCCCCGAAGATCAAGAAATATGGCCCCGAAATGCGGACCATCATCGCCGGTATCTTACAGGTTTCAATCGATGATGTTTCTGTAAAGGCCACCACCACTGAAAAGATGGGATTTGTGGGCCGGGAAGAAGGGTTGGTTGCTTACGCTACTGTATTACTGGAGAAGGCGACCGCGTAATGGGTGCCGGCTCCTTTTTACATTATTCCCCTACTTTTGCGCTTGCCAATTCCCCCTAGCATGCCAATCCTTGTCAAGATCATCAATCGCTCCAGCAACGAATTGCCGTCTTATGCCACCAGCCAATCGGCCGGTATGGACCTCCGCGCCAATCTTGAAGCGCCCATCGTATTGCAATCGCTCGAAAGAACTCTGGTGCCCACCGGCCTCTTTATTGAATTGCCCGAAGGCTTCGAAGCGCAGGTGCGCCCCCGCAGTGGCCTCGCCATCAAACAGGGCATCACCTGTTTGAACACACCGGGCACGATTGATGCAGATTACCGGGGTGAAATCAAAGTGATCCTGATCAACCTCTCGGGCGAAGCCCAAACCATTCAACACGGGGACCGGATTGCCCAAATGGTGGTGCAGTCGGTTGAACAAGTGTCCTGGGAACCGGTCAGCACTTTATCGGAAACAGCCCGGAACGCCGGCGGATTCGGCCATACCGGAAAATCATAAAGCATGAGAATTTTTACTGTTATCGCTTTTGCCGCCTTCCTGCTGATGGCAGGCTGCCGTACCACCAAAAAAATCACGACTTCCCTCCCTAAAAAAGATACGGCCATCACCGTGGTCGTGGCCGACCGCCATGCTGATTCCATGAAATTCATTCATGATGTGCTCAGCCAGCTTGACAAGAACCGCATCAACTACGAAACATTTTCGGGTAAGATCAAGGTCGACTATTGGGACAAAGATGGCAAGGGCCCCGACCTCACCGTTTTTGTTCGCATGAAAAAAGACAGCCTCATTTGGCTATCAGTCAATGCCACCGTTTTCAGCTACGAGGCATTCCGCATCTTGATCACACCCGATAGCGTGAAACTGGTCAACAAAAAAGACAAAGTGGTACAGCTTCGCTCAGTGAAATACCTCGAAGAAATGGCCAAACTGCCCTTTGATTTTAAAAACTTCCAGGACGTGCTGGTGGGCAACCCCATCTTCGTGAACGAAAACGTCATCTCCTATAAACAGGGCGCGGATGCTTTGACACTTTTTATTGTGGGCGACCTGTTTAAAAACCTGCTCACCATGAGCAATGAGGGGTATGCGCTCAAGCACATCAAGCTCGATGACATCGACGATAAACGAAGCCGCACCTGCGACCTCAGTTATGATAATTATGTCAACAGCGATGGCATTCAATTCGCCACCACACGTCGCATCAGCCTCGCAGAAAAAACCAAGATCGACGTACAAATGGAATACAAGCAATTCGGCTTTAACGAAAGTTTAGCCTATCCTTTTACCATTCCGAAAAATTATAAGCTGCAGTAAACGTTAGGGTGGTTTATATTTGGCCCATGATGAGGAAGACCTTTTTGCTTTTGTTCTTGCTGATGTTCACCCTGGCCGGTATGGCTCAGCAACAAAGCAGCGCCGACCTTAAGAAAAAGCAGGCGGAGATCCAACGAGAGATCGATGACCTCAAGGCCCAGATCAACGAAACCAAAAAGTACAAGAAAAAAAGCCTCAGCGAGTTGAACCTCGTGCAAAAAAAACTGCGCCTGCGTGAATCACAAATCCATGTGATGAACGACCAGATCCAACTCATCCAGGGCAATATCAACCAGAACTGGCGCGATATCCTGAAACTTCGCTCCGAGCTCGATACCCTCAAAGAACAATACAAAGTAAGCGTGGTGTATGCGTACAAGAACCGCAGCAACTACGATTTTCTCAACTTCATTTTTTCGTCCGTCAATTTTAATGATGCGCTGAAGCGGATGTCTTATCTCCGCTCGTATCGCCAATACCGCGAGCAGCAGGCCGAAAGCATCATGAATACCCAACGCCAGTTGGAACAGAAACTGGGTGTGCTCAGAAACAGCCAGGCCGAGAAAAAAGAGGCTTTGCAAGAGCAAAGCAAACAGGCAAGGGTGCTGGAAGAAGAGAAGAAAGAAAAAGATGCGGTGGTACGTGAAATCAAAGGCCAGGAGAAAGAGCTGATGAAAGACATGGCCGACAAACAAAAGCAGGATCTTAAACTGAAATCGGCAATCAAGGCAGCCATCAACCGCGAAATTGCCCTCGCTAAAAAAGAAGAAGCCGCCCGAAGAGCCCGCGAAGATGCTGCCCGAAAAGCCGCTGCCGCCGAAGCCAATGTGGCCAAATCAACCACGGCTAAACCGGCCGACAATACCGACAAAGCACCGGCAAAAGAAAACAAGCCCCTGAGTATTTTGGAATCAAGCGCCGATGTAAAACTCATCAGCGATAATTTTGAAAAGAACCGGGGCAGCCTGCCCTGGCCGGTTAGCCAGGGGCGCGTGGCCATGAAATTTGGCCGGGTAGAATACGAAGGTTTAAAAGGCGTGGTGGTCGACAACCCGGGTATCACCATTGAAGCCGATGCCGGTAGTTCAGTAAAAGCAGTGTTTGATGGTGAAGTATCTACCATCATCAATATCGGCTCGGTACAAGGGGTGATCGTTAAACACGGTAAATATTTTACCACTTATAGCAATCTTTCTTCGGTATCGGTTTCCAAAGGCCAGCAAGTAAAAATCGGGCAGGTATTGGGTAAACTCGACGAAAAAGACAGTGGCCGCGGGGAGCTCGAGTTTGTAATCACCAACGACAAGAGCATCAACCTCAACCCCGAGAGCTGGCTGCGGTAAAATCCACGAAAATTAATTTACGTAACTGTCGAACGCCACCGGTTGGGCTGCGCCTTCCTGCAAAAAGCGATTGTACAGCGCTTCATACAACGGCACGATATGGTGTATATCAAAGCGATCGCTTTGTTTGCGCGCGTTTTCCCTGAACGTTTCCAACATCGCTGCATTCTTTAGCAACGCAATGGCATGTGCGGCCATGCCGTCTACATCGCCTACATTGGCCAGAAAACCCGTTACACCGTTGATATTTATTTCTGGTAGTCCGCCGGCGTTTGAACTGATCACCGGTACCCCCGCCGCCATCGCTTCGAGGGCCGACAAACCAAAGCTCTCATATTCCGACGTTAGGAGGAACAAATCAGAAATGGCCAGGATCTCTTCCATCTGCTCTTGCTTGCCCACAAATCGAACTTCTTCCTGAATACCCAACTCGCGGCCCAGCGATTCAGCACCGGGTCGCTCGGGGCCATCGCCCACAAACAGCAATTTGCTCGGCACCTGTTCGCGGATTTTTGCAAAAATGCGTACCACATCTTCCACGCGTTTGATCTTGCGAAAGTTGGATGCATGCATGATGATCTTTTCGCCATTCGGTGCAATGACCCGCTTAAATGCATCGATGCCTTTTTTCCGAAAACGGCTTACATCCACAAAGTTGTGGATCACTTCAATGTCTTTTTCGATGCGGAACGACTTATAAGTTTCTTCACGCAGGTTATTAGACACGGCCGTGATGGCATCGCTTTCGTTGATGGAGAAAGTGACCACGGGGGCATAGGTTTTGTCGCGCCCCACAAGCGTGATATCCGTACCATGCAGGGTGGTGATAACCGGAATATTGCGGCCGGTGGTTTTTAGGATGATCTGCTTGGCCATGAAAGCGGCCGAGGCATGGGGGATGGCATAGTGCACGTGCAACAGGTCGATCTGGTTGTTGACGATCACATCGACCATGGTGCTGGCCAGCGCCGTTTCGTAGGGGGGATAATCAAACAGGGGATAGGTGGGTACCCGCACTTCGTGGTAAAAGATATTCGCATTGAACTCGTTCAGGCGAACCGGTTGCTGGTAGGTGATAAAATGAACCTGGTGGCCTTTGTCGGCCAGGGCCTTGCCCAATTCTGTGGCCAGCACGCCGCTTCCGCCGAAAGTGGGATAACAAACAATTCCAATGCGCATGTTCAAATTGTTGACAGTGAGTAAAGGTTAAAAATCTTTAGCTATTTTTAAAAAAACACCCACATGCGTCGATTTGTTTGGTTATTGGCTGTTTTCTGTTTTACGCGGGCCGCAGCACAAACCGAAGACTCCCTGTTTATTAAGCAATTATCAGAAGAAATTTTACTGCGATCAACGGCCTACGAGAACCTGCGGGTACTCTGTAAAACGGTGGGTGGCCGCCTGGCGGGATCAACCGGTATGGGAAAGGCCGAAGCCTGGGGCCAGCAGACATTGTCGAAAGCAGGCGCCAACAAAGTTTGGTTGCAGGAATGTAGGGTGCCGCACTGGGAGCGGGGCAAAAACGAAGCGGCCTGGTACACGGTGAAGGGCGGATCCGCCAAAATAAAACTGAATATACTGGCCCTCGGTAACTCGGTGGGTACGGGCCCCGCGGGCGTTACCCTGCCGGCAATATTGGTGAATGATTTTAGCGACCTCGAAGCCAAAAAAGACCAGTTGAAAGGCAAGCTGGTGGTATATAATAATGTGTTTGATAATAGTTTGCCCGAAACTTTTATGGCGTATGGCATTGATGGGGCCTATCGTCGCAGCGGACCGAGCCGCGCCGCCAAATACGGGGCCAAAGCGGTGTTGATTCGTTCTATTTCGGGTAGCACGGATAATTACCCGCATACCGGCAGTACGAGCTATGATACCAGCCTGCCGAAAATTCCGGCGGCGGCCATGGGCTTGCAGGATGCCGATAAACTGATTGCGTTGCTGAAAGCCGGCAAAGAAGTGTCTGTTTTTTATCGTTCCAATGCGGAGACCCTGCCCGATGCGGTGGGACACAATGTAATAGGTGAGTTGACGGGTTCGGCTTTTCCGGATCAATATATTACCGTAGGTGGACACCTCGATAGTTGGGATCCTGCCGAAGGCGCGCACGACGATGGTACGGGTTGCGTGCATGCCATTGAAGTGTTGCGGGCTTTGAAAGCAATGGGTTATACGCCAAGACATACTATTCGGGTGGTCTTGTTTGCCAATGAAGAAAATGGCCTGCGCGGCGGTCGCAAATACGCCGAAGAGGCAAAGGCCAAGGGTGAAAAACATGTGTTTGCACTCGAAAGTGATGCGGGTGGTTTTACACCACGGGGCTTTAGTGTTTCGCTGCCGCCGGCCAAACTGGCCAAATGGGATGCATGGGTGCCTTTGCTGGAACCCTATGGTGTGTACCGGTTTGTATCGGGTGGTGGCGGGGCTGACGTAAATCCTTTGAATGTATCGCTCGGTACGGCGGTGGCTGAATTAATGCCCGATGGCGCGCTATTTTGACATCCACCATACGCCCAACGATGTTTTTGAAAACGTGAACAAACGCGAATTGGACCTGGGTGCGCTGAACATGGCGATACTGATATACCTTGTGGACAAATACGGCATCGAATAAACTAATTACTATGGGAAAGTTTTTATGGACACTGATCATTGTACTGCTGTTGTTTTCGGTAGGCTTTTTTTACTATCGGTACAATTGGGTGTTTGCAGAAGGCGTAAAAGCCGGGCAACTGAACTACATGATGAAGAAGGGCTATGTATTTAAAACCTGGGAAGGGAAATTAATCCAGTCTGGTTTCAAAGGCGGTGCCGTTGGTGGTATCCAGAGTTATGAATTTGAGTTCTCGGTAGTGAATGACCAAATCGCCAACCAGCTCATGAGCAATAGCGGAAAAGAATTCGAATTGCATTACAAGCAATACAATGGGGTGCTGCCTTGGCGCGGTAATACCGTATATGTGGTGGATAGCATTATGGCGATGCGGGGTGCCGATGGCAGTACGGTGATTGATCCGAAGCCGGTGGTACATTGATCAAGTCGGCGCATTGCCAGCTATTGCGCCAGCAGTAAAAAGATGGCCGGCTTTTTTTGCCAGTCGGGCAAATGTTTCTTCCAGTCCGCCACTGTTTTGGTTTGCACGATTTCATCGGCTGCCGTGAGGTTAACGGCGATGCATAACCGCGTATTGGGTTTGCATTGCTGCAGCAGGGTGTCAAAAAGTTGCCGGTTGCGGTAGGGCGTTTCAATAAAGATCTGCGTGCAATGTTGTTTGGCCGATTCGGCTTCCAATTCTTTAATGGCTTTGTTGCGTTGCTGGCTGTCGATGGGCAGGTAGCCTTTGAAGCTGAATTGCTGGCCGTTCATGCCGCTGGCCATCAGGGCCAGCAAGATGGAACTGGGCCCCACCAGGGGCTTCACGCTGGCATGGCTTTCTTGCGCGGCGGCAATGAGTAATTGTCCGGGGTCGGCCACACCGGGGCAACCGGCCTCGCTTAAAATACCAATCGTTTTACCTTCTTTTAATCGTTGCTTAAAAACGGCCAGGGTATTGGCTTCTACTTTGTCGATCGCATGCCATTCATAGTTGTCGATCACCATTTCCTTCCACCATTTTTTCAGGTAGCGGCGCGCTGTTCTTTCGTTTTCGACAAAGAAGACCTGGCATTGCTGAACAGCCGGCAGGATATAGGTCGGCAGGCAATCCATCGATGTTTCTTCGAGGTAACAGGGAATCAGCCAAACAGTTCCGGTGGCAGCCATAAGGTCATTTTTCTATTTCGCGCACACTGAGGGTGGCGGCAATCACCGCATAGCTGGGGGCCAGCAGCCAACCCAATACCGGCACCAGGTGCATGAGGTAAAACAGCAGGCCATTGCCGATGGCCAGGCCCTTGTGGTCGGTGATAAATTTGATGCTTTCGGCCGGGCCCAGTTTGCGCCGTTCGCAACTATAATCGATCATGGAGAAGCCATAATAATAACATTCGGCAAACAGCGAGAGCATGGGGCTGATCCAACCCACCAGTGGAATAAATGAAAGGAGTAGTATCGATACCGTGTACACGGTTTGCCAGAGCAGGTTGCGCAGCGAAAGGCGGATGCCGCGCACTATGTCTTTCATCAACTGCGGCCAACTGAAGGGATACTCACGGCCATCAATAAGCGATTCTGTTTTTTCGCTGAGGTAGGCAAATACCGGCGAGCCGACAATGAGGAAAAAATATTTGAAGAAGGAGAAATAGAAGAACACGAACAGGATGCGCACCATCAGGTTGCTCATCAGGAAAATAAAATTCAAAAAGGGATTGCGTTGCTGCTGCAACCAGCGGTCGATGCCGATGAGGTCGCTCAGGTAGTTAACAGCGGCATTGCTCGATTTCAGGAAGAAGTAGAGACCCACCAGGAACAATACCAGGTAGGCGATACCCGGCCCAATGATCCATCGCCAGAGCTTGTGCTCCCGGATAAACCGATGGGCTTTGAAAAAAGACTGTGCAGCAATGATGATCTCTTTGAGCAATCCTGAGCATTTAGCGCCTAAATGTATTACATTGATGACAACCAGCGAAAATCATGCGAAAATTACCGGCTGCATTTTATTTGACCGATGATGTGATTCATGCTGCACAAACCTTGTTGGGGAAGCTGTTGGTAACGCGTTTTGATGGGTTGTACACCAGTGGTCGCATTGTAGAAACTGAAGCATACAATGGCGTGGTTGATCGTGCGTCCCACTCGTACAACAACCGCAGAACGGCCCGCACCGAAGTGCAATTCGGCAAAGGCGGAAAAGCGTATGTGTATCTCTGTTATGGCATCCATCATCTCTTTAATGTGACCTTGGCGCCGGAGGGGCATCCGCTGGTGGTGTTGATCCGGGCCATTGAACCGGTGGCCGGCATCGATACCATGTTGGCCCGCGCCAATAAATCATCCCCCGATAATAGCCTGGGTCGTGGTCCAGGTAATGTGACGCGCGTATTGGGCATTCACACTGCGCACAGTGGTGATTCGCTGCAAAAAGAAATCAGTATTTACGACGATGGGTATGTATTGCCGCCGGCCGAAATGGGGGTAAGTGCGCGCATTGGCGTCGACTATGCGGGGCAGGACGCATTGCTGCCCTATCGTTTTTATATCAAGGGGAATGCCTCGGTTAGTGGCCCGTTGAAATGGCGTACATGATTAGAACTTGGGGCAGGGAATGTCTTTTCTGCCATCGCTGTGGCGTTTGATATAGATCAGGGAGATCTCGATGCCACCGCGGCGTTGCGAAGCCGTTTTGAGGCTGGAGGTATTTACATCATAGGTAGCACCCAGGCGGAAATCATTCCATTCAAGCCCCAGGTAAGGGATCAGGGCATCTTTCAGTCGATACCAACTACCCAGGTACACACTGGTGGGTTTGTCGAAATCGCCGTTCAGGGTAAGGGCCAGGGCACCACCCACCAGGGTTTCAAACGCGCCCGCCTGCCGGCTGTGTTGGGCCGATACATGCAGGGTGGTGTTTTCGCCCGTAGGAAAATAGCCGCCACCGTGAATGGTTACCCGGGGTTGCAGGGTATAGTAACCGCCGGTAAAATTTTCTTGCGGCCGGTTGATATGGTACACCGAAACACCGCCGTAAAAATTGTTATCGCCCGTGGTGGAGCCGCTATAAATGACCCCGGCATTGAAGTCGAAATAATGAACGCCGATGCGGGTATTGTCGATCGATTCACCACTGGGATTGGACCAGGTGCCATCGAGGGCCAGTTCGTTTTCGAAATTTAGCTGGGAGCCATCGAGCCTTTTGCTGGCATAGCTGCCCTGGAAACCGACGCCGAGTTGGTGGAAGCCGTCTTCGTCGAGCGCTTTGTGGTAAGCCGTTGATACCGAGATGAAATTACTATTGAGAATGCCATTGGCGGTGCGGTCGGTCAGGGCCATCACGCCCACGCCCCAGGTATCGTTGCTATTGAGTTTTCCTTTGAAAATGGGGGCATCGAGGGCCAGGGTGGAGGTCACAAATGCCTTGCTGATTTCGGGCCATTGATCGCGATAATTGCCCGAAACACGCACCGTTCCGTTGAATTTACCGGTATAAGCGGGATTCAGCGTGAGGGGAGAAGCAAAAAACTGGGAGAAATGCGGGTCCTGTGCCTTCAAGGCTGTGGTAAATAGGCCCAGCGTAAGCAGTATCAAGGTGGCGGTTCTCATCAGGACTGGTAAAGTACTATAAAACGTTGAGGGCGCCGAATTATTCTACGACTGCTGTTTTATTCCGTATGAAAGGTCGCCGGCATCACCCAAACCCGGTACAATATAGCCTTTGGCCGTCAGTTCGTCGTCGATAGCGCCGCACCATATTTTCACATGGGGCTCACTACGTTTTACATATTCTATGCCAACGGTACAGGCAATGGCGGTTACCACATGAATTTCGCGGGCTTTCCCTTCTTCGCGGAGGTATTGGATGGTTTTTACGAGGGAGGAGCCCGTGGCGAGCATGGGGTCGGAGATAATCAATACCCGGTCGTCGAGGTCGGGACTGGATATATACTCCAGGCTGATCTCAAAAGAGCCATCGGGCAGGTGTTTGCGATAGGCCGAAACAAAGGCATTATCGGCTTTGTCGAAATAATTGAGCAGTCCCTGGTGCAGGGGCAAGCCCGCCCGTAAAATAGTGGCCAGCACCGGTTGTTGTTCCAACACCTTCGTGGTAGAATAGCCCATGGGGGTTTGGGTTTCTTTTTCGACAAAAGGCATTTGTTTGCTGATTTCCAGCGCCGCTACTTCACCAATTCTTTCGAGGTTGCGCCTGAAACGCATGCGGTCTTGTTGAACGCTGATGTCGCGCAGTTCATCCACCCAGTCGCAGAGCAAAGAATAGTGGGCACTTAAATTAACAACCATGAGAATCCTTTTTTGTGCAGGATTCAAAGATTGTAATTTGCAGGCGCCCCACAAAACATTTTTTCATGGTATACAAAGCAATTGGATTGATGAGCGGCAGCTCGCTCGACGGATTGGACATCGCGTATGTACATTTTCAGGAAACCGGTGGCAAATGGTCGATGGACATTCAACAAGCAACAACAGTAGCGTATGATCGCGACTGGCATGATCGTTTACAAGAAGCCATTCACTTAAATGCGATGGACTATTTGTTATTGCACAGTGATTATGGTCATTTCATTGGTCGCGCCGTGAATCATTTCATTGAAGAATATGGACTGTGGCACAAAGTGGATATGATTGCTTCGCATGGGCATACTACTTTTCATATGCCTTTGCGACAGATGACAGGGCAGTTGGGAGATGGTGCTGCGATTGCGGCTGAAACAGGGCTGCCGGTGATCAGTGATTTGCGGGCACTGGATATTGCTTTCGGCGGACAAGGCGCGCCGATTGTGCCCATTGGCGAAAAATTATTGCTCAGCGAATACGAGTTTTTATTGAACCTGGGTGGCATTGCGAATATTTCGTTCAGGCACAATGATCACTATTATGCGTATGATATTTGTCCCGCGAACCGCGTGTTAAACCTCCTGGTGAAACCAATGGGATTGACCATGGATGCAGATGGGGCGCTGGCAGCAAGCGGAAAATCATCCGCCTCTTTATTGCGTTCGCTTGAAGCGCTCGATTATTACGGGTTGCCCTATCCGAAATCGCTCAGCAATGATTTTGGTACCGATGTGGTGTACCCGATGGTGAAAGCTGCGGGCCTATCGGTGCCCGATGCCCTGCATAGTTTTGTAGACCATATTGCCTTGCAGATAAAGAAAGAGATCCTGATGCTGGCTGCAAAAGAAAACCTGCCAATCAAGGGGCAAAGGTTGCTGGTAACGGGTGGTGGTGCCTTGAATGGTTTTTTGGTGCAACGAATTGCCGAAGAATTAGCCGATATTGGGTTGACCCTGGTGGTGCCCGATCGCAAAATGATTGAATACAAAGAAGCGGTGGTGATGGCATTGATTGGGGTATTGCGCTGGCGCGAAGAATACAATGTGTTGAGTTCGGTTACCGGTGCCAGTAGAGATAGCATTGGTGGCGCGCTTTGGTTGGGAACAGAAGCATAAAACTATTTTATGGCAGGTACAAAAATCAGGGCTTTGTTGCTGGACATCGGCGGCGTGTTGTTGTCGAATGGGTGGGACCGAAAAGCAAGGGCCCGGGCGGCGGAAAAATTTTCGCTCGATTACGATGTGCTGAACGAACGACACCATATTATTTTTGATGCGTTTGAAGCCGGTAAAATGAGCTTTGATGAGTACCTCGATTTGCTGATTGTTGATATGGGTGTTTCCAGCAAGGAGGAGTTGCGTGAATTCATCTTTGCGCAGTCGACCGCCATCCCCGAAATGATCGACTACATCAAAAAAGTTAAGCATCAATACGGCCTAAAAGTGTTTGCGTTGAACAACGAAGCCCGCGAGTTGAATGAATACCGGATCAGCCGGTTTCATTTGCACGAGGTGTTTGACGCCTTTATATCGTCCTGTTACCTGAATGTGCGCAAGCCAGATAAATCGTTGTACCAGTATGCATTGGATATTGGCAATTTCAAGAAAGAAGAGGTGGTGTATATAGATGACCGGATTGTGTTTATACAATCGGCCAAGCGTTATGGTATTTCCGGCATCCAGCACGAAAGCCTGGAAAAGACCAGGCCTTTATTGGATTATTATCTCCAGAACGGGGTGTAGCGGTGATAGCATATCTGCGTGGCTGTTATCGCCTACCAGTGCAGTGGTTATCGCATACCCAGGATATCGCGCAATTTGGCGTAGCCCGTTTTTGAAACGGTTAATTTGATTCCATTTTTCAGCAGGGCCATGTAGTTTTCTTTGTCGTGCGGATGAAGTTGGGTGATGTGGGTGACGTTCACGATGGTGGATCGGTGGATGCGCACGAAAGTTTGCGGGGGCAATTGTTTTTCAAACGACGACATGGTTTTGTTTTTCAGGTACGCGCCGTTGGCGGTGACGATGCGTGCGTAGTCGTCGGCCGCTTCAATGTAGATGATATCGGGTACTGGGATGATGCGGATATGGCTATTGTCACGAATCACGATGCGGTCAGCCTGCTCGGGCGATTGCGCTGCGGTGTCGAGTAGGGCCCGGGTTTTTTCCTTCTGCGAATGATAGGGGTTGGTTAGAGGTTGGTCGCTGCTGTTTGTAGCGTCTTTGTTGTTTGCAGCGTGGTTGTTTGCTGTGCCGCTGTTGTTGGTAGATTCGTTTTTCCGATTTGATGGGTCAGGTGAACTGCCGCTGGCCACACTCGTGTTGCTGGCCTGGCTTATAAAACGCCGCACCGCTTTATCAAATCTTTCCTGCGAAAAAGGTTTCAACAAGTAATCGACCGCATGTTGTTCGAAGGCCTTGATGGCATATTCGTCGAAGGCGGTGGTGAAAATAATGGCTGGCGGATTTTCGATCAATTCCAGCATTTCAAAACCGTTGATCTTTGGCATCTGAATGTCCAGAAAAACCAGGTCGGGTTTGTGTAGTTGGATGGCTTTCACGCCTTCAAAGCCATCCTGGCAAACAGCCACGACCTCGATATTTGTATACTCGCTGAGGTATTCTTTTACCATCCTGCTGGCCAGTGGTTCGTCGTCAATCAGTATTGCCTTGAACATATACTTGCGGAATTCGAATAGTGGTGATGAATGTGTTTTCGTTGCTGTCGGTTTTCAACAAATCCTGCCGGCCGAACAGTAAATAGAGTCGGCGCTGCACACCCGAGAGACCGAAGCCCGTTCCTTTTTTACTGCTGCTGGTTTCGGGATCAAAGGGATTGGTTACGGTGATCAGCAGCTCGTTGTTTTGACAGACCGCGTTGATACCGATGACGACATCGCCGATGGTATCGTAAAGCCCAAATTTAATGGCATTTTCAACAACCGGTTGCAGCAGCAATGGTGGCAGTTGACTGTTGCTGCAATTGTCATCGGTATGCATATCTGTTTGCAGCCGGTGACCGAAACGCAATTTTTCAATGGTAAGGTATCTTTCTATTTGCGCCAGCTCTTCTTGCAGTGAAATCATTTCACCGTCTTTCCGGTTGATGGTAGAGCGAAGAAAAGTGGAGAGCTGTTCAATCATTTTGCGCGCTTCTTTGGGTTCGGCTACTACCAGCGAGCTGATCGAATTGAGGCTGTTGAATAAAAAATGCGGTTGTAGTTGCTGGCGTAGTTTGAAGAGTTCGGCCTCGCGCGATAATCTTTCGGTTTCTCGTTTGCGGTTGTTGTTTTCTCTTTCGCGACGCAGCATATTCCACACAATGGTCAGGATCGAGATGCAAGACATGAGCAATATAGAAAAACCGATGCGGATGCCCGTGCTGCGGTTTAGAAAACTGGTATAGTCAGCAGCGGCGGGCAGGAGACCAATCAATAGTTTGGCAAAGATCACCAGCAGCATGCCAAACAAGGCGCTCATGCCCACGGCGATCCATAGCTGGTTCAGTCGCGGTTGGTAAAAGCGAAAAATATTTTCGATGACCGCCGCCGCAACGATTTGTAATACCAGGTTGATGCCGGCATCGACGAGGGCGGCTTTCCAACCAAAGCCCAGTTGCCATACCGAAAAGAAATTCAGTTGGAACACGATATAAATGAAAATACCCGTTAGGATTTTCAGTGTCAGGTTAGAAACTGGTGCGGTTGGCATGGTGGCTGGTTGGCATAAAGGCTGTTCGCGCGGCTAAAGATAATCTCCCGGTAGGCATTGGCGTTCTCCACTTCGCGGATGCGGCTGAGCAGTTCAGCGCCATGGCTGTCGGTGTCAATGGCAATCACTTCCGGAACAGCGATGAATTTCCATTGAACCAATTGTTGTTTGTCGTTTTGAAAACAGATCGCTTCGGCCTGGCCGATCTGGTTCGACAATTCGAAAGCTTCGTGCGGGTTGTTGGCTTGTACCAGCCGCAGTTGCTCATCGAACTGCGCCATATGGAAGCCATCGCCGCAGATGATTTCATACACGATTTTGCTGATATACCAGTTCATGGTTAATAGCTTTCGATTTCAATACCGCCGAATACGGCGTTGGCTTCAACCAGTAAAATTTTATCGGCATAGATGCCATGTTGTGGACGATGGTCTTCCACGCTGCCGAGTACCGCATTGTTGTTGATCTTGAGTTGCCAATGCGCCGGCACAATCAGTTTGATGCTACCAAAAACTGCATTGAGTTCGAGTTTGGCGGTTTTCTCAAAATCGGCCTGGCTCATGTTGATTTCGGCGCTACCGAATACAGCCGAAACCTCACCCTGTCTATAGGTTTTGCTGACCACCGATTTGCGCACCCCCCCAAACACGGAATTGACTTCTACAATATCAAATTCAGCGACAGGTTCGTTCAAGCTGAATGTCGGGTCGCTCTCCGCTATATCGTTGTTTTTTTTTCCCAGCAGGTTGCGTATAACGATGAAGGCGCCAAAGCCAAGCAGTGCCACTGGCAACACAAAGTTGTCGTACCCGAAGTCAGGCATAAAATCCTTGATCAGGAACACGATACCCACAATAATTGGTACGGCCCAGCCAAAGCCGCGATAGGCATGTTTAGCACCCACAAAGAGGCCGATAAAAATGAGCAGCATTTGCCAACTGAACAGGTAGGCGGGGAATACAACGCCCATTTGTTTAAGCAGCAATACGGTGCCGGCGACGAGGATGGCGATACCGGCGAAAATAGATCCCCGGCGGCTATTGCCCCCAAAACCGTTGCGGTTGCACCGGCGTCTTTCCCTGAAGGCTCTTCTGTTTGTCATGTTAGATTGTTTTAGGCAAAACTAGATCGCAGAGGGGACTAAGACAAGGTGGATTCGGTGGGGCCGGGGTGGGCGTCGGTAAAACCGGTTTATTTCCCGCTGAGATTTGTTTGTTACTGAGATTTGTTTTTTGCTGGCAGCTGTTTCTTACAGAGAGTTGTTTCTCGCAGAGACCGCGGAGGAACAGAGGGTGGATTATGGTTTAGCATCATCCCTAATAGCGGCTGATTGATAAGGGAGTATCCAATTTCCAAAATAAAAAAATCTCTGTTCCTCTGCGGTCTCTGCGAGAACCCCCTTTGCGAGAAACTCATTGCGAGTAACCGCTTTGCGAGAAACTCTCATCAGAACAGAGGGTGGATTATGGTTTAGCATCGTCCCTATTAGCGGCTGATTGACATACAAGCATCCACTTTCCAAAATAAAAAATTCTCTGTTCCTCTGCGGTCTCTGCGAGAAACCGCTTTGCGAGAAACTCATAGCTAGAAACCGCTTTGCGAGAACCACTATATAAAAATTCTTTGTGCGAAACATTTTACGAGAATCTCACTACGAGCACCACACACTAAATTCAAAGAGCGAGTAACAATAACAGCAAAAAATTATTCACCCGAATATCCCGGACCTTTAATAAACCGGCCCGGCTTTGCGTTCGTGTGTTCACCGTCTTTGAGTACCTGCACGCCGTTCACAAAAACATCGATCATACCGGTGGCATATTGATGCGGTTTTTCGAACGTTGCATGGTCTTCGATTTTCTGGGGATCAAAAATGACGATATCGGCATAATAACCTGGTGCCAGTTCGCCGCGTTTTTTGAGTTTTAGTTTTTCGGCGGACAACTTGCTGAGTTTGCGAATGGCATCGGGCAGGGTGATTACCTTTTCATCGCGTACATATTTGCCCAGCACCCGGGCGAAATTGCCATAGGCGCGTGGATGCACCGCAGATTTCAGGAAAACGCCTGAAGGCGTGTATGAGCCGGCATCGCTGCCGAAGCTGACCCAGGGCTGTTTCATTTCCTTTTTCACATTCTCTTCGTCCATCAGGAAGTAAATGGTTTCTACCCGTGAGCTGTCTTGTACAATCAGGTCGATGGCTGTTTCTTCGGCGCTTTTGCCTCGTATGGCGGCGATCTCCGCAAGGGTTTTGCCGGTGTATTTTTTTAAACTGTCTTTGGTGAATTGAACCATTATTAATTTGTCTGGCGAGCCGGCGGCATAGTACAAATTTTCCCAGGTACTGGCATTGGTTTTCATGTCTTTGATGGTTTGCTGCCGGATGGCCGGGTTCTGCAAACGTTCTCTGAGTTTGCCAAAGCCACCGTCTTGCAAAGTGGGTGGCATACTGGCCGTTAGCCCTGTTCCGCCAGCAGTATAAGTATAGATATTGGCGCCGATATCAATGCCTTCTTTGCGTGCGCGGTTTACACGGGTCAGCACACTGTCCATTTTGGGCCAGTTGTCTTTTCCACCGGCTTTTAAGTGATATATTTCACCATGCACATTCGCTTCTTTCGAAATGCGGATCATTTCTTCAACGGCTTCAAATAACTGATTGCCTTCACTGCGCATATGCGAAATATAACCACCGCCATATTTGCCCGCTTCGCTGCACAGGGCGATCAATTCATCCGTTTTGGCAAAAAATGCAGGCGGATAAATGAGCGATGAGCCAACACCCATGGCGCCTTCTTTCATCGCCTGCTGCACCAGTGCCCGCATAGAATCGAGTTCAACGGGCGTGGGCGCGCGATTGTCTTCGCCTACCACATAGGTTCTGATGGTGGTGGCACCTACATAGGAAGCCACGTTGCAACTGATGCCTTTTTTCTCAAGAAACTGCAAATACTCACCCAGTGTGTTCCAGGCGATATCGTATTTGATATCCGACTGGCTTTCCTGCGCCTGTTTTTTCATGGCAGGGTTCCATGGACCCATGCTTTCGCCTTCGCCCATCACTTCAAGTGTTACACCTTGCCGGATATCGCTTTGCGAGTTTCCGTCAACGATTAAGCTCTCGGTTGCCCAGCTCAACATATTGATAAAACCCGGCGCTACCGCCATGCCCTTGGCATCGGTTTCTGATTTTCCCTTGGCATCGGCAAGATTGCCTATGGCGGCAATGGTATCGGCATTGATACCGATATCACCCCGATACGGCGTACCTCCATTTCCATCATAGATCATGGCATTACGAATCAATACATCGTATTCTTTCTGCTGACTACAAGAAAAACAAGCCGCGATCGCAGCCAGCAACAACAAGTATGCGCCTTTCATATAAACAGTTTGTATAATTAAGCAGTATGTTCCAGATAAACCGCTAAGCACTAAGCTTAATAAACACTAGGCTTAAAACAAGCCAAGTAATAAGTTAGCGTTAAACAGCTCAGCAGTATGTTCCAAATAAAAAGCACGCTATAAAAATCGCCAGCACTCAAATCTGCAAACGCTTTAACCCCCAAAATCAAGAACTTCCCAACACCCCAGAAAAACCAAGATCCTCGCAACGCCCCAAATAATCAGCAACCTCCCAGCACCTCAAAAAATCAGCAACCTCCCAGCACCCGAAAAAATCAGCAACCTCGCTACACCACAAAAAAAACATCCCCCACACCAACCACCCCACATCCAAATCATCCCCTCAACAAAACTCTGTTCCTCCGTGGTCTCTGCGAGAAACCAATCTCTGTACGAAACAAATTTCTGTGCGAGATAAATCACCGCTACTCCACAAAAAATCATCCCCCACACCAACCACCCCACATCCAAATCATCCCCACAACAAAAATCCTCTGTTCCTCCGTGGTCTCTGCGAGAAACCAATCTCTGTACGAAACAAATCTCCGCGAGAAAAAGCGGTCTCCCCTCAAGACAAAGGCTCCGGGCGCGGCGGCCCACCCGCGGGTCGGCCCTTATCCTCCGGCAACGGTATAAACTCATCGTGGTCATTGGGCGGCAAAATGATGCGGCCCTGCTTCCAGTCTTCTTTGGCCTGCTCAATGCGCTCACTGCGCGACGATACAAAGTTCCACCAGATATACCGGTAGCCAAGTGGCTCGCCACCGAGTAACATCAGGGTGGCTGGCGTGATAGCACGGATCAAGGGATCGGCGCCCTTGTCAAAAACCAGGAGCTGTCCCTCACGGTAATGCACACCCGAAACTTCGATAATGCCTTTGGCAATATATACACCGCGTTCGCTGTGTTCTTTCGGCAGTCCGAAACGGGCGTCTTTTTCCAGCTCGGCGTGCAGGTAGAAAAGGGGTGAATGGGTTTTCACCTGGTTATTCAGTCCGTAGGCATTGCCCGCAATGAGACGCATCCAGATGCCCTTATCGGTGTACACTGGCAGTGCATCGGGTTTGTAATTGACAAAACTCGGATTGTCTTCTTCATGGCTTTCTGGCAGCGCCACCCAGGTTTGGATCAGTTCCAGTTGACCGCCGGCCAGAGCGGCCGGGTCTTCAAACCGTTCGGAATGCGCGATGCCCTTGCCTGCTGTCATCCAATTCACTTCACCGGGCAGGATAACTTGTTCCACACCGAGGCTGTCGCGGTGCGTGATGCTGCCGCCGAACAGGTAGCTGACAGTGGAGAGGCCAATATGGGGGTGTGGCAACACATCGAGCGACTGTATTTCTGCCGGCGTTTCATTTACCGGACCAGCGTGGTCCATAAAAATAAAAGGACCCACCATCCGCCGCTGGCGAAAAGGCAGGATACGTTTCACTTTCATGGCTTCACTCAGCGCCGCCGGACGCGCATCTATTACGATTTCGATCATTTCCTAAATGTACTGATCCCCGGCCAATATCACCCGCCGGCAAAAGTTTCTATGGCTGGCCGAAAAAACGAAAATGGTCGCCGTCGAACAGGCCTTTGTCGCTCAGTTTGATATGCGGTATCACCAACAGGGCCATAAAGGAAAGTGTCATGAAGGGCGCTTGTAAGCGGGTGCCCAATGATTTTGCCATGGCATCCAGGCGACTGTACTCGGCGGCAACAGCATAACCATCGGCAGTGCTCATGAGTCCGCCGACCGGCAGGGGCAATACTGCTTCTTCTTCGCCGGCTACACAACTGATACCGCCTCTTGTTTCCATCAAGAGGTTTACCGCCCGGCAAATGTCTTCTTCCCCCACACCCACCACAATAATATTATGTGAATCGTGGGCAACAGAAGAGGCGATGGCACCCCGGGTGAGGTTGAAGTGACGAATAAAACAACCCGCCACCGGCGCGTGCTGGTAGCGGTTCACCACAAAACATTTGAGCAGGTCTTTGGCGGGGTTGCTAAACAATTGACCATGACTTTCGATAAAATCAGTTTGGTCGGGCATTATTTTTTCGGTGATCAGTTGCGATTCGAGCGCACCAATCACCGGTAGTGATCTAACGGAAACGGGCAACCGAAAATCAGCGGGCGAGAGGTATCGGCCCTGAAAATTGTTGATGATTTCGCTTTCCACATGGGGTAACAGGGAGCGACCGTTTTCGGCACAGCAAACACCATCGATCCAGGTTTGCAAAACCTCAAAATGGACCAGGTCGTCGAGTACCACAAAATCGGCGGGATCGCCGGGCTGTAGCAGTCCCACGTTCATTTGATAGTGTTGTACAGGATTGATACAGGCAACCTGCAATACATGAAAGGGATCGATGCCATAGGCAACGGCACGGGCGCAGAGTAGGTTGATATGACCCAGCAAGAGGCTGTCGGGATGTTTGTCGTCCGTGCAAAACATCATCTGGTCGGCATGGGTTTCCAGTAAGGGCACCAGGGCATCGAAGTTGCGGGCGGCGCTGCCTTCACGCACCAGGATTTTCATGCCCAGTGCCAGTTTGCCCCGGGCTTCGGCTTCGGTAAAACATTCGTGATCGGTACTGATGCCGGCAGCAATGTAGCGGCGGGCATCTTCGCCGGTGAGGCCCGGTGCATGTCCATCGACCGGTTTGCCCAGTTTTTGGGCCGCGGCGATTTTTTTATAAACTTCTTCGTCGCCATGCAACACCCCGGGGAAATTCATCATCTCACTCAGGTAATAAATATCATCGCGCTGCAACAGTTGTTCTACAGCCTGGGCATCGAGCTGATCGCCCGCGGTTTCGAAAACCGTGGCCGGTACGCAACTGGGGGCGCCAAAATGAAATTTCATCGGCGAGCGTTGTCCGTTTTCTACCATATACAATACACCTTCGAGGCCGCAGACGTTCGCGATCTCGTGAGGGTCGCTGATGGTGGCCACCGTGCCATGTACCACGGCCAGCCGGGCGAAAGAAACCGGCACCAGCAGGGAGCTTTCGATGTGTACATGGGCGTCGATAAACCCGGGACAGATATACGGCGCGGCGGTATTCTCCTGGTCAGACAGCGGCCGGATGCTGCTGATCCGCCCCTGGTCAAATTCAAGTTCACCAAAAAAAATACGCCGGGCGGGTATGTCAACAATATTTCCCTGGATCCTGTTCATAATAAATGGTATAAGCCGGGTGTGGCCACAATTTCCAAACTTTCCGCCTACATTTGGCGGTCAATCAGCTAAACATGCAGAAAAAGTTTTTAGCACTGCTTGCCGCTTCTTTGTTCTGCACTGCGTTGTGGGCGCAGTCGGTCGATGAAGTGATTGCCAAATACGAAACCGCCATGGGTGGCCGCGACAAACTGGCCAGCCTCCAATCTGTATATATGGAAGGCGTGTCGGTGATGCCCAATGGCAATGAAATCACGACAAAGGTTACCCGCGTAAACAAACAATTGTTTCGCACCGATATAGACTTTGGCATGGGGAGCTTCTCGCTGGTTGTAACAAATGCAGCAGGTTGGGCATCTAATCCACGCAATGGCGGAAAGTTTGAGGCATTGCCGGCCGACAGGTTGCAAGCGATGCAGGCTGAACTTGATTTATCGGGGCAATTAAGCAACTATGCCGCAAAAGGCAATAAAGCCTTGTTGCTGGGAACCGATACCGCAAATGGCAATAATTGCTATAAAGTACAAATCACCCAGCCGGCTGGCACGGAATTGGTCTATTATATTGATCAGTCGACCGGTTATATTGTGCGTGAACAACGGAAAGGGGGGATGATGGGTGGAGGCCGGCCTGGCGGCGGATCACCAGCAGGTGGGGCGGCCGGCGATGGGTTGGTGAATACCGACTACGCTGACTACCAGAAAACAACAGAAGGTTATGTGTTTCCTATGTCGATTAAAAGAGGCGGTATGGGCGGCACTATGATGATAGAAAAAATTGAGGTCAACCAACCAGTTGATCCAAAAAAGTACAAACCTGAATAAAAACAACATGAAAAAAATCAAAGGTCTTTTTGTTATTGCGCTTACGACTATTTCTTTCGCTGCTATATCGCAAACGGTAGATGAGGTGGTTGATAAACACCTGGCTGCGGTGGGTGGCAAGGATAAATGGAAAGCTATTAATTCGGTTATCATGGAAGGCTCTATGGAAGTGCAGGGCGCCAGTGTAAACATCACGTCAAAGATCCTGCAAGGCAAGGGTTCGCGCCAGGACATCAATGTGATGGGCATGAGCGGGTACACGATTATTACCCCAACGGCTGGCTGGACCTATATGCCCTGGGCAGGTCAGTCGAATGCCGAGGCCATGGCTGATAGCCTGGTGAAAATGGCAGGTGATCAGCTCGATGCACAGGGTTCGTTGGTGGATTATAAAACCAAGGGCAACCAGGTGGAGTTGTTGGGCAAAGAAGATGTTGATGGCAAACCTGCCTTCAAACTGAAAGTGACCCGGCCTACCGGCAAGGTGGAAACCATTTTTATTGATGCGAACAGCTATTACAATGTGAAAACAGTAGCCAAGCAAAATGTGAATGGCCAGGAAGTGGAAGGAACCGTTTACTACAGCGATTTCCAAAAACAAGGCGATGGCTACGTGTTTCCGATGAAGATCAATATGCCGATGGGCATGGGTATGAACGCCGATTTTGTACTCAGTAAGGTATCGGTGAACCAGCCGGTGGATGAGTCGGTGTTTAAGCCCTAGTCACGATTCAACACGACACCAGTTTTTTAAAATAACAGAAGCCGCCTCTTTACACGAGGCGGCTTTTGTTTTTCGGGTAGTGAAATATTTTTGCGGCTATAGCATTATCTTTTTACCGGTTCTTGCCGCCAAGTAAATGGCGTCGATGATCTTCAGGTCTTTCAGCCCTTCTTCCCCATCTACCGGCACCACCGGTGTTTTGTTTTGCAGAATGATGTCTGACATTTCTTCCATCTGCACAGTTTGGTGGGTCACATGCAAAGCACTCAACGGACCCTTATGTGTTTTTCCCTGTATAGGTCCATAACCGGTAGCCGGTTGCAGCTCACCAAAGCCATTGGTGCCAACCAGGAAAAATTTATCGAGAAAATTCATGCTATAGGTGCTGAGGCAGGAAGCGACCGCGCCGCTGGGAAAGCCGAATTGAAATTGGATGGTTTCATCAACGCCCTCTTTGAATTTGACGGGATCGGTTTTTGTTTCTTCGGCCGTTACCCAAACCGGTTCTTCGCCGGTCATATAACGGGCACCATTAACCGAATAAATGCCGATGTCCATCATGGCGCCACCGCCGGCCAGGGCTTTGTTCAGTCGCCATTGGTTGGGATCGCCGATGGCAAAACCGCTTAGTCCCTCGAAGAATTTTATCTTACCCAATTCACCTGCTTTTCGCAGGCGAATGATCTCCAACGTTTTTGGTTCGAAGTGCATGCGATAACCGACCAGCAGTTTTACGCCTGCTTTCTTACAGGCATCTACCATTTCTTGTCCCTCTTTGGCATTCAGCGCCATTGGTTTTTCGCAGATGACGTGTTTGCCGGCTTTTGCTACGCGTATCACCTGCTCTTTGTGTAGCGCATTGGGGGTGATAACATATACCGCATCGATATCAGGATTGTCTTTGATTTTGTCAAAGTTCTCATAGTTGTAACAGTTCTTCTCCGGAATGTGGTAGCGGGTTTGCCAGGCATCAATTTTGGCGGGGGTTCCGCTGATAACGCCTACCAGTTTGGCTTTTTTGCAGGCGCGCATGGCTTCTGCCACCATGGTACCATATCCGCCCAGACCCATGATGGCTACCCGTAAAACAGGGCCCGCATAGGGTTGTTCGGGCGATGGTTGCAGCAAGGTGCCCGTGGCTTCCGTTTCGGTGGCTGCCAAACTATGGAGCGACAAAAAAGGAAGGGCAACGATACCACCTGTCAGGTGCTGGAGAAATTTCCGGCGATTGTTCATGACAAAACGTTTGAGCTTGACAATTATCGACCTTGAAAATAACCATAAACACCAACATCCTTTCAACAGGATTTTTCCGGCCTGCATTAAAAAATCCTTAACTTAGAAAGCAAAGCATGAATAAGCAAATTGCCCGCCGACAATTATTGAAATCCGGACTATTAAGCCTCGGTGCCCTGGCTAGTTTTCCCTACCTGGGGCTGGGTGCTCGTCCGGGTCAGGACATTCCGTTGGATGAGGACGGACATATTTATCGCAGCCCGATGGTTCGCGAAATATTGCCCGAATGGCAGCCGGATATGCCGGCCTTACTCGCGCGACTCAACTCGAATGAAAATCCCTATGGTCCTTCGGCTGTCGCCCGGCAAGCGGTGTTGGATACGGTGCAGCAAGGAAATCGCTATGCCTGGAAAGAATCGGTGGACCTGGCGAATAAGATCGCGCTGAAAGAAGGCGTGAAGCCCGAATGCATTATGATGGGCGCTGGTAGCACCGACCTCCTGGAAAAAGTGGCCATGTTGCAGTTCATGAAAGGTGGCAATATTATTTCGGCCGATCCCACTTTTATGTCGATCGTCACAACGGCAGAAGCAGTGGGCGCACAATGGAAATCCGTGCCATGCAAGGCCGATTGGTCGCACGACCTGAAAGCCATGGAAGCAGCGATTGATGGCAATACCAAACTCGTTTATATCTGCAATCCAAATAACCCAACCGGTGCAGTTACCAAGGCCGATGAATTACTTGATTTCTGTTCACGGGTATCGGCAAGGGTGCCGGTATTTGTTGACGAAGCGTATATGGAATTGGTAGAAGGCAATGCCACCAAATCAATGATCGAGCTGATCAACCAGGGCAAGAACATCATCATTGCGCGCACATTTTCAAAGATCATGGGACTGGCCGGATTGCGGGTGGGTTATGTGGTGGCGCAACCGGCGTTCATCGCTGCGCTTGGCAAAATCACGTTCGGTGGATTGGACCTTGCGTACACCTCGATTTTTGCCGCCAAAGCCAGTATGGATGACATGGCTTTCCAAATCATGACCAAGGAGAAAAACAACGCCAATAAAAAATGGCTGTGTGAAAGACTAACGGCCCTGGGATACAAAGACTATATTCCCTCCTATACCAATTTCGTGATCTTCCCCATTAAAATGAAGGGCAAGGATTTTCTGGATGCCATGATGGCCAAGGGCGTGGGCATACGCGTTTTTGAAGTGCAGAAAAAACCCTGGTGCCGCGTGAGTTTGGGTACGGCCGATGAGCTCAAGCTTTTTGTAGATGCCTTGCAAGCGCTTTCCTGAAAAGCCCCTCGTTGAAGTGGTTTGACGCGCACCTTTTTCGGTAACGGGTAGGCATAGCCGCTAATCATTGAGGAGTTGGCGGATATCAGCGGCAAGTTTGTCGATGCTTTCTTTTTGTGTGGCATCGTAGAAGCCGCGAACCCGTCGTTTACCGTCGACCAGGGCTACGTATTCGGTATGGATAAAATCTTTGTTGTTAGCGCTGTCTTCAACCGCGAGTAAATAATCTTCTCTGGCGGCTTTGTACAAAGCATATTTATCGCCGGTGAGCAATTGCCAGGACGGGGCCTGGGCGCCAATGGTTTTAGCATAGGCTGCCATCACCGGCACCGAATCGGTTTCGGGATTTACTGTATGGGAAAGTATAACCAGGTTGGAATCGTTTTTAAATGTCTCGTGAATGGTTTGCAGGTTCCGGTTCATGGTTTTACAAATGCCCGGACAGGTGGTAAAAAAATATTCTACCACGGTGGTTTTGCCGTCGACCATTTGACGGGTAACAACTTGTCCGTCTTGGTTGGTGAAAGAAAAATCACCCGCCGTATGGCCGGGTTCACCCAATACCGGTAAACTGTTCTTGCGCGCGGTAAACTGGTAAATCATGTATCCCAGGGCCAGCAGGGTGAGTGTTAGTACCAGGAATACAGAGATGTTCGACAATCGAGTAGCCATGCATGGAATGTTTACAATACAATCGACACATGCAGCATGCCCCGGTTGCCGGCTTTCACGAAGCCATTGGCCAGGTTCTGCTGCACAGGCAACTGAAAGTTAGCACCCACGGCCCATTTGCCCATCGAAATTTCGCAACCGCCGCCAGCCAGCACCAGGTGCCCACCGGATACATCGGTTTTAACCTCGTGGTTCAAATCGCGTTTGGCCGTTTCATACGAGAGTCCGGCGTTGGGCGCAATACTGTATTTGTTTTTTACGCGCCACTTGTGGTACAACTGCGCAGCCAGGCTGAATTTATTGCCATACTGGTAATCGTAGCGATTGGTGGTATTGATCTTGTAGCTACTAACCACACTTAACCCCAAATCCTGTAACCGAATATCATACATGGCATTGAGGGTGAAGTCGACACTGCCTGTACCCAACTGAAAAAGGTTGGCGCCGGCTGAATTCTCGACCGCTTTGCTATTGTCGTATTTGCCCACGGGCAGTTTCACACCAACACCTGCCCACAGTGTTTGCACCAGCAATTTTTCACCATAGGTCTTGCGCCGGTTGAGCAGGTTATAATAACCCTGCAAACCGATATCGCCCATACCGGTTTTGTGATAGGTTTCGCCCTGGTTGTGCTTTTCGTTGAAGCTAACCGGCAGGTACCCCATCATGCGAAATTTTTTTCCGAGCGACCAGCCACCCCATAATTCGGCTGTGCGATAAGTTTCATCGGTGGTCAGGTAAGAGCTTTCACCACCGGCGCCGATATGCGTGCGCAAATGGTTGTGGCGATAGCGAATGCCGAATACGGTTTTATTGAAGTCGGGCAATATGCCAATATAATAGCCGCCTACGCCACAGCCGCAAATATCGCAGGCCTTGGTACTAAGCGATACTAATAAAAAACAGGCAGCGGTAAGTATGGTACGTATCATGGTTCGGCAAAGCGTTTATTGGTGATGAAATTTTTGTCGTTCAGTGTTTTTAAAAAGCTGATGATTTGTTTTTGTTCTGTGCTGTTGAGTGATATGCCCAGTTTTCCGTTTTGCTGTAAGGCATTGTCGAGATTGGGTGTGGCCTGCACATGCAACGCATATTGTTCTAACACAGCTTCGAGGCTGATGAAACGGCCATCGTGCATATAGGGCGATGTATAGGAAAGGTTGCGCAGGCTGGGCACTTTGAATTTGTAGAGATCGAGTTCATTCAAGGTAACGAGGTAGCGGCCTTTGTCGTTGTTGGCGCCTATGCCAATGCCATTGTTGCGAAAAGAATAGTCGGTGAACAAGGGTTCTTTGTGGCAGGAACTGCAGTTTTGTATGAACAGTGTATAACCGGCTGCTTCATCATCGGTGAAACTGGGTCCCTGTTTGCGCATCACGCTGTCGTATTTCGACTGATCGCTCACCAGCATCAGCATGTATTGAGAAAGTGCTTTCAGAAAGCGATCGGAACTGATTTCGTCGGTGCCAAACGCTTTTTTAAACAGCCCGGGATAATCGGGATGTGCGCGGAGTTTGTTCAATACATTCTCCAGTTTTTCATCCATCTCCACTACGTTGAGAATGGGTGCGATCGGTTGCAGGTCGAGGTCAAATACACCACCATCCCAAAAATACGTCGGGCTCCAGGCCAGGTTCATCACGGGTGGCGAATTGCGGCTGCCCAGCCGGTCATCGATGCCATGGCTGACATCGTGACCGTGCTGGGTAAAGCCGGAAGATTGTATGTGACAACTGGCGCAACTGATGGTATTATCGCGCGACAACCTTGGTTCGTAAAACAGTTTACGACCCAATTCAAATTTTTCTTCGGTGATTTCATTGCTGGCAAAATGATACACCGGCTCGGGAAAATCAGCAGGTTTTTCGAAAGTCGCGAAATGACTGATGACTTCTTTAGAGCAGGCGCCCAATAATAGCAGGATCAAAACCACCCCTATTGGCTTGCGTAACATATACCTAGTTTTCGGTATGATCGTGGCGGAACATAGAACTGTAATTGTTGGCGATGGTAACGCTGAAGTCGCTGAACATCACCGATGGATGTGCCGCAATACTTACCGGCGTATTGCCATCAAGCACTTTTGCAACATCCACCATCAGGTGAATATTTGCTTCGCGACCCGTTCTTACTTTGGGTACACCACCTGCTGTTAAATCGAGTGTAACCGTTTTGATGTTGTTGATAGTGGGAGCTGAGTAACCACCAAACCCACCGATATGGTAACGAAACTTATGCTGACCAGAATTATCGAGTGGCGCAGCGGCTGAAATGCCTTCCATCTTGAAGAAGATATAACCACTGTTCCATCCCCAGTACATGCTGGTTTCCATATCGCCGGCAGGGTCGAGCACGCCGGTGCGTTTGCTCAGGTCCATGGTGCTGCGCAGGCTATCTACACCTACTGTAAAACTGATGCTGCTGTAATCACCTTGCGGCACCAGCAGTTCGGCCTCGTGTTTGGTTTCGTCGCTTTCAACGATCAGAAAATAACTGCTGTCTTGCGGCACGGTATAGGTTACGCCACTGGTATTGGTGAGTTTGAAATTGCTCACATAATAACGCAGTTCAGAAACAGAATAAGACTCTGCAAAACTATTGGTGTAAGTGCCGGTGTTGAGAACAAGGTTTTGTCCGCCGACAATATTGTCAAACTCGACCGACAAAGCGGCTTTAACATTGCTATCTGGTGTTGGTGCATCGTCTTTTTGGCAAGCGGTCAAGCTGGCGATCGCCAGGCAAAGCAGGAAATATTTTTTCATGTATCGAAGTATTTAATTTGATCTGTAATCAGGTGGGAAAAGGGGGGTAGCAGCCGTCTTTCGCCTATCGACAAGTTTATACCCACCTCTTGTAAACAACAGGTAGTAGCAAGTGATGACGCTTATACAATCGTGAGGTCCAAACGACCGCGGTAATGACTGCCCGGTAAAATGCAGGGTCGGCTTAAGCCAGTGGGGGATGAAAAACCAGGTTGGTAAATTGGTTGAAGCGAAGCTTTTCTATGAAACCGTATTGTAAACGGATGTCTTTGCTGAACAGCGGAAGATCGATGCTGTCGATGCCATCGAAATAATCGATGCTGATGGTCGTGAAGCTTTTTTGGTTGGTCGTACCGGGTATGTCGGCGTTTTTGGCGAGTTGCTTTTCAAGCTGACAGGTACCAAAACATTTCATGGCCGGTTTGTTCCTGTTTTCACAAAGGTTGGCAGCAATATAGTCTTTGTTAAGGGCGTATTCCATACAGGCAAACGGAACGGCCGCCAGCTTCAGCAGGGTGAGTAAGAGAAGATAAGCAGCAGCGATATGACGAACAGTTATAGTCATTTCGCTGGCGAAGCTACACAAAAAAGAAGCCGTCGAATATGATTTGCATCACATGACGGCGCTTTTTTTGTCTATTTAATAAGGCGATTACCCTGACTTAGAGGCGATTCACCACTTCCTGGCCCATGGCTTCGGTGTTTAAAATCATATTGGCTGGCGTTGTCGCATTCGCGATGTCTTTGGTACGATAGCCTGCTTTTAAAACCTGGTCGACCGCATTGATAATGGCTGCTGCTTCGGCTTTAAGGCCGAAGGAAATGTCGAGCAGCAAAGCGGCGGACAAAATCGAAGCCAGCGGATTGGCAATGCCTTTGCCGGTGATATCGTGTGCTGATCCATGGATGGGTTCATACACGCCGGTACCATCGCCAATGGAAGCGCTGGCAAGCATGCCCATGGAGCCTGCAATTTGGGAAGCTTCGTCGGTGAGGATATCGCCAAAAAGATTCGCGGTTACCACTACATCATAACGACGCGGGTCTTTGATCAGCAACATCGCCATCGAATCTACAAACTGGTGTTCGAGTTCCACATCGGGATACTCTTTCGCTACCTGTTGTACGGTTTCGCGCCAGAGGCGACTGGTCTCCAGCACATTTGCTTTGTCGACCGAACAAAGTTTTTTGCGACGACCGCGGGCAGCTTCAAATGCTTTGCGGGCGATGCGTTCTACTTCGTAACGACTGTATTCGGCGATGTCAAAAGCGGTATCGCCATTGTTTTTGCGGCCTTTCTCGCCGAAATAAATATCACCGGTCAGTTCGCGAAAGAAAAGAATATCGGCGCCTTTGAGGATCTCGGGCTTGATGCTGGACGCTTCTAACAGTTCATCGAATAATTTGATGGGGCGCAGGTTTGCATAGAGGCCAAGCTCTTTGCGCATTTTCAGCAAGCCCTGCTCGGGGCGCACTTTGGCCGAAGGGTCGTTGTCGTATTTGGGATGGCCTACAGCGCCAAATAATACGGCGTCTGAAGCGCGCATTTTTTCGAGCGAAACATCGGGCAGGGCTTGTCCCGTGGCTTCGATGGCCGCATGGCCAATCAGGGCTTCATCGTACTGAAAGGTGTGGCCAAATTTGGCCGCTATTTTGTCGAGTACTTTTTTACCGGCCGCAGTTACTTCCTGACCGATGCCATCGCCGGGTACGATGAGTATTTTTTTGGTAGCCATTCGATTGCTTTTCGCGTGATTGTATTTATTAGATAATATTCAGCATCTTCTGTGTGGCCTTGATGGCCGACACGGTTTGATCGCTGTCTAGTCCGCGGGTTTTGAATTCACGGTTGTTTAATCGCCAGGTGATGACCGTTTCACAAAGGGCATCACTCTTGCCACCAGGCGGAATGCGCACCGTGTAATCGGTCAATACCGGCAACTCTATTTTCTTCAGCTTGTACACTTTTTTCAGTGCATTCATGAAGGCATCGTACTGGCCATCGCCCTGCGCCTGTTCTTCAAATTTTTCACCACGCAAACTGATCTGCAGGGTAACAGAAGGCTTCAGGTTTTTGGCGTGCATGAGTACATAGCTGTCGATCGTTACATGCTCTTCGTGTTGATTGCTGTCGAGCACATCACCAATAATATAGGGCAGGTCGGCCTGCGTCACCACTTCTTTGCGATCACCGAGTTCAATAATGCGCTGGGTCACTTTTTTCAGGTCGGCATCGCTGAGTTGGATGCCTAATTGCGCGAGGTTGTTTTCAATATTGGCCTTGCCACTGGTTTTGCCGAGTGCATATTTGCGCTGGCGGCCAAAACGTTCGGGCATCAGGTCACTGAAATAGAGTTTGTTCTTTTTGTCGCCATCGGCATGAATCCCGGCGGTTTGGGTAAAGACATTTTCGCCCACCACCGGTTTGTTGGCCGGAATGCGAAAACCGCTGAAGGTTTCTACCAGCTTGCTGACCGAATACAAAGATTTTTCTGCCACCCGGGTTTTGACCGAAGGCATGAAGTCGTTCAGTACGGCGATGGCGCTGGCAAGAGGCGCATTACCGGCTCTTTCGCCCATGCCATTGATGGTGAGGTGCAAGCCATGCGCACCGGCCTTGATGGCTTCCAGCACATTGGCGGTACCGAGGTCATAATCGTTGTGTGCGTGGAAGTCGAAATGCGTATGTGGGTAACGGTTAACTATAGCCGAAACAAAATCAAACACTTCGGCCGGTGTGAGCACGCCGAGGGTATCGGGCAGCATCACTCTTTTTACCGATTGGGTTTGCAGGAAATCGAGGTACTGAAACACATAATCCGGCGAATGCCGCATGCCATTGCTCCAGTCTTCCAGGTATATATTGGCCTGGATGCCTTTTTTCTTTGCCAGGCTGAGTACTGCCGCGATATCAGCAAAATGTTCTTCGGGTTTCTTGCGTAATTGGTGGGTGAGGTGATTGAGCGAACCCTTGGTTAGCAGGTTCATTACTTTGGCGCCGGCCTGGATCATCCATTGTACCGACACATCACCATCCACAAAACTGAGCACCTCCACTTTATCGAGCAGCCCTTGTTGCTTGGCCCATTTGGTGATTTTCTTCACCGCGTCGAACTCACCTTCCGACACGCGGGCAGAAGCGATTTCAATGCGATCTACTTTCACTTCGGTGAGCAGGAGCTGGGCAATGGTCAGTTTTTCGGAGGCGGAAAAAGATACCCCGCTGGTTTGTTCACCATCGCGCAGGGTGGTGTCCATGATCTCAATTGCTCTTCGGCTGGTCGACATAAGGGCTGGTTAAAAGGGCCGGCTGCCGGCAAACTGTTGGATATCGTTTTTGATGGCCTGTAGAAAATCGATATCATCATATCCATTGGTCAGGTTGTCTTTCTTGTAGCCGTTGATATCAAAACCTTCTTGTTCGCCGGTGGCCAAAATGGTAATGGTTTGCGCGGGCAGGCTCACTTCCAGCAAGGCGTTGGCGTCTTTTTCGATGGCCTTGAAAATTTTATCGAGAAAAGCATCGCTTACCTGCACGGGCAGGATGCCTACGTTCAGGCAGTTGTTGCGAAAGATATCGGCAAAAAAACTTGATACCACACAGCGGAAACCGTAGTCGTAAATGGCCCAGGCCGCATGTTCGCGGCTGCTGCCACAACCGAAATTTTTACCACCTACCAAGATCTTGCCTGTGTAGATTTTATTGTTCAATACAAAATCCTGCTTCGGACTGTCATCACCGTTGTATCGCCAGTCGCGGAACAGGTTGTCGCCAAATCCTTTGCGTTCGGTCGCTTTCAAGAAACGCGCCGGGATGATTTGGTCGGTATCCACATTCTCGATGGGAAGCGGAACGGCGGTAGAACGGAGTATGGTGAATTTATCGTAAGACATGATTGGTTGTTTAAGGTTTAAGGTTTAAGGTGTAAGGTTGGTCGCTGGTGGTTGAGGTTTGATTGGGGCGAGTGGCCTTAGGGTTAAACCATAAACGGGTTTAAAGAAGGGTTCGGGGGTCGGTAACAACACCGGTTACGGCGGCAGCGGCGGCCACCAGCGGACTGGCGAGCAGGGTTCGCGCACCGGGACCCTGGCGGCCTTCGAAGTTGCGGTTGCTGGTACTCACGGCGTATTTGCCGGCGGGAATTTTATCGTCGTTCATTGCCAGGCAGGCCGAGCAACCAGGTTGACGCAACTGAAAGCCCGCTTCGGTGAGAATGTCGTAAATGCCTTCTTCGCGAATTTGTTGTTCAACGATATGCGAGCCGGGTACGATCCACGCGGTGACCGTATCGGCCTTCTTGCGGCCTTTTACAATGGAGGCAAAGGCGCGGAAATCTTCAATACGACCATTGGTGCAGGAACCGATGAATACATAGTCAACCTTTTTACCGAGCATTGCTTCTTCTTCGTGAAAGCCCATGTAGTTGAGCGATTTATCATAGCTCGCTTTGCCGGCGCCGGTTTCTTGGGTGGTTGGGATATGTTGTGAAATGCCAATGCCCATACCGGGATTGGTGCCGAAGGTGATCATCGGTTCAATATCGGCCGCATTGAAATGATATTCTTTGTCGAAGCGGGCCCCTTCATCGGTCTTCAGGGTTTTCCAATAAGCCATCGCTTTGTCCCACGCTTCACCCTTTGGCGCTTTGTCGCGACCCTTGATATAATTGTAGGTGGTTTCATCGGGTGCCACCATACCACCACGGGCTCCCATCTCGATACTCATATTACATACCGTCATGCGGCCTTCCATGCTCATGTTTTCAAACACCGAACCGGCGTATTCTACAAAATAGCCTGTTGCACCGGCCGCCGTGAGTTGTGAAATGATATAGAGGATGACATCTTTCGGGGTTACTGCTTTGCCCAGTTGACCATCGACCTTGATGCGCATTTTTTTGGCGCGCGGTTGCATGATGCACTGTGAGCTCAATACCATTTCTACTTCAGAAGTTCCGATACCAAAGGCGATGGCACCAAAGGCACCATGCGTACTGGTGTGCGAGTCGCCACAAACGATGGTCATCCCCGGCAGGGTAATACCGTTCTCTGGTCCAACCACGTGTACAATACCGTTCTTCGGGTTGTTTAACCCCCAGTGTGAAATGCCGTATTTATGGGCATTGTTCTCGAGGGCTTTCAACTGGTTGGCCGACAGCGGATCTTTGACCGGTTGGTCCTGGTTGATGGTCGGGGTGTTGTGATCGGCGGTCGCGAAAGTGCGCTGGGGATACATCACCTGCAGACCACGCTGCTCGAGGCCGAGAAAGGCCACGGGGCTGGTTACCTCATGAATAAAATGGCGATCGATGAACAATACATCGGGGCCGTCGGCGATATGCCGCACCACATGTGCATTCCACACTTTTTCGAACAGGGTGCTGGGAGATTGACTCATAATACGCATTTGAAATGGAGGGCTAATTTCCTAAAAAATGGGCAAATGAGGCGAATTATTTGCCTTAAAGCTAACGAGCATTAGTTGGCTTTGCTGGTTCGTTGGCTGGATGTGCTTGTTAAAAAAACTAACTTCCGGTTAATTTATATATTAAACTGAAATCGCTTGTTATGATGCGCACCAAGGTTGCTTTGTTGGGTTCTGGGTTCATTGCTGATATCCATATAGAGAGTTACCATCGTTTTATTCCCGAGGCAGAAGTGGTGGCCGTGTATTCGCGGTCGGCCGATAAGGCCCGTGCCTTTGCTGAAAAACATGGTATTCCAAACTGGTACGATGACCTCGATAAATTGCTGACTGAATCTGGCGCAGAAGTGATCGATATCTGTCTGCCGAATTTCAAACATGCCGAAGCCACCTTGAAGGCAGCTGCGGCGGGTAAACAAATCATCATCGAAAAACCATTGGCGGTAACGCTCGAAGAAGCGGATGCCATGATTGCCGCCTGTAAAAAAGCGGGTGTTCGGTTGATGTATGCCGAAGAACTTTGTTTTGCGCCGAAGTATGAGCGTGTTCGACAGTTGGTGAACGAAGGCGCCCTGGGCGATGTGTATATGCTCAAGCAGGGCGAGAAACATTCGGGGCCACACAGCGATTGGTTTTACGATCGAAAATTGTCGGGCGGTGGTGTATTGATGGACATGGGTTGTCATGCCCTGGCCTGGTTCAGGTGGATGCTGGCCAATGCGAAAGTGAAAACGGTGTATGCCAGCATGGATACGGTATTTCACAAGGGACGCACCGACTGCGAAGACAATTCGGTGGTGATTCTTGAATTTGAGAATGGCGTAACGGCGGTGGCTGAAAACAGTTGGGCCAAACATGGCGGTATGGACGATCGCGCGGAAGTGTATGGCACCGGTGGTGTTGCCTATGCTGATTTGTTCATGGGCAATGCAGCGATTACGTATAGTCGTAACGGTTATGGTTATGCGATGGAAAAAGCTGATACCAGTGTAGGCTGGAGTTTCACTGTTTTCGAAGAAGTGTTCAACCAGGGTTATCCGCATGAGCTCAAACATTTTATCGATTGTGTGCGTAACAACAAAGAGCCGCTGGTGACCGGCGAAGATGGTCGCGCGGTTTTGGAAATCATCTATGCTGCTTATGCTTCTGCCGGTAGCGGTAAAAAAATTGAGTTGCCTTTTCACCCGAAAGTGGATCGCCCCATTGATCTGTGGCGATAAATCCAAATGGAGTATTGAATCGTACAAAAAGAAGAAATAATTGCTGGCCGACGCTTCTGCCTTGGTATCTTTCAAACTGCATTGATAACTAAACCAACAAAATTGTTATGAGAACAAAGCTGCTGTTGTTGGCATTGGTCGTGGTTTCGCTGTTTATCACGCCAGTGCAGGCTGCACCTGCACCCTTGTCGGTGTTGAATATCCGCTGCGAATACCAACGTGACCCGGTGGGTATCACCGAAGCGCAGCCCTACTTCGGTTGGGAGATTGTTTGTAAGCAGTCGAATTGTTTGCAGCGGGCCTATGAAATTGTGGTGGCAGAAGACGCGCGCTTTGCCAGGAAAACCTGGTCGACGGGCAGGCTTAGTTCTTCGTCTTCACAACAAGTGGCTTATGCGGGTGCTGCCTTGCAATCGGGCAAAAAATATTTTTGGCGGGTACGTGTATGGGACAATCATGGCAATGGTTCGGCCTGGTCTGACACCGGCAGTTGGCAAATGGGTTTGTTGAACCAATCTGATTGGAAAGCACAGTGGATTGAAGCCGGCTTTGAAGAAACCGCCAATCGCCCGAGCCCTTATTTTAGAAAAGGATTTACGTTGGCAAAAAAAGTCAGCCAGGCGACATTGTTCATCACTTCGCATGGATTGTACGAAGCCTTTATCAATGGCAAAAGGGTGGGGGAGGATTATCTCACCCCGGGATGGACCAGTTATAACAAGCGACTGCAATACCAGAGTTATGATGTCAGCAACGCTTTGCAAACCGGCGCAAATGCGATTGGCGTTGGTTTGGGCAGTGGTTGGTACCGTGGCATTCTGGCCTGGGAGAACAACAAAGATCTATACGGAAAAACATTGGGCCTGCTGGCGCAATTACAGGTTGTTTATACCGATGGCAGCACGGAAACCATTGCTACCGATGAGAGCTGGAAATCATCTACCGGCGCTGTTCTGTATTCGGAAATTTACCATGGTGAAACCTATGATGCGGGCAAGGAAAAAACGGGTTGGACAACAGCAGCGTACAACGATGCTGATTGGAAGGGGGTGGTGTTGAAAACCTATCCGTTGAACAATCTTATCAGCACGGTCAACGAACGGGTACGTGCCCACGAAATACTGAAACCGCAGCGAATTTTCAGAACGCCTGCTAATGAGTTGGTGGTTGACTTCGAGCAGAACACCACGGGCTTTGTTGAATTGTCGGTGCAGGGCAATGCGGGTGATACGGTTCGCCTGCAACATGCGGAAGTGTTGGACAAAGCCGGCAATTTTTACATTGCCAACCTGCGATCAGCCAAACAACTCAATACCTATATTTTGTCGGGCAAGGGGGTGGAAACCTTTCGCCCGCATTTTACTTTCCAGGGTTTTCGCTATGTTAAACTGGAAGGCATCAAAGCTGAATTGAAGGCTGATCAGTTGAAGGCGGTGGTCTTGTATTCATCGATGGATTCAACCGGAAGCTTTAGCAGTTCGAGTGCCCTGTTGAACCAGTTGCAGCACAATATCAAGTGGGGCCAGATGGGTAATTTTCTGGACGTGCCTACTGATTGTCCGCAGCGCGACGAGCGCCTCGGTTGGACCGGCGATGCACAGGTCTTCGCCCGTACCGCGGCTTATAACCGGCAGGTATTTAATTTCTTTCGCAAATGGCTCAAAGATGTGGCCGCTGATCAACTCGGCAATGGCAGTGTTCCCTTTGTGATTCCCAATGTATTGGGCGATGGCGCTTCGGGATCAACCGGTTGGGCCGATGCGGCTACCATCATTCCCTTTACCATGTGGCAGTGTTATGGTGATCTTCGCATACTCACGGAGCAGTATGCCAGCATGAAGGCCTGGGTTGGGTATATGGAAGCGAACACCCAAAACGGGCTGTGGGCGAAAGGATTTCATTTTGGCGATTGGTTGTTTTATCATCCTGATGATGATACCGATGGTACCAGTGCGATTACCGACAAGTACCTGATTGCGCAATGTTTTTATGCCGGTTCGGTTGATATCATGCGCAAAACGGCTGCCTTGCTGGGAAAAAAAGACGAGGAGCAACATTACACACAACTGCTGCAAACGCTCAAAGATGCTTTTGTAAAAGAATACATGACACCGAATGGCCGCCTGGTATCGGGTTCGCAAACTGCCTATGTACTGGCTTTGTATTTTGATATGTTACCCGAATCCTTACGGGCTTCGGCGGCGCAGCGGCTGGCAGATAATATCAAATCGTACAACTATCACCTGACCACGGGTTTTTTAGGCACGCCCTATCTCTGTTTTGTGCTGAGCCGTTATGGGTATAACGACCTCGCCTATACGCTGTTGGTGCAGGAAACCTATCCGAGCTGGTTGTATCCGGTGAAGATGGGTGCCACTACCATTTGGGAGCGCTGGGATGGCATGAAACCCGACAGTAGTTTTCAGAATGTAGGTATGAACTCGTTTAATCACTATGCGTATGGTGCTATTGGCGACTGGATGTACCGTGTATTGGCGGGTATAGATATCAATGGCGACAGTGTAGGGTATAAAAATATGCTGATTCGGCCGTTGGTGAATGCGCGTAAACTGAACCTGCCTGACAAAGATACCAGTAGTGTAAAGGGTGCATTGACCCGGGTGTCGGCCGCTTTAAAAACCTTGTATGGAGAGGTTCGTTCGGGTTGGGAGCGTGATGGTGCTAGCCTGGTGATGACCGTTGCCATTCCTGCCAATACGAAGGCGACCATTACCATACCGGGTGCCCGCCAGCAAGACGTGGTGGTGAATGGCAAAAAACTGACCGATCTTTTCGAGGCGGCGGCTATCCAACAAAAAGAGCGGGGCGTTGATGTGCTAGCGGGCTCGGGCGAGTACCGTTTCGTGGTGAGCGGCTATAGCTGGTAATCATTTTACCCGTCGGGTTGCACCCGACGGGTAGAAAAAAATCAACGGTTAAAGCTGGTGCCGATGAATTGCAGGGCGGGGATTAAACCCGTGCGCCAATAGGTCCATTCGTGGGCACCGGCGCGCATCCTGAATTCATGCGGAATGTTGCGGTTGCGTAGCGCAATATGCATCAAGGCATTTCCTTCGTAAAGAAAGTCCTGGTCGCCGCAGTCAAAAAACCAGCGAACTTTTTTCAGGCTGTCGACCGGTAAAGTTTTGGCCAAATCGAGGGTATTGTTCTTTTGCCAGTGTTCGGTGACGCGCGCCTTGCCCTTGGGTTTTGCGCCAAACAAATTCGTAAATATACTGTTGTACTGATCGTCGGGCATCGCCACCACCGCATCGTCGCTTATGATCCCTGAACTAAAGGCGGCACAGGCAGCAAAGCTGGATGGATTGTGCATGGCGAGCAGCAGCGAACCGTGACCGCCCATCGACAAACCCGACAAAGCGCGGAACTCGCGGGTGGGTCGCGTGTGGTATTGGGCGTCGATATACGGAATGAATTCTTTGATAAACATGTCTTCGTATCGCTCCTTGCCCTGGTAGTCGTTCATATACCAGGTAATGCCGGCATCGGGCATCACAATGATCATGGGCGGGATAGTGCCATCGAGGATGGCTTTATCGGCCTGGCGATCGGTTTCGCCAAACTGCAACCAGGCAGTTTCGTTGTCGGAATAGCCGTGTAAAAGATAAACCACCGGGTATCGTTTGGCCGCCGTATAATAATCGGGAGGCAGGTAAATGGAGTATTTCACCGGGTGAGAGAGTATGTTCGAGGGCATCGATAAGCTTTCGATGACGCGTTGTTGGGCATTGGAATTGGAAACACCCAGAAAAACAAGCAGTGAAAAGAAGAGAATGGTTTTCTTCATGGCAGAAAATTAAGTAACTGAATGTAGCTAAATTTAGCAACAATTTGATGATACAACAAAAACGAAACAATATATGAAGCATAAAGTCTGGCTTATTACCGGTTGTTCCACCGGCTTTGGTCGCGAACTTGCCATCCAGGTATTGAACCAGGGCCATATGGCGGTGGTGGGTGCACGTAAGCTCAAGGATGTGGCTGATATCGTATCGATGCATCCCGAAAAAGCCATTGCCGTGCAGTTGGATGTAACCAAAAAAGAAGAGATCAAGGCTTCGGTCGACATGGCCGTTGAAACCTTCGGTACCATCGATGTGTTGGTGAACAATGCAGGCATTGGTTATTTTGGCGCCATCGAAGAAAGCGAGGAAGACGAAGTGAGAAAAATGTTTGAGGTCAATTTCTTTGGATTGGCCGCCCTGACCAGAGAGGTGCTGCCGGTGATGCGTGGCAATCGCCGCGGGCATATCATCAACATTTCTTCCATCGGTGGATTTGTTGGCTTCCCGGCCGTCGGCTTTTACAACGCCACCAAATTTGCGGTTGCCGGTTATTCAGAAGCCCTGGCCAAAGAAGTTGAACCGCTTGGCATCCAGGTGTCGGTGATTTGCCCCAGTGGCTTTCGCACCGATTGGGCTGGTCGCTCGGCCAACGATTCAAAAATTGTGATTGATGATTACAAGGCATCTGCGCACCTGAACCAGTCGACCATTCGCGGGTATAGTGGCAAACAACCAGGTGATCCCGCGAAAGCGGCAGCGGCGATACTGGAAATAGCTGAAATGCCCAAGCCACCACTTTATCTTTTTCTCGGTGCGGGCGCTTACAAAGGCGCTACCCATAAAATTGACTGGCTGTCGAAAGATATTGAGGCCTGGAAGAAAGTGACCATTGGCGCCGATCACCCGGCAGGTACTTGATGTAAAACGAAAAAAACTTAGTTACATTAGGAGAAATCTTTGCGATGAAGGTTTCTCTTTTTGTTTGTGTTTGCTTGTGTATGTGCACGCCATTGCTGGCACAGAAAAAAGTGTTTATGAACAAAGAACTGGTGGAGGTTAAGTCTGCCTCAGAAGCCAGTTTTTATCGGATGGAAAGTGGCGACAGCTTGTTGATGTTTGACCTCGACGATCGGCTGCTGGAAAGTTTTAGCAGCCACAAAAACCCCGATGACACGTATAATGGGATGCATAGGGCCTGGTATCGCAACGGCCAGTTGAAGTGGCAGTATGCAATCGATCACAATCGACTGACCGACACCGTTCGATCCTGGTATGAAAACGGGCAATTGCGCCGGCAGCAGTTGTATCGACAGGATACATTGTTGTCGGGACAGTGTTTCACCGTAGCGGGCAAGGAAGTGGGTTGCCGGGTGTTCATCGAGCAGGCAGGGTTTCCCGGCGGACAAAAAGGGTTGATCAATTATCTGCAGTCGGCATTGCGATATCCCAAAAAAGCACTGAAAGCAAATCAACAGGGTATTGTGTTGGTTGAGTTTGTGGTAGGTAGCAACGGACAACTGCTTTCTATTGCCATCAAGAAATCGGTCAGCAAAGAATTGGATGAAGAAGCACTGCGGGTGGTGAAAGCTATGCCCAACTGGAAACCTATGCGGGTGGAAGGCGAGCCCCGCAATACCTACGCCCTACAACCGGTTGCCTTTCAGTTGCAGTGAGCGGCCTAGCTACCCGTCGGGTAGTAACGCCCGCAGGATAGAAACTCAAGCGGGTTTTGCGAGGCTTTGTTTCACTGCCGGTGGCGCGGCCGACTGTCGGTATTTTGACAGGTTGATGAGCAACACACTGGTGAGAATAACTGCGAGCCCTGCAATTTGCAAAAGGCTCATGTGTTCACCCGCCAACAGGGTACCCAATAAAACAGCCACCACCGGGTTCACATAGGCATAAGTGCTCACCTGCGTTGCGGGACGCACTTGCAACAACCACACATACGCGCTGTAGCCGGCCAGCGAGCCCATGGTCACCAGGTATAACACCGAGCCCCAACCTTGCAACGACACCGCCGCCGGGTCAAAACCACGGTATTCATGGTTGACAGCAGCGCAGATGGAGAAGGCGACGCCGGCCACCAACATCTGCCAGGCGCTGGCAACCGAAGATGATCCCGTTGCGTGGTATTTTGAATAGATGGATCCGCCGGCCCAGGCCAGGGAGCCGATCACCAGGATGATCAATCCCCAAAGTTCATGGTGCGAGCCATTGCTGGCCAGTGCATGCGATAATTTTTCTTTGAACAACATCACCACGCCCACAAAACCAATCGCGAGACCAAGCAAGGTGGTGCGACTGCGCAGGTTCTCCTGCCATTTCGGTTTGTCGAGCAATACAAACCAGATGGGTGAAGTGGATACGAGCACGGCTACGAGCGAGGATGGCAGTTCTTTCTCCGCCCAAATAACAGCACCATTGCCGACCAGTAAAAGGAGGAGTCCGGTGATCGCAGCCACTTTCACCTGTTGCCAGTTCCACAATTTCTCTTTGCGATACGCACACCAGGCCATCATGATGAGGCCGGAGGTAATAAACCGAATGGCGCCCATCAGCAAAGCCGGAATTTCATGCACCGCTTTGGCGATAAAAAAATAGGTGGACCCCCAAACGAGGTACACCGTCGCAAATGCCAATACCACCAATGCGGTGGATGGATTTTTAGTAGCAGCGGTGGGCGTATTATTAGTCATTGGCAATAACGATATACGGTTCTTCTTTCACGGTTTCCAACACAATGGTGGTACGGGTGGAAGCAATGCGTGGAATTTTTTTCAGCGAGTTTCGCATCAGTCGCATGAGTGCATCGGTGTCTTCGGTGCGCACCTTGATGATGAAACAATCTTCACCGGCAATATGGTGTACTTCTTGCACTTCAGGAATCTTCGACAATGCTTCGGTTGTTTTACCGGTTTCGCCAAATCCATCGGTGGTGCGAATGAAAATAAAAGCCAGCAATTTCTGCTGCACAGCCAGGGGATTGATACGGGTATGGTAACCCTGGATCACTTCTTTCTGTTCCAGCTTCTTCACCCTTTCCAAAACGGCCGAGGGGGCCATTTCCAGCTCGCGGGCCAGGTCAGCATTGGAAATGCGTGCATTCTCCTGCATCAGTTCCAGTATACGGAGGTCGATCGTATCAAGATTGGCTAACATTTTCGATGAATTGACGGAAAGTTAGTTATAATTCAGAATATTATTCTGTTTGTTTGATAATTTCATGAACGATGCACTTCTCTTTATAAGTGCCTTATTTTCATTACATTGGATGATGCGAAGAATATCAACCATTGCCCTGACAGCGTTATTGGCCTTTTTTTCCGGAAACTTTGTATTGGCGCAAAGTGATTCAGGCGAACAGTATCGCCCCTTGTTGCACTTCACGCCGGTGCGGGGCTGGATGAATGATCCAAACGGATTGGTATTGAACCAGGGTGTGTACCATCTCTTTTACCAGCATTATCCCGATGGCAATAAATGGGGTCCGATGCATTGGGGGCATGCAACCAGTAGCGATATGTTGCATTGGCAGCACCGCCCTATTGCGCTGTATCCTGATTCGTTGGGGTATATTTTTTCGGGCAGTGCCGTGGTTGATAAAAACAATACCAGTGGCTTTGGCAGCAAAGAGAAACCGGCCCTGGTTGCCATCTACACGTATCATGATGCGAAGGCAGCCGAGGCTGGTAAGATCAATTACCAAACCCAGGGCATTGCGTATAGCCTCGATAATGGGAAAAGCTGGACCAAGTATGCGAAGAACCCGGTGTTGATGAACCCGGGCATCATTGATTTTCGAGATCCGAAAGTGAGTTGGTACGCCGCCGGCAAAAAATGGGTGATGGCGTTGGCAGTGAAAGACCATATCGAATTTTATTCTTCGGCTAACTTGAAGAACTGGCAAAAAGAATCTGCGTTTGGTGAAACCATTGGCGCGCATGGTGGTGTGTGGGAATGTCCGGATTTGTTTCCGCTAACGATAGCGGGAAAGCAGCAGTGGGTGTTGATTGTGAATATCAATCCCGGCGGACCAAACGGCGGTTCGGCCACGCAATATTTTGTGGGTTCGTTTGATGGAAAAACGTTCACGCCCCATGATACCGAAACACGCTGGCTGGACGATGGTCCCGATAATTATGCGGGTGTTACCTTCGACAATACCAGTAAGCGCCGCTTGTTTATCGGTTGGATGAGCAACTGGTTGTATGGCCAGGACGTGCCCACCACCCGTTGGCGCAGTGCCACTACTTTGCCACGCGAGCTGAACTTGCTTTCGGTGGAAGGCAAACCGCTGGTAGCGAGTATGCCTGCCCGTGAGATAAGGGTATTGGAGAAAACATCGAAGACAGGCGACGGTTTCAGATCATTCAATCAATGGCTGCAGGCGAACCGCGACAGCTTGTTCCGGCTGGATTTTACCATTCCTACCAGAGATTTCTCGATGGTGATCAGTAACGACAAGGGGCAGCAACTCACCTGGGGGTATGAAGCGGGCAGCAATCAATTGTTCATTGATCGAAGTGCTTCGGGCAATACCGGCTTCAATGCAGATTTTGGCAAAAAAGTATTTGCCAGTCGCAAGTCAAAAAAGGATGTTGTTCGACTCACTTGCATTGTTGATCGTTCATCGATCGAGTTGTATGCCGACGATGGTTTAACCGTGATGACGGCCATCTTCTTTCCCGATCAAACTTTTACGAAGTTAGCAGTAGCAACAGGCGAGACAAAAGGCGCCTGGCGCGCGTCGACTTTGAAACCGGCGGTTGGTAAAGCCGGTAAATAGTAGATGTTAAGGCGGTGGATAATAATGGGTGAAGCCTAAAACCATTCATAGGTAAAGCTTGGCCGTTTAAACCCACTTATGCCATCGCTTTTGCAACAGTTGGCGCCGGTGATGGCAGCATCTTCAACAGCATACACAACAGGAAGCCAATAAAGGCCAAACCGGCACCTACAAATTCGGGCGATGTGAAACCGAAGCCGGCAGCAATGGGCAATCCGCCCAAAAATGCACCGAGGGCATTGCCCATATTCGCGGTGGCTTGCAAAGAAGCACTAGCCAACATTTCTGCTTTCGGGGCATTGCTGATCATCAGCATTTGCATGGGTGCGATCACCGCAAAAGCAACAGCGCCTGTTATAAACGTAAGGATCACCGAGAGCCACATGAATTTGGAGAAGAGGGCGATGGCAAGCAGCATGATGATCATGCTGAGCAATAACATCGAGGTTGTTTTGAGTGGGGAGAATCGATCTGCCAATCGGCCGCCGATAAAATTTCCCACTGCCATACCCAAACCAGCAACCATCATGATCAACATGAGGTTGTTCGCTGGCACGCCCGATACTTCGGTCATGAGCGGCGCGATATAACTGATCCAGGCAAACATGCCGCCGGTACCAATGGAAGATATACCAACAATGGTCCAGAAGGCAGGCCGTTTAAACAATTGCAAGCTTTCCCGGACAGAACTGTTTTCATCTTTCGGTACATCCGGCAACCATCTGCGTATACTGATGGCCGTTATCCAGGCGACCAGCGCAACAATGCCGAAAGAAATCCGCCAGCTAAACTGGTGACCAATCCAGGTGCCCAGGGGCACACCGATTAGGTTGGCTACGGTCAGGCCGGCAAACATCACTGAAACCGCGCGGGCTTCGCGACCGGGTTGGGCGAGTTTAGCAGCCACTACCGCACCTACACCAAAAAAAGCACCATGGGGCAAGCCGGAAAAAAGACGGGCGATCATCAACGTGGTATGATTGGGTGCCAGGGCAAAAATGCCATTGAAGAGGCCAAATAACGCCATCAATACCAGTAAGATTTTTTTCGGGGGATATTGTGCAGCAGCCATTACCATCAGCGGTGCACCAATCACCACACCGAGTGCGTACAGTGAAATGAGGTGACCGGCAACCGGAATGGAAACATGCAGTGAACTGGCCACATCGGGCAGCACACCCATGATCATGAATTCGGCCATACCCAAACTGAGTCCGCCGAGCAACAGGGTAATCAGCCCCGGCTGTACATCAAATTTTTTTTTGTTGACCGGTTTGGTTTGTAAGGCGTCAATATGGGTGTTGTTGGCCGGCTTGTCGATCGACAGCGGCGCGGGCGACACTTTAGCGGCCGGTATGGCCGTGTAAAATGTTCGTTTCGATTTATGCGGAAAAAATGTTTGTGTCATCGTTTTTAAGTTATAGGTACTGGAATTTGCCCGCGTTGGCAGGCAGGTCTTGGAGCCATGTTGAAAAATTAAAGGATGCGCACCGGTTTGCCGGATGACATGATGGTTGACAGCAGTTCGCGGTTATAGCCCTGCGGCGCCGAAACCAATACCAGGTCAATGTCTTTGTCGGTCGTGATCTCTTGAATCTCCTGCACCAGTTCGGCGTCAGGATAGAGATTCCGGGCATGACCTTCGGAAATAGATCCGTCGATCAATACTTTTTTGAGGTTGTAGCCATGGAGTGAGCTGGTGGAGGGCATTTTGAAAATTTTGCCCGACTTGCTACATTCTACCAGGCCGATGTTCTTAAACGTGTTCATCTATTATGGTTTTTAAAGGCGGCAGCACGAACGTTAAGAAATGCAAAGCTACATCAATTTGTTTAATCGTTTAAACAAGTAATGATATATTAACGTTAAAGCTGTAGTTTTGTTGCACCTGCCGCCTGATTGCTGCATTAATCGCTTGATAGATAAGGAATTATGAAAAGGACTAGTTTAAAAGATATAGCCGAACGAGTGGGTGTTTCAACCGCCCTGGTTTCTTATGTGCTGAACAACAAGAAGGAAGGCCGGATCAGTAAATCGGTGGCTGCCCGGATTCGTGAAACGGCCGAGGCCCTGAACTACCGCACCAATCAAATCGCCAAAGGCTTGAAAACCAGCAAAACGATGACGATCGGGCTGGTTTTGGCCGATATTTCCAACCCTTTCTCCTCGGCCGTGGCCCGGGTCATAGAAGATGCGGCCAATGAACTGCAGTACACCGTGTTGTTTGGTAGTGCAGACGAAAACCCCGATCGTTTCCGGCGACTGGTGGATATTTTCAGGGACCGGCAGGTCGACGGACTCATCCTCCTGCCCCCCAATGGCGTGGGTGAAGACATCCGGCGTTTATATGCGCAACGGGTGCCTTTTGTGCAGTTTGACCGGTATTATCCGGCTTCGCCCGGCAATGTGGTGGCGCTCGACAATTTTGCCGCAGCTCGTGATGCCACTTCGCTGCTGTTGTCGAAAGGCCGGCAACGCATTGGCCTGATCGCCTTTGAATCGCAGCTATACCATCTCCACCAGCGTAAACTCGGCTACCAGCAGGCTCACCTGCAACTCGGCCTTACACCCGACCCATCGCTGATTGCTGAACTGGGGGTGCACCAATTGGAAAGAACCGTACCCGCCGCCATCGACAACCTGATCAGCAAGGGGGTGGATGGTTTGTTCTTTGTGTCGAATACTTTGTCGGCCATTGCACTGCGCCATTTGAACCAATTGCCCATACGCGTGCCCGATGATCTTTCGGTAGTGAGCTTCGATGAAAATGAACTGCTCGATCTTTTTTACGCGCCCCTCACCTATGTTTCACAACCGCTGGAAGCGATGGGTCAAAAAGCGCTCGAGCTGTTGCTCGCTTGTATGGAAAATCCTCAACAAATCAGCCGCATCCATTTCCCCGCCACACTGGTAAAGCGCCGCTCAGCCTGATGGCATGCTTTTTTTTGACTCGTTTAAAACGTTGTATTATGGAAGCATGGAAACAAAAACTGGAAGGAAACTGGAATGTGCTTAAGGGCAAGATCAAGCAACAATATGCTGACCTGACTGATGACGATTTGGTGTACCAGGCCGGTAAAGAAGATGAGTTGTTGGGTCGCATTCAGAAAGCTTCTGGTAAAACAAAAGACCAACTGAAAGAATGGATCGATAAGCTCTGATTTCTATCAGTTGTGAAACAGATCCGGGTCAGCCACTGGCAGCCCGGATCTTCTTAGTTTGGTCAAAACAGCCATTATGAAAAAGAGACCTGCAGATGCTGCGCACGACCAAAGCATAAAGGAGATAAACATCGATAGCGATAAAGAGAAAGCGATTGAAGAAGAATTGGCGAAGATGGACTACCCCGCCAAAGAGGATATCATGAATCCCGCCAGCGGCGCGCACAAGATACCACACGCTAACCACCACCGGCACAATATTGGCGATGACCTGGATATACCGGGCACCGACCTTGATGATGATATGGAAGATATTGGCGAAGAAGACGAAGAAAATAACTACTATAGTTTGGGTGGCGATAACAATGATTAATTAGCAACTGCATCCGGTTGAAGCCGTCGCTGTGCTAGCTTTCACCAGGGGCAAGCTGATCAGAAAACTACTACCGGTACCGAGGTTGCTAATCACTTCAATACGGCCTTTGTGTGATTCAATGATAAACAAGGCGGCTGTGAGCCCGAGGCCGGTGCCAGATTCTTTGGTGCTGAAATAAGGCTCAAACAACCGGCTCAAGCTGGTTTCATCCATGCCCTTGCCATTGTCGGTGATCTTCACGGTAACGGTGTTTTGCTGCAGGCTGACCGATACCGATAACAAGGCATTGTTGGCCGGCATTGCCTCAATGGCATTGTTGATGATGTTTTGAAATGCTTTTACCAGTTGATGCCGGTCGGCACGCACCTGAAAATCTTTTGGTGCCGGCTTGTATTGCAATTGCACCTGCTGCAACAACAAAGTATCGCGCGCTGCATCGATGATTTGTTGAAGCAGGGTTTGTCCGTCGATATTGTCAAACAAAAACCGACTGCTATCTGTAAAGTGAAGCAGTTGATATAATATCTGCACAATCTTCTCTGCATTTCGATCAATAATATCCAAATAGGTATTGGCCGTTGCCGGCACCAGCTTTTCCAGTTGATTGGCCGATAACTGAATATTAAGCACCGGGTTTTTTATTTCATGTGCGAGGTATTGGGTAAGACGCCGGCCGGCGGATAGATTTTCAACCAGGCGCTGGGCCCGTTCTGCTTTACGCCGGTTGGTAATATTGTGCAGCAGGCCATAAATCAGTTCCCTGCCGGTAAGATCTTTTACCCGGCTGAGCGACAATAGGCAATGAAATTCTTCGTCGCCCGATGAAAGAATATTGATCTCCTCATCTGTAACCGATTCGCCTGCCATGAAGGCAACCAACAAGTCATTGGCCTGCCGCGCCGACGAAGCGATATCCGCCAATTGCATTCCTTTGAGTGCGCATTTTGTTTGGCCCAACATTTTTTCCATCGCTGGATTTACTTCGCTGAACTGATGGTTTTCGTTGAGCAAAAAGATAGCATCGTGCGATTGTTCAAACAATTGCCTAAACAGGTTTTCATTCCAGCGAATGACCTGCGCGCCGTAATAACGCTCCATCGCAAAACGAATCGACCGACCAAGTTCTTCGGCGGTCAAATGGTCTTTGATGAGGTAGTCCATCGCACCCGTGCCCATCGCTGCGAGTTCGCGCGAACGGTTCTTTGTTTCGGTGAGCAGGATGAATGGCTCCACGCAGCCCATGTCAATGGCCTCTTTCAACAGCGCGATGCCATCTTTATCGCCCAGGTCGATATCAACCAGGTACACATCAAATGCTTTGGCGCAAATATGGTCGACCGCTGCGTGGTAATAATTGGTCCACTTAATGGTCCATTCGCCTTTTTCATCAGCATCAGATAGCAGCCGATGCAGGCGTTTGCATTCGGCTTCGGCGGCTGCAACCACCAGTATTTTGAACGCCGACTTAGTCATGCGCGCGCTGTTTTTTTGTCAGCAGCTCTTCGTAAATCGCAATTTTATTGTACAGTGTTTTTCGATCGATATTCAGCACCCGCGCTGTTTTTGATTTGTTGAAATTGTTTTCACGCAAGGTTTTCTGAATCAATTCATATTCATAATCGATCGACGATGCTTTCAGCGAAGTGAAATGACCCGGTGGCTGCTCCACTCGTTTTCCTTCAATAGCCGGCTTTGCGTCAAACTGCACCTGGTTGGCATAAACAATTTCAAAAGGAATGGATTTAAGTTCTATTCGATTGCCTTCTGTCAGCAAGGCGGCTCGCTTCACGGTGTTTTGTAATTCGCGCAAATTGCCCGGCCAGGAATAGTGCAGCAGCACTTCCATGCATTCATCGGTAAAGCCTTCGATGTTTTTATTGAGTTGTTGGTTGGCCAATTGTAAGAAGTGTGCGCAGAAAAGCGGAATATCGTCGGCGCGCTGTCGCAGGGCCGGCAGTTCAATACTGAATTCGTTGAAACGATGATAAAGATCTTCCCTGAACGCACCCGTTTTGCATTTGTTCCAAAGTTTTTCATTGCTGGCCACAATGATGCGCACGTTGATGTCGATGTCTTTGTCGGCACCAATGGGACGAATCTTACGCTCTTGCAATACGCGCAACAGCGATACCTGTACACTATAAGGCAGGTTGGCCACTTCGTCCAAAAATATGGTGCCGTTGTTGGCGAGTTCGAAACTGCCGGTTTTGTTATTGATGGCACCGGTGAAGGATCCTTTTACATGCCCAAACAATTCACTTCCTGCCAAATCGCGCGAGAGGGCGCCGCAATCGATGGCCACAAAGGGCCCATCGGTTCGCTTGCTGGCGGCATGAATCTGGTGGGCGATGGCTTCTTTTCCAGTACCACTCTCGCCATAAATGATCACGTTATAACTGGTTGGCCCAACGAGTTTTATTTGCTGCGTAATGGGCTTGAACACTTCACTGTTGCCCACGATATAAATGCTTGCACTTGCTTTTTCATAAGGCGGTTGGTTTCCTGTTGAAGAACCATTCATCACCTTGACAACCGGATGCTGGTTATTAACCAATGCATCGGCTACCACCTGTGCCAACTCTTGCGGCAACACCGGTTTTAAAATGAAATCATGTGCACCCAGCTTAATGCTTTCCACGGCGGTTTTTATGTCTTTGTATGCAGAGATGATGACCACAGGAATATTTCTTTTTTCCTTGATCTGCTGCATCAATGTATTGCCATCCATGCCTTCCATTCTGAAATCGGTAATGACCAGGTCGTAGTCGGCCTTGTCGAGCGCCGACAGTGCATTCCGTGGGCCATTGGCTGTGTCAACCGCATAGCCGCGATTCGTTAAAAATTTCTGGATGAGAAAACAAACATCAAAATCATCGTCGATGACTAGAATTTTTTTCATTGAGCATTGTTGTCTGCCGGGTTTCCGCTTTTCGGTGCGACAGTTTGCTCCTCTATTCAAAATCAGTGCCCGGCGACGACCGTTTCTGCGGGCTTATCTACACAACTGGGGAATTTTCGCTATTGTTTGTGGGATTGTGTAAGCAGTTTTAACAGTTCTTTCTCGAGTTGGCGCCGAAGTTTCGGCGCTTGTTAAATGCATTTTGTGATACCAAAAAAAATTATCAGCGTTTTCGTCAGGCATCGCCCTGGAGATCGGGGCGCCGCGATTCGGTGCGTTGCAGCGCCTGTTCATAGCGCCATTCATCCACTTTTTTCAGGTCGCCGCTCAGCAAAACAGCGGGCACCTGCCAGCCGCGGAAATCGGCCGGGCGGGTGTACACCGGTGGTGCCAGCAACCCGTCTTGAAAGGAGTCGGTCAGCGCCGATGTTTCATCGCCCAATACGCCGGGAATCAATCGTCCGATGGCATCCACCAACACCGCTGCGGCGAGTTCGCCACCACTCAGTACATAGTCGCCGATGGAGATTTCCATCGTTACAAAATGATCGCGAATGCGCTGGTCAATGCCCTTGTAATGCCCGCAGATAAGCAGCAGGTTTTCTTTGAGCGACAAAGTATTCGCCGTTTTTTGGTTCAGTGTTGGTCCGTCGGGCGTCATATAAATCACTTCATCGTAATGCCGCTGCGCCGACAGGCTTTCGATGGCATTGGCCAGGGGTTCGCACATCATCACCATACCAGCACCGCCACCGTATTGGTAATCATCTACTTGTCCGTATTCGTTCACAGCCCACTGCCGCAGTTGGTGCGTATGCACTTCCAGCAAGCCTTTCGCCTGGGCGCGTTTCATAATCGAATGACCCAGGGGGCTCTCGAGCAGTTCGGGTATCACCGAAATAATATCAATGCGCATGCAGACAAAGTTGAAACATTCTGACCAATCAATGATACAGCCGGCCAAACAGAAACCCGTGAAATGCGTTTTATTTGTAGCCAGATTGCCATTATGAAATTATTCCAGCAAACGATTACAAGCCTCGCGGTGGCGCTGGCCCTCAGCGCCTGCGGCGGATCATCCCCCGACAAAAAAACAGCTTCTGAAGAAACAAATGCTGCCAGTGCGCCGGCCGAACGGACCGTGTGGACCAAACAAGCAGCGAATGCCTGGTATGCGCAGCAGGGCTGGTTGGTAGGGGCGAATTTTCTGCCGAGTACAGCCATCAACCAATTGGAAATGTGGCAGGCCGAAAGCTTCGATACGGCCACGATCGACCGGGAGCTGGGCTGGGCGCAGGCCTTGGGTATGAATACCATGCGGGTATTTCTGCACGATCTCCTGCACCTGCAGGATTCGACGGGGCTGTACCAACGCATGGAAGTTTTTTTACAAATCGCCAGCAAACATAAGATCAGGCCTTTGTTCGTGTTTTTCGACTCTTGCTGGGACCCTTTTCCCAAGCTGGGCAAGCAGCGAGATCCGCAACCCTTTACGCACAATTCAGGCTGGGTGCAGAGTCCGGGGCAAGCAGCCCTAAAAGATACCAGCTCATACGCCCGGCTGGAACTGTATATCAAAGGCGTGGTGCATCGCTTTGCGTTAGACAACCGGGTGTTGGGTTGGGATATCTGGAACGAGCCCGATAATTTAACCGGCGCTTCTTACGAACGTTTTGAACCGAAGAACAAGGCTGACCTGGTGCTGCCTTTGCTGAAAAAGAGTTTTGACTGGGCGCGCAGCCAGCAACCTAGCCAGCCCCTGACATCGGGTTTGTGGACGGGCCGCTGGGAGCAGCACGATAGCATGACCGTGCTGCAGCAGGTGCAGGTGGATCAATCGGATTTAATCAGTTTTCACAGCTATGATTCGCTGCCATTCTTCGAAAAACGCGTGGCATCGCTGGCGCAATATGGTAAGCCGCTGTTTTGCACCGAATATATGGCGCGGCCCAACGGCAGTAGCTTTGCGGCTATTTTGCCGGCGGGCAAGCAACACAATATTGCGATGTACAATTGGGGCTTTGTAGATGGCAAGAGCCAGACGATTTATCCCTGGGATAGCTGGACCAAAAAATACACCGGTGAGCCCCCGGTATGGTTTCATGATATTTTTCGACGCAACGGAAAGCCGTATCGCCCAGCCGAAACCGACCTGATTAAACAACTCACCGGCGTAACACCCTAGGCGCCGGCGATCAATATTGCTAAGCCCGGCAAAAAACAGCGGCTGGCATTTGGAAATCGATTACATTGGCGGGGCGGCGCTAAACCAGAACCATGACAAAACACCCGATGACATCTCCCTTACCCGGCCTTATTCGCGAATCATTTGTAGAGCGCTTTGGCGGCCAGCCCTTGCTGGTGAAATCCCCCGGCAGGGTAAACCTGATCGGCGAGCATACCGATTACAACGAAGGGTTTGTATTGCCGGCGGCGATCGACAAAGCCACTACGGTGGCCATTGCGCCGCGGGAAGACCAGGAAATCCATATTTACGCCTACGACTTGCAGGCGCTCTATTTTGGTTCGTTGGCGCGCATTGAGCCATCGCCTATGTTATGGCCGGATTTTATACTGGGCGTGGTACAGCAATTACAAGGTCGTGGTGTAGAACTGGGCGGCTTCAATATGGTATTTGGTGGTGATGTGCCGATGGGAGCGGGCATGTCGTCGTCGGCCGCACTTGAATGCGCCGTTGTCTTCGCCTTGAATGAAATATTTTCGTTGGGCCTCGACAAGCTGACCATGGTGAAACTGGCGCAAGCGGCCGAGAACCAGTTTGTGGGTGTGAACTGTGGCATCATGGATATGTTCGCCAGTATGTTTGGCAAAGAGAACCATGTGATCAGGCTCGATTGCCGCAGCCTCGAGTATGAATACAAGCCTTTTCAGATGGAAGGCTTTCGCATTGTGTTGTTGGATACAGCGGTGAAACACAACCTGGGATCGAGTGAATACAATGTACGTCGACAACAATGTGAAACCGGCGTAGCAATGATCCAGCAGCACGTAGCGGGTATTAAGAGTTTGCGCGATGTGGATATGGCGATGCTGGACAATTATGTATTACCCCAAGACAAAGATATTTATCGGCGCTGCCGCTATGTAGTGGAAGAACGCGATCGTTTGCTGGGCGCTTGCGAAGACCTGGAGCGCGGAGATATGAAAGCTTTTGGAGCGAAGATGTTTGAAACCCACCAGGGGCTCAGCAACTTGTATGAAGTAAGCTGTGATGAATTGGATTTTCTGGTGAAAGCAGTGCAGGATAACGAGGCCGTGCTGGGGGCCAGAATGATGGGAGGGGGATTTGGTGGTTGTACCATTAACCTGGTGAAAGCTGCTGCGGTCGACAAACTAATTGCAGATGTATCGGCGCGTTATTTGGCGCATTCCGGCAAACTGATGCCGGCCTATGTGATCAATATCGGCAACGGCACCAGTATTACTTAAAACCATTCGATTTTAAAAATAAGCTCGATGAAAAAAACAATTGCTGCGCTTTCGTTGATCGCTGCCGCTGCCTGCCAGGGTCCGGCCACCGACACCCAAAAAAGCGAAACAGATTCAAGTGCTAAATCCACCACCGTGTTATCTCCTTTTGATTCAACCATTGATGGAAAGCCCGTAAAGCTGTACACGCTTAGCAATAAAAACGGGATGAAAGTGAGCATCACGAACTATGGTGGTCGCATTGTTTCGTTGGAAGTACCCGATAAAGAGGGCAAACCGCGTGATGTGGTGGTGGGCTTTGGTTCGATCGGCGGTTACCTGACAACCACTGAAAAATATTTTGGTGCAACGATTGGCCGGGTGGGCAATCGCATCGCCAAGGGCTTGTTCAAGATAGATACAGCCACGTATCATTTGTTCACCAACAATGGCGTTAACTCCCTGCATGGCGGCAAGGTTGGCTTTGATTCTAAAGTGTGGGATGTGATAGCATCGAGTGATAGTAACCTGGTGATTCGTTATGTATCGCCCGATGGCGAAGAAGGGTACCCGGGTGAGTTGACCTCGACGGTGCGCTTTACGGTATTGCCGACGAATATACTGTCGATTAAGTACGAAGCCACTACCAACAAAAAAACGGTGGTGAACCTAACGAACCATGCTTTCTTCAACCTGAATGGTGAAGGCAGTGGGTCGATCAACAATCATTTATTGCAAATCAATGCCGATGCGTTTACGCCGGTCGATAGTACGCTGATCCCCACCGGTAAAATTGCAACGGTGGCCGGAACGCCATTTGATTTCCGCAAACCGGTGGCCATCGGTGCACGCATCGAGGCGGCCGATCAGCAATTGAAATTCGGTGGTGGCTACGACCATAATTTTGTGGTGAATGGCAAGGCCGGACAATTGCGCCAGGCGGCGGTGGCTACGGGTGATCAATCTGGCATTGTAATGGAAACCTGGACCGTTGAACCTGGTATCCAGTTTTATGGCGGAAATTTCATGGCAGGCAAGAATACTTTTAAAACCGGCGCTAAAGACGACTATCGCACGGCATTCTGTTTGGAAACGCAGCATTTTCCCGATGCGCCAAACCACAAAAATTTCCCTTCTATTTTGTTAGCGCCGGGTGAGAAATACGAAACGGAAACAGAGTATCGTTTTCGGCACTAAAGTTTAGTCACCATCGCCAAAGGGCCCTGTTCTACCAGTTGCAATGATTTTACCATGTGCAGGGTGCTTTGTTTGTATTCCAGAAAATGCGGGGTTTTGATATGGTGCTGGTAGGCTTCTTTGCTGGCATAAATCTCTACGACCGTAACCTGGGTGGGTCTGTCTTTTTCGTACAACGCATATAGCGTAAGTACACCGGGTTCATTGGCAATAGCAGCCTTGCTGTGTTTTTCGACGGCAATCCGATAGGGTTCGATAAAGGCTGTATCGATAACCAGGTGAGCGATGCGAATCATCCAGTCTTTATTCGGCTGAATAACTTGTTTATCAGGCATGTTGGTGGTTTGTGCCATTAACGAAAAGCCCGTGAATAGTACACAGGCTAACAGCAAAGCTGACTGTTTCATAAAGATCGATTGTGTATTTGATTTGCTATTCTTATGAGGATCCTTTAGCCAGGGTAAGCCGCGAAAATTCCATACCGTTGAAGAGACGACTGAGCGACGTGTCTTTGGATTGTTGCCACTCGTTGATTCTTGATGCCGGTACAATGCGCCAGAAATTTTTCTTCTTCATGTCGAGGTAGTCGTGGGCGGCGATGATGATGCCGGTAACGGTTGCGCGGTTGCGGAAATGAATGTTGACAGGTTGACTGCGGCGGGTGTCGGGTTCTACAAATTTTTCAATCAGTTCGTATGTCATGGCTTTCGGTTTTCGATGTAGTAGGGTGATCTTGGTTTTTGCCCCAGCAGCCTGAGCTGTTGAAAATGCGACTGCACGGCGGCACCAAATCCGGGCATACAAAGATAAGGCAGGTTGTATTCGATACAGGTTGCCTGCACTATTTTGCTGATGGCGGGATAATGTATATGACTGATGCGTGGAAACAGGTGGTGTTCGATCTGAAAATTTAAGCCGCCAACCAACCAGGAGATCAGTTTGTTGTTCCGGGCGAAATCGACCGTTGTTCGCACCTGGTACTCGGCCCAGGCGGTATCGAGTTTTCTGGTGCTATCATCGGCATGTTCAAATGCAGTGCCTTTAACCACATGCGCTAATTGAAAAACGATGGCGAGGGTTAGACCCATCCCAATGTGCATGCTTAAAAAAAACAAGAGCCAGGGTTGCCAGCCCAGTAATAAAATAGGAATAACGATGTAAAACAAAGCGTAGGCCAGTTTGCTGAACCAGAAAATAAAATGTTCTGCCGGCGGCATTTTGGAGCGCATGGTTGTTTGCGCCAACCGCGGCTGGAAATACTTGTCAAAGTCTTGCACCAGCACCCAAATCAGCGAACTGAGTGCGTATAAAAAAGGCGTGTACAGGTGCTGAAAACGATGGGCCGGCACCCAGGGTTGGGTGCTGCACATCCTGATCAGCGGACTTTTAGCAATATCATCATCAATACCATCTACATTGGTGTAGGTATGGTGCAGCACATTGTGTTTGTATTTCCAAATAAAGCTGTTACCGCCAAGTGCATTCAGGCTAAAGCCAAGCGTATCATTCACCCATTTCTTGGTGGAATAACTCTGGTGGTTGGCATCGTGCATAACATTGAAGCCAATGCTGGCACTGGTAAGGCCCAGCGTCAAACCCAGCAGCACCACGCCAGCAGCGGCCATCGGTACAAACAAAAAAACCAGGTACAATGCGAGCGCCAGTGATACCAGGATGATTGTTTTCCAATAGAGTTGCCAGTTGCCTGTTTTAGCCAGATACCGGCTACTGAAGTATTGATCAACAGCCTGGTTCAGGGATTTGGCAAAACCTGCTTCTTTGTTGTTGAACTGCACTTTTTTCATGCCCGGTGGTTTGATTTGAAATGGTAGTTGATTACCATTTATTGCGGGCGGGACGGTCTTGTTTTTCCCGAGCAAGGGTAACAGAAAGCACACGGCCGCCGAATTCCTTATCGTTCAATTCGTTCATGGCCTTATTGCCATCTTCGGTCGAGGCCATTTCAACAAAACCGAAGCCGCGGCTGCGACCAGTTTCGCGATCAGTGATGATTTTAGCGGAAGTAACTTCGCCGTAGGCGCTGAAAAGTTTTTGCAAATCAATTTCCTGTACCTGGAACCCCAGGTTAGATACGTACATGTTCATAGTTCACTTGTTTAAAAGTTAAATAAAGGTGTACAAGTAGACTTACGACAAGTGTGAAGAGAAGGAAAAATAATTACCAGTGTCGAAGAAGTAAAAATTAAGGCTGGTCCTGACTAACTGAAGAAGAATCATTGTTCACTGCGCCGAAAGTACGTTTTATTTGCTTACCGGGCTCGAATATTTTACCGCAAATGCAGTAGCAGGGCCTGTGCCAGCTTTTCATAGCCTTTTTCATTGGGATGCAATCCATCCGTAAAAAAGCTTTCATCGATCTTTTGATTGGCTTGCAGTAATGCCGTGCCCGGATCTATAAACTGCATATTGGGTTGATTCGACAAGACGCTGATCTTTTTATTCAGTGTTAGGATTCGCTCTTCCATGTTTCGTCGCGGATAAATGCCTGACAACCATATGCGAGCGGCCGGCTGTCGCTCGCGAATGGCTTGTAACAGGTGTTTTAATCCGATTATAATTTCTTCATCGTTGTTAAAGCCCAGGTTATTGGTGCCGATGGAGAGTACGATGTTTGTTGGTTTACCATGATCAAGTTCGCCATGGTATACGCGCCATAAAACATTTTCGATGCGGTCCCAACCAAAACCGAGGTTGACGGTGTGCAGGGGTTCGAGGTATTTTTTCCAGGCTTGCGCACCATTTTGTCGATTGGCAGTGTAGGGCGTGCCGCCCCAGAAATGCATGATAGAATTGCCGATGAGCAAGAGGTCGGGATTTTTCTCCTGGATGGTTTTTATAACAGCCTCGTGGCGGTCCATAAAATCATACACCTGGTAGTCGCGTCGCTGACGAACGGGTGTTGTGGTGCTGGTATTTCCTTTTTCTTCGTGCAGGATCTTGCGAATGATGTTTTCATAGGCATTGGCATATTGCATCATGCCGATATCATTGGGGTGGGTGCCGTCGACCGTGCTTTCGGTGTTGAAGCCGATGTCATCAGCGGTTAACAAGTAAATATTTTTGATGCCTGCCTGTACCATGGTGCTGAAGGCTTCGTTCAACACGCTGTTTGTATAGCGATAGTTTTTACCGAGGGTACTGTCCATATTGGCTGCTGCTATCCCGCAACAGTGTTCTGTAAAAAGAATCGGCGTATTCGGGTGGTTGCGTTGAAGCTTTTCTGCGGCGTTGAATAGCCGTTGTTTGATTTCTGCGCGCGTATACTGCATGCTGTCGGTGAGGTTGGGCATACAATCGATCACAAACAAACGGGCATCGAGTTCATTCATGAGGTCGATGACAGCGGGCTCTAATTGTCCGTTACCCGAAAAGCCGAGATTGATGAGTGGATGTTCGAGTTGTCGATCGAGAATATTGGTGAATGCGAGTCCGGGGCGTGAGGCGCAACCACCTTGTAAAATAGATGTGCCGTACATCACGATTGGTTGTTCCCTTACAGGTGGCAGGAACTGAAAACCAGCGCCGGCCGGTACACCGATTTCGAGCCAATTCACTGTGCTGTATAACGGCAGGTAGAGCCTGAATTCTTCTTCGTTGGCTGATAATTGCAGGTGTTCGAAATGGTATTGAATGGTATCGCCGAATTCGCGCTTGCCGTGGGCCCAACGCCATTGTCCGTCGGTATCAATGGCGTATAAATCAACCCCGCTCACACCGGTTGCCGGCATATGATCAAATGCATGTGATCCGCTGCTGCTGTAGCGCACCACGATATCGCTGGCCGATGTTTTAAACGCGATGTATTCACCGGCAGTATTGCGACTGAGGTCCCATACTTCTTTGCGTACCGTTTTTTCTGCGCGGGCTGGGAGTCGATCGTAGTAATGCGCTGCTGCTTGTGGCCATGCTTGCCCGCCGACAAGGGCTGTTTTTTCGTTGGCTGGATTCTTCCATTGATAGGTCGGCTGGGTTTGGGCCTGGGCAATCGCACTGATCAACAAGAGGCAGGTGGCAAAGCTGTTTCCGGGCTTCATGGGCGGGGTTGATAGAAGGCGTTTGTTGATTATTCTTCAGTAACAGTGGCGTTGGGTGCATTGGCTTTTACAGAAGCGATGCCATTGTCGCGACCTGCTGCGTCGGCATAGAGCTGGCTGGTGCCGATCACCTGGCCGTTACCTGCTTTGAGGTTGAAGTAGGGGCGACCATCTTTGGCATCGAGCTTTTCATACCTGCTGTCGTCGGTCGCATTTTTCTTCACGGAGTCGACACCGTTTTGGCAAGCTGATTTGCTGTTATACGTTTCGCTGTGCAAAATGTTTTGGCCGTTGTCGGCTTTGAGGTTGAAGCGAAATCCGTTTGCTACGGTGGAGATAACAAATTTTCCCATGGTTTTTGATTTTAATGAGGTGTTGAAGATCGGGAAAAGCCGTTTTGAAAATCAGGTTGTGCATTTTATGTAGATTATTCGAGTAATCCCATAGGTTGATTTGCACTTATTTTTCGTTGGCTTAGTGGTGATTGGTGAGTTTGGATGGGCAAACCCGTTTGCAGCACCAGAAGCGCCAATCGGTGAACAAATCGCGCTGCATGACGACGAATATTGCGGCCTGTTAGCAAGCGTTGAATTGGTCACAGAAGAAACTGGCAGAAAAAATGGGTGTTAGTCCGCAGGTCGTTGACAAATGGGTACGAGCGGGTGTCAATTTTACCGTAGAAAATAAATGCAACTACGCAGTTGTATAAAGCAAAGCAGCCTTCGATGGTAGAAGGCTGCTTTGTTGAGCGTGGTTTCAGAAGTGGTGATAGATACTAGTACGCAACAATTTTTGTTACCTGTGTGCCGTCTTTTTTGTTGATGACAATTTTCATGTAGTAGCTACCGGTGCCTGGGCAACTGGTTGGATTGCCGTCGGCATTGAGTCCGTAGGTGACGATCATCTTGATGTCGTCGGCGCGAATCAGTTCGTTTTGACCCGCAGTGAGGCGGAAGTCACAATCCTGGCGGAACACTTTGGCCTGGGTAATAAGCGATTCGAATTCAGTACCAAAGCGGTTGGTTCCCCAAACGGCCACATTGTTATTGCCATTGCTATCGGCATGCGTACCGGTTACGGTGAGTACGATACCATTGTTATAGGTGAAAACTTTTTGCTTGGCGACATTCCAGGCGCGTTGTTTGCCATTGTCGAAGGTGACAGTGAGCGCGCCTTCTACAGTATGGGTGATAGAACCAAGGGATGAAAGATTTTCAATGAGTCCACCGGAAACATTGGTAAAGGTCCTGCTGCCATTAAACGTCATGCTCTTGTTATCGCGCAGGCGGGTGATCACCAAGTTGTTAATGCTTTCATTGATCAAAGCGCCTTTGTCTGCCCAATGTACACCCGATGCCATGGTCAATACAATGGTTCCGGTGCGGGTGCGGTTGCCAGCGCAATTGCTGCCGTCGTACACAATGGTAATAGTGCGAACATTGTCGGCTTCACTAACGGTGATGCTGGCATCGCAGATGATGCCTTTGAGTGGCCCGACGATGATTCTCTGGTCGCTGTTGGCGGCGGTTCTTTCAGACGATCTTTGATTGGTCGCTTCGGTGTAAAGGGCAGTGTTGACATCGTTTGAAACGGCTTCGTCTTCATTGGTAACAAAAGCCTGGTCATCGGCTTGCGTTTGCAGGTCAGCGACAGAATTATCGTTGCCGGCCGGCGTGTCGTTGTTCTTATTGCACGCGGCAAAAAGGCCGAAGCTGGTAAGCAGGGCTGCGGCCCGTAGAATTTTGTAAGGATGCATGATAGTGGTTTTAGTCAGGATAAGAACGTAAAAAAGAGGGCGGGTTTAACCGGTTGGGCGAAAAATTGAAATTTTTTGGTTAAGCGGGGGTTAATTGCTGAAAATCAACAGCGATTGGCGCTTGAGAGAGCCGTTTAGTCGGCCTATTATAAAAGGATTGAAAGTGGTTTGCATCAGTGCGCTGGCGTATTTCAGGTTTCACCCAAGATTAGCTCAGTTTGCTTTTGCTGCCCTGAGAACCTATGAAAGACAAAGGGCTTATTGTTCGCTTTTTCAACTTTACCGATATTGTTTGACGGTAATAATCAGTGTATTGTCATGATTGATTTTCAATGACACAATCAAAAAATTTATTGACCAGATTTCATTCTGATCCAATTTCTATGACGGTCCAAATAGTCATGATTTTCGATGCTTAAATTTTTTATTTTTTCCTGCCCCGATACGCCAATGTTTTTATAATTGGTTCCAGTTAGGGTATCAGATAAGATAATCTTACCATTGTTTTCGAAACTGATCAAATTCAGGTCAAAGAGCGCATCGTAGGTGGGCGAAAGTAATATGCCGTTGTGGACGTCGAGTCGCTGCTCATCATTGGCATGCCGCCAAGCCAAAATGTGTGAAGCTATTAGTATTTCTGGTTTGTTGAAGTCGGTAACGGCACATTTGAATTTCCAACGATGTAATATACTTTTTCTGTATGCACCTTGTCCAACCCTTGATGTGATTAGTCCACTTCGCTCTGTGATATTTGGAAGGTTTACGTAGATAGATAGTTGTTCATGTGACTGAGTTATGAACGCATTCACTGAGTGGGCATAACTTAATGCCTGTCCAGCCCTCCTGAAAAAGAATTTGATCGCTTTTCTGTTTTTGCCATTTCTATCAGGCGCTTCAAAAAAGTCATAGTCGAAGAATTCTAATTCACTGACCAGTTCCACATAGGCTTTTCGGGTTTGCTTAAACAAGAATACACGCCGGCCGTCGCTGATATGGTCTTTGAGTTTCAAGTTGCCCCGGTTGAATTGCATGTCGTCTAACTGACCTTCGCCGGTATAGCTGAAAATTTCATCGTTTTCCCATTGGTCTTTGTATCCGTGTTGCGTGCCAGCCGCACCGGTGAAAATGAAAATATAGGGTGCATTCTGGGGAAAAGAAATGCCGGATTGCTGATTTCCTCCGTACAAAGAGTGAATCAGCGATCTTTTTATTTCTATACCTGGTTTGAATGCAATTTGATCCAAGATGGATGTATGCCTCCCTTGCGAAAATTACAAATATTGTGTGAATGCATTCTGTAATCTGAATGCTTTTGTGTGCTAATAATTATTTGGCCGTTGTCAATGCCTTAGCTGGAATTTTTCCATCGGCCGTTGTAAGCGGCAACTGTAACAGCCTGGCTACCAGGGGCGCTATATCCCGAAGATTCATTTGCTGTATAACAGCTCCTTTGCGAATACCGGGACCGGTCATCACCAGGCCGGTTTGGATTTCCTGATCGTCGGGGAAATAGCCATGTCCGCCGCCTGTTCCAGGCTGCAGGGCCAGCCCCGTTTCGCTGTTGTCAAAATAGGCTGTGCCGATGGCGCTTAGCGCAAATGCCACTTCGGGATTGCCGCCGATGGCAGCCAATTTCTTTCTATCGATCAGGCGAAAAAGTTTTTGCTCAGCTTTACTTCGCTTTTTCAGCATTGCATACACCGCTTCGAGGGTAGCGCGGTCGCCTTTGTCTTTTAGGTATAGGTAGCAGGAACCGCCCACGGCATAGAACCGCGCTTTCCATTGGCCCGACGCAATGTCTTGCAACAGCCCCGCTTCTTTCAGCCAAATATTGGGGCTGATCTTTGTTTGGACATTGTGAAAGCCATGATCGCCGGTGACGATGAGTACAGTATTGTTCCAACAACCGGCATCTTGCAACGCTTTTATGATGATGCCTACACTGCTGTCGGCATCACGAACAGCAGCGTGTACAAGTTCACCCTCACGGCCTTGCTTATGCGAAAAATGATCCACCGAAAAGAAGTGGATGGTCATGAAATCAGGCTGGTCTTTTTTGATGATATAGGCGGCGATGGCAGCAACCTGGTGATCTGTTCCGTAATCAATCTGCGTGGTCTGCTGAAATACTTCTTCTTTTAATTGAGAAATCAGGGTGGATGGTGCGCTGTATGCTTCACGGGTTGTTTCACCGAGGCTGCCGATATCAGGAATATTGTAATCAACCGGTGCCTGTGCGGAAACGGGCCAAAAAAGCGAAGCGGTTTTCAATCCTTTGGCATGAGCAAGCTCCCAGAGCGTGGGCACTTTGATCGAAGATGCCATCCAGTAGATGCTGTCTGCCGGCGTCGGTTTGTTGTTATAATAAATGCCATGTTTGGCCGGCCATACACCGGTAACAATCGTGGTGTGCGATGGATAAGTCATCGAAGGAAAAACACTGTTCACGCCCTTGGCGTAAGTACCATTTCTGAAAATTGAACGCAGGTGAGGTGTGTGCCAATTGCTGTCGAGGTAAAACGCCGGCCGAAAACCATCAATGGTAATCAGCACCAACTTTTTGCCTGATTGCGACATGGCTTGCAGGTGCACCATGCATACAAGAGCGAGCAGTATTTTTTTCATATGCGGTTGCTTACGTGAATGTAGTTGATAAGCGCGTAGGTTTTACAGAAGCAGCGCGCTTAGTTTGGCAGCGTCTTTCGCACAGGCGGCATCATACACTTCGTCTGCCTGGTCGATGGGTAGCTGGGTCATTTGCTGTGCACTTGCTTTTAGGGTCAATAGTTGTCCCACACTGATCCGGCTACGCAATTTGCGAAGCAGGGTTTCTATACCGGTTAAATGTAGTTGCTGCGCTACCTGCCCCTGGAAATCCATTTCCAACCAGGTAATTACCGCAGCCTGCACATCGAGCACGCCAAACACAAGGCCTTTTTGCAAACCATTGCTGATGCGTACTTGCTGTTGTACGCAAGAGGGATCATAGGCTACTCCGCTCGTAGCTGAAATTTTCATGGGGTATAAACTGTTCATCCAGCCCACCACCAGGTTGGGTGTCAGTTCGCCGCCACTATACGCGTTGCAAGTGAACAGCACATAGCGGGCGTCTGCTCCTTTGAGCTCGGGTAGGTTGATCTCAATATATTCTGCTGTGCCTACTTTATCAGGTATGGCGCGGATATCACCACTGTGTTTGCAACCAAGGGGCGCCAATTAACTGAATGAGCAGTAGTTCGTTTTCTTTTCAAATACAATAATCGCGCTCAGGTCCATTAAACTGTGCAACAATTGTTCGCTGGGAATAAAACCCAGTTCAGCCATCCGGCTCACCAACAGGGTGGCTGCGGGTTCGCTCTGTTCGGTTTTAACCCCGGGCAGGTAAACGGCCTGTTGCCGCATGGCTACTTTCCAAATACTACGCATACCTATCGATTAAAGAACCAGGTAATTTTTCATCTGTTTTTGGACAAAGAAGTAAGATGAAGGTGACCTGGCGAAGGAAGGCAGGCCGGAATCGAACCGGCGACCCACAAATGAATAGAAGTAGGTTTCGGTTGACCGTTGCGATGGGAAAATCGCTGGCGATAATGCAGAAACTGTTTTATTGCTCTACCACTGAGCTACTGCCTTCGTATTGTCAAATAACTGCTGAACAAAGATGTAGAACAAACTACGCAATATAGTTGCGTAGTGGAAAGTATTTTTTCCGGCAGCACTATTATTTGCACAACTACCCCAGGCATGGGCATTGCATGTGGACGCAGTAAATAAATGATATGAAACCGAATATTGCCATTGCCGATAAGAACCTGACGGCGATTTGTAAATCCCTGAATGAATGCCTGGCCGATGCGCACATTCTTTATTTTAAAACCAGGAAATTCCATTGGAATGTGTCGGGCGATAACTTTATGGAGTTGCACAAGTTGTTTGAAAGCCATTACGAGCAGATCCAGGAAGCGATTGATGAAATTGCAGAAAGGGTGAGCCAGATGGGTGGGGTTGCGATTGGTACCAGCAGCGAATTTGGATCGATGAGTGGTTTAAAAGAATCCCCCGGTAAAAACCCGGCGAAAAACCTGGATATGGTGAAAGAGCTGCTGCATGACCATGAAGCAGTCATCAAATCTTTGCGTACCAAAATAGACGATTACGAAGACAAATACAAAGACAAGGGCACGACCGATTTTCTGACTGCTTTGTTGCAGCAACACGAAAAAATGGCCTGGACCCTACGTCGGTATTTCAAGTAAACCAGGCGATAAATTTCAAATTAGGCCGACTATAATGTCCAATCAGGGCGCACCCAATGGCAGGTATAGCCATTGGGATGCTTCTGCAGGTAGTCCTGGTGTTCTTCTTCTGCGTCCCAGAAATCACCTGCCGGCACCACTTCGGTTACAATCGGGCCGGGCCATTTGCCAGATGCATTCATCGCCGTGATCAATTCTTCGGCGGTTTTTTTCTGCGCCGCATCGAGGTAGAAAATCGCCGAGCGATAGGAACTGCCGATATCATTGCCCTGGCGGTTGCGGGTAGTTGGGTTGTGTATTTGGAAAAAGAATTCCAGCAGTTGGCGATAGCCCAGCACCGCCGGATCAAAATCAATGGCAATGCCTTCTGCATGACTGCCATGGTTCCGGTAGGTAGCGTTTTTAACATCTCCGCCCGTGTACCCGACCACCGTATGGGTTACGCCAGGCAATTGCCTGATTAATTCTTCCACACCCCAGAAACAACCGCCTGCCAGTATTGCTTTTTCAGTAACCATCGTCTAATTTTTGTTTTACAGATTGGTATCGCTACTTAAACAACCGCGCAACCCATTTGGTTTAGTGGCAGCGATTCCGGTACAATTTATTGCTTTGGTTGAAACAGTTTTAGCTTTCCCTGGTTTTGGGTGGCAATAATCAGTGGCTTTCCATCGAATCGTTTTACCAGCGCCAGGGCCTTGCCATCCCCCGGAATATACAAACCACTTTGTTGGATGGTTAGCGGCGAAAACCGGCCCTGCCCATCGCCTAATAATACGAGTCCGTTGAACGCATCATGCCGACCGCTATATGGCTCCATGCCGTAATCGTTGCCCGATAGAATGATGTCCAACTGGCTGTCACCATTTACATCCATAGGCAATAGTCCATATACCGGCGCTTCCTGCGCTGCCAGGGGCAATGGGCGGATGGCAAACTGCCCCTGGCCCTTGTTCTCGATATAACAACTTGCCATATTGGTGGCCTTTAGGTACACGGCGCCTTCTTTTCCCGTTGGCCCCAATATTTTATTCATATCGGCAAGACCAAATGCTTTATAAGTAGGAAATCGTTTACGTATTGGTAACAACTGGCTGATCATATCGTCGCGCACCGTCATGGGGAAGGGCTTGCGGCTGCCATCTTCTGCCAACCCATACCCAAACACAAATGGATCGAGTAAACCATTGTCGTCAAAATCTTTTGCATACAATTGCAAAGGTTCCTGTTGGCTGGCCTTGTAATTGGAATTCAGACCGAGGTTGCCAGCTACATAATCGATATCACCATCCCCATCGAAATCGCCGGCAGCCAGGCTGTTCCACCAACCGCTATTCGCTTCCAGTTCGGTAAGCTCAACCAAGGCAAAGCCATCCCCCGTATTGCGGTAAAAACGAATCGGCAACCATTCACCGGTGATGACTAGATCAGGCTTGCCGTCGTTATCGAAATCAGACCAAAGCGCATCGGTGATCATGCCGGCATCGGCGAGTGCCGCACAGTATTTACTCGTCACATCGGTGAAAGTGCCTTGCAGGTTTTGCAATAAGCGACCACCGGTCGACAACGGATAAGCCCCCGAAATACCGCGACTGCCCACAAAAAGATCCAAATCGCCATCGCCATCAAAGTCGGCGGCTTTTACACATGAACCATTGCTGTAATCGCGGGGTAGGGCGGAACTACTGGGTGTAAAATAACCCTTGCCATCATTGATATACAACAAGTCCTGGCTGGCGGAACTGTTAGGCGCAATTTCATAACTGCCACTCACCGCGTACAAATCAAGATCGCCATCGCCCTCTGCATCGAAAAGCAACAGACCCATATCTTCCTGTATGTGTCGGTCGTTGCCAATAATGCGTGCCGAATCGGCTTGAAAATGGCCATCGGTCGTTTGTATATAAAAAACATTTTTCCGACCTACGGATGCGCCGATTACAAAATCTTCGAGGCCATCTTTGTTGATATCGCCGGTGGCGAGATAAGGCCCGTACTGACTTAGCTTATGCGGAAGCGATGCCTGCTGGTTGTAGTCGATCGCATCGCGCTCACTGTGTTTGTAATCGATTCCATACGCGGCCGATACTTCTTGTAACAGTGGTTGTAAAGGGGCAGCAGCGGGCATGGGTGCGGAAGCGGCTGCTTGTTTCAATACCAGTTGGCTGGACGATGGCACCTGGGTAAGCAACTGACTGTTGCCATCGGGCCATCGCACCCGTATTGAATCGATGGTTGTAACGGCGCCGAGTGAAAACCAGGCGAGGTCGGTAACGGTCGACAAATAACCGGCACAGGGTTGTTGTTCATAATAGTATTGCTGTTTGCCGACATATAACCGGATGCTGGCGCCGAATGCCTGCAGGTTCGGCGCTTTGCCTTCCAGCCGAATCGATAATCGGTTGTGCATGGCCGTTGGTTGTAACTGGTTGAGCCGGTTTTCATATAGAAATGCCACATCATTGATATTGTTGATGACGATATCGAGATCACCATCTTTGTCCAAATCCGCATAGGCGGCACCGTTAGAGAACGATGGATGGATAAACCCCCAGTCTTTTGAATGGTTCTCGAACTGAATGCCGTTGATATTCCTGAAAGCGTAATTGGGCAATTTCACAATGGGCAGTGAATCGACCATCGCCAGTTTATATTTCCCGCCAGTACCGCCCTGGCCATTGTTGAATGTAACATAGTCGAGATCGGTGACATCGCGGGGAAGGCCATTGCTGATCACCAAATCGCGCAGTCCGTCGTTGTCGAAATCGGCAATCATTGGGCACCAGCTCCAGTCGGTTTCAAAGATGCCACTGATATAACCGAGGTCGTTGAATATAGTATGTCCATCGGGTGTTATACCTCGATTCAATTGCAACACATTGCGCACATACTGGTGTGTGTAATTGTATTTTTGGCTGTTGAAATAGTTATAGTATTCATTGCCCGCCAGCATTCTCTTTTTACGCAGGTTTTTTTCGGGCAGCATTTCGAGCGATACCATATCAGGTAGTCCGTCATTGTTGACATCGGCCATCGCCGTGCCCATGGCATTCCAGGCCGTGTGCCTGAAATAATCGTCGAGCTGGTTGCTGAATGTGCCATCATGGTTGTTGATATATAGTAAGTCGTTTGAAATAAAATCGTTGGCTACATAAATATCTGGCCATCCATCAGCGTTGAAATCGCTGACGCAAACGGCATGTCCCCAGCCTTCTATGCGGATGCCGGCTTCTTTGGATACATTACTGAAATGATTGTCGCCGTTGTTTCGATAGAGCCGGTCGGTATTGCGTGCGGTTCCGTCTACCACTTTGGGTCGGTAGCGGATGGGCGTTTTAGGATCGTTGAGTTCATTGGTAACCAGGTAGCAATCCAGGTCGCCGTCGTTGTCGTAGTCGAAGAAGATGCCCTGGGTGCTGAAACCGGTATCATCGAGCCCATAGGCCCTTGCGCTTTCTTTAAAATGCGGAATACCGTCTTTGGTTAATCCCTCGTTGATATAGAGCAGGTTGGTGCGCAAATTTATATCGCTGCTGAAGGAGCAGGATACATAGATATCGAGCCAGCCGTCGGCATTGATATCCACCACTGATACGCCGGTACTCCAGTGTCCGTTGCCACTGGTTTGGCTCGCAGCCGTAATATCATCGAATTGTAATTGACCTTTGTTTAGGTACAATTTGTTCGATTGCATGTTGCCGGCGAAATAGATATCTGGCAATCCATCGTTGTTGAAATCGCCAATGCCCACGCCGCCGCCATTATAAATATTCGCCTGGTTCAGTATATTCAATGAGTCGCTTTCGGTGAGGCGGTTCACGAATCGGATGCCCGATTGTTTGGGATCGCGTAATTTGAACAGGGGATTGATGGCCGTTTGTGCTTCAGCTTGGATGTTGATGCAGGCTAGTGCGAATAGTAGTAACGGCTTAAACAGTCGGTGAACAAACATAGCATCAGTCTCTTTGCTGCACAATCTACTATTTGCCCAAAGCCGCGGGAACGGGAAAAATATCAAAAGGTATTCAATCTGTTTCGCGGAGCAAACCAATAGGCAGCGGCGATTATTTTTAGGTGTTGACAATCCAAATGTATGCGGAATATTTTTTTATTGATGGTTTTACTAGCGATGGCGCCTATCGCATTTGCACAATCTCACACTGCACCGGCCCCGCTGTATCGCGATCCCTTGTACGATGGTGCCGCCGATGCCACTGTGGTATACAATGCCGGTTTGAAAGAGTGGTGGATGTTTTATACGCAGCGCCGGGCCAACCAGGAAACGGCCGATGTGGCCTATTGTTATGGCACCGCCATTGGGGTGGCGGTATCGAAAGACCATGGGCAAACCTGGGTGTACAAAGGCGCGCTGAACCTGGCGTTTGAAGAAGGCATGAATACCTTCTGGGCGCCGGATCTTGTTTTTGAAAACGGGGTATACCATCTATTTGTGGCCTATATAAGAGGTGTGCGGAACCATTGGGGTGGCAGCGCGACCATCACCCGCTACACCAGTACCGATATGTGGAACTGGAAACACGAAGGCGATTTGGCGTTGTCGTCAGCGTCAGTGATTGACCCCTGTTTCATGAAACTGGCCGACGGTAAATGGCATATTTGGTACAAAGACCAGATGAAGGGATCGGTGACGATGACGGGTGCGAGTACCGACCTGAAGCAGTGGACGATCGAAAAGGAACCGGCCATTGGCGGTAATCCGCACGAGGGGCCGAAAGTGTTTTTCTTCAAAGGCAGTTACTGGATGATCACCGACGAGTGGGCCGGACAAAGATTGTATAAAAGCGCTGATGCGAAAAGCTGGGAAAAACAAGGTCGCCTGTTGGATGGCGTGGGTAAGCGAAACGACGATACGCCGCAAGGCGCACACGCCGATGTGGTGGTGACGGGCGACAAAGCCTATATTTTTTATTTCACGCATCCGGGCCGAAAAAAGCATACCGATGCCGGCGAACTGGATGGCAATGGAAATTATCCGTATGCCATGCGACGCAGTTCCATCCAGGTAGCTGAGCTGGTAATGCGTAACGGAACGCTCACGGCGTTGCGCGATGAACCTTTTGATTTCTGGCTGCCCTGATTTTTACCCGACGGGTTGCACCCGTCGGGTAAAGGATTAAATTTGAGAAGATGAGAATAATCGCCTGTTTACTGTTGCTTGGCTGCTGGTTCGGTGGCAAGGCCCAAACGGCTGATGCAGCGCCTGTTCATCGCGCCATCAAAAAAATGACAGATATCATCGTGCACGATGTGTTCTCACCGCCTGTAGCCAGTAGAACCTATGCTTATATCTCTGTTGCTGCATATGAAGCTGGGCGGCATGCAAGTGCCGGCTACCCCTCGTTGGTGAACCGCTTGCATGGATTCACGACGGTGGCCAGTCCGCAGGCTGGCAAAAAATACGATTTCGGCATCGCCGCCTGCCACGCATTGTTATTGGTAGGCAAGGCCATGGTGGTTTCGGAAGACAGCATACAGCAATACGATGACCGGTTCATGGCGGCCTTGAAAAAGCGAGTGCCAAACGATGTGTGGGCGCGCTCCAAAACTTATGGTGAACAGGTTGCGAAAGATATTCTTGCCTGGGCAGCCAAAGACCGGTACAAAGAAACCCGATCCATGCCAAGATATGAGGTCACCGATGATCCTTCCACCTGGAAGCCCACGGCGCCTGCTTATATGAAAGCGGTTGAACCTCACTGGTTACACATGCGCACTTTTGTGATCGATTCTGCGCAACAGTTTACACCGCCGGTCATACCGGTTTTTTCGACCGCGAAAGGCAGTCCGTTCTATGAAATGGTGTACGAAGTGTATCAAGAAAGCAAGGCGTTGACTGATGAAAAGGAAGCAATGGCCAATTTCTGGGACTGCAATCCATTCAAAATGAATGTGAAGGGCCATGTAATGTTTGCCACGAAAAAGATTTCGCCTGGCGGGCATTGGATGAATATCACCGCCCTCGCCTGCCAGCAGACAAAAGCCGATATGGTGCGCAGTCTGGATGCCTATTGCACTGTAGCGGTCACCCTTGCAGACGCGTTTATTATTTGCTGGGCAGAAAAATACAAAAGCAATGTGATTCGGCCCGAAACCTATATCAATAATTATATCGACGGCGACTGGGTACCGCTGCTGCAAACGCCGCCTTTTCCAGAATATACCAGCGGACATAGTGTGATCTCGGCTGCCGCTGCGCGCATGCTGACCGGCCTTTTTGGCGATGGGTTTGCTTTCACCGATAACACTGAAATGGAGTTCGGTTTGACAGCCCGTTCATTTCCTTCCTTTAATGCCGCTGCTGCCGAAGCTGCTATCAGCAGAATGTATGGCGGCATCCATTACCGGCCAGCTATTGAATACGGACTTACAGAAGGTACTGCCATGGCCGATCTCGTTTGGCAACGATTGCGCGTAAAATAACTTTTTACACCGTGTTTTTTCTTTCCTCGGCTTTGGCGTGCATATAATCTGTTGGTGTCATGTTAAACTGTTTCTGGAAGTTGCGTGCAAAATTGCTTTGCGAACTAAAGCCCACCATATTAGCGACTTCATAGATTTTATGATCACCTTCTGCAAGCAAGCTAGCAGCTTTTTTCAAACGGGTTATATTGATGAGCTCCAGTGGCGTGAGGTCAGACACCGCTTTTATTTTTCGGTAAAGGGTGATTCGACTCATGTTCATGATGCGGGCGAGTTTTTCCACGTCGAGATCGAGGTCTTCGATGTGCCGACATATTTCATCGTTGAGCTGCTCCAAAAAACGCTCATCGGCTTTCGAATGCGCCATGCTTTTGATATGCACCAGTGGAGAACCTGCAAAATATTCGCGAATCATATTCCGGTTGTTGAGCAGGCTCGCCATCTGTGCCAGCAAGTGTTCTTTAGAGAAAGGCTTTTCTATATAGGCGTCGGCACCAAGTTCGAGTCCTTCGATTTTGGCTTGTAGTGTATTCTTCGCCGTTAGTAAGATCACCGGCACGTGAGAATGCACCAGGTCTGATTTTATTATGCGGCAAAGCTCAAAGCCGTCCATCTCCGGCATCATCACATCACTCACCAGCAGTTGAATGGCTTCCTTTTTTAATAATTCCAACGCTTCACGTCCATTGGGTGAACGAAACACCTGGTATTTTGTTTTCAGGATTCTTTCCAGGAAATCCAGGATTTCTTCTTCGTCGTCGACCAGTAGGATAGCAGGTAGCATAGTTCAGTTTTATATGGTTTGCAATGAACCTGTAGCAGGCAGGTTTTTGTTGTCGGTTATCTTTTGTTGTAGTGGTATGACCAATACAAATCGATTCATGTTATCGATGGGCTCTTCCAGGTTTAATTCGCCATGTAATAATTCGGCGAGCGATCGGGCCAGGCTCAGACCGATGCCTGTCCCTTTTTCTTTACTGCCATCTTTCAATCGGAAGAAGGGTTCAAAAATTCGGTCGCGCATATCGGTCGGAATCAGCGGACCATCATTCAGACATTCGAGCCGAAATACATGATCCTGTTTTAGGTCGGCAGTTAACTGCACGAGAACTTTTTTATCGGCGTATTTCACCGCATTGCTCAGCAGGTTGCTGAATATTTTCTGCAGCGCTTCTTCGTCTGCATAGGCCCATACTTCTTCAGCCGGCAGTTGCAACTGGAACTGGATCGATTTTTTCTTCGCGAGCGATTGGAAACTGGTGAAACTATCATTCAACAATGCCGAAATATTTTCCTGGCTGAATTCAAGCCGGAAGCCACGGGCTTCTGTTTTTCGAAAGTCAAGTATTTGCGAAACCAGGGCCAGTAGGCGGTTGGTGTTCTTGTCCATCACCTGGAGGTCTTCACTAATCGCAGGATAGCTCGCTAATTCCTCCATGATATTATCCATCGGGCCCTTGATCAGGGTTAGAGGTGTTCTGATTTCATGTGCAACATTGGTGAAGAAGTCGATCTTCGCCTCATAGATTTCTTTTTCTTTTCTTACCTGTGTGCGCCGGTGATAACTGTGTAACACATACCAGCAACCAGCCGCCGCGACAAGACTGTAAAACAGTTTTGCCCAGTTATTGGCCCAGAACGGCGGTAGAATAGAAACTGATAGTTGTTTCTCTCTGCCCGTCCAATCGCCGTTGATTGCGGCTTGCACGCGGAATTTATAATCACCTGGTGCAAGATTGGTGAAATATACTTTCCGGTTGGTGCTGAGTTCAGTCCAGTCTTTGTCTACACCTTCCAGCTTGTACCGGTATACCGTTGTTTGTGGTGAAGTGAAACTCAGGGAAGCAAAATCGAGACTGATGGTCGATTGGTTATAGGGGAGGGTGATCTTGGGTGTAAACAAAATGGATTGCGTCAGTATATTACTATCAATCGATATCTCCTTGTTCATTACCTGCAGGCCGGTGATGTATAAATTCGGTTGGTATTCGTTGCGGGAAAAATTTTTCGGCTGAAAATGAATCATACCCCTGATACTGCCGATATATAAGCTGCCATCCGTATGCAGATACCCTGAATGATAATTAAACTGGTCGTTGAGAAGCCCGTTAGACTGCGTATATACCTGAACGTTATTTTCTTTGGGGTTTATGGAAACCAGTCCTTTCGAAGTTGTTGCCCAGATGAGCCCCTGCTTATCTTGTATTACATTGAAAACAAAATTACTCGGCAGCCCCTGTTCTGTATTGTAAAAGGAAAATGTTTTGCGGTCGGCGTTTAGAATTGAAATGCCACCACCATCGGTCGAAATCCAGATGCGTTGTAAATCGTCTTCAAACAAGGCGTTGATCAGGTTATTAGAAATGCTTTGTTTGTTGTGTGGATCGAACGAATAAAGGCTGCTTGTTTTTTTGACCGGGTCATACGCAAACAGACCGATATTGTTTCCGCCGATCCAGATGATACCGTTGTGGTCTTCCATGGCGGTAGGTAAAAACCCCGATTCAGGGGCACCGGGAGCCTGCCTGAAATTGTCCATCTGCGGGTCAAACACAACAAAGCCATTACTGGTGGCGGCATACAGCGTACCGTTTCTTGTATGAAGAAAGCTTAAGATGAAATTGCTTTTGAGGTAATTGCGGCCGCTATCTACTGCATAATGTTTTTTCACGCGACCAGTGGCAATATCCATTTTGTCAACCCCATGTTCAAAAGTACCAATCCACAGGTCGTTGTCGATCGCAGCCAGTCCGTGCACATTCGAATAGGATATGCTGCCTGGTTTCCCGTCGGGCAAGTAGGTTCGCAATTTACCGGTAGCGAGATCAATGCGCGTGAGACCGGCGTCTTCTGTGCCCACCCATAGATGCCCGAATTTGTCGGCGGTAATTTCCCGAACCGAGTTGCCTTGTATCGATTGAAGGCTGTTATCAGGAAAGTATTTCTCGAAAGCAGTAAACTGTTTGGGAAAGTAATTTACGCCGCCAAAAAAAGTACCGGCCCATATACCGCCTTCCTTGTCCTTACACAAAGTGTACACGGCATTATCCGAAAGCGAATAAGGGTTGCCTGGTTTCTTTACTATGGATTCTACGGTATTGTTTTTTCTATCAAGAATAAAAATGCCCAATTCAGTGGCAAGCCAAAATGTGTCGGGCTCATATTCCATGATTTCGCGAACAAATAAACTGGTCTTGCCTGCATTGGTCATCAGCAGGTCTTTGTAACGACCGGTATGTAAATTGAGTTCTTTAAGTCCCTGGTTGGAAGTGCCGACTAATACAAGGCTGTCGTTTATTGCTTTCAGGCACTGTACCCAGCGAGAAACCGTGGGTGGTGACTGCGCAAACATATCGTAGCGACGAAAGCTATTTGTTTTCGGGAGATATTCTTCAATAAATCCGTCGATGGTAGCAATTAATATTTTGCCATCGGGCGAAAGACCCACTTGCCTCGATTGAAAATAAGTAGATGAGGGATAGCAGTCAAGTTTATTTGTAGCAAAATTGTAGCGGAAGAGATTAAACGCATTCGTGAACCAGAGTTGGTTGTTGTTGTCTTTTACTACTGAGATAACACCACCGATGGAATCAATCAGTGGCAGCAACTCTTCTTTTTTCTCATCGTAGTAAAATACGCCGCGGTTACTGCCTGTCCACAGTCTGCCTTCTTTGTCGAGGTATAAACATTGTATGAATTCGTTGCCCGGTAAACCCGCACCGAGTCGGCTGTGGGGGATTTTTTTGAAACGATAGCCGTCGAAGCGACACAATCCTTCTTTGGTACCGAACCACATAAAACCACTACTGTCTTGCACGCTGCAGTTGACAGTGTTGTTGGGTAAGCCATTCTCTACCTGGTAATGACGGAAATAATAATGTTGGGCAAAAACATTTTCTCCGTAAAAAAGCAGGGTTGTGGCAATCAGTAATCGAATGGTTCGGTTCGAATGTAACAATTTGAAAAGAGTTTGATACGTATCGAATCAGTGAAGTAAAAAATATGCGCAACCTTCACCTAGTAATCTAAAATTACTCAAGTTTTTGGATTATGTAAACGATTACAACCATTTTTAACCAACAATTGATTGCTGTATGAAAACCCTTTCCAGGTTCTTTCTGCACAACTTTGCGTTTGCCGCGCTTCCCTTTCTACGGCAAAAAAAATTATTGTATTTACTGACGCTTTTCCTCATCAGTGCTGTTCATCTTTCTGCGCAAGATGCTGCCCGTGTTACCGTAACCGGTGTGGTGAAAGACAGTGTGGGTGCGCCATTGCCGCAGGTTACTGTAACAGAGAAAGGAACATCCAACGCAACCAGTACCGGTGCCGATGGGCGATTCACTTTACAAGTAGCAAGTGATCATTCAATACTGGTTTTCAGCTCGATCGGTTATAGTGCCAGTGAAATCAGGGTGGGTAGCCGTCGTGATTTTGACGTGCCATTGCAGATTGCCAACAACGGATTGGGTGAGGTGGTGGTGGTTGGATATGGCACCAAAACAAAACAATCGATTACAGGCGCTGTATCGTCGGTATCGTCGCGTGATTTAGATCGGGTACATGCTGCTTCAACGGTGAGTAGTACACTCGCCGGTAAATTGCCAGGTGTTACTTTCCGGATGCCTGATGGTCGTCCGGGCGCGAGCGCACGTATCCAGATTCGTAACATGGGTACGCCACTGTATGTTATCGATGGGATACAGCAAGACGAAGGCCAGTTCAACAACCTGGCACCGAATGATATCGAAAGTATTACCATCCTGAAAGACGCTTCCGCCGCTATCTATGGGGTGCGTGCGGCCAACGGCGTGGTGGTGGTAACGACGAAGAAAGGTTCAACTGGTCGCAATACCATCAATTTCGATGGCTATGCCGGTATCCAAAACTGGACCCGCTTTCCGAAAGTGCTCAACAATTCTTACGACTATATGCGCTATCGCGCGGAAGCGGAGATCAATAGTAACGGCAACACAAATATTACCGAAGAAGAACTCGAAAAGTATAAGCAAGGCGAATCGGCGGGTAAGCAATACCGTAGTTTCGACTGGTCGAAATATGTATTACAGAAAAACGCCACACAGAATTCAGTTAACCTTAATATCAACGGCGGCAACGATAAAGTAAACTATTATGTATCGGCTACCAACCTATACCAAAATTCTGTTTTAGGTCGCGAATACAAATTTAATCGCTCTAACCTGCAGTCGAATGTACAGGCCAAAGTAGCCAATGGCTTGCGCATGGGTGTGCAGATCAACGGCCGTATAGAAACCCGCCAGAACCCGGGTGTGCCTGGTGGCGACGATTATTGGTTGTCGCGTTTTGCCGTGTTACGCAATACGCCGCGCGAACGCCCCTGGGCCAACGACAATCCAAAATACCTGAACGATTTGGGTGAGCACCTGGAAACCAACTACGCCTTCCTGAATGAAACCATTTCGGGTAAACTCAAATCAGAGTGGCGCGTGTTGCAAGCGAACTATACCTTGGAATGGCAGGTGCCTGGTATAAAGGGACTCAATCTGCGAGGCATGTATTCGTATTATATTGCCGACCACCTGTTGAACAACCAGGAATATACCTACGATGCTTATACCTATCATGAAGACACCGATGTATATGAGCGTACCGGTGGTGCCACCAACCCCTGGCGGGAGCGTGAGCAAACCAAACTGATCAATACAAATACGCAGGTACAGGCCAACTATAATCGAACCTTTGGTGAGCATACGATTGGGGCTACAGTGGTTGCCGAGCGCATGAATAACAAGAGATTTTACAACTGGTTACATGCATCGCCCATTTCGAACAACCTGCCCCTGATCTATTTCCCTACGATGGACCAATACAACGATCAGCAATCAGAAATTGCACGGATTGGTTATATCGGCCGCTTCAACTATGGTTTTGCCAATCGTTATTTTCTGGAGATTTCTGCTCGTCGTGATGCTAGTTCATTGTTCGAGCCCAGCCGTCGTGTAGGTTATTTCCCCGGTGCATCTGCAGGATGGCGTATCACAGAAGAGCCGTTTATGAAAAAATTGCTGGGTGGTTCAGACATCCTGAACGACCTGAAACTTCGCGGCTCATACGGAGAATTGGGCGACGATCGCAACCTCGATGGTGGTGACATCGTAGCGCCTTACGCTTATATGGAAGGTTATAATTACAATATGGGTACAGCTATCATCAATGGCAATGCCGTTACTGTATCACGCGATAAAGGCGTACCCATTACCCGTATCACCTGGATGACCAGCAAGATCACCGATGTCGGATTGGACTTCGCCTTGTTCCGCAGCCGACTGGCCGGTTCGTTCGATTGGTTCAACCGCAAGCGCGATGGTATTGTGGGTAATAAAAACGATGTACTGGTGCCCATTGAGATTGGTTACAGTCTTCCGCAAGAAAATATTGAAAGCGATGCGGTAAAAGGTTTTGAATTCAGTTTGAACTGGAACGACCAGATCGGTGATGTCCGTTATAATGTGGGTGGCAATTTCAGCTATGCCCGTCAGCGAACTTTAAGTACGTATAACCCACTTTTCTTTAACTCTTGGGACCAGTATTTTAACGATCGTCGCGACCGGTATTCAGGCGGCAATTGGAATGATAAAAATGGCGGTGGCGATTGGGGTTATGAAGTGATTGGACAGTTCCAGTCGATGGAAGAAATCAACAACTATACAGTGAATATTGACGGACTTGGTAACAAGACCCTCCTGCCCGGCGACTTAATCTACAAGGACATCAACAACGATGGAAAGATTGACAGCTATGATATGCGCCGTGTCGGCTATGGTACAGGACGACTGCCTTTCATCAACTTCGGCTTTACGCTGGGTGCGGCTTACAAAGCTTTTGATTTTCACATCGACTTCTCCGGTGCATCAGGTTATACCTATAACCAGAACTGGGAAATGCGCTGGGCCTTCCAAAACAACGGAAACCTGAACAAGATTTTCGAAGATCGCTGGCACAAAGTGAATCCGTATGATCCCAACAGTGCCTGGGTGGCCGGAAAATATCCAGCCTTGCGTTACAACCAGGGTGGGCATAGCAACTACAATCGAAACAGCACGTTTTGGTTGCACAATGTGACCTACCTGCGTGCACGTACCATTGAGCTAGGGTATACCGTGTCATCAAAAATCCTCAGCCGTGTCAAAATGCAAAGGGCGCGTTTTTACCTGAATGCTTACAACCTGTTCTCCTTTGATAACCTGAAGCAGTATAATATCGATCCGGAAATTCAGGACGACAATGGACTGCAGTTTCCGCAGAACAAAATCCTAAACGCGGGCGTTAACCTGAGCTTTTAATTAAACGACTATTCAGTTAACTATTAGCAATGAAAAAGATTATTGTCTATTCGATAGTGGGTCTTGCTACCGCCCTGAGCGGTTGTAAAAAAGACAGCGATTTTCTGGATATCCCACCTGTCCAGGTATTGCCGAGCGAAACCGTATTTTCTGATCCGGCCCTGATTCTGTCGGTGCTGGGCGACCTATACAATCGGCAGGTAGATTTTTCGTCTCTCGATGGTGGCTGGCGGACATTTGCTGATTTCAGCGAATCGTTTCCATCAGAAAACGGATCGGATTTTCTTGTTACCCGCAGTGGCTGGGGCTATGGCGAATGGGGTACCTGGGATTATGGTTATATCCGCGACCTGAACCTTTTCCTGCAGCGGATGGATGCCACCGAAGTGTCTACCAAAATTACTGCGGGCGACAAAGCGCGATTTTTAGCAGAAGGGCGATTTCTGCGCGCAAATTATTATTTCGAGATGGTGAAGCGCATGGGTGGTGTTCCATTGATTATTGAACCGATGCAGTACGATTATAAAGGCGATCCAACCTACCTGCAACGTCCTCGCGCCAAAGAAGCAGAGATATATGATTTCGTTATCAGTGAAGCCGAAGAAATAAAGAACGATTTGCCGGCGAACCTGGCTGACAAATCGCGTGCTACAAAAGCAGCTGCATTGGCCATGGAAAGCCGCGCTGCCCTCTATGCCGGTTCGATTGCAAAATATGGCGCAACAACACCAACGGTAAGTTTATCAACCGGCGAAGTGGGTATTGCAGCCAGCCAGGCGAATGGTTACTATACCATTGCCCTTCGCGCCGCAAACGAAATCATCGACCAAAGTGCAGGTACGGTTAGTTTGTACCGGGCATTGCCCGACCTGGAAGAAAATTTTGCAGCCATCTTCCTCGATAAATCCAGCGTTAACCAGGAGTCGATCTTTATTGAAGACTTCAAAGCCTTTGCCGGTAAAACGCATGGCTTTACCACCAACGACCAACCCTATAGCCGTTCAGATGAGGGCGGCGATGCCGGTCGTTTGAATCCGTCGTTAAACCTGGTGGAACAGTTTGAATTGTTGAACGGCACATTCGCACCCCTGCCAATAGGCACGTCGGCATCTCGTATCGCCTACAACAACCAGGAAGATCTTTTTGCCGGTCGTGATGCCCGTCTCCGAGGTACCATACTGGTTCCCGGTGCTTATTTTAAATCAGGTCAGTTGAAGATCAAGGCAGGCGAAATCACATCGGCGGGTACAATTGTAACCACCGATGCCAGTGGCGGCTCTCTGGTGGGAACCGATGGACCAGTAAATGGTCTTGAGTTCCGCACACAAACAGGTTTTTACATTCGCAAATGGCTTGATCCGCAAACCGGTTCCGGTCGTCGTGGTCGCGGTAGTGATGTGGCGTTTATTCGTTATCGCTTTGGGGAGGTGTTGCTGAATGCAGCTGAAGCAGCTTTTGAACTGGGTCAACCTGCTGTTGCTGCTGGTTTTATGAACCAGGTTCGCGAGCGAGCCGGTATTACCACGCCGCTCACGGCTGCTGATATCAATTTTGATCGCATTGTGCATGAACGCCGGGTTGAGCTTGCCTTTGAAGGTCATATTCTCTTCGACTACAAAAGATGGAGAATTGCCGACAAAGTTTGGAACGGTGACGCCACTTCTTACAGTGATATTATCAACAACCTGGGTAAAGCCACAGCAAAAAGCACACAGCCCTGGGGGCTCTGGCCATATCGCGTGCAGGATGGCGCCAATGCCGGCAAGTGGATCTATATTGAAACCAAACCTTCGCGGGTAACAGGCGTCAATCGTTTCCAATTGGGCAACTATTATTCAGCCATCGGTGACGATATCCGTGCTGCCAACCCAACCATTGTACGTCAACCGAACCAGTAATTACCCATTAAATCAACAATTATGAAACCAATGAATAAATATGGTCTGTTTTTGCTGGGTGTGTTGGCTTTTGCTTCCTGCAAAAAAGACAACTATGATGCACCTTCATCGCAGTTGACCGGCCGGGTGGTTTACCAGGGCGAGCAACTGGGTTTCGAACAAAACCAGGTTACGTTTGAATTGTACCAATCTGGTTTCGGCAAAACCGGACCCATGGGTTCCACTTTCAAACAGGATGGCACTTTGAATGCGCTGCTGTTCAATGGCACGTATAAAATGATCGTGCCGAATGGACAGGGACCATTTATCTGGCCAAAGACTGCCAGCGGTGCGCCCGACTCACTGGTGATCAATGTAAATGGAAGTCAGTCGATCGATATCAATGTGACACCCTATTATATGATTCGAAACCTGCAAATCAACGGATCATCCAGTACCGTAACAGCGAAATTTGACCTCGAGCAAATTGCAACAGGTGCCGATGCAAAAGAAGTAGAAGAAGTGGCGCTGTTTGTGAATAAAACTGATTTTGTTTCCAATTCGGGTGATCACAAAATGCGCGAGCAGAAAAAACCTGCCAGTGATTTTCCTGGTCTTACCAATATCAGTTTGAATGCAGAAGTGCCCAGTGTAACACCTGCGCAAAATTATATGTTTGTCAGGGTAGGCGTAAAAATAGATGGTGTGGAAGACTGGCTCTATAGCCAGGTACAAAAAATTACCTATTAGTAGCTATTAAACCTTCAATGCCTTTGAAGCCCGCAGGCCATTCAGCCAACCGGCTGTATGGCCTGCTTATTTTACACTTATCTTCATTTATTATATCTGTTAAGCATGCTGAAAAAAATCACCTGTATTGCCTCGCTCACGGCACTGACTATCTCGGCTGTGGTTGCGCAGGATTGGAAACCCGCCGGCAATAAAATCAAAACCGAATGGGCTGATAAACTAGACCCCGCCAAACCCTTACCCGATTATCCCCGCCCGCAAATGGTGCGCGACAATTGGTTAAACTTGAATGGCCTTTGGTCTTATGCAATTTTACCCGTTGCCGATGCTGCACCCACCACCGCCCAGGGCAAAATACTGGTGCCCTTTGCTGTTGAGTCTGCACTCAGTGGTGTTGGCAAAACAGTTGGTAAAGACAGCATTCTCTGGTACGAGCGTTCTTTTAGCCTGCCTGCGAATTTTAAGAACAAAAACGTATTGCTTCAATTTGGCGCGGTCGACTGGCGTTGCGAGGTTTTCGTCAACGACAAACCAGTCGGTAAACACGAGGGTGGTTATGATCCCTTCAGCTTTGATATTACGTCGGCATTGA
>Ga0209794_1000326_pt1 | contig 86783 bp, 83 predicted proteins | sample EBPBio232013_DNA_FD_185869 | JGI IMG/M metagenome (GOLD analysis project Ga0209794, IMG submission 185869) | Wastewater treatment Type I Accumulibacter community from EBPR Bioreactor in Madison, WI, USA - Reactor 1_5/23/2013_ DNA (SPAdes)... | ecosystem: Engineered > Bioreactor > EBPR >...
ATGCTCTTTCAGAATGCCAATGATCTGTTCTGCGCTGAAACGGCTTCTCTTCATCATCTGTCTCCTCAGTTGGAGAACAGGCTAACCAAAATTTCAGGACATTTCAGGGGAGCAGGTCAAGGCAATTAACCTTTCCGAAACCCGCCTTCTTTGCGCTCCAAATATCCTCCAGGGGGGCCGGGGGGATGGAAAATCCCCCCCCGGGGCCGCCACCGGGCGCAGGCTCTCGTCAACCGCGCCCCGTTAGCCGGTTTCCCCAGGCCGCCAGCCGCGAGGGCGGGCCACCGGCGGCCTCGGCCCGGTCGGCCAGCCCATAGAGCCGATACATCGCCCGCACCCCCAGCCAGCGCAGCGGCTCGGGCTCCCAGGCGCGGGGGCGGCGGTTGACCCAGGGCAGGGCGGTCAAGTCCGTCTGCCGTCCCAGCGCCAGATCGGCCAGCGTGCGCCCGGCGAGGTTCGCGGTCGAGACGCCGGTTCCGACATAGCCCCCCGCCCAGCCGATCCCGTCCGCACCCAGACCCACCGTCGCGCACCAGTCGCGCGGCACGCCCAGCACGCCGCACCAGGCATGGTCGATCCGCGCGCGCCGCGCGGCCGGGAAATGGCGGTGCAGGATGGCGATCAGGCGGCGCACCGTCTTGGCATCGGGCGTCCCGTCGCGGTCCAGCCGCGAGCCGAATTTGTAGGGCACGCCGCGGGCGCCGACCGTGATCCGTCCCTCGCGCGTGCGTTGGCAATAGCAATAGGTATGGTCGAAATCGCCGAGGATCTCGTGCCCGTCCCAGCCGATCTGCGCCCAGATCTCGGGCGAGAGCGGCTCGGTCACGATCTGGGCGGAGTTCATCGGCAGCCATTCCCGGCGAAGGCCCGGCAGGGTCGCCGTGAATCCCTCGGTACAGCGCAGGATCACCGGCGCGCGCAGGCGCCCGCGGTTGGTAGTCAGCATGCCGGGGGCGATGCCGGTGACCTCCGTCTCCTCATGGATCACCGCGCCCGCGCGTTCCACCGCCTCGGCCAGACCCCGTACCAGCTTGGCCGGCTGGATCCGGGCGGTGCCCGTCACCACCATGGCGCCCCGGGCGCCGGGGATGCGGATGCGGGCGCGGGTCTCGTCCGCGCCGATGGCAAAGACGCGACCCTCCTCGCCCCAGGACACGCGGTGTGCGGTTTCGGCCAGCAGCCGCTCGCGCTGGGCGTCGTTGGTGGCCACCATCAACTCGTCGCCGCGGCGGATATCGGCGTCGATGCCCTGCTCCTCGGCCACCGCGATCACCTCGTCCACCGTGCCCGACATGGCACGGACCAGCGCGCGCACTGCCTCGGGGCTTGAGGTCTCGGCATAGCGCTGGTGGTTCCACGAGAACCCGCCCGAGAGCCAGCCGCCGTTCCGCCCCGAGGCGCCGTAGCCGGCGAAATGCTTCTCGACCAGCGTGACACGCAACCCGGGGTCCAGCTGCTTCAGATACCACGCCGCCCAGAGCCCGGTATAGCCCGCGCCGATGATCGCGACATCCGCCTCGCTGTCGCCGGGCAGGGGCGCGCGGCGGGTCCGGGGCAGGCCGATATCGGCGTACCAGAAGCTGAGCTGCCCCAGCGTGGTCATGCGAGGCCCAGCGCGGCCAGAACCTCGGCCCGGTGCTGGTTGCGCCTTGGTGCCGCCGAGGGTTCCAGCGCCTGCCCGTCGAAGCGGGGCGCCGGGCGCGGCTGCAGCATGCCGCCCGCCTCGGTCCAGGTGCCCCGCGCCCGCAGATGGGGATCGGCGGCCGCTTCCTCGGGCGCCAGCACCGGCGCGATGCAAGCGTCTGAGCCCGCGAAGAGCCGGGTCCAATGGTCGCGGTCGTGGCTGGCGAAAAGGGATGTCAGACGTTCGGTAGCCCTCGGCCAGCTCCTCGGGTCGTTCTGGCGAGAAAAATCGGGATCATCCGACAGGGACAAAAGCGACAGAAACTGCGCATAGAACTTGGGTTCAAGGCATTGGACCGAGACAAATCCGCCATCCGCGCAGCGATAGCTGCGCGACCAATGCGGCCCGTCCAGCAGCGACTGGCCCCGGGCGGCGCGGAACAGCCCGCCCGCCTGCATCAGCATCAGCAGCGTCATCATATGCGCCGAGCCGTCGACGATGGCGGCATCCACCACGGTTCCCTCGCCGGTCCGACCGGCCCGGATCAACCCGGCCAGCATCCCGGCCACCAGATACATGGCCCCGCCGCCGATGTCGCCCAGCAGCGTCGGCGGCGTGACCGGCGGCTCGCCGGGCAGCGAGGCGTACCAGAGCGCGCCCGAAAGCGCGATGTAATTGAGGTCATGCCCGGCCTCGGTCGCGCGCGGCCCTTCCTGCCCCCAGCCGGTCATCCGCCCATAGACCAGCCGCGGGTTCAGCGCCTGCGCCTCGGCGGGTCCCAGCCCCAGACGTTCCATGACGCCCGGCCGGAACCCTTCGATCAGCCCGTCGGCCGAGGCGATCAGCGCCTCCAGCACCGGCCGGTCCGCCGGCGATTTCAGGTCGAGCGCGATGGTCTTCTTGCCGCGGTCGAGGAGATTGGCCTCCGGCAGGCCGGGCAGCGGCGGGCCGTCCGGGCGCTGGACGCAGATCACCTCGGCCCCCAGATCCGCCAGCGTCATGGCGGCAAAGGGGCCGGGGCCCAGCCCCTCGATCTCGATGATGCGCAGGCCTTCAAGCATGGTCTCTCCATTCCCCCCGGTCGATCAGGATCTGTTTCAGCAAGGTCGGCCGGTCGGTCATCAGCCCGTCCACACCCATGTCCAGAAGCCGCTGCATCTCGGCGGCCTCGTTCACCGTCCAGACCTGCACGCGGATGCCATGACGATGCGCGGCGCGCAGGAAGCGGGGCGTCACCACCTCGATCCCGCGGAAGTGCCGGGGCACCTGCACCATCGGAAAGCCGCCGCGCGGCAGCGGCAGACCCCAGCCCCTGAGCCATAGCCCCAGCGCGCCCCTGAGTGACGGCGACCAGCACAGTTCCTGCCCCACAAGCGCCCTGAGCCGCGCCGTGCGGGCGCCCGAGAAACTGCCGGTGCCGATCCGGGGCAGGGCCCGCATGCGGGTCAGAAGGTGCGCCAGCGGCTCGACCACCGCGTCGCATTTGCTTTCGATATTGACGTAGAGCTCGGGAAATTCCTCGAGCAGATCGGACAGCAGCGGGATCGGCGCGCCGGAATGGGTTCGGATCCGCGCCAGATCCCGCCGGGTCAGGGCGGCGATGGGGCGGGGATCGCCGGTGAGGCGGTCGAGCGTCGGATCGTGGTGGATGACCACCGCGCCATCGGCGGTCAGATGCACGTCCGTCTCGATATGCCGATAGCCCAGCGCCACGGCATGGGCGAAGGCCGGCATCGTGTTCTCGTCATTCTCCAACGAGCCGCCGCGGTGGGCGATGGCCACCGGGCCGGGATGGTCAAGCCAGCCATGTCTCATGCGCGGACCGGGGAATACGCGGGCCGGCCGGACCTGTGGTCGCGCCCGGGGCTGAAGCGCCAATCGCCCATGTCGTAGGGTTCCTCTGCCTGTGTCGCGCGCGAGCCTAGAGGCTCGGCGCCGGAAGGGGAATCCCGTTTTGCCGGTTCAGCCCCGGTGGCCCTGCGTCAGCGCCGCGTCGAGATCGTCGTAAAGGTCGCCCGCATCCTCGATCCCGGTCGAGAGCCGCAGCAGATCGACCGGGCAGGGCGAACCCGCGCCCTCGATCGAGGCCCGATGCTCGATCAGGCTTTCGACCCCGCCCAGCGAGGTGGCGCGTTTCCACAGACCGGTCTGCGCGGCGGTGCCGATGGCCGCCTTTTCGCCGCCGATCACCTGTACCGACAGCATGTAGCCGAAGCCCCCGGCCATCTGCCGCGCGGCGATGTCATGGCCCGGATGCTGCGGCAGGCCCGGGTAAAGGACGCGCGCGACCAGCGGATGGGCCGACAGCCGCTCGGCCAGCGCCAGGGCTGAGGCCGCCTGCCGTTCGGCCCTGAGGTGCAGCGTGCGCAGGCCCCGCATCAGCAGATAGGCCTCGAAGGGGCCGAGGATGCTGCCCTGCGACTTGCGGATCAGGCGGATGCGGGCGGTGAATTCGTCCTCGGTGCGGGCGGCGATCACCCCGGCCAGCACGTCAGAATGGCCGTTCAGGATCTTGGTTGCCGAATGCATGACGATATCGGCGCCCAGTGTCAGCGGCCGGGTGTGGACCGGCGAGGCGCAGGTGGAATCGACCGCCAGCCGCGCGCCCGCGGCATGCGCCAGCGTTGCCGCGGCCTCGATATCGGTGATGGTCCAGAGCGGGTTCGAGGGCGTCTCGATCCAGACGAGCTTGGTCTTGCCGGGCTTGATCGCCGTCTTCAGCGCCAGCAGGTCATCGGTCTCGACGAAATCGACGGCGATGCCCCAGCGTTTGGCTTCGGTCGAGAGCCACGCGCGCAAGGCCCAATACATGACCTTCGAGGCCACGACATGATCGCCCGGGTCCAGCACCTGAAAGACCGCCGTCGCCGCGGCCATGCCCGAGCCGAACAGCATCGCCCCTGCCTCGGCCGCCTCCAGCATGGCGAGCACCGCCTCGGCCTCGTGGATCGTGGCGTTGTCGGGGCGGCCATAGACGAAGCCGGTGGAATAGCCGTTGTCGGGATCGCGGATATAGGTGGTCGACAGATGGATCGGCGGCACCACGCCGCGCGTCACCGGGTCGATCTTGCCCATGGCCTGCACGGCGAGCGAACGGGGGGTCCAAGGGGGCATGGCGGGGCTCCGGCGCGAGGGGGGGACGCGAAACGGCTAGCGGCTGCGCGAGGTTGCTGCAAGAGGGTGCGCGGCAGCGGTCAGTCAAGTGCTGGGCAGTCAGGGCATGCGGTTTACCGCAATGCCGCCCGGCCGTGCGGCGCTGCGGGGGCGGGGGCAGTGGCGGGGGCGGTGGCGTTTCCGTCCCGCCCGCCTCACGCCTCGCGGCGGTAGCGGTCTTCGAGGACGTCGAAGGGCACGCCCGGCTCGTCCTTGGCGCAGCGGATCACCAGCGAGGTCTTGACCGAGGCCACGTTGTCGGCGGCCAGCAGATCCTCGGTCAGGAAGGACTGGAAGGTCGACAGATCCGGCGCCACGCATTTCAGGATGAAATCGATCTCGCCGTTCAGCATGTGGCATTCGCGGACCAGCGACCAGGCGCGGCAGCGGTCCTCGAAGGCGCGCAGATCGGCCTCGTTCTGGCGGTGCAGCCGCACCATGGCGAAGACCTGGACCTCGAACCCCAGTTCGCGGACATCGACGCGGGCGTGGTAGCCCTGGATATAGCCCGCCTCCTCCAGCGTCCGCACCCGGCGCAGGCAGGGCGGGGCCGAGATGCCGACCCGCTTGGCCAGTTCGACATTGGTCATGCGCCCGTCGGCCTGCAATTCGGCCAGAATCATGCGGTCGATGGGATCGAGTTTGGCGCCGGGCATTGCGGCAAGTCTCCGTATCGGTTTGCGCTTATGTAGGCACACTCGCCCCTGTGCGCAATATTATTTCGCAAAGTGGCAATATCCGTGCCGTCAGCCGCTGCGGGACGCCGAAAAGGCAGGCGTCAGGGCCGCCGCTCGCCGCCCTGACGGGGGCCGCCAAGGCACCCGCGCCAGCCCTGCCAGGGAGGGCCGCGCAGGCGCCGGTTGTATTTTTGGCTGCAGTCAGGAAATGCAATTGCGCAATTGTTGCACAGGTATAGCGTCTGCCTCCGGGGCGCGTTCGCCCTTCCATCGGAGACAATCATGATTCGTCACGCGCCATTTTTGGCGGCCCTTTCCCTCTGTGTCATTTCCCTTGCTGGTTGCAGCGATTCCTTCTACGAACCCGCCCCCGCCAACATGGTCAACCGCGTGGTCGGCACCGGCTCGCTGATGGTCAACGGCATCAGTACCTCGTACGGGATCGTCGAACGCGGGCCGGAGGGCGGTCCGCTCCAGACCTACCATCGGTTCGTGATGCCCAACGGCACGTTTGTCGATTGCGCACCCGCCACCGCCGAGGCCTGCGTGCGGGAGAACCTCGCGCGTTTCCCTCCCGGCACGACCCTGCCGGCCGGCACCCGTCCCAGCCTGGAATCGCCTGAGCAGGGGCACTGAGACCACCCGGGTGCGGCGCGCAACGCTGCCGCACCCCCTTTTCGTGACGCCCCGGGTCTATATGTAAGGCGCATCGCACGTCAGCCCGAGGGAAGAATCATGTCCGACACCAAGCACACCCGCCTTCTGATCATCGGCTCGGGCCCGGCGGGCTATACCGCGGCCGTCTATGCCGCGCGCGCGATGTTGCAGCCGGTGCTGGTGCAGGGCATGCAGCCGGGCGGGCAGTTGACCATCACCACCGATGTCGAGAATTGGCCGGGCGATGCCTCGGTCATGGGGCCGGACCTGATGGCGCGGATGGAAAACCACGCGCGCGAGATGGGGGCCGAGATCGTCACCGACATCATCCTGTCGCTGGATCTGTCCAAGCGCCCCTTTACCGCCAAGGGCGACAGCGGCACGGTCTATACCGCCGATGCGGTGGTGCTGGCGACCGGCGCACAGGCGAAGTGGCTGGGGCTGGAGAGCGAGCAGAAATTCCAGGGCTTCGGCGTTTCGGCCTGTGCCACCTGCGACGGGTTCTTCTATCGCGGCAAGGAAATCGTCGTGGTCGGCGGCGGCAACACGGCGGTGGAAGAGGCGCTGTTCCTGACCAATTTCGCCTCGAAGGTCACGCTGGTCCATCGCCGCGACAGCCTGCGGGCCGAGAAGATCATGCAGGAGCGGCTGTTCAAGCATCCGAAGATCCAGGTCGTCTGGGACAGCGAGATCGTCGAGATCCAGGGCACCGAGATGCCGCTGGGCGTGACCGGCGCCAAGATCCGCAACGTGAAGACCGGCGACGAGCGGGTGATCCCCTGCGAGGGTTTCTTCGTCGCCATCGGCCATGCCCCCGCCTCCGAACTGGTCAAGGACCAGCTCAAGCTGCATTCGGGCAATTATGTCTGGGTCGAGCCGGGCTCGACCCGCACCTCGGTCGAGGGGGTCTTCGCCGCGGGCGACCTGACCGACCATGTCTATCGTCAGGCGGTGACCTCGGCCGGCATGGGCTGCATGGCGGCGCTCGACGCCGAGCATTGGCTGGCGGCGCAGGAATAAGCGAGGGGTTTCGCCCTCGGCCCCCGCTGTCGCGGGCGCCTCGGGCGACCAGCGGCGCCGCGTTCCGCGGCGCCGGAGAAGGGGGGCGCTGCCCCCCTCTTTGCTGCGCAAATTCACCCCCGGGGATATTTGCAGAACGAAGAGGGCGGGCTAGGCGCGCCCGGGTCCGAGATTGGCGCCCAGCAGCCGCGCGGTCAGCGGGCGTAGAGTTCGAGGGGGTCGTAGAGGATTCCGAACCCGCCGAAGGCCACGTCGGGCAGGCTGTCGGGCTTGAAGCGCAGACCGTGCAACTCGTCGCGGGTGACCCAGCGCTGACGGTTGACCACGCCTTCGGTGTCGATCCATTCGCCCTTGGGCAGTGCCAGGACCGTAGCGCGGAAATAGATGTCGACCTGGTGGATGCCGCTGTCGGGGTCATGGAATTCATTGACCAGGCAGGGGTCGCCCACGCGGATGGCGATGCCGGTTTCCTCGTGAATCTCACGGATCAGGTTGTCGGGGAGCGAGGCATGCGGCTCTACCCCACCGCCGGGCACGCACCACAGGTCGCTTTCGTCGCCGGGCCAGGCATTGACCAGCAGCAGCCTTCCGCCCCGCAGGATCACCGCCCGGACCGACAGCCGCACCCGGGGCTTCACTCGCGTCATTTTGTCTGCCTCCTTCGCTTGCGCGGCATTCTTCCGCTTCTGCATCGGGAAGGCGAGCCCTATACTCGGCCCATGCGCGCGTTAGCCCTGATCCTTTGCCTCATGCCTTTGCCTGCGAAAGCCGATTGCGTGGTCCTGCTGCACGGGCTGGCGCGGTCCGATGCCTCGATGCTGGTGCTGCAGGAGGTGCTGCGCTTCCACGGCTATCGCGTGGTGAACGAGACCTATCCCTCCGACGATGCGCCGATCGGCGATCTGGTGCGCTATGTGGCCCGCTCGGCCGCGCTCTGCGGGCAGGAGCGGATGCATTTCGTGACGCATTCGCTGGGGGGGATTCTGGTCCGGGCCTGGCTGGCGCAGGGGCATCCGCCGAACCTGGGCCGGGTGGTGATGCTGGCGCCGCCGAACCACGGGTCCGAGATCGTCGATGCGCTGCGCTCGAACGAGGTGGCCCATGATGTCGGCACCTTCTTCAACGGTCCGGCGATGGCGCAGCTGGGGACAGATCCGAATTCGGTGCCGAACAACCTGCCGCCGGTGGATTTCGACCTGGGGGTGATCGCCGGCGATCTGCCGATCAACCCGATCGGCGCGGCGGTGATCGGCGAGCGCTCGGATGGCACGGTCTCGGTCGCCTCGACCCGGGTCGAAGGCATGCGCGACCATATCACCATCCCGGCCTCGCACACGCTGATCATGATGAACCCGATCGCCATGGCCGAGGTGCTGGAATTCCTCAGGAACGGGGTTTTCGACCACGGCATCACCTATGTCGGCGCGCTGCGCAAACTGGCCCGGCGCTGGCCGGCAACGGAGGCTGAGCCATGACGATCCGCATTGCCATGTGGTCGGGACCGCGCAACCTGTCGACGGCGCTGATGTATGCCTTTGCCGCGCGGGGCGATTGCGCGGTGACGGACGAGCCCTTCTACGCCGCCTATCTGGCGATGACCGGGCTGGATCACCCGATGCGCGACGCGGTGCTGGCCAGCCAGCCGCGGGATCCGGCCGCTGTCCGGGTGACGGGCGAGGCGCCGGGCGGCAAGCCGGTGTGGTATCAGAAGCACATGACCCAGCACATGCTGGCGGGCGTGCCACGGGAGTGGATGGGGGAATGCCGCCACGCTTTCCTTATCCGCCATCCGGCGCGGGTCGTGGCCTCCTATTCCAAGAAGCGCGAGGAGCCGGTGCTGGCGGATCTGGGTTTCCTGCAGCAGGCCGAACTCTTCGACCGGGTGGCGCAGGCCGAGGGCGTGGCGCCGCCGGTGATCGATTCCACCGCTTTGCGAGAGGCGCCCGAGGCGCGGCTCAAGGCCTTGTGCGAGGCGCTGGGCATCGGCTGGACCCCGCGGATGCTGCGCTGGGAGGCGGGGCCAAAGCCCTATGACGGAATCTGGGCGCCGGTATGGTATCATGCGGTCCATGCCTCGACCGGGTTCGAGGCGGCCGAGGGGCCCTTGCCCGACCTGCCGCCCGCCTATGCTCGGCTGGCCGAAGCGGCGCTGCCCGCCTACGAGGCGCTGGCGCAGCACGCGCTCTAGGAGGGGTTTCGCCCTCGTTGCCCGCCGTCGCGGGCGCCTCGGGCGACCAACGGCGCGGCAAGGCCGCGCCGAAGAAGGGGGGCCGTCTGCCCCCCTCTTGGCCTGACGGCCAATTCACCCCCCGAGGATATTTGAAGCGCAAAGAAGGCGGCTTAACGCCCCCTTAACTTTCATCTTTGTTCTGGAAATATCCTCGGGGGTTTCCAAAGGGGGCCCGAGGGTCCCCTTTGGCGGGGGGTGAGCGGCGTCTCGGAAACGCGCCAGTGGCGCGCCTCTGGCCGCGAACGCCGCGCCTGTGGCGCGGCCGGGAGTCGAGGGGGCTGGCCCCCCCGCTCCTTCCCGCGCAAGGACGCCGTTACCAGGCGTTCACGCGGTCCAGATCCGGCCGCAGCTCGGCGGCGAAGTCGAGCGCCTCGGGACGGGGGCGGGTGGCGAGCGAGACCAGGACGAAGAGGCCGAGGCTCAACCCGCCGACGCTGAGTGCCAGCACCGGGTTGAAGACGCTGACGCCCTGCACCATCGCCATCCAGACCGCGAGTGAGGCGCCGCCGAGGATCGAGGTCAGCGCCCCGGCCGCCGTCGCCCGGCGCCAGAAGAAGGCGCCCACCGTGGCGGGAACCGTGACCATGAGCCCGGCGGCCGAGAGGGCGGCGAGCTGGTCGACCACCGCCGCCTTCTGCACGGCAAAGAGGCTGGCGAACAGGATCACCAGGATCACCACCACCCGGCCGGTGAGGATCTGCGCCCGGGGCTGGGCATCGGTCATCACGTCCCGCGCCACCATCGCCGCCAGCGTCAGCGCGATGGAATCGAGGGTCGAGACCGCCGCGGCGAGGATGCCGAGGATCAGCAGCACCGCCACCGGCGCCGGGATCGCGCCCGAGGTCAGCAGCGCGGGGGTCGCGGTCGCGGTATTCTCCAGCCCCGGGGCGAGTTGCAGCGCGGCAAAACCCCAGATCACGGCGATGAGCGTGAAGGCGAGGCCGAAGCCCAGTACCCAGAAGATCATCCGCCGCATCGCCGCCATGTCCTTCAGGATGAAGAGCCGCTGGCTGACCTGCGGGTTGGAGATGGCGAAGAAGAACCAGGGCAGCGACAGCGCGGTGAAGGTGCCGAGGCTCCAGAGCCCCGGACCGGGGACCGAGAGGTGGCTGCCCTGCGTCTCGAGCGTCGCTTGGGCGAAGGCGCCCCAGCCGCCGAGCGCGGCGACGGCGAAGAGGATGGCCAGCACGGCCGACCCCATCATCACCACCGCCTGCACCGCATCGGTCCAGGCGACCGAGCGGATGCCGGCGAAAAGCGTCCAGAGCGCGGCAAGCAGTGCGCCCGTCGCCACTGCCTGAACCAGCGTGATCTCGCCCCCGGTGACACCCGAGAGCAAGAGCCCGATGCCCGCCATCTGCGTGGTGCAATAGGGCATCAGGAAGACCAGCGCGACCAGAGCGGCGGCGCGGGCGACCCAGGCCGAGCCGTAGCGCGCGCCCAGCATCTCGGCCGGCGAGATGAAGCCCCAGCGTTTCGCCGCCAGCCAGAAGCGGGGGGCGAAGATGACCAGGAGGCCGAGGCCCGCGAAATAGATCAGCTCGAAGCCCAGCGCGCCGATGCCGCCGCGATAGGTGAGCCCGGTCAACACCACCAGCATGAAGGCCGAATAGGTGGTGGCGGCATAGGAAAGCCCGGCGACCATGCCGCCGAAGCGGCGGTTGCCAAGGTAGTAATCCTCGGCCGTGCCGGCGTTTTCACGCGTGGCGCGCCAGGCGATGATCAGGCCGAAGGCGGCGAAAGCGGCGATGGCGCTCCAGATCAGGGTGGGAGAGAGCATTAGCGGTCCCTCCAGCCGGCCGCGCCCAGCGCGATCAACACGATGACCGCCAGCCCGAACCCGCCCCAGAAAAGCGCGATGGTCCAGCCGATGCTGCCCGCCAGCGGCCCATAGGGCACCGCTGCCCCGAGGAAGACCAGCACCGCCAGTGCCGCCAGCCATGCGGCAAAGCCGCTCCGTCCTGTCATGGTCACATCTCCCCTGTGCCCTGCAATAAGCGGGCGGGTGTAGGGGGATGCGGCCCGCATGGCAAGCGAAAACCGCTTTGGTCATTGAAATAAAACGATTTTTTACTATACGGTCAAGCAACAGGAAAGGGCCAGACGGGGTTTGCATCCGGGCGCGGGCTTGGGTAAACCCGCGCAGGCACATTCGGAGTTGGTCATGATCCTCTATCCCGCCATCGACCTGAAAGACGGGCAATGCGTGCGGCTCTACAAGGGCGAGATGGAGAAGGCGACGGTCTTCAGCGACGATCCGGCCGCGCAGGCGCTGGCCTTTCAGCGGCAGGGGGCGGAGTGGATCCACCTCGTCGACCTGAACGGCGCCTTCGCGGGCAAGCCCGTGAACGCGGCGGCAGTCGAGGGGATCTTGCAGGCGGTTTCGGTGCCCTGCCAGCTGGGCGGCGGCATCCGCGACATGGCGACGATCGAGGCCTGGCTTGAGAAGGGCCTGGCGCGGGTCATCCTGGGCACCGTCGCGGTCGAGAACCCCGATCTGGTCCGGCAGGCGGCGCGGGCCTTCCCCGGGCAGGTTGCCGTGGGGATCGACGCCCGCAAGGGGCTGGTCGCGACCAAGGGCTGGGCCGAGGAGACCGACATGAAAGTGACCGAACTGGCGCTCGCCTTCGAGGATGCGGGCGTGGCCGCCATCATCTACACCGACATCGACCGGGACGGGGCAATGCAGGGGCCGAATGTGGCGGCGACGGCGGAACTCGCCTGGGCCACCTCGATCCCGGTGATCGCCTCGGGCGGGGTGTCCTCGGTGGCGGATCTCTCGGCGTTGAAGGCGACCGGGGCGCCCCTGAACGGGGTGATCTCGGGCCGGGCGCTCTATGACGGCAAGCTCGACATGGGCGAGGCGATCCGCATCCTCAAGGCCTGAGAGGAGGGGGCGCCCCCTGCGTGGGACACTCCGTCAGGCTGAGGGATTCCAGGGGGTTGGTAGAGGGCATCAGGCTCTTGGCGGGAATACCCCGCGGCGGCTTTCCGGGCCCGCTCCCTTCAGCCACCGCTTCGCCGATGCCCCAGGCGGCTGAGCGAGGCCCGGAGCAAGTCCCTCCGCTGCCCGCAACGCGGCGCCGTCTCGGCAGCCTGACGCTCGGCCACCCAGGCCGCCTCGACCTCCCGTCTGCTCTGCGACTCCCGCTGGCCCCCGGCATCCGCCCAAGGTCCAAGGCGCAGGGCGAGAAGGGTTGCGTGGTCGTACCAGCTCATGCGCGGACCTCCTGGCTTCGGCCAGGGAACAGTCGCGGATCGCTCCTGACATGGTGTTGGCAGGAGGGGCGTCTATAGTGGCAGGAGCCCCCGCTTCCCCCGGCCCCATGAAAAAAACGAACCGCCTCTTCGAGACCATCCAGATCTTCCGGGCCGCCCGGGGGCCGCTGCGGGCCGAGGATCTGGCCGCGCGGCTCGAGGTGTCGGTGCGCACGGTCTATCGCGACATCGCCGGGCTGCAGGCGATGCGGACGCCGATCGTCGGCGAACCCGGGATCGGCTATGTCATGCGCCGCGGCTACGACCTGCCACCCCTCAACTTCGACGAGGAAGAGGTCGAGGCTCTGCGCGTGGGCCTGGGCATGCTCAGCCGCTCGGGCGACCGCTCGCTGCGCCGCGCGGCCGAGCGGATCTCGGCCAAGATCGACGCGCTGCAGGCGCCGGTAAGCTGGATCCAGATCTCGCCCTGGGGCGCGCCCGAGGACGACCCGGCGCTGGGCTGCGTCTCGATCTCGATGCTGCGGGCGGCGGTGCGGGATGAGCTGGTGCTCAGGATCGAGTACGAGGACGGCGAGGGCCGGCGCACCACCCGCACCATCCGGCCTATCGGCATCGTCTACCACATCAACGCGGTGCTGGTGGCCGCCTGGTGCGAACTCCGCGCCGGCCTGCGCCACTTCCGCACCGACCGCATCCACGCCTGTGAACCCACCGGCGCCACCTTCCCCGGCCAGGGCGAGGTCTTCCGCGCCGTCTGGGCCGAGCAGAACCGGTGGGATGCGGGCGGGGAGGGGGCCTCGTGACAGCAGGTCCGGTTGGGGGCTGACCGGGGCCTTTGGGGGCCAGGGTGGAATGCCTGCAAGACGGCCAGTCTACGTTATCCGCCCGGTCACGCGATTGGCGTCTGTCGTGATGGGATAAAGGCCCCCGTCATCATCTTGTCACCGAGGCGATACCAGAATTGGGCCTCCCCCCGCTAAAATTCGATTCATCCTTGTGGCTTGCCTTGGCGCCTGAATCGTGATTGCAGGGCTGTACACGTCCTATTAAGAAATGATAGGAACTTCATATGGTTAAAAATTTAAGGGTTCTTCGGTGTCGTAACTGCGGGCACAAGATGCGATTTGGCGCGGGACGCTGCGGTTCTTGCGGCAGACCTACGCAACTGGCAAATCGCTATTCTTCCTGGGTGATACCATTTGGTATTATTGCAGCGTTGATCATTCTCCTGATGTGATCAGCTGCTGAAATCGTTCAGGTCGGCCCCCCGAGTTCATCTTGGACAGGATGAGATAGCAGGGGGCCGGTCCAGAAATCGCGCCCGCCACCAGGACCGTCCGACCAGCGTGTTCTTCCCGACTGTCGCAAGGTGGGCCGATTCCGCCGGTCAGAGCGTCACAGCCCCTTCGCGCCCCTCACCCCTGAAACACATCCGCCCATTCCGGGTGTTTCCGGCGTTGGGCGTTGACGAAGGGGCAGAGGGGGACAATCTTGACGCCCTCGGCCCGGGCGTCGGCGACCAGGCGCTGGACCAGGGCAAGGCCCGCGCCGGTGCCCCGGAATGCATCCGGGACGCCGGTGTGGTCGGCGATGATCAGCGTGGGCGTGGTGATGGAATAGGTGAGTTCCGCCTCCTCGCCGCCCTGGCGGATGACGTAGCGGCCCTTCGAGCCGCTCACCTCACGCTCGATGACATGCTCAGCCGACAATGGTCGCCTCCGTGGCCGCGCGAAGCTCGGCCTCGGTCACGCCGTCCGCACATTCGACGATCTTCAGGCCGCCCGGCACCACGTCCAGCACGCCCAGGTTGGTGATGATGCGGTCGACCACGCCCTTGCCGGTCAGGGGCAGGGTGCAGGCCTTCAACACCTTGGAATCGCCGTGTTTCGAGGTGTGGTCCATGACCACGATCACCCGGCCCACGCCCGCGACCAGATCCATGGCGCCGCCCATGCCCTTCACCAGCTTGCCGGGCACCATCCAGTTCGCCAGATCGCCCTCTTCCGAGACTTCCATGCCGCCGAGGATCGCCGCGGCGATCTTGCCGCCGCGGATCATGGCGAAGGAGGTGGCCGAGTCGAAATAGGCGGTGCGAGGCAGTTCGGTGATGGTCTGCTTGCCGGCGTTGATCAGGTCGGGGTCTTCCTCGCCCTCAAAGGGGAAGGGGCCCATGCCGAGCATGCCGTTCTCCGATTGCAGCGTGATGTCCTTGTCGCCGACGTAATTGGCGACCAGCGTCGGGATGCCGATCCCGAGGTTCACATACATCCCGTCTTCGAGTTCAAGCGCCGCGCGGGCGGCCATCTGGTTGCGGTCCCAAGCCATTCTCAAGCCTCCTGACGCTTGCGGGTGGTGCGCTGCTCGATGCGCTTCTCGTGCTGGCCCTGGATCAGGCGGTGCACATAGATGCCGGGCAGGTGGATGTGGTCGGGGTCGAGCGAACCGGCGGGCACGATTTCCTCGACCTCCACAACGCAGACCTTGCCGCAGGTCGCCGCGGGCGGGTTGAAATTGCGCGAGGTCTTGCGGAAGACGAGGTTGCCCGTCTCGTCAGCCTTCCAGGCCTTGACGATCGCCAGGTCCATGACCAGCCCCGTCTCCAGGATATAGGTCTGGCCGTTGAAATCCTTGTGTTCCTTGCCCTCGGCGATCACCGTGCCGACGCCGGTCTTGGTATAGAAACCGGGGATCCCGGCGCCGCCGGCGCGCATCCGCTCGGCCAGCGTGCCCTGCGGGTTGAATTCCAGCTCCAGCTCGCCCGAGAGATACTGGCGCATGAATTCCGCGTTCTCGCCCACATAGGAGGAGATCATCTTCCTGACCTGCCGGGTCTCCAGCAATTGCCCCAGGCCGAAGCCGTCCACGCCCGCGTTGTTCGAGGCGACGGTCAGGTTCTTGGTGCCGGCGTCGCGGATCGCCGCGATCAGCAGTTCCGGGATGCCGCAGAGGCCGAAACCGCCCGCCGCAATGGTCATCCCGTCGAACAGGAGGCCCTCCAGGGCCTCGGCGGCCGAGCCGTAGATCTTCTGCATGTTTTCCCCCGTATCAGGCGCCATGTTTGTGACGCGGCACTGCGGCGAAGTCAATTGTCGCGGGGCGGCGGGCGGGGTGCCTTGCGGATGGGCGGCGCAACAGTATGGTGCATGAATGATTTCCGGGGTGAGACGCCTGCTGCTTGGTGCGATGCTGGCGCTGACGGCCTGTGCCGCAGTGCGGAGCGGACCTGCGCCCGAACAGGTTCCGCTGGTCACGCCCGAGCCGGGCGGGCGTCATGCGATCACCTATCTGACCCTGACCCAGGCAGGCCCCGCGCCCGGCCAGAATCGCGCCTATTTCGATGCGCGGGGGGCCGGGCGGGTCTCGGTTACCTTCCTGGCGCATGGGCCGGGGGCCTATGGCATCAGCGCCACCTGCGACGGCCGGGCGCGGGTCCGGCCGGCCGAGGGCGAGCTGTCGGTTCCGGCCTGGATCCCGGCGGGCCAGCCCGTCGCGCTGCGGCTGGCACCGGGCGAGCGGGGCGAGAGCCTGCTGGATCTGGCGCCCGAGGTCGGTGCCTGCGCGCTGGCGATCCGGCCGGGCGGGCGGCCAGGCTGGGTGCTGGATCTGGCCCGCGAGGAAAGCGCGCTGCCCCGCATCGCCGCGCTCGACGCGCCGGTCGAGGCCTGCGTCGGCGGCGGCGAGGGGCCCCTGCAACGGGCGATGATGGCGAGCGGTACGCTGTCGGCGACCTGCCCGATGCCCGCCGGCCCCATGCGCCTTCTGGCCGACGGACCCGAGGCGCTGAACGCCAGGGTCGAGGCGCTTACCGGGCGGCGGCTGTCGGCCGCGGCGCTGGCTGCGGGCGATCCCGACCTGCCGCTCGATTTCTCGAACGCGCCCCGGTTGGACCTGATCTATGTCAACTATCTGAACATGAACGCGGATTTCGCGGGCTACCTGACGGCCCGGATGCTGGCCTGGCACGCGGCGCGGGGCACGATCGTGCGGATGATGGTCTCGGATGTGATGATGACCGATGCCGACCGCGCGCTGTTCGAGGGGCTGGCCGCGACCTATCCGACGGTCGAGGTGCAGCCCTACAGGATGCCCATCGACGCCGCGCGCGGGTTCGAGGGGCAATTCGCGCATCTGCACCGGGTGACGCATGTGAAGCTCTTCGCCACCGTCGCGCGTGAGCCCGGGCGCTCCGTCGCCATGATCGGCGGGCGCAACATCCATGAGGGGTATTTCTTCCCCGAGCCGCGGGACCTCTCGGCCTTTCCGTTCCTCCACCAATACGACCCCGAGGAAATGCGCATCACCGGCGGTTTCACCGCCTATGACGATTTCGAGCTGGCCTTCAGCGGCGATGCGCAGGTGCGGCGGATCGTGCGGCAGATGGGGGCGCTCTGGCACCGCGACGCCGAGACACAGGCGATGCTGCCGCCCGCGCTCGGGGGTGGGCCGGTCGGCGCCCTGCCCGAGGGGAGTATGCGGCACTTCATCTCGGTCCCCTATGCCGACGGGGCAGCGATGGAGGATTGGTTCGTCGGGCTCATCGACGCGGCGCAGGCGCGGATCCGCATCGCCTCGCCCTATCTGAACCTGACACCGGGGATCGAGGCGGCGTTTCAGCGGGCCCGGGCGCGGGGGGTGCGGGTCGATGTGGTGGCGACGGTCCGGGTGCGCGAGGCCACGGATTTCATGGTGACGGGTTTCAACCGCCGCTTCGCCAATCTTGAGGGCGACTGGCTGAATTTCTTCGATTACGACCCTCAGCCGCGCCTGATGCACACGAAGCTCATCGTCATCGACGACCATCTGGTGGTGGCGGGGTCGGTGAACCTGAACCAGCGGTCGTTCCTGCACGACCTGGAAAATGGCGTCGTGGTGCTGGACCGGGCCTTGGCTGCGCAGGCCGACCGGTTGATCCAATCCTATATCGACCGGGGCGAGCGGGTGCCCCCGGGGCAGATGCTGTCGGGCTGGATGCGGTTCCTGTCCAGCTTCGGCTTCATCGAGCGGGCTTTCTGAACAGGGAACCCGCAGGGCGCCGGGCCTGTTCCCCTCTGGCAGACCAGAGGAGCACCGCCATGCAGTTTTTCCCCGCCTCCACCGAACCGGGCAGCCCCGATGTCGCCGCGCTTTACGACAAGGCCACGGGGTCTTGGCAATATATCGTCTCGGACCCGGGCACGGGCGAAGCGCTGATCGTCGACCCCGTCCTGGATTTCGACGCCAAAGCCGCTGCCACCGGCACCGCGAATGCCGAGGCGCTGCTGGCGCAGATCGAGGCGAAGGGGCTTAAGGTGGGCCTCATCGTCGATACCCATCCCCATGCCGACCACCTGAGCGCCGCGGCCTGGCTGGCCGGGCGGCTGGGCGCGCGGATGGCGACCGGGCAACGGGTGCTGGGGGTGCAGCGGCTTTGGGCCGATTATTACGCCGATGACAATCTGGCGGACCGGCCGGAATACTGGGACCGGCTTTTCGCCGACGAGGACGGTTTTTCTTTGGGCGGTCTGAAGGGGCGGGTGGTGCTGGCGGCGGGGCATACCACGGTTTCGGTCACGCTGCAGGTGGGTGATGCCGTCTTTGCCCATGACACGCTGATGATGCCGGACAGCGGCACGGCGCGGGCGGATTTCCCGGGCGGTTCGGCCGAGGTGCTGTGGCAGACGATCCGCGAGACCTTGGACCTGCCCGAGGAGACGCGGGTTTTCATCGGCCATGATTACGGCAAGGACGGGCGCGAGCCCGCCTGCATGGCCACCGTCGGCGCGCATCGGCAGGAGAATATCCATGTCAGGGACGGTGTCTCGCGCGAGACATTCCTGCGGCTGAGGGCCGAGCGTGACGCGACCCTGCCGCTGCCCGACCGCATGCTGATGGCGCTGCAGGTCAATCTGCGGGGCGGGCGCCTGCCCGAACCGGACGCCAAGGGCCGCCGCGTGCTGCGCGTCCCCCTCGACCGGTTCGACGCCCGCGGCTGAGGGTTATTCCTCGGCCGCTGCCTTCTTGGCAGGCTTTTTCGCCGCCGGTTTCTTGGCGGCTGCCTTCTTCGGCGCGGGTTTGGCGGCCTTCTCGGCGGCGGGTTTTTCAGCCTTGGCCTTCGGCGCGGCCTTCTTCTTGCCCTTGGGCGCGGCGCCGGCCTTGGCGGTGATCAGCTCCAGCGCCTGTTCCAGCGTCACGTCAGAGGGTTCGACGCCCTTGGGCAGGGTCGCATTGACTTTTTCCCATTTGACGTAAGGCCCGTAGCGGCCGGGCATCACCTGGATCGGCCCGCCGTCCGGGTGATCGCCCAGCACCTTCAGCGGCTGCGCGGCGGCGCCCCGGCCCGGGCCGCGCGCCAGTTTCTGCGCCAGCACCTCGACCGCGCGGTTCATGCCGATGGTGAAGACCTCATCGACCTCCGGCAGGTTCGCATAGGTCGAATTGTGCTTCACATAGGGGCCGAAACGGCCGATCCCGGCCTCGACCGCGGCGCCGTCCTCGGGATGCGGGCCGATGACGCGCGGCAGATCCAGCAGCGAGACGGCCTTTTCCAGATCCATCTCGTCCGGCGACCAGCCCTTCGGGAGGCTCGACCGCGGCGGTTTCGGCTGCTCGGCCGTCACCTCGCCGCGCTGGACATAGGGGCCGAAGCGGCCCGAACGCAGGCTGATCGCGTCGCCCCGGTCGTGGCCCAGCAGCTTCCCCTCGCCCGAGAGTTCGCTGTCGCCCTCGTCGCCCGACAGGGGGCGGGTGTAGCGGCATTCGGGGTAATTGGTGCAGCCGATGAAGGCCCCGCCCGACCGCGCGGTCTTCAGGTTCAACCGCCCCTTGCCGCAGGTCGGGCAGACGCGGGGGTCCGAGCCATCCTCGCGCGGCGGGTAGAGGTGGGGCGCCAGAACCTCGTCGATCTTTTCCAGCACCTCGGTGATGCGCAGATCGGCGGTTTCCGCCAGCGCGGCCGAGAAATCGCGCCAGAAGCGGGCCAGCACATCCTTGTAATCGCGCGACCCGGCCGAGATGTCGTCGAGCTGTTCTTCCAGATCGGCGGTGAAATCGTATTGCAGGTATTTCCCGAAATAGGAGGTCAGGAAGATGGTGACCAGCCGCCCCTTGTCCTCGGGGATCAGGCGGTTCTTGTCTTTCTTGACATAGCCGCGCTCCTGAATCGTGGTGACGATCGAGGCATAGGTCGAGGGGCGGCCGATTCCCAGCTCTTCCATGCGCTTGACCAGCGTCGCCTCGGTATAGCGGGGCGGCGGCTGGGTGAAATGCTGCTCGGGCGTGACCTGGCGCTTGGCGACGGCCTCGCTCTGGTTCAGCTGCGGCAGGCGGCCCTCGTCGCCCTCTTCCTCGTCGCGGCCTTCCTCATAGACCTTGAGGAAGCCGTCAAACAGCACGACCTGGCCGGTCGCGCGCAACCCGACCTGCCCGTCCTTCGAGCCGATCTCGACCGTGGTGCGTTCCAGCCGGGCCGATTCCATCTGGCAGGCGATGGTGCGCTTCCAGATCAGCTCGTAGAGGCGGCGCTGGTCCACTTCCGACAGGCGCAGGCTGTCGGGATCGGCCGCCATGTCGGTCGGCCGGATGCATTCGTGCGCTTCCTGCGCGTTCTTGGCCTTGTTCTTGTAAAGGCGGGGCGCGGCGGGGACGTATTCCTTGCCATAGCGCTTTTCGATCTCGGCCCGGGTCTGGGTCACGGCCTCGGGCGCCATGTCGATGCCGTCGGTCCGCATATAGGTGATATGCCCGGCCTCGTAGAGGCGCTGCGCTGCGGCCATGGTCTGCTTGGCGCCCATGCCGAACTTGCGGCTGGCTTCCTGTTGCAGGGTCGAGGTCATGAAGGGCGCGGAGGGGTTGCGCGACGCGGGCTTGGCCTCGACCGATTGCACGCTGAGGTCGCGCTTGGTCACCGCATCGACCGCCAGTTCCGCTGCCGCCTGGGTGGCGAGGTCGAAACGCTCCAGCTTCTTGCCGCCGAGGCTGACGAGGCGGGCGCTGAACTCGGCTCCGCGCGGGTTCTCGAGGTCGGCGGTCACCGACCAGTATTCGCGGGCGCGGAAGGCCTCGATCTCCATCTCGCGCTCGACGATCAGGCGCAGGCAGACCGATTGCACGCGGCCCGCCGACCGGGCGCCGGGCAGCTTCCGCCACAGGACCGGCGACAGGTTGAAGCCCACCAGATAATCCAGCGCGCGGCGGGCCAGATAGGCCTCGACCAGCGGCGCATCGACCTGGCGGGGGTGCTTCATCGCCTCCTGGATCGCCGTCTTGGTGATGGCGTTGAAGGTGACGCGGCTCACGTTCTTGTTCTTGAGCTTCTTCTCCAGCGCCTGCTCCAGGTGCCAGGAAATCGCCTCGCCCTCGCGGTCGGGGTCGGTGGCCAGGATCAGCGTGTCGTCATCCTGCAGCGCGTCGGTGATGGCCTTGATGTGCTTTTTCGAGTCGCTCGCGACTTCCCATTTCATGGTGAAATCGTGCTCGGGATCGACCGACCCGTCCTTGGCCGGCAGGTCGCGCACATGCCCGAACGAGGCCAGAACCGTGAAGCCGGGACCGAGATACTTGTTGATGGTCTTGGCCTTGGCCGGGGACTCGACGACGACGACTGCCATGCAAACCTCTGATTGACAACGCCCTTTTCAGCCTGGCGCCAGGGCGGGCGGCCCGTGCCGCGCCGCATAGATGGGGGCGAACGGGGGTGGATGTCAATCTGGCGGGGGATTCGCGGCTGGCAAGAGGGGGGTGTTTCGATGTCGAAAGCGCGGCTCAATTCCGTGCCAGCATGCCCCCGGGCTGGCGCTGGACGCGGCCGTCGAGTTCCAGGAACAGCAGCGCCGGGGCCAGTGCATGGGCCGGCAGGTCGAGGTCGCGCAGCAGCTGATCCTCGGGCAGGGGGCTGGCGCTGAGCCGGTCCAGGATCATCCGGTGCAGGGTCAGCGTATCGGGTGCGGCGCCGGGACCCGCGCGTTTCGGGGCCTGCGGGGCAGGGGCGGGCTCCGGGTCGGTCAGGCTGTGTTCCAGGGCCTCGATCACATCCTCGACGCTGCGCACCAGCCGCGCGCCCTCGCGGATCAGCAGGTTCGCGCCCGCAGCCCGGGCATCCATCGGATGACCCGGCACCGCCATCACCTCACGCCCCTGGTCCAGCGCGTCGCGGGCGGTGATCAGGCTGCCCGAGCCTTCGGCCGCCTCGACCACCACCACAGCGCGCGAGAGGCCGGCGATCAGCCGGTTGCGGCGGGGGAAATGGCGGGCCTGGGGCTGCAGGCCCATGGGTTGTTCGGACAGCAGCAGGCCCTGATCGGCGATCGTGGCGCCCAGCATCTCGTTCTCGGGCGGATAGAGCACATCGACTCCCCCCGCCATCACGGCGATGGTGCCGGTCTTCAGCGCGGCACCATGCGCGGCGGCGTCGATGCCGCGCGCCAGGCCCGAGACGATGGTGAAGCCGTGATGGCCCAGCCCCTCGGCCAGTTTGCGCGCCATGCGGGCGCCGAGGCTGGAGGCATTGCGCGCGCCCACCAGGCCGATGCCGGGCTGCGCCAGGACGCTGGCGCGTCCCCGGGCCCAAAGCAGCGGCGGCGGATCGGAGAGGGCGGCCAGCGCGGCGGGATAGTCGGAGGCGCCCAGAAACAGCAGGCGCGCACCCTTGCGAAGGCCCGCCTCCAGTTCGCGCAGGGCGAGGTCTTGCGGGCAGGGCGCGTAATCCTCGACCCCGGCGGCGCGGGCGATGGCGGGCAGGGCATCGAGCGCGGCGGCGGCATTGCCGTGTTCGGCCAGCAGCCGTAGGAAGGTGGCCGGTCCGACCCGGCGCGAGCGAATGAGGCGAAGCCACGAGAGACGGTCTTCTTCCGTGGTGGGTGGGGTGAAGGGTGTGGGAGAAGAAAGAATGTTCCCGACCATCGCAACCTCGCCTCATTCGATTCGGAGATTGCGCTTGCTAGGTTAACAGGCCGTAAAGAAAACTCGATTTCGCCACAGAAATGACAATCTTTGTTCCCCAAATATCCTCGGGGGATTTTCAAGGGAGCAGACGGCCCCCTTGAAGCGGGGGGCGGCAGCCCCCCGGCCTTGCCAAACCTGCGCCGTTCCCGTCTCAGGCCACGCCGCCCACCGTCAGCCCGCCGATCAGCAGCGAGGGCTGTCCCACGCCGACCGGCACCCATTGCCCCGCCTTGCCGCAATTGCCGATGCCCGGGTCCAGCGCCATGTCGTTGCCGATGCCGCGCACGTTCTTCAGCGAGGTCGGGCCGTCGCCGATCAGGGTGGCGCCCTTGACCGGCTCGCCGACCTTGCCGTCGCGGACGCGGTAGGCCTCGGTGCAGGAGAAGACGAACTTGCCGCTGGTGATATCCACCTGCCCGCCGCCGAAGCCCACGGCCCAGATCCCGTCCTTCATGCTGGCCACCAGCGCTTCAGGATCGTCGGACCCGCCCAGCATATAGGTGTTGGTCATCCGGGGCATCGGCGCATGGGCGTAGCTTTCGCGCCGCCCGTTGCCGGTGGCAGGAACGCCCATCAGCCGGGCGTTCTGGCGGTCCTGCATGTAGCCGACCAGCACGCCGTCCTCGATCAGCACGTTCTTGCCCGAGGGCGTGCCCTCGTCATCGACGGTGATCGAGCCGCGGCGGTCGGGGATGGTGCCATCGTCCAGCACGGTGACGCCCTTGGCGGCGACCTGCTGGCCCATCAGCCCGGCAAAGGCCGAGGTCTTCTTGCGGTTGAAATCGCCCTCGAGGCCATGCCCCACGGCCTCGTGCAGCAGGATCCCGGGCCAGCCCGGGCCCAGCACCACGTCCAGCATCCCGGCCGGGGCGGGCACGGCGTCGAGGTTGACCAGCGCCACGCGCAGCGCTTCCCGGGCGACGGGCTGCCAATGGGCGGGGTCCATCAGCCCCGATAGGCCGACCCGCCCGCCGCCGCCGTAATGGCCCGATTCGCGCCGACCGTCGCGTTCGACGATCACGGCGATGGAGACGCGGGCCATCGGGCGGATATCGGTGACGAGCCCGCCTTCGGGACGCAGGATCGCCACCTCCTGCAGCGAGGCCGAGAGCGAGGCGGTCACTTGCACCACCCGCGGGTCCAGCGCCCGCAGGTAATCGTCGATGGCGCGCATCGTCTCGATCTTGGCGGCGAAACTTGCGTCGGCGATCGGGTCGAAATCGCCATAGAGGTGGCGGTTGGTGCCCGGGGGTGCCTCGGCCAGCGTGCCGCCGCCCGCGCCCACCGCCAGCCGGGCGGTCGCGGCCGCTCGTCTCAGGGCACTTTCGGTGATCTGGGTCGAATGGGCATAGCCTGCGACATCGCCGCGCACGGCCCTGAGGCCGAAGCCCTCGGCCGCGTCATAACCCGCGTTGCGGATGCGGCCATCGTCCAGCACCAGTGATTCGGAGCGGCGGCGTTCGAGGAACAGCTCGCCGTCATCGGCCCCCGCCACCGCCTCGCGCAGGAGCGTCAGCGCCGCGTCGCGGTCCAGCAGCGTGTCAAAGGGGCGGAATCGGGCGGCGTCGGCCGGAATGGCGGCCGCGTTCGGGTGGGAGGTCGGCATCGGGCTCCTTTCGCGGCGGTGCAGCATGTCTTTGACACAGGTCAAAGGGCGGCATCCTGACGCATTGGTTTGGCTTGTTATGCCGATGCTAATATGATTTTAGGAGAGAGGGAAACCGCCCCCGATCCGGCTGCGGTGGGTCCGGGCTGTCCGGACGCTCGCCGGGGCAGGCCGGGAGGGGTCGGCGGAGTAAGACGGTCGCAGGGCCGCGCAAAACGGGAACATACAATGCATCTTTTCAAGGACCTCACCCGTCTCGCCGCCGGTTTCGGTGCGTTCGGCGGCCGTGTCGGCGGTGCGGCGCTGGGCCTAGCGGTCGCCGGGCAGGCGCTGGCGCAGGATCTGCCCTTCATCGGCGAGCCGCAGCCGGGCGGTATCGCCCTGCAGCCGGCCCATACGCCGGTTGCGGAGGCGTCGCACTGGATCGACCACATGCTGATGTACATCATCGCGGCGATCACGGTCTTCGTCTGCGCGCTGCTGGTCTGGGTGATCGTCGCCTACAACCGCCGCGCCAACCCGACGCCCTCGCGCTTCACCCACAATTCGCCGCTGGAAGTCGCCTGGACCATCCTGCCGATCTTCGTGCTGATCTTCATCGGCTCGTTCACCGTGCCGGCGCTCTTCCGCGACCAGACCATGCCGCTCGCCGATGTGACCATCAAGATCACCGGCAACCAGTGGAACTGGACCTACGAGTACGTCGACCACGGCGTCGAGTTCACCGCCTATCTGCTGCCGCGCGAAGATCTGGAAGCGAACGGCTACGACCAGAGCCAGTATCTGCTGGCCGCCGATGAGCAGGTCGTGGTCCCGGTCGGCCGCAACGTCGTCGTGCAGGTCACCGGCTCGGACGTGATCCATTCCTGGACCATCCCGGCCTTCGGCGTGAAGCAGGACGCGGTGCCCGGCCGTCTGGCCCAGGCCTGGTTCAACGTCGACACCCCCGGCATCTATTTCGGCCAGTGCTCGGAACTCTGCGGGCAGGAACACGCCTATATGCCGATCGTCGTGCGCGCCGTGCCGGAAGCCGATTATCTGGCCTGGCTGCAGGAGCGGGGCGCGACCAACCTCGCCGCCGCGCCGGGCTACACCGAAGCCGCCGTGCAGGTGGCCTCGAACAACTGATCGAACGACGGGCGCCGCCACCGGCCCGGCCGGCCTGTGCGGCGCCCGATTGACTTGAGGAAGCCATGAGCGACATGCGAGCCGAGATTGCGGGCGAAAGCGGCACGGGCGACGCCGGGTTCGGCGATTACGTCGCGCTGCTGAAGCCGCGCGTCATGTCGCTGGTGGTCTTCACCGCGATGGTGGGCCTGATGGTGGCCCCCGTGCGCCTGCATCCGATCGAGGCGCTGGCCGCGATCATCTTCATCGCCCTGGGCGCGGGCGCCTCGGGCGCGCTGAACATGTGGTGGGACGCCGATATCGACCGGGTGATGCGCCGTACCGCCAAGCGTCCCGTGCCCTCGGGCGCGGTCGAGCCCGGCGAGGCGCTGGGCCTCGGGGTGGCGTTGTCGGCGATGTCGGTCGTCATGCTGTGGCTGGCCACCAATGCGCTGGCCGCGGGCCTGCTGGCCTTCACCATCTTCTTCTATGCCGTGATCTATACGATGTGGCTGAAGCGCTCGACGCCGCAGAACATCGTCATCGGCGGTGCCGCGGGGGCCTTCCCGCCCATGATCGGCTGGGTGGCCGCGACCGGCTCCATCAGCCTGGAAGCGGTGCTGATGTTCCTCTTGATCTTCATGTGGACGCCGCCGCATTTCTGGGCGCTCGCGCTCTTCATGAACTCGGATTACGAGAAGGCCAAGGTGCCGATGCTGACCGTGACCCACGGGCGCAAGGCCACGCGGGCGCATATCCTGGTCTACACGATCCTGCTGGTGCCGGTGGCGCTGGGCACGGCTTTCACCGCGATCGGCGGGCCGGTCTATTTCGCGCTGGCGCTGGTCCTGAACGCGCTCTTCCTGATCGGGGCGATCCGCATCTGGCGCCGTCCCGAAGCCACGGCCGAGGCCGACAAATACGCGGTCGAGAAGCGGTTCTTCGCGCTGTCGCTGGCCTATCTCTTCGGTCATTTCGCGGCGATCCTGATCGAGGCCACGCCTTGGGCCGAGCAGCTTGCCACCTGGGCCAACTGGGGAGCCGTGACATGGGGCTGACTCAAGAACACGACCTGCACCGCCGCCGCTGGAGCCGGAACCTGGGCGTCCTGCTGACGCTTCTGGCTTTCGTCGCGCTGGTGTTCGGCCTGACCATCGCCAAGGTCGGCGGGGGCGACCAGATGCAGGGCTTCGACCACACCTATCGCGTCGGCATCGACCCCGACACCCGCATCCCGGAGGCGGGGCAATGATCCGCTGGTGGCGCAACCTCGACGGCGCGCGGCGCACGCTGACCTCGCTGGTCGGCGTGGTCGTCGTCATGGGCGCGCTGGCCTGGGCGGCGGTGCCGCTTTACGATCTCTTCTGCCGGGTCACCGGCTTTGGCGGCACCACCCGGGTGGCCGAGACCGAATCCGATCTGATCCTGGACCAGACGATCCAGATCCGCTTCGATGCCTCGGTCGAGCGTGGTTTCCCCTGGGAGTTCCGGCCGCTGGAACGGACCATGCCGCTGAGGATCGGCGAGACGGGGATCGCCTTTTACGAGGCCTATAATCCGACCGACCGGCCCATCGCCGGGACCGCCAGCTACAACGTGACGCCCTATTCGACGGGCAGCTATTTCATCAAGATCGCCTGCTTCTGCTTCACTATGCAGGTCCTGCAGCCGGGCGAGCGGGTGCAGATGCCGGTCACCTTCTATGTCGATCCCGAGATCGTCACCGATCCCGATGTCATCGCCAGTGGGCTGAACACGATCACGCTGAGCTACACCTTCCACCCGACCGAGATCCCCGCCGGAACCCCGGCGGCCGAGGTCGGAACCAACTGAACCATTAGGCGCCTGGGGCTGACGGGCGCAAAGACAGGGACCGCGCGAGCGGCGAGAAACGGGAAAGACTGAGGGAATCCACATGGCCCACGCAAAGAACCACGATTACCACATCCTGCCGCCGTCGATCTGGCCCTTCATCGCCGCGGTCTCGGCCTTTGTCATGCTGCTGGGCGCGATCCTGTGGATGCACGACATGGGCCCCTGGATCTTCGCCATCGGCCTCGTCGGCGTGCTCTATGTGATGTACGCTTGGTGGGGCGATGTGGTGAAGGAAAGCATGGCGGGCGACCATACCCCGGTCGTCGCCATCGGCCTGCGCTATGGCTTCATCCTGTTCATCATCTCCGAGGTGATGTTCTTCGCCGCCTGGTTCTGGACCTTCTTCAAACACCGCATGTACCCGATGGGGCCGCAGTCGCCGGCCATCGACGGCCCCTGGCCGCCTGTTGGCATCGAGACCTTCGACCCCTGGCACCTGCCGCTGATCAACACGCTGATCCTGCTGCTCTCGGGCTGCGCGGCGACCTGGGCCCACCACGCGCTGGTGCACGAGAACAACCGCAAGGACGTTGCCAACGGCCTGATCATCGCCGTGATCCTGGGCATGATCTTCACCGTGCTGCAAGCCTATGAATACAGCCACGCGGGCTTTGGCTTCGCGGGCAATATCTATGGCGCCTCGTTCTTCATGGCGACGGGCTTCCACGGCGCTCATGTGATCATCGGCACGATCTTCCTCTTCGTCTGCTACCTGCGGGTCCGGGCCGGCCACTTCACGCCCGAGCGCCACATCGGTTTCGAGGCCGCCGCCTGGTACTGGCACTTCGTCGACGTGGTGTGGCTGTTCCTCTTCGCGGCGATCTACATCTGGGGCCAGGGCTGAGGCCCAACCCCTTGCTGACCTGGGATCGGGGGGCTATGTGCCCCCCGTCTCTATTCGGGGCATCCCTCATCTGGCGGAGTGGCACGTGAAGGCGCGGTTTATCGGGGCGGGGCTGTTCGGGATTGTCGGTGTGGCGATCCTGCTGTCCCTGGGATTCTGGCAGCTGAAGCGGCTGGAATGGAAGCTGGACCTGATCGCCCAGGTCGAGGGGCGGATCCACAACGATCCCGTGGCGGTGCCGCCCGATGCCAATCCCGCGCGCGACCGCTACCTGCCGGTGACGGTGAGCGGCCGCTACACCGGCGAGGCGGTGGATGTCCTGTCCAGCGACCGCGAGGCGGGGCCCGGCATGCGGGTCATCGCCGTCCTGGAGACGGCCGAGGGGCGGCGCCTGCTGGTCGACCGCGGCTATATCCCCGAGGCGCGCCGGGCCGCCCTGCCGATGGTGGCAGAGGGGGTGACGGTCACCGGCAACCTCGACTGGCCAACCGACAGCGACAGTTTCACGCCCGCGCCCGATCTGGGCCGGAACCTGTGGTTCGCCCGCGATCCCCTGCCCATCGCCGAAGCGCTGAACGCCGAACCGCTGCTGATCGTCGCGCGCAGCGACAGCGCCGCGGCCTCACCCCTGATGACCCTGCCGGTCACCGGCGCGAGCTTCCGCAACGACCATCTGGAATACGCCATCACCTGGTTCCTGCTGGCGGGCGTCTGGGCGGTGATGACAATCGCGCTGCTCTGGCGTATCAGGCGGACGAGCCTCTAAGGATTTCTCGATGCAGTATATCTCGACCCGCGGATCGGCCCCGGTCCTGACCTTTGAACAGGCGATGCTGACCGGGTTGGCGCGTGACGGCGGGCTTTACGTGCCCGAGTCGGTGCCGGTGATGACCGAGGCCGAGATCGCCGCGCTGGCCGGTCTGCCCTATGAGGACATCGCCTTTCGTGTCATGCGTCCCTTCATCGGCGAGACCTTCACCGACGCCGAGCTCAAGGGCCTCATTGCCAAGGCCTATGCCGGTTTCGGCCATGCTGCCCGGGCGCCCCTGAAGCAGCTGGGTCCCAACCACTTCCTGCTGGAGCTGTTCCACGGCCCGACGCTGGCTTTCAAGGATTTCGCCATGCAGCTGATCGGTCAGCTGTTCCAGGCGGCGCTGGGTCGGTCGGGCCAGCGGGTCACGATCGTCGGCGCCACCTCGGGCGATACCGGCTCGGCCGCGATCGAGGCGTTTCGCGGGCTGTCGAACGTCGATGTCTTCATCCTCTACCCGCACGGCCGGGTGAGCGAGGTGCAGCGCCGGCAGATGACGACGCCTGCCGACAGCAATGTGCATGCGCTGGCGGTCGATGGCGATTTCGACACCTGCCAGGGCCTGCTTAAGGACATGTTCAACGATTTCACCTTCCGCGACCGGGTGCGGTTGGCGGGGGTGAACAGCATCAACTGGGCGCGGGTGCTGGCGCAGGTGGTTTACTACTTCAGCGCGGCCGTGTCGCTGGGCGCCCCGCACCGGGCAGTGGATTTCACCGTGCCCACGGGCAATTTCGGCGACATCTTTGCGGGTTACATCGCCCGCCAGATGGGCCTCCCCATCGGCAAGCTGGTCATCGCCACGAACCAGAACGATATTCTTCATCGCTGCCTGACGACCGGCGTTTACCAGACGGAAAGCGTTCTGCCCTCTCTATCGCCCAGCATGGATATCCAGGTCAGCTCCAATTTCGAACGCGTGCTGTTCGACGCCTATGGCCGCGACGGGGCCGCCGTGGCGCAGGTGATGGGCGAGTTGAAGAAGGACGGGCGTTTCACCGTGAGCCAGGGCGCGCTGGAAATGCTGCGCGACACTTTCGCCTCGGGCCGCGTGTCCGAGGACGAGACGATCGCCACCATCGCCCGCACGCTGAAAGCCTCGGTCGAGCTGCTCTGCCCGCATTCGGCGGTCGGCGTGGCCGTCGCCGAACAGCACCTCGGCGCCAACCCGATGGTGACGCTGGCGACCGCGCATCCCGCCAAGTTCCCGGCTGCGGTCGAAGGGGCAACCGGCATTCACCCGGCCCTGCCGCCGCGCATGGCCGACCTCTTCGAGCGACCCGAACGGGTGACACGGATGACCGGCGAGCTTCACGCCATCGAGGCGCTGATCCTCGAAAGGACGGGTGTCTGATGCACCGCATCACCACGCTGCCCAACGGCTTCCGCATCGTTTCCGAACCCATGCCCGGCCTCGCCTCGGCGGCGGTCGGCATCTGGGTCATGGCCGGCGCCCGGCATGAACAGGCCGAACAGAACGGCATCGCCCATTTCCTTGAACACATGGCCTTCAAGGGCACGGCGCGCCGCACGGCGCTGCAGATCGCCGAGGAGATCGAGGATGTGGGCGGCTACATCAACGCCTATACCTCGCGCGAGATGACCGCCTATTACGCCCGCGTGCTGGAGGCCGATGTGCCGCTCGCGTTGGACGTGATCGCCGATATCGTCCTGAACCCTGCTTTCGACAAGCGCGAGATCGAGGTCGAGCGTCATGTCATCCTGCAGGAGATCGGGCAGGCGGCGGACACGCCCGACGACGTGATCTTCGACTGGCTGCAGGAAGCCAGCTACCCCGATCAGCCGCTGGGCCGCCCGATCCTGGGGCCTGCCGACCGGATCGCCAAATACAACGCCAAGGACCTCAAACGCTTCGTGAAGGGTCATTACGGGCCGGGGCAGATGATCCTGGCCGCGGCGGGCGCCGTGCATCATGAGTCGCTGGTCCGCATGGCGGAGGAATTCTTCGGCGGCCTGCCCGCGCTGGTCATGCCCGTGGCCGAGCCCGCGCGTTTCCAATGCAACGAGCGGCGCGAGATCAAGGATCTGGAACAGGCCCATTTCGCGCTGGCCATCGAGGGGCCCGCGTTCCGCGATCCCGACCTGTTCACGGCGCAGATCTTCGCCGGGGCGATGGGCGGCGGCATGTCCTCGCGCCTGTTCCAGAAGCTGCGGGAAGAACGCGGCCTCTGCTACACCACCTTCGCGCAGGCGGGGGCGCATGACGATACCGGCTCGATCACCGTCTATGCCGGGACCGGGGCCAGTGACATCAAGGATCTGGCCAATCTGACCATCGACGAGTTCCGCCGCGCGACCGAGGACATGACCGAGGTCGAGATTGCGCGCGCCCGCACGCAGATGAAGGCGGGGCTGCTGATGGGGCTGGAAAGCCCGTCGAGCCGGGCCGAACGCCTGGCCCGGTTGCTGGCGATCTGGGACAGGGTGCCCAGCCTGTCCGAAACGGTCGAGAGGATCGACGCCGTGAATCTCGACGCGATCAAGGCCTATGCCGAGAAGCTGGCTTCCGAGGCGCGACTCTCGATGGCGCTTTATGGACCCGTGGACGAAGCGCCGAGGCTCGAGGCGCTGAGGGAAAGGCTGGTGGCGTGATGGCCGGGTTCCTGCTGGCATCGAAGAAGCGATTCCGGCTGGATACCGAACGTCTGCTGCTGCGCCTGCCGGAACACACGGATTTCCGCATGTGGGCGGCCCTGCGCGAATCCTCGGCCAGCTTTCTGGTCCCATGGGAGCCGACCTGGTCCGATGACCACCTGTCGCGCCGCGCCTTCACCGGCCGCGTACAATGGGCGGCCCGGGTGCGCCAGCAGGGCACCGGGCTGCCGCTGTTCCTGATCCGGCGCGACGACAGCCAGCTGGTCGGCGCGATCACGCTCGACCACATCCGCCGTGGTCCGGCGCAGGCAGGGACGGTCGGCTACTGGATCGGTCAGCCCTTCGCCCGGCATGGCTATATGCGCGAGGCGCTGCGCGCGCTGGTGCATCACGCCTTCACCGAGCTGGACCTGAGCCGCATCGAGGCCGCCTGCCTGCCGGAAAACGCCGCCTCGCGCGCCGTGCTGGAAAAGACCGGTTTCAAATACGAGGGCGTGGCGCAATCCTATCTGCAAATCAACGGCCGCTGGCGGAACCATGTGCTCTACGCCAATCTGCGGGGCGACCGGCGGGGCCGCACGGATGTCGGCTGAGCCGCGCATCCTGTTCCTGAGGGGCGTGAACGTGGGCGCCAACCGCAAGCTGCCGATGGTCGATCTGCGGGCGCTGCTGCGGGGGCTGGGGCTGGAGGGGGTGACAACCCATATCCAGAGCGGCAACGCCGTATTCCGCGACCCCCAGGGGCGCCCCGATCTGGCGACGGCGATTGCCGATGCGATCGGCGCGCGCTTCCCTTTCCGCCCCGAGGCGCTGGTGCTGGACCTGCCGGCGCTGGAGGCCGCGCTGGACGCCAATCCCTTCCGCGACACGCCGGACCCCGCCCGGGTGCAGATCGGCTTTCTGGCGGGCGGCGGCGCGGCCGATACTGACCGGCTGGCGGCGCTGGCCGCACCGGGCGAAGGCTGGCATCTGGGCGATGCGGCCCTCTACCTGCATCTGCCACAGGGCACCGGGCGGTCGAAACTCGCCGCCGGGGCCGAAAAGGCGGTCAAGACACCGATGACGATGCGTAACCAGCGCGTGGCCGAGGCCGTTGCGGCGCTGGCGAGGGAGATGACATGCTGAACCCCTGCGACCCCGCTTTCCTGACCGGGCTGGAGGCTTTGCTGCCCCCGGGCGTCCTGCGGGTGCCCGAGGAACGCTATCTGACCGAACTCCGCGGCCGCTATCGGGGTCAGGCGGGCGCCGTGGCCTGCCCCGGCTCGGTCGAGGAGGTCGCGACCATCCTGCGCGCGGCGCACGAGGCGCGGGTGGGCGTGGTGCCCTACGCGGGCGGCACGGGGCTGGTCGCGGGGCAGGTGATGTCCGGGGGACCGCTGCCGCTGGTCCTGTCGGTCGAACGGTTGAACCGGCTGCGCAGCGTCGAGCCTCTGGGCAATGTGCTGGTGGCCGAGGCCGGTTGCATCCTGGCCGATGTGCAGGCAGCGGCCGAGGGCGCGGACAGGCTGTTTCCGATGTCGCTGGGATCGGAGGGCTCGGCCCGGATCGGCGGGCTTCTGGGGACCAACGCGGGCGGCACCGGCGTGTTGCGCTACGGCACGATGCGGGAACTGGCGCTGGGGCTGGAGGTGGTTCTGGCCGACGGACGGGTGATCCACGGGCTGAAGAGGCTGCGCAAGAACAACATGGGCTACGACCTCCGGCATCTGATGATCGGCTCCGAAGGGACGCTGGGGGTGATCACGGCCGCGGCGCTGCGGCTCTTCCCCCGCCCGGCGCGCACCGGCGCCGCGCTGATCGTCGTGCCCTCGCCCGAGGCGGCGCTGCGGCTGCTGGCCCTGGCCCAGGCGCGGCTGGGCGAGGGCGTCTCGGGCTTCGAGCTGATCGGCGGGCAGGGGCTCCGGTTCCTGGCCGAGGTCATGCCGCAGATCCGCCAGCCCTTTGCCGAGCCGCCCGAGTGGCTGGTGCTGATCGACCTCGGGCTGGTGGCGGCGCTGGACCCGGCGACGGAGCTGGAGGGCCTGTTCGAGGCGGCGGTGGAATCGGACCTGGCGACGGATGGCGTGATCGCCGGCAGCGAGGCGCAGCGCGCCGCCTTCTGGCAGATGCGCGAGGCGATCCCCGAAGCGAACCGCAAGATCGGCGCCGTGGCCTCGCATGACGTGTCGCTGCCGCTGTCGGCGCTGCCCGCCTTCATCGCCGAGGCCGGCGTGGCCCTGGCCGCCCTGGGCGACATGCGGGTGAATTGCTTCGGCCATGTGGGCGACGGCAATCTGCATTACAACATCTTCCCAGGGCTGGGGCGGCACCGGGATGCCTATGACGGGCTGCGCGACCGGGTGACCGAGACGGTACACGACCTGGTGCATGGCTTCGGCGGTTCGGTCAGCGCCGAGCACGGGGTGGGGCGGCTGAAGACCGGTGATCTGGTGCGCTATGTCGATCCGGTGGCGGTCTCGGTCATGCGCTCGATCAAGGCGGCGCTGGACCCGGCGGGGATCCTGAACCCGGGGGCGGTCCTGGAAGGCTGAGGGGTTTCGCCCTCGGCCGCGATGCCTCCGGCGCCGAGGCCCCAGGAAACGAAACGGGGGGCGACCGGCGGCGCGGCGGTGCCGCCGCGCCGAAACAGGTAGGGGGGCCGTCTGCCCCCCTCTTGGCCTGACGGCCAATTCACCCCCCGAGGATATTTGAAGCGCAAAGAAGGCGGCTTAACGCCCCTTTAACCTTCATCTTTGTTCTAGAAATATCCTCGGAGGTTTCCAAAGGGGGACCGAGGGTCCCCTTTGGCGGGGGTGAGCGGCGTCTCGGAAACGCGCCAGTGGCGCGCCTCTGGCCGCGAACGCCGCGCCCGTGGCGCGGCTGGGAGTCGAGGGGGCTGGCCCCCCGCGTGGCTCGGCCCGCGCGGCGCTCAGGCCGGGAACGTCTCGATCGGGACGCGGGTGCCGGCCGGCAGCGAGACACCCCAGGGCAGCAGCAGCGCCGTGGCGGCAAGCGTTTCGGCCAGCCAGAGCGCCAGCGCGGGGCCGTTGTTCGCGTGATTCACCGGCCCGTCCGGCGCGTCGAGCACCAGTTTCGAGGGCGCCCAGACGATGGTGCGGCCCTGGCGGATCGCCCAGTCGATCTCGGTCCGGCTTTCAACCACCAGGCAGCGGCGGTCGCGGGCGGCCAGCGCCCAGGCGTTCAGCCCGATGCTGAGCAGGTCGATGCGTTGCTGTACGGCGCGCACGGCGACCTCGGGGCGGGGCAGGTCGGGCAGCCCGGTGCAGAGGATGACCGGCGCCCCGCGCGCCTCCAGCCGGTCGATCCGGCCTGAGAAATCCGGGGCGGCGATGGCGGCGTTGTCCATATAGACCACCAGCGGATGGGTCGCGTTGCCCTCGACCTGGATCGGCGCTGCGGCGCGGGTGCGGGCGATCTCGACCCCCAGCTTGAAGGGGCCGCGGTCGAGTTTCTCGATCCGCACGAAGGCGCGCATCGCCCTGGGATGGGTCAGGATGCGTTCCGCGACATTCTCGGCCAGCGTCTCCAGCAGGTTCAGCCGTCCGGCGGCCAGCGCGTCGGTGATCGCCTCGGTGATCGTGTCATAGGACATGATGCGGTCGACATCGTCGTCGATCGGCCCCTGGGGTGGCAACACCTCGACCACGACATTGAACATCAGCCGTTGCGAATGGCCGCGTTCGGTCTGGAAGGCGCCGATCTCGGCCTCGACCAGATAGTCGCGCAGCGCGATCCGGTCGCGGGGATCGGCCGAGGCGGTGGCTTCGGCGCGCTCTTCGGGATGGGCGAAGGCGAGATGGATGTCGGTGCTCATGGCGAGCCTCGCGTCAGGGATGCTGCCCGGGACTTATCCTCTGCGCGCGTTCTTGCCCAGCCCGCAGGCGGCATGCCGGGGCCCGGGCGCGACGCCCCGGGTTTCCGAAAGGCGGCGGGCGGGTCAGTTGAGCGTCAGGCGCACCGGTTCGCGGTAGAAGAGATGCGAGCCGAACTGGGCGGTGCGGTGAAAGCTCTGGGCCCAGCGGGGCCGCACACCGGTGGTGTGGAAATGCGTCGCGCCATCGGTCAGTTCGCGCGGTGCGCCCGAAAGCATGATCTGGGCGATGGCATTGGCCAGCCGGCGGGCCGAGGGTTCGACCATCTCACGCGAGCGGCCATTGCAGGCATAGGAGAACTGGCAGGCGTTGCGGTGCTCGGCGTTCTGGTGGACGACGCCGCAGACGCTGTTGGGGTAATTCGGCAGGTCCACGCGGTTCAGGATCACCTCGGCCACGGCGAACTGGCCATAGACATCCTCGCCCCGTGCCTCGTGATAGATCGCCTCGGCCAGGCATTGCACGGGGGTGTCGTTCGATTGCGGCATGGCCATCAGATAGGACGCGTCATAGCGCAGGATATCGGCGGGGTTGTCGAAGGGCGTCGTCGCCCGGCTGACCAGCGAGGAACTGACCCCGCGCATCGCCTCGCGTTCGGCGCTGAAGGCCAGCGCGAGCGACTGCTCGAGCGGCAGATCGGCAGCGGCGCTCTGCGCCGAAAGGGTCAGGGCAAGCGCGGTCCCGAAGGCCGCGAGCCGGTTCACGAATCCCATACCGTCCATCCTATGTCAGCCGAGGGCAGCACGAAGGCCATGCCAAAGGCGTCCGGTGTGCCGCCAGGATGCGGCATCTTCTGTGTCGTTTTCTGTCGTTTTCGCGACGGTGGCGGCCCGGTGTCCCCCCCTGGCACGCCGCTCATCTGCCCATCGATTAGCGCAAAACGCGTTCCAAGTCCACAATATGACAGGGTTTTCCCCGGCCGCCCTCCGGCGGGCGATGCCGCGCTGCCGCATGGAAGCAATACCCCCGCCTGAGTCGCGTCGAATTTCCCGCAAGATTCAACGGCGGAACGTCAGTCAGCGAAGGTCTGGCATTTCCTCGGCAGCATCTTCGGCCTTGAGAGTCAACTGCGCTGCGGCGAGGCGGGCGACCGGCACGCGATAGGGCGAGCAGGACACGTAATCGAAGCCCGCCGCCCGGCAGAAGGCTATCGATTCGGGCGAGCCGCCATGCTCGCCGCAAATCGACAATGTCAGACTTTTGCGGGCCCGGCGCCCGCGCTCGGCGGCGATGAGCAGCAACTCACCCACGCCGTCGGTGTCGAGGACGTGGAACGGATCTTCGGGGAAGACGCCGGCCTGGATGTAATAGGACATGAAGCGCCCGGCGTCGTCGCGCGACAGGCCATAGGTCATCTGCGTCAGGTCGTTGGTGCCGAAGGACATGAAATCGGCGTGTTGGGCGATTTCGCCCGCCCTGAGGGCGGCGCGGGGCGTTTCCACCATCACCCCCAGCCGATACTCGAAGGCCGAGCCCTTGGCCACCCGAACCGCCGCTGCCACGGCGTCGATGCGGGCCTTGACCAGTTCGACCTCGCGCATGGCCGAAACCAGCGGGATCATGATCTCGGGCACGACCTTCTCGCCGCGCTTGGCGGTCTCGATCGTGGCCTCGAAGATGGCGCGGGCCTGCATTTCGTAGATCTCGGGCAGGGTCACGCCCAGCCGCACGCCGCGCAGGCCCAGCATCGGGTTGAACTCGGCCAGTTCCTCGGCCCGGCGGGTGATTTCGGACAGGGGTTTGTCCAGCGCATCGGCGAGTTGCTTCATCCCCTCGCGGGTATGGGGCAGGAATTCATGCAGTGGCGGGTCGAAGAGCCTGATGCAGACCGGCAGGCCCTGCATGATCGAGAAGAGCTCCTTGAAATCCGACCGCTGCATCGGCAGAAGCCGCGCCAGCGCCGCTGCCCGGTCCTGCCCGGTATCGGCGAAGATCATCTCGCGCATGACAGTCAGGCGGTCATCCTCGAAGAACATGTGTTCGGTACGACACAGGCCGATCCCCTCGGCCTTGAAATTCCGGGCCGAGCGGGCATCGGACGGCGTGTCGGCATTGGCGCGGACGCCGATGTCGCGGATTTCGTCAGCCCAGTCGAGCAGGGTATTGAACCACCGGTCGGTGGCGGGTTCCAGCATGGTAACGGCGCCGCGCAGCACCTCGCCCACGGTGCCGTCGATGGTGATCAGCTCGCCCTCGTCCAGGACATGGCGGCCGGTGTGCAACTGGCGGTTCCTGGCGTCAATGCGGATACCGGTGGCGCCGACGATGCAGGGCACGCCCAGGCCCCGGCCGATCACCGCCGCATGGCTGGTCATGCCGCCGCGCTCGGTCAGGACGCCCGCCGCCGCATGCATGCCGCGGATATCCTCGGGCGAGGTTTCGCGGCGCACGAGGATGCAGGGTTCCCCGCGCGAGGCCGAGGCCTGGGCCGCGGTCGAGGTAAAGACCAGCCGCCCGGTCGAGGCGCCGGGGCTGGCGGGGATGCCGCGGGCCAGAACCTCACGCGGGCCGCGGGGATCGACCTGCCGGTGCAGCAGTTCCGACAGCGCGCGGGGGGTGACGCGGGTCAGCGCCTCCTTGCGGGTGATGATCCCGTCCTCGGCCAGCGAGACGGCGACGCGCACCGCCGCTCGGCTTGACCGCTGGACCTTCAGCGCGTCCAGCACCGCCACCTGGCCGTTGACGATAGTGAATTCGATCTGCATCTCCTCGCGCAGCTTCTGCCGGCAGATCTCGAGGTGGCGGACCAGCTGGGCAAAGGACTCGGGGTCCTGATCCTCGAGCGAGGGGCCGCGCGGGTCGCGGGTCAGGTAGATGGCCTGCGGGTTGTTCGACACGGCGCCGCGGTCCTGACCGCCCAGCGCGTAGCGTCCGGTCACCTGTGGCGCGCCGGTCACCGGCTCGATCATCTGGATCACGCCCGCACCGGATTCGCTGGTGCCGAAGCCCCCGGCCATGGCCTGCACGACCAGGCCCAGCCCCGCCTCCTCGGGCGCGCCCTTCGCCTGGCGCAGCAGACGGGCCGAGGTCCCCTCCCAGGCGCGGGCCATGGAGCGCAGGACTTCGGCCAGCTGGCGCTTGGGGTCCTGCGGGAAAGGTTCCTCCATCTCTTTCTCGAAATCGTAGAGCGCGGCCTGCAGCGCCGGCAGGCAGGGCTCGCCCAGCGGAAAGAGGTCCGGGTCCAGTCGCGCCACATGCACCGCATAGGCCTGCACGAAGCCGAGATAGAGCGCGGTCGCCACCGCCTCGCCATGGGTTTTCGAAATCGTGGCGTGGCGTTCGTCGTTCATGCCGATGTTCAGGACCGCGCTGGGGCCGCCCCAATCCGAATTCTCGGCCGAGGGGCGCACCGAGAGCAGCTGGTCCGAGGCGAAGCGGCCGACCAGCCCGCCGAGGTCCGGCAATTGCCCGGCGGCAATGGCGCGCACGGCGTTGAAGGACAGCGCCACCGTCTTCGGCACCGGCAGGTCCAGCCGCACCAGCCGCTGCAGGCATTTCGCCCGCCAGCCATGCGTGCGCAGGGCGATGGGGGCCGAGCCGGTGATCTCGGAATAATCGAGCAGGGTGAGATTGCTGATGGGCATGGGGGACTCCGTTCGCGGCGCAGGATAGCCCTGTCGCGCCACCGTGCAAGCGCAGAAATCCGGCGGGGCGAGGCGGTTCGGGGCAGGGCCCGGCCGCGGGGGGAGGCGGCAATCCGCCGCCCGTCGCCCCACCGGACGGAACCGAGCCGGGATTGGACGGTTCTATCGCCAGACCGGGCGGAGGATGCGCTCTGCCCAGCGAAGATGGAGAAGACCATGAAAGCCAAGATGCTGACCCTTGCCACCCTGTCGGTGGCGGCCCTTGCCGCCTCGTCGATGGGCGCCGCTGCCCTGACCGCCGCTGCCTCGGCCGACCTGAACCTGCGCGCGGGCCCGGGCCCCGACTTCCGCATCCTCGACGTCATCCAGAACGGCGAATCGGTTACCGTCGACGGTTGTCTGGCCAGCCAGGAATGGTGCGAGGTGCAGACGGCCTCGGGCAGCGGCTGGGCCTATGCGCCCTATCTCATGTTCGACGAGGCCGGCGAGATGAAACCGCTGGCGCAGGTCACCTCGCAGACCGTCACCGTGATCGAGGACACCAGCCCCCGTGACGAGGCGACTCTGATCGCCGGCGGCATCGGCGCCGTGGCGGGCGCGCTGATCGCCGGTCCCATCGGCGCTATCGCCGGTGGCATGGCCACGGGGATCGCCGCCAATGCTTCGGTCGACCCGGAGGTCGAGGTCTATGTCCGCAACAACCCGGTGCAGCCCGTCTTCCTGTCGGGTGAGGCGGTGGTCGGCGCCCAGGTCCCCTCGGGCGTGACGGTCTATGAAGTGCCGGATAACCAGGGTGTCGCCTATCTGAACATCAATGGCGACACCGTGCTGGTTGACCGTTCTGACATGCGGGTGATCGGCGTGGTGCGCTGACCCCCGACCGGCCGGCACCTTTGGTCCGGTTCGGGCGCGGCCCCCGTGATGGGGTCGCGCTCCTCTGGCGTTTCTTCTCAGGTATTTGTTATTAAATAATTATTTTGCCGCTTTTTTGCTCTGGATGCGGAAAAAGTCGGAACCGAATCTGCCCCCGGACGTTTCCCTGTCAGCGACGCAGCAAGCGTCACAAACGACAGGAGATGACGATGCAGATGCAACCGAAGAAACTCTTCCCCTTTGTCCTGGCCCTGGCGATGACCGCCGGTTCGACCGCGGTTTACGCGCAATCGGGCACGCTGGGCGCCACCGTCGACTCGACGACGAGCGCGGCGACCGAGACCGCCGAAGGCCTGACCGCCGATGCCACCGGCAGCGCGTCGACCTCGGCCAATACCGAACTCTGCGCGGACGGCGCCGCTTGCGCCGATGCCGATGCTTCGGCCGAAGCCGAGATGGACAGCGACACGACCCTGACCCCGGGTGCGGCCTCGACCGATACCAGCGTCGCGGGCTCGACCGAGGCGATGGGCAATGCCCAGACCGACTCGATGGCCGCGGGTGAAAGCGACGCCTCGACCATGCCGATGGGCGATGCCTCGGCGACCGCCGAGACCGAGCTGACCGATGAGGGCGAGACCCTGGTCGATGTGGCCACGGTTGCTGAACTCGACTCGCTGATCGGCGCGCGCGCCTATGACGCCAACGCGGAATGGATCGGCGAGATCAGCGCCGTGCTCCCGGCTGATGCCGAGGGGAACGAAGAGCGCTTCGTGATCGACATCGGCGGTTTCCTCGGGATCGGCGAAAAGCCGGTGGCCCTGACCGCCGAGGACCTGCGGGTCGCGGTGGATGCGGAAGGTGACGTGGAACACGTCGTCGTCTCGCGCACCGAGGCCGAGCTGGAAGCGATGCCGGAAGTCGAGATGTAATCCGGTTCTACAAAGACGTGACGCGGGGCCCTTCGGGGCCCCGCATTTCGTATATCCTGCCGATTCATCGCATCCCTTTTCAGACCGAGGTCCGGACAATGACGGAATTTCTGCGCAACCGCTGGCCCGAGACGGTGCTGGCCGTGCTGGCCCTCGCCTGGGCGCTGAAGGTGGCCGAGGCGGTGATGGCGCCCCTGGTGCTGGCCTTTGTCACCGCGCTGGTGCTGACACCCGTGATGAACGTGCAGCAGCGGATCGGGTTGCGCCCCTCGGTCGCGGCGACGATCACGCTGTTGCTGGCGCTGGGCTTCGTCGCCGGGATCGCGCTGGCGCTGCAGCCCTGGGTGGTCGAGATCGTCGATGCCTGGCCGCGTGTCTCGCACGAGTTGCGGTCGGCGATGCTGGATGTGCGCTACAGCCTCAGCGGGCTGATCGACGCGCAGCGCGAGGTGATCGAGGCCATCGCTCCTGATGCGGCGGAAGGGTCGGCAGCGGGCGAGGGGGCGGCGGCGGCACTGCCGTCGCTGGCTGACGCCGCCTGGATGGCGCCCGCGCTGGGCGCGCAGATCCTCGTCTTTTTCGGCGGGCTCTTTTTCTTCCTGATGGGCAAGGACCGGGTTTATGACTGGGCGCAGATCGCGGGATTCCGGCCGGGCGACTTCCGCCGGGCCGAGGCGCGCGTTTCCAGCTATTTCGGGGCGGTGACGCTGATCAACGCGGCGCTGGGCACGGCGGTGGCGCTGGCGCTGGCGGCCTATGGCTTGCCGGGCGCACCGGTCTGGGGGATGGTCGCGGGGATGGCGAATTTCGTCATCTATCTGGGTCCGGCCGTCACCGCGGCGATGCTGCTGCTGGCCGGAACCGTGGCTTTCGACGGGGTGGCGGCGGTGGCCCCGATGCTGATCTATCTGGGCATCAACCTGATGGAGGCGCAATTCGTCACGCCCCTGGTGATTGGCCAGCGCATGCGGCTCGATCCGCTGCTGGTCTTCCTGTCGCTGACGCTGTGGCTGTGGCTCTGGGGGCCGATCGGCGGCATCGTGGCGATCCCGCTGGTGCTGTGGGTGCAGTCCTTGTGGAGCGACGCGATGGCCCATGCCCGGCAGGAACCCAACCGCCTGCTGGTCTGAGGGCGCGGGCCCGCCAAAAGCGGCTGTCCCCGCGTCCGTCCGCAACGGAAAGGGCCGCGCTGCCTGTCGCAACGCGGCCCCTTCGCCATGAGGGTCGTTCGCGGCTCTCAATCGGCCGGTTTGGGGTCGGCCGGGGGGACTTCGCCCTCCACGTCCTGCAGATTTGCGTCCTGAGCCTGCGGGTTGAAGGTATCCGCCTCGAAGGTCACGCGGAAATCGTACCAATCCTCGCTCACATCGGTGACCAGCGTGCCGCCGATCTGCGTGGCGAAGCCCGCGATCAGCGAGCGCCCCAGTCCCGAGCCCGAGACCTGCTCGGGCGGCAGGAAGGGCCGGCCTCGGGTGTTGGCGATGCGCAGGAGGGCGGTGGTCTGGCCATTCTCGTTCACGCCCTCGGCGGTCAGGGCGATGTCCAGCGTCGCCTCGCCGCTGTCCAGCCGGCCCATGTACTTGAGGGCATTGGTCACGGCTTCCGAGGCCATCAGAAGCAGCGGCACCGCCTGATCGGGGTAGAGCTGGACCGGCGCATAGCTCTGATTGATCGTGATCGACCGGTCATCGGTCAGCCCGGCCGAGATGGTCGAGGCGATCACCGATTGCAGCAGTTCATCCGCCGCGACCTGACCGCTGGTCGGCCCGGAATAGAGCGCGCGGTGGACCGAGGCGATGGACATGACCCGCATCTGCACCTCTTTCAGGGTGCGGCGGGCCTCGGGCGTGGCGGCGCGGCGGATCTTCAGGTTCACGATCGAGGCGATGAGCTGGAGGTTGTTCTTCACCCGGTGGTGGACCTCCTTCAGCAGCACGTTCTTCTCGTGCACCATGTTCTCGAGTTCCGCCTCGTCCCGGACCAGCCGGTTGGCGAGGTCGGTCCAGGCCTCGTCGATCTCGGCCAGTTCCTGCGACAGGCGGCCGCGCGGGGCCAGCGTCTCGATCTGGCGCGAGGTCGAGAACGCCGCCATGTTGCGGCGCAAATGGCGGATGTGGCGGATGACCAGCGCGTTGACCGCGCCCATCGCCACCACCAGCCCGACCATCAGCATCAGCACCGGGAAAAGGATCGGCGACAGGCGCATCCAGCCCAGCGTCGGCCGGGGCCAGCTGCCCAGGGCATGCACGACGCCGGGGATGATCGGCACAACCGCAAAGATGCGGCGCTCACCCGATATCGTACGGCCGTTGAACGCATATTGCCGGTTCGTGATCAGCGAGGTCAGGGGGCGCCCGACCGGCAGCATCTGGGCGGCATTGCCCAGATCGCCCCCGGCGGACAGAACGTCGCCCTCGGCGTTGAAGGTCAGGACATTGAGATTGGCCTCGACGGTCGAGCTGCCGGGAATGCCGAAGATGCGCGAATGCGGCACCGAGACGACGACGAAACCGGCATAGTCGCCGTCGATCCGCACCGGCACGGCCGAGACGATTACCGAGGTGCCGCTGATCGCGCCGAGGCCCGAGGCCAAGACCGCCGGCTGACGGTCGCGGTTCATGACCGGATAGAGCAAGCCGTCCCTCATGTCGCGGCCGACATCGGCCGAGGCGCAGCGCAGGATGCCCTCTGCATCGACATAGCCGGCGAAGGAGAATTGCGGCGTCGAGCGCACCACGTTGACGAACATTTCCGAACAGCCATCGACCACGCCGCCATCGGCCGCGACATGCGCGGCCAGGGTCGCCACGGCGCCGCCTGCGGCCGAGATGGCCAGTGCCTCGCCCGCCGCGGCTTCGGCGGTCGCGGTCAACAGCGCGGATTCGACGCGGCGTTGTTCATCCGCGCCGATCTGCACCGCCTGATAGACGGCAATGGCCCCGATCGGCATCAGCGCGATGGCCAGAATCCCCGCCACCCGGGCAGCCAGCCCGCGGAACGGCCACCACGACCCGCCGCTCACGCCGAGAGGCGTCCCTGCGCGCCGGCATTGACGATGGCCGCCGTCACCCGGTCGGTCATGTCGGCATAGCCGGTTTCGCCCGGATGCAGCAAGTCCACCAGGCGGGCCCGTCCGCGGTTGGCGCGGCTCTTGATCGTGCCCACGGCGACGCCGCACATATTGGCCGCTTCCTCGTAGGAAAAGCCCGAGGCGCCCACCAGCGCCAGCGCTTCGCGCTGTTCGACCGGCAATTGGGCAAAGGCGTCAAGGAACTCGGCCAGTTGCAGGCGCCCGTCATGCGCGGGCTTGACCGACATCTGCCCGGCGACGATGCCATCGGGATCGGCCACCTCGCGTGAGCGTTTGCGGCGGATGGAGTAGAAGGTGTTGCGCAGGATCGTGAAAAGCCAGGCCTGCATGTTGGTGCCGGACTGGAAACTCTCGATGTTCTTCCAGGCCTTCACCAGCGATTCCTGGACCAGATCGTCCGCTTCGGCGCCGTTTCGGGTGAGGGACAGCGCAAAGGCGCGCATCGGACCCAGATGCGTGACGAGTTCGTCCCGCGGGTCCTGACTGACGGCGGGGTCAGCGCTCATGATGTGTCTCGTCCTGGGACCTCAACTGGCGTAGCAGATCGAGAAAGCGGTCGGGCACCTTCTCGCTGGCACGCTCTTGGAACGCGCGGCGCAGGTTGTCCGCGATCTGGTCTTCCAGGGCGCTCGATGGTTGTTCATTGTGCATGGGCTTCTTAGGCAACGCGCCTTCCACTTGCAGATTTTTCACAGACGTTCGGAACCAAACACCAGACAGCGCGTTTGGTTCCAAGAAATTCGCGAAAAGGACTGAAAAAAAATGCCGACTGCCCAGAAGGAACAGTTCCTGTCCGTCATCGTCGCCGATCTGCTGCCCTTCCTGCGCCGTTACGCCCGGGCGCTGAGCGGAAGCCAGGCGACCGGCGACCGGTATGCGGCGACCACGCTGGAGGCATTGCTGCTCGACCGTTCGGTCTTTGACGGCGGCTATTCCCACAAGGTCGCGCTGTTCAAGGCATTCCACGCCATCTGGTCTTCGTCCGGCGCCCTGACCGAAGGGGCCGAGGACGGAATCACCGCCAAGGCGCAGCGCCATCTGGCGCGTCTGGCGCCCAACACGCGCGAGGTCCTGTTGCTGAGGACCATCGAGGAATTCACCGATGACGAGATCGCGGTGATCATGGACACCACCCCCGAGGAGGTGAACGAACTCTACCGCATCGCGCTGCGCGACATGGAAGACAGCGTTGCGGGCCGCGTCCTGATCATCGAGGACGAGGCGATCATCGCGCTCGATCTGCAGAGCATCGTCGCCGACATGGGCCACCGGATCACCGGCGTGGCCCCGACCCATCGCGCCGCCGTCGATCTCTTCTCGCGCGAACGGCCGGACATGATCCTCTCGGATATCCAGCTCGCCGACGGATCCTCGGGGATCGAGGCGGTCAACGAGATCCTGAAAAGCGCGGGCGACGTGCCGGTGATCTTCATCACCGCCTTCCCCGAACGTCTGCTGACCGGCGAGCGGCCCGAACCCGCCTTCGTCATCACCAAGCCCTATACCGAAGAGCAGGTCCGCTCGGCCGTGAGCCAGGCGATGTTCTTCTCCTCGACCGAGACGCTGCGCGTCTGAGGTCGTTTCACGCTTCCCTCGCCTGGCGGCGTCCTTCGGGGCGCCGCCTTTTTCATGCGGCGCGGTCCCGCGGCATCGCGGCTGCACCAGGAGGAAGGAAAAGACCCCGCGCCTGGGGGGGCGCGGGGCCAGGCCGGGAATCCGGCTGGAACCGGTCAAGGGAACCGGCTCAACCGGCGGCCATCGAGCGCAGCATCCAGGCCGCTTTCTCATGCGCGGCGGAGCGGGCCGTCAGCATGTCCGCGGTCACCGGATCGCCGCTGTCCTCGGCCAGCGTGATGCCTTCGTGGCAGGCGCGGGCCAGCGCCTCGTGCCGGTCCTTCAGCGCGGTGACCATGGCGGCGGCCCCGGCCTTGGCCTTGGTGCCCTTGGCATCGGTATCGACCAAAGCGCCGGGCGTCGCGGGCGCCAGATGGCCCAGGGCGCGGATGCGCTCGGCCAGTTCGTCGGTCGCGGCGAAGAGTTCGCCGTATTGCTTCTCGGTCAGCATGTGGACGCCGTAGAACATCGGCCCTTCGATGTTCCAATGCACCTCATGCGTGCGGATCAAGAGGTCATAGGTGCCGCCGAGGATCTCGGCGAGCTTTTCGGCGACGGCTTCGGGCGCCTCGACACCGGTCTTCACCGCAACGGTGCCGGGGGTGACGGATCGCAGGTCTTTCATGGCAATACTCCTTGTTCTGGGCAGGTCAGGCGAAGCCCGGGCGGCGCGGAATAGGGGGCGCCGCCCGGGTCAGCGGCGTCAGACCGGCGGGCTGCCGCGCAGCGCCCGCGCCAGCAGCGCGATGACGAAGAGCGCCAGGAACACGAAGAACAGGATCTTGGCGATCCCGGCCGAAGCCGCGGCGATACCACCGAAACCGAAGACGGCGGCGATGATGGCGATGACAAGAAACGTCAGGGCCCATCCAAGCATGGCAGGTCTCCTTCTACGAGGGGTGGCCGGCGTGATTGCTCGGCCTTCGCAGGGACAACAGGAGTCCGTCGCCGATGGTTCCAGAAATATTTCGTGGAACCCGGGTCGGGGCCCGGGCGTTGACTGGACGAGAGATAACCTTCCCTTCCACTCAGTTGAGGAGATGATGATGGCCCGTGCAACGCAACCGAGCACCGCTGATCTGAAGCGCGAGTTCGACGCCCTGAAAGCGGATCTGGGCAATCTGACGAAAGAGCTGCGCGCCTTCGCGCAGGCCCAGGAACGCAGCCTGTCGCAGCGCGCGACGGAAACCGCCCAGGCGGCAGCCAATGGTTTCGTCGGCAGCGCGCAGGCGGCGGCGAATGGCGTGCTGGGCGCGACCGAGGGGCTGCGCGAAACGGGTGCGCAAAAGGTTCAGGACCTGCGCAGCCTGGCGGAACAGGCGACCTCGGGCGCCGAGGAACTGGTGCGCGAGCATCCGGCCGGCACCGTCGCCGGGGCCGCGGCGATCGGTTTTCTGGTGGGCGCGCTGGCGGCCCGGCGCTGATCGTGGCGCGGCGGCTAGCCCTGAAGAGCGCCTTCGGCGCGCTCGCCCTCGCGCTGATGGGCGCGGGGGCGGTGCTGCTGTTGCGCGCGCTCTGGCTGGCGATCTGGCCGCTGCTGGGGCCGGTCGGCACCGCGGCGGCGATGGGGGGCGGGCTGTTTTTCGCGGGGGCGGTGATCCTCGCGGTGACGCTGAGGCCCCGCCGGCTGCCCCCGCCGCCCCCCGCCCCGGCGCCCAATCCCCTGGCGACGGTCATCGCCGCCTTCGCCCAGGGCTACGGGGCCGGGCAGGCGATCAAGAGGCGATGAAGGAAGGGGCCGCGAGGCCCCTTTTTCGTGGTGCGAGCAGGGTGGAATGAAATCCCACCCCACGGGGCGCTGGGACGGTTCGTGCCCGCGCGCGTCACTCCCCGGCATCGACGCGGCAATGTTCCGCCTCGGCGGCACGCCGGGCATCGCCCGCATTGCCTCTCGGGGCGGGCGCTGCCCTTGTCACGGGAGACGCGGCTGGGCGACGAAGCCTGCTGCGGCGTCGCCGGGTGTTTCGACCTGGCGTTGCGGGGCGGTGGGATGAAATCCCACCCTACCGGGGGCGGTGCCGGGGAGGGTGCGGCCACGTACCCTACGGCGATACGCGCGGAAAGGGCCGATCAGCTACGGGCTTGCGCGCACCGCTGTAGGGTGGGATTTCATCCCACCCTGTGTTCACCCTTCCAGCTTCGTCAAATCCGCCACGCCCGCGCAGGTCGTGCGGATGCGGTGCAGCAGGTTCAGCCGGTTGCGGCGGACGATCTGGTTGTCGGTGTTGATCTGCACCGCCGTAAAGAACGCGTCGATGGGCGCCCTGAGCGCGGCCATTGCCGACATGGCGGCGGCGAAATCCTCGGCCGCCATCGCCGGGGCGATCTGCGCCTCGGCCGTGTCGAGCGCGGCGAAGAGGGCGCGTTCCTCGTCGGTCTCGGCGAATTTCGCCTCCGCCCCGAAGGAATATTCCACTCCGTCCTTGGCCTCGGCCTGGGTCAGGATGTTGTTGGCGCGCTTGAAGCCCTGGAGCAGGTTCTCGCCGTCGTCGGTCTTCAGGAAGGCCGTGAGTGCATCAGCCAAACGGCTCAACTTAAGGAAGTTGTCGTGGTGCCCAGTATTGGAGGCTGAAGCTTCAATTGCGTCGTCCCGAATCCCTTGATCTTTGAGGTAAACGCGCAGCCTGTCGCGAATGAACTGAAGAAGATCGGCGACAATCTCAATTTCCCAGTCTTGCCAAGGAACATCGTGAGCGCCAGACCTAAGAAGCTCAATGGTTTTCTCGGTCTCGGCCTTCAAAGCCGACACGTCGTTATTTTCCTTTGCGAATCCAACTAGTTCTGCGAGTCGCGCTGCCTCAATCAGTTTGTTCGACTTGAGCGTTTGCTGGAGTTTGTCGGCGTAGCATCGGCGCAGAGCCAATACAAAGCCACCAACCCACTTTACGTCGATACCATTCCCCAACACCAACCGAATAACCCCCAGCGCCGCCCGCCGCAGCGCGAAGGGGTCTTTGGAGCCCGTGGGTTTCTCGTCGATCGCCCAGAAGCCGGTCAGCGTGTCGATCTTGTCGGCCAGCGCCACGGCGACCGAGACCGGCTCGGAGGGCACCTCGTCGGAGGGGCCGAGCGGCTGGTAATGGGCCTTGCAGGCGTTCGCCACGGGTTCGGGCAGGCCCGCCGCCTTGGCGTAATAGACGCCCATCGTGCCCTGCAACTCCGGGAACTCGCCGACCATGGAGGAGCGCAGGTCGGCCTTCGCCACCCGCGCGGCTTCCTCGGCCAGATCGGGCGAGGCGCCGACCAGCGGCGCGATCTCGCGCGCCAGCGCGGCAATCCGGTCGATCCGGGCCTTCTGCGAACCCAGCTTGTTGTGGAAGGTGACATTGGCCAGCCCTTCGGCCATGCCGGTCAGGCCTTCGTTCCGCACCACCCGCAGGTCGTTCTCCCAGAAGAACTTGGCATCCGACAGCCGCGCGGTCAGCACCTTCTGGTTGCCCTTCAGGATCGTGGCGCCGTTGTCCGCCGTCTCGCGGTTGGCCACGGTGACAAACCGGACGATCCGGCCCTGGGCATCCTTCAGCGAGAAGAATTTCTGATGCTCGCGCATCGAGGTTTGCAGCACCTCGGGCGGCAGGTCGAGGAACTGGGCGCCGATCTCGCCCACCAGCACCACCGGCCATTCGACCAGCCCCGCGACCTCGGCCAGCAGGCCCTTGTCCTCGATGGGGTCCAGCCCCAGCGCGAAGGCGCGGTTCTTCACCTCATGCTCGATCATGTCGGCGCGCTCGGCCGCGTCCAGCACGACGAAGGCGCGTTTCAGCTTGGCCGCGTAATCCTCGAAGGAGGAGACGGTGAAGGACCCGGGCGCCATGAAACGGTGGCCGCGGGTGGTGTTGCCGGCGGTGATCCCGTCGATGTCGAGCGGCACCACCTCGGCGCCCGCTTCCGTGACCATCAGGGCGATGATCGACTGCAGCGGCCGCACCCAGCGCAAGCTGCCCGAGCCCCAGCGCATCGACTTCGGCCAGGGGAAGGTGCGGATGGTCTTTTCCAGCACCTCGGCCAGGATCTCGGCCGCCGGACGACCGGGCTTCTGGAAATGCGCGACGTAGAAGGCGCCTTTCTTGTCCTCATGGACATGGAGCTGTTCCATGGTCAGGCCCGTCGAGCGCAGGAAGCCGTCCAAGGCCTGCTGCGGGGCGCCGACTTTCGGGCCCTTCCGGTCCTCGCGCAGCGTCGGGCTTTCGGCGCTCAGCCCCTCGAGCGCCAGCACCAGACGGCGCGGCGTCGAGAAGGCGCGGGCATGGGCGTAGCTGAGCCCGCCCTCGACCAGACCCTCGGTCACCAGCTTGCGCAGATCCTCGGCGGCGCGGGTCTGCATCCGCGCGGGGATTTCCTCGGAGAAGAGTTCGATCAGGACGTCGGGCATGGCGGAAACTCTGTTAGGGCGCGGGCGGGGGCGGGCAATCGGCGGGCACCGGGTCGCCGTCGAAGGCCTTTTCGCCGCAATGGTTGATCTGCGGCCAGACATAGGCGCGTCCGTCCGGGTAAAGCGCCATCACGCGGTCGAAGCCCCAGGGCGCGTTTTCCTCGACCATCACGGCGCGGGCCTCGCCGGTGGTCAGATCCTCGCCGATGGCGGTGGCGTCGAAACAGTCGAACCAGCCCGGCGCGTTCAGGGGTTCGGACTGGGGCCGGTCGACCAGCTCGGGCAGGCCGCCGACGATCTGGAAGCAGGCGCGATAGCGCAACGGCGAGGAATTGCTGTCGATCCCCTGGAAATCGGCGATCTCCAGCCGGGCGGTGCCGCCGTCGGGCGTGGCCACCTGATAGCCGATCTGCGGCTCCAGTTCCTCGTAATAGCCGTAGACCTGCAGGTAATACATGGCGATGCCCGCGACGGCGGCGCAGACAACGATCATGACCGCGGCGATGCGTCCGGTCATGACGCGGCGGACTCGGGCGTCCACCCCCCCGCCACGGTGGTGACGAAGGCGTCGGCGCATTTCTTGGCCAGCGCGCGGACGCGGCCGATATAGGCTTGGCGCTCGGTGACCGAGATCACGCCGCGGGCGTCCAGCAGGTTGAAGAGGTGGCTGGCCTTGATGCATTGGTCATAGGCCGGGTGGGCCATGACGATGCGCTTGCCGCTGTTGGGGTCCTGCGGGTTGAAGGCCAGCAGGCGCTCGCATTCCGCCTCGGCATCCTCGAAATGCCGCAGCAGCATCTCGGTGGTGGCGCCGTCGAAGTTGTGGCGCGAGTATTCCTGCTCGGTCTGGCGGAAGATGTCGCCATAGGTCAGCGGAATTGGCGATTGCGGATCGTTGAAGGGCATGTCCATGACGTGATCAATGCCCAGCACATACATGGCCAGACGCTCCAGCCCATAGGTCAGTTCGCCCGAGACCGGCTTGCAATCATGGCCGCCGACCTGCTGGAAATAGGTGAACTGGCTCACCTCCATCCCGTCGCACCAGACCTCCCAGCCCAGGCCCCAGGCGCCCAGCGTCGGGCTTTCCCAGTCGTCCTCGACAAAGCGGATGTCATGGAGCGACGTGTCGATGCCGATCGCGTCGAGCGAGCCGAGGTAGAGTTCCTGCAGGTCGGGCGGGCTCGGCTTGATGAGGACCTGGTATTGATAATAGTGCTGCAGCCGGTTCGGGTTCTCGCCATAGCGGCCGTCGGTCGGGCGGCGCGAAGGCTGGACATAGGCCGCGGCCCAGGGCTGCGAGCCGAGGCTGCGCAGGGTCGTCGCCGGGTGGAAGGTGCCGGCGCCCACCTCCATGTCATAGGGTTGCAGGATCGCGCAGCCCTTCGAGGCCCAATAGGCCTGAAGGCGCAGGATCACCTCCTGAAAGCTGCGGGGCCTCACGGGGCTGTTCTCGGCGCGGGCGGGCATCGGCGGACCTCGGCTGGACGGGTTCTGCGCCTCAATAGGCGCAGGGCCTGCCGGGGTCAACGGCAGCCCCGAAAGCCCGGCCCGGCGCATCGCGGAAAAAATGACACGTGTGGGGCGCGGAGGCCTGACCTAACCTAATTTTTATCGGTAAATGCTTGACGACCCTGCTAGGGTCGCCGGAATCAACACGATCAACGAGATTTGGACCGACCGTGACCGACCGACTAGCCAAAGCCATTTTTGCAGCCCTGCTGGCGATTGTTCTCGCCCCGGTTGCCGCCCTCGCCCAGGCAACCCATTGGGTACAGATCGAGGCTCATGCCACGCTCAGGACCGCCGAGGAATTCGCCACCCGCTACGAGCAGCGCATCGGCCAGATCGCGGGCTTCCGCATCGCCGGCGGCTGGTACGCGCTGGCGGTCGGTCCCTTCGCCACGCCCGAGGCGGCCGAGGCGCGCCGGGGCGAGCTGATCGCCGCGCGCGAGATCCGCGAGGACAGCTATGTCACCGACAATTCCATCTATGGCCAGCAATTCTGGCCGGTCGGCGGCCAGGCCCCCAGCGCGCCGGTGACGGCCGCGGGGCGTGACGCGGGCCAGAGCCAGATCCAGGTCCCGGTCACCGAAGCGCCGACGACCGAGCCGGTCGTCGAGCCCGCGCCTGCCGCGCCCGAGGTCATCGCCACGCCCGCCACCCCGGCGGAACCCGCGCTGGCCGACCTGCCGGACGAACCCGTCGCCGAGGCGCGGCGCCTGGAAGCCGCGCTCAGCCGCGACGAGCGGGCCGAAATCCAGGTGGCGCTGCAATGGTACGGCTTCTACCGGGGCGGTATTGACGCCGCATTCGGGCCGGGCACCCGCGGCGCCATCCAGAACTGGCAGCGCGCCAACAATTTCGAACCCACAGGCTTCCTGTCGACCCGCCAGCGGGCCACGCTGATCCGCGGCTATGAATCGGCCGTCGCGCGCTATGCCTTCGGCCCCTTCCGCGACGAGGCGGCGGGGATCGAGATCACGCTGCCCTTGGGCATGGTGGAATTCGACCATCACGAATCCCCCTTCGCGCATTTCCGCTCGATCAACGACAGCGGCCTGCGCGTGCTGCTGATCAGCCAGGAGGGCACGCAGAGCACCTTCTACGGTCTCTACGAGATCCTGCAGACGCTGGAAGTGATCCCGCTGGAGGGCGAGCGTGACCGCAGCCGCACCAGCTTTACCATCGAGGGCCGCAGTGCCACCCAGCGCGCCCATGTCGAGGCGCGGCTGAACGACGGCCAGATCAAGGGCTGGATCCTGCTCTGGGGCCCCTCGGCCGATGCCGACGCCGAGGTCATCCTGTCGACGATGCGCGACAGCTTCCGCCCGATCGCCGGCGTCCTGCCGTCGAGCGCCGGGGCCACCGCCTCGACCGTGGCCCGCCGCGATCTGGTGGCGGGGCTGGAAGTGCGCCGCCCGGAACGCTCGCGTTCGGGCTTCTTCGTGGATTCGACCGGCACCGTGGTGACCACCGCCGAGGCCGTGGCGATGTGCGACCGCGTGACCATCGACGAGGCCTATCGCGCCCGCGTCGCCGCGGTGGACGAGGGGCTGGGCGTCGCCGTGCTGACGCCCGAGGATCCGCTGGTGCCCCTGGCCTTTGCGCAATTCGCGGCCGCCTCGCCCGCGCCGGGTAGCGAGATCCGCGTTTCGGGCTTCAGCTATCAGGACACGCTGACCCGGCCCATCGTCACCTTCGGCAGCCTGAGCGAGATGACCGGCCTGAACGGCGAGGCCGAGCTGCGCCGTCTGACCCTGACGGCCGAGCCCGGCGATACCGGCGGCCCGGTCTTCGATCCGAACGGTGCCGTCATGGGGATGCTGCTGCCGCGCCCCGAGACTCCCGGCCGCATCCTGCCCGACGATGTGAACTTCGCCGTCAGCGGCGAGGCGATCCAGTCGGTGCTGGCCGGCGCGGGGACCCGGCCGAGCGTGAGCCGCAGCACCGCGCCCGTCTCGGCCGAGATGCTGACCCGGATGTCGGGTGACCTGACGGTCCTCGTCTCCTGCTGGAACTGACGGGACGGGGAGCGGGCGCAGGCTCGCTCCCGCCCAGCCCGCGCGCCTGCGCCCGCCCCCCAAGGCGGGCGTTCGGTTTTCTAGCGGCGCAGCGCCAGGCGGCTCACCGCCAGCCCGCCCAGGATCAGTGCCAGGGCCAGCAGGAATTGCGGCGGCAGGGGTTCGGCCAGGATCAGCATGCCGAAGATCACCGACCAGACCGGCACCTGGTAATTGGTCTGCGTGAGGAATGTGGGCCCCGCCGTGCGGATCACATGGACCATCAGCAACGAGGCCAGCGCCGTGGGTAGCAGTCCGACATAGCCCAGGGCCAGGGCCGGGCGCAGGCCGGGCCAGGCAGGCAGCCCCTCCAGCGCCAGGGTCAGCGGCAGCATCGCCGCGCAGGCCAGGAGCACCGAGGCCGCGGTATAGGCGATGGGATCGACCCGCGGGCTGCGCCGGGCGATGATCGAGCCGATGGCATAGCACAGCGTCACCGCCACGCAGGCCAGCCGCGGCAGGATCTGCGGCACGCCCTCGCCCAGCGACACGCCCTCGGTCCCGATCAGCATGACGACACCGACCAGCCCCAGCGCGAAACCGGCGATGCGGGGCAGGGTGAGTTTCTCGTCCGGCAGGAAGACATGGGCCAGGACCAGGGTGAAAAGCGGCACCAGGGCCATGGTCACGCCGACGAAGCTGGATTGCACATGCTGCTGCGCCCAGGCCATCAGCATGAAGGGCAGCGCATGCGAGAAGAAGGCAAAGCCCGCAACATGCGCCCAGATCCGGCGGTCGGACAGCGGCGGCAGCGGAATCCTGAGCACCGCCAGCAGCAGCGCCAGGGTCAGGGCCGCCACGCTCACCCGCCCGGTCGCGACCCAGGCGGGGGCGATCCCCTCCAGCGCGATGCGGACGGCCAGGAAGCCCGCCCCCCAGATCACGCCGAGCGCGACGACTTCGGCCCAACTGATCAGGCCGGGACGATGGGGGGGCTGGGTCTGGATCATCGGGGCCTCGGTCGGTCGGTTTCCGAGGCGTCGCACGGATAGTGAACTTGTGCAAGGCTCTGCCCCTCTCGCCACGGCGGGCGGCGCGTGGCAGGATAGGGTCATGCCCGATCCCCGTTTCGCCCCCCGACTGACCCAGATTGCCGAGGCGCTGCCGCTGCGCGCCGCGGGCTTCATCGTCACGATCTATGGCGATGCGGTGGTGCCGCGCGGCGGCGAGGTCTGGATCGGTACGATCATCGAGACCTGCGCCATGGTGGGCATTTCCGAGACGCTGGTCCGCACCGCCGTCTCGCGGCTGGTGGCCGCCGGGCAGTTGGAGGGCTGGCGCCGCGGGCGGCGCAGTTTCTACCGGCTGTCCGACGCGGCGCGTGCCGAATACGAGGCGGCGGCGCGCATCATCTATGGCCCGGCCGAGGAGGGCCCAGGGCGCTGGCGCTTCCTGCATCTGCCCGAGGCCGGGGGCGAGGCGCTGATGGCGGGGCTGGAGCGGCGGGGCTATGCGCGGCTGCGGCCGCTGCTGGCGGTGGGCCCGGCGCGGGGGCCGGTGCCGAAAGGGTGCCTCTCGTTCGAGGCCGAGCCCGAGGGCCCGCTCCTGGCCGAGTTCGCGGCGCAATCCTGGGACCTCGCGCCCCATGCTGCGGCCTATCGCGCCTTTGTCGAACGTTTCGGGCCGCTCGACGGGCTTGCACCCGCCACCGGGGCCGAGGCCCTGGCGGCACGGCTTCTGTTGGTCCACGCCTGGCGGCAGGCGCTGTTGCGCGACCCGCGGCTGCCGCGGGCGGCGCTGCCTGCCGACTGGCCCGGGCACGCCGCGCGGGCGTTGTTTCACCGGCTCTATCGGGCGCTGTCTCCGGCCGCCGATTCGCATATCGGCGCGCGGTTCGAGGGGGCGCAGGGCTTTCTGCCTGGCGTAGTGCCGGAAGGGATTTCCGAAGCAGGGCAAGGGATTGGCGGAGGGCTGCGGCAAACGGCCTGATCTGTCACAAACACGCAAGAAAAATTCGTTGATTTGTGACACGTCATTGCCTATACAGTGACCGAACGGTCGGCGAATTGGGGGAGCTGATGTCCGAGGCCTTCATCTGCGACGCGGTGCGCACGCCCATCGGGCGGTATGGCGGGGCGCTTTCCGCCGTGCGCGCCGACGATCTGGCCGCCGCCCCCCTGAAGGCCCTGATGAATCGCAACCCCGGCACCGATTGGGCCGCGGTCGATGACGTGATCTATGGCTGCGCCAACCAGGCCGGCGAGGATAACCGCAACGTCGCCCGGATGGCGGTGCTGCTGGCCGGACTGCCGGTCAGCGTGCCCGGCACGACGATCAACCGGCTCTGCGGTTCGGGCATGGATGCGGTGGGCCTGGCGGCGCGGACGATCCGGGCCGGGGATGCCGACCTGATGCTGGCGGGCGGCGTCGAAAGCATGAGCCGCGCGCCCTTCGTCATGCCCAAGGCGGAAGCCGCCTTCTCCCGTGCCAACGCCGTCTACGACACGACCATCGGCTGGCGCTTCGTCAACCCGGCGATGAAGAAGGGCTTCGGCATCGATTCCATGCCGCAGACCGCCGACAACGTGGCCGCCGATTGGGGCATCCCGCGCGAGGATCAGGACGCTTTCGCGCTCCGCTCGCAACAGCGCTGGGCGGCGGCGCAGGCGGCGGGACTCTTCGCCGATGAGATCGCGCCGGTCTCGATCCCGCAGCGCAAGGGCGATCCGCTGGTGGTCGATACCGACGAACATCCGCGCCCCGATGTAACGCTGGCGGCGCTGGCGAAGCTGAAGGGCGTGAACGGGCCGGAACTGTCGGTCACGGCGGGCAATGCCTCGGGCGTGAATGACGGGGCGGCGGCGCTGATCGTCGCCTCCGAGGCCGCGGCGAAGGCCCAGGGTCTGACGCCCCGGGCCCGCGTGGTCGGCATGGCGGCGGCCGGGGTCGAGCCGCGGGTGATGGGCGTGGGCCCGGTGCCGGCGGTGCGGAAGCTGCTGGCGCGCACGGGGCTCAGCCTCGAGCGGATGGATGTGATCGAGCTGAACGAGGCTTTCGCGGCCCAGGGTCTGGCGGTTCTGCGCCACCTGGGCCTGGCCGATGACGACCCGCGAGTGAACCCCCTGGGCGGGGCCATCGCGCTGGGTCATCCGCTGGGCATGTCCGGGGCGCGGCTGGTCGGCACCGCTGCCTGGCAATTGCAACGCTCGGGCGGGCGCTATGCGCTGTGCACGATGTGCGTGGGCGTGGGACAGGGCATTGCCCTGATCCTGGAACGAGTCTGATCAAAGGAGGCTGTCATGTATGCACAGATGGTGAAATCCGAGGCGAGCACCGATGACCCGGCGCTGCTGGCGGCCTTCCAGGCCCGGATCGACGCGGGCGAGAAGATCGAGCCGAAGGAATGGATGCCCGAGGCCTATCGCAAGACGCTGATCCGCCAGATCGGCCAGCACGCGCATTCGGAAATCGTGGGTCAATTGCCCGAGGGCAACTGGATCACCCGCGCCCCGACGCTGGAGCGCAAGGCGATCCTTCTGGCCAAGGTGCAGGACGAGGCGGGGCATGGCCTCTACCTCTATTGCGCGGCCGAGACGCTGGGCGTGTCGCGCGACGACCTGACCGAACAGCTGCTGTCGGGCCGGATGAAGTATTCCTCGATCTTCAACTATCCGACGCTGACCTGGGCCGATATCGGCGCGGTGGGCTGGCTGGTCGATGGCGCGGCGATCATGAACCAGGTGCCGCTGCAACGGACCTCGTTCGGGCCCTATTCCCGCGCCATGATCCGCATCTGCAAGGAAGAGAGCTTTCACCAGCGGCAGGGGTACGACCTCATGCGGGCCATGGCGACCGGCACCGCCGAGCAGAAGGCGATGGCCCAGGATGCGCTGAACCGCTTCTGGTATCCCTCGCTCATGATGTTCGGGCCGTCCGACAAGGATTCGATCCACTCGACGCAATCCATGGCCTGGCGGATCAAGATCAACACCAATGACGAACTGCGGCAGAAATTCGTCGACCAGACGGTGCCGCAGGCGCAGTACCTGGGGCTGACGATCCCCGACGAAAACCTGAAGTGGAACGAGGAAAAGCAGGGCTGGGACTTCTCCGAGCCCGACTGGTCCGAGTTCTATGAGGTGCTGAAGGGCAACGGCCCCTGCAACACCGACCGGATGGAGGCGCGGCAAAGGGCTTGGCGCGACGGCGAATGGTTCCGCGAGGGGCTGATGGCGCATGCGCGCAAATCGGCCGCGCGGCGGGTGGCGGCGGAGTAAGCGGGGGGTTTTGCACCCCCCGCACCCCCCGCAGCGTATTTTCGGCAGAATGAAAGGGCTTTAGCCATGTCCAGCGAATGGCCGCTTTGGGAAGTTTTCATCCGGGGTCAGCACGGCCTGAACCACCGGCACGTCGGCAGCCTGCATGCGCCGGACGCCGAACTGGCGATCCGCCACGCGCGCGACGTCTACACGCGGCGCAACGAGGGGGTCAGCATCTGGGTGGTGCCGTCCGCGCAGATCACCGCCTCGAGCCCGTCCGAGAAGGGGCCGCTCTTCGAGCCGGCCAATGACAAGGTGTACCGGCACCCGACGTTTTACGACATTCCCGATGAAGTGGGGCATATGTGATGGCCCCCTCATTGTCTGACGTCATGACCCCGGATGCGGCGGCTTTGGCCGCAGCCGCCGGGGGCGAGGGGCGGGCGCCGCTGGCGGCGGGCTCGGCCGACCATGATCTGTTTACCGGGCTGACAAGACTGGGCGATACCGCCTTGATTCTGGGGCATCGCGTGTCCGAATGGTGCGGCCATGCGCCGATCCTGGAAGAGGATATCGCGCTGGCCAATATGGCGCTCGATCTGATCGGGCAGACCCAGCTCTGGCTGGGACTGGCGGGCGAGGTCGAGGGGCGGGGGCGCGATGCGGATGCCCTGGCCTTCCGTCGCGATGCCTGGGACTTTCACAACCTTCTGCTGGTCGAGCGCCCGAACGGCGATTTCGGCATGACGCTGATGCGGCAGTTCCTGTTCGACGCCTGGCACCTGCCCTTGCTGAAGGCGCTGGAGGGATCCACCGATGCCCGCATCGCCGCCATCGCCCAGAAGGCGGGCAAGGAAGTGGCCTATCATCTGGAGCGCTCCGCCGATCTGGTGATCCGGCTGGGCGACGGGACCGAGGAGAGCCACCGGCGGATGCAGGGCGCGCTGGACGCGCTCTGGGGCTATACCGGCGAGATGTTCCTGGGCGATGCGGTCGATCAGCGGCTGGCCGAGGCCGGGGTGATGCCCGCGCCCGAGAGCCTGCGGGCGGTCTGGGACCAGACCGTCGACCAGGTGCTGGCCGAGGCGACGTTGACGCGCCCGGCCTCGACCTTCGCGCACAAGGGCGGCAAGCAGGGGCGGCATTCGGAACACATGGGGCACCTGCTGACCACGATGCAGTGGTTGCAGCGCGCCTATCCGGACGCCAAGTGGTGAGACCCGCGCTGGAACAGGTCTGGTCCTGGCTGGGCGAGGTCCCGGACCCCGAGATCCCGGTCATCAGCCTGACCGACCTCGGGATCATCCGCGATGTCGCTTACGAGGGCGAAACGCTTGTGGTGACGGTGACGCCGACCTATTCCGGCTGCCCCGCGACCAGCGTCATCAACCTGGAGATCGAGAAGCGGCTCGCCGAGGAGGGGGTCACCGACCTGCGCCTGAAACGCCAGCTCTCGCCGCCCTGGACCACCGACTGGATCGCCCCCGCGGCCCGCAACGCCCTGAAAGCCTATGGCATCGCCCCTCCGATCGACGGCACCGCCGCGGATGGCGTGCTGGCCGGGCGCATCGCGCGGCTGACGGGCGAGAATGCGGCGGTCGAATGCCCGCGCTGTGGCTCGACCCAGACCGAGATGGTCAGCCGCTTCGGCTCCACCCCCTGCAAGGCGGCGTATCGATGCCGCGACTGCCTGGAACCCTTCGACTATTTCAAGTGTATCTGAGGTAAGGCCATGGCCCGTTTCCTGCCCCTCGACGTGGTCGAGGTGAAGAAAGACACCCGTGACGCGGTTGTCGTCACGCTGCGTCCGCGCCCCGAGGATGCCGAGCGCTTCGCGTTCATCCAGGGCCAGTACCTGACCTTCCGCCGCGACTTCGACGGCGAGGAATTGCGCCGGTCCTATTCGATCTGCGCCGGGCTCGATGAGGGCCTTCTGAAGGTCGGTATCAAGCGTGTCGATGGCGGGGCGTTCTCGACTTGGGCCAACGAGAATCTGGCGCCCGGGGCGGTGCTGGAAGCCATGCCGCCGATGGGCAATTTCCACACCGCGCTGGATGCGGCGACGGGCAAGCATTACCTCGGCTTCGCCGGCGGCTCGGGCATCACCCCGGTGCTGTCGATTCTGAAAACCGTGCTGGCGCGCGAGCCGAAATCGCGCTTCACGCTGGTCTATGCCAACCGGCAGATCAACTCGATCATGTTCCGCGAAGAGCTGGAGGACTTGAAGAATTCCTACCTCGGGCGGCTGTCGGTGGTGCATGTGCTGGAGGCGGAAGGTCAGGAAATCGACCTGTTCACCGGACGGGTGGATGCCGAGAAAATGTCTGCCCTTTTCACCCATTGGGTCGATCCGGCAAGCGTGGACACCGCTTTCATCTGTGGCCCTGAGCCGATGATGCTGACCATTGCCGCCAGCCTGAAAGAACACGGGTTGACGGACAGTCAGATCAAGTTCGAACTGTTCGCGAGTGGCCAGCCCGGCCGCGCCAGGAAGAAGGCCGCCAGCACGGTCGCCGACAGCGGCGAGGCCTGCGAGGCGACGGTGACGCTGGATGGCGCGACCCGCACCTTCCGCATGCCGAAATCGGGGGAAAGCCTGCTGGACGCGGCGCTGGGGGCCAATCTGGACGCGCCTTATGCCTGCAAGGCCGGGGTCTGTTCGACCTGCCGCGCCAAGGTGTTGGAGGGCGAGGTCGAGATGATGACCAACCACGCGCTTGAGGATTACGAGGTCAACCAGGGCTATGTGCTGACCTGCCAATGCTATCCGCTGAGCGACCGCGTGGTCGTCAGCTACGATCAGTGAGGAGGGCACCATGACCGAGATGAGCATCGAGGACTATCTGGCCCATGGCGGCAAGCTGACCTCGCCGGGCAACGTCCCCGCCCGCTACCGGGGGGAACTCCTGCGGCTGATGGCGTCTTTCGTGGACAGCGAGCTGGCGGCCTCGGCCGGGTTCGCGGACTCGATCAACGACGCGCCGGGGATCAAGAGCCGCATCGCCGCGGCCAAGATCACCCTTGAAAAGGCCGATCATGCCGAGCGCGTGCTGCGGCTGATGGCTGAATTCGGGGTCGATACCGAGCGGTATGAGGGCGTCCATCCCTGGGCCGACCGGCTGCCGCGCGGCGCCGATATCGGCGCGACCCGGCGGGACGGCGACATGCGCCTGTCGGTCTTCCACTACCCGTTGCAGGGCTGGATCGACGCCGTGGTGATGAACGTGGTGCAGGGGCTGGCGGCCAAGGTGCAGTTGGCGGAGCTGTCGCAGGTCAGCTACCAGCCGCTCGCCGAAGTCTTCCGCGCCATCGCCCCGGTCGAGGCCCGCCACGCCGAACTTGGCATCGAGGGGCTGGCGCAGATCGCCCAGACCGAGGGCGGCCGCGCGGCGGCCGAGGCCTCGCTCGCCTATTGGCTGCCCCGCGTGGCGGCCGGCTTCGGCGCGGCCAATTCGGCACGGTTCGAGCGGCTCAGCCGTCTGGGCCTTCGGCACCGGACCAATGCCGCGATGCTGGCGGAATGGGAGGCCGAGATCGCCGCCCTCCGCACCGATCTTACGCTCTGAAAGGACCCGTCATGACGGATCAGACCCCCCTCCGGCTGAAAAGCTACATCTGCGGTGAATGGAAAGCCGGATCGCGCGACGGCCAGCTTCTGCGCGATGCCGGCACCGGCGCTCCGGTGGCGCTGATCGACGCCTCGGGGCTCGATATGGCGGGGGCGCTGGATTACGGGCGCAAGTCCGGCAAGGCGCTGAGGGCGATGACCTTCCACCAGCGGGCCGAGATGCTGAAGGCGTTGGCCAAGGCCCTGACCGAGCAGAAGGCCGAGTTTCACGCGCTGTCCCTGGCGACCGGCGCCACCCCGCGCGACGGGATGGTGGATATCGAGGGCGGGTTTCACACGCTGTTCAGCTATTCCGGGCAGGGGCGGCGCGAATTGCCGAACACCCGGGTCCTGACCGAAGGCGCGGTCGAAGGCCTGTCCAAGGACGGCAGCTTCAGCGCCCAGCATATCCTGACGCCACTGCAGGGCGTTGCGGTGCATATCAACGCCTTCAACTTCCCGGTCTGGGGCATGCTGGAGAAACTGGCGCCGACCCTGCTGGCGGGGATGCCGGCCATCGTCAAACCGGCCTCTCAGACCGCCTATCTGACCGAACTGGTGGTCCGCCGCATCGTCGAGTCGGGCATCCTGCCCGAAGGCGCGCTGCAACTGATCTGCGGCTCGACCGGCGATCTGCTGGACCATGTGACCGGGCAGGATGTGGTGACCTTCACCGGCTCGGCCAATACCGGGCGGATGCTGCGCACGTCGAAGGCCATCGTCGAGAATTCGGTCCGCTTCACCATGGAGGCGGACAGCCTCAACGCCGCGGTGCTGGGCCCCGACGCCGGGCCGGGTACGCCGGAATTCGACCTTTTCGTCAAGGAAGTGGTGCGCGAGATGACGGTGAAGGCCGGGCAGAAATGCACCGCCATCCGCCGCGTCCTGGTGCCGCGCGCGCAAGTGCAGGCGGTGACCGAGGCGCTGTCGCTGGCGCTGGGCAAGATGGGCGTGGGCCTGCCGGGGGACGAGGTCACGCGGATGGGCGCGCTCGCCTCGATGGCGCAGCGCGACGAGGTGCGGGCCCGCATCCGCGACCTTCAGGACGATGCCGAGATCGTGGTCGGCAACCCGGATGCCGTGACGCTGGTCTCGGGCGACGCCGACCGGGGCGCCTTCCTGAACCCCGTTGTCCTCTATTGCGACCGGCCCGACACGGCCCGCGCCGTGCATGATGTCGAGGCTTTCGGCCCCGTCTCCACCCTCATGCCCTATGACGATCTGGAGGAAGCCGTGGCGCTGACCCAGCGCGGCAAGGGCTCGCTGGCGGCGTCGGTCTTCACCGACGACCCGGCGGTGGCGGAAGCGGCGGTGCTGGGCATGGCGCCTTTCCACGGCCGGATCCTGCTGGGCAACCGCGCCAGCGCCAAGACTTCCACCGGCCACGGCGCGCCTCTGCCCAATCTGGTGCACGGCGGCCCCGGCCGCGCCGGTGGCGGCGAGGAAATGGGCGGCATCCGCGGCGTGAAACACTTCATGCAGCGCACGGCGGTGCAGGGAACGCCCAAGCTGCTCAGCGCCGTGACCGGCCGCTGGATCCCGGGCGCGCCCACGCGTGAGGATATCCACCCGTTCCGCAAATCGCTGGCGGATCTGAGGGTCGGCGACCGGATCGTCACCGCCACGCGGGAAGTGACGCTTGACGACATCGAGCATTTCGCCCGCTTCACGGGCGATACCTTCTACGCCCATATGGACGAGGAAGCCGCCAAGGCGAACCCGTTCTTCGACGGGCGTGTGGCGCATGGCTATCTGATCGTCAGCTTCGCCGCCGGCCTCTTCGTGCAGCCGGATCCCGGCCCGGTCTTGGCCAATTACGGCGTCGACAACCTGCGCTTCCTGACGCCGGTCAATCCGGGCGACGTTTTGGGGGTCGAGCTGACCTGCAAGGAGATCAACCCTCGCGAAAACGCCGATCATGGCGAGGTCCGCTGGGATTGCCGCGTCACCAACCAGACCGGCGCCGTGGTCGCGCAATACGACGTGTTGACCATGGTGGCGAAAACCTGGCCGCAGTAACCCGCGGCGAGGCCGGGCGAAGGCGGGGGACCAGCCCCCTCGGCTCCCGGCCGCGCCACGGGCGCGTTTCCGAGACGCCGCTCACCCCCCGCCAAAGGGGACCCTCGGGCCCCCTTTGGAAACCCCCGAGGATATTGAAGAACAAAGATGAAGATTAAGAGGGCGTTAACCGGCCTTCTTTGCGCTCTAAATATCCTCGGGGGGTGAATGCCCGCAGGGCAGAGGGGGGCAGACGGCCCCCCTTCTTCAGCGCGGCGGCACGCCGCGCCGCTGGTCGCCCGAGGCGCTCGCGGCAGCGGGCAACGAGGGCGAAAGCCCTCTCAGCTTTCTTCCAGCAGGCCCACCATCATCGCCAGCGCCCAATTCAGCGGCGTCGGCACGCCGAACGCGGCGCCGCGGCGGGCGATGTCGCCGTTGAGCTGGGCGATCTCGGTGCGTTTGCCGGCCATCACGTCCTGCGCGGTCGAGGACAGCTGCGCCGGCATCGTCACCGTCAGCGCCATCACCCGTTCCAGCATGTCGGCGGGCAGCGTCACGCCGCTGGCCGCGGCCACGGCGCGGCATTCCTCGACCAGCGCCGAGAAGGTGGCCCGGGCCTCGGGCCTTGTGGCGATGGTGCCGTAATCGCGCAGCGTCAGGGCCGAGATCGCGTTCAGCGCGCAGTTCAGCGTGAGCTTGGTCCAGAGCGCGCTGTCCGCCTGGGGCGAGACCTCGGCCGGGACCTGCACCGCCCGGAACCGCGCCGCCGCGGCCTGGGCGCCCGGACCTTCGCCCAGCACCAGATCGCCCCGGCCGCGGTGCAGCACATGCCCGGGTCCGGCCAGGGCGGCGGCGACATAGACCACGGCGGGCAGCACCGGGCGGTCCAGGATCTCGGCCAGGATCTCGGCATTGCCGATGCCGTTCTGCAGGCTCATCACCGTGGCGCCCGGTGCCAGATGGCGGCGGATCGCCTTGCCCGCTGTCGCCGTGTCGGGCGATTTTACGCAGACCAGCACCAGCCCCGCGCCCTTGACCGCCTCGGGCTCGGTGCTGGCCTCGGCCGGCAGAACCTCGGTCTTGCCGTCCTTCTCCAGGATGAGGCCGTTTTCCGCCACCGCCTCGACCAGCGCGGGCCGGCCGATCAGGGTGACCGGCGTGCCCGCGCGGGCGAACATGGCGCCGAAATAGCAGCCGACCGCGCCCGCGCCGACGATGGCGACCCTCATTCCGCGGCCTGCGCGTAATCGCTGAGCGGCGGGCAGACGCAGAAGAGGTTGCGGTCGCCATAGACGTTGTCGACCCGGCCCACCGGCGGCCAATATTTGTCCACCCGGAAGCTGCCGGGCGGGAAGCAGCCCTGTTCGCGGCTATAGGCGCGGTCCCAGTCTGCGACCAGATCCTCGACCGTGTGCGGCGCGTGGCGGAGCGGGCTTTGTTCGGCGGTGATCTCGCCCGCCTCGACTGCCTTGATCTCCTCGCGGATCGCGAGGAGGGCGGTGATGAAGCGGTCGATCTCGGCCTTGGTTTCCGATTCCGTGGGTTCGACCATCAGCGTTCCGGCCACCGGCCAGCTCATCGTGGGCGCGTGGAAGCCGTTGTCGATCAGGCGCTTGGCAATGTCTTCGACCGTGACGCCGGCTTCGGCGAAGGGCCGGGTGTCGAGGATGCATTCATGCGCGACGCGGCCTTTGTTGCCCATGAACAGCACCTTGTAGGCGCCACTCAGACGGGCCGCGATGTAATTCGCGTTCAGGATCGCCACGCGGGTCGCCTGCGTCAGGCCCGGGCCGCCCATCATCAGGCAATAGGCCCAGGAAATCAGCAGGATGGAGGCGCTGCCATAGGGCGCGGCGCTGACCGGGCCTTCGCTGCCGCCGGTTTCCGGGTGGCCGGGCAGGTGGGGCGCCAGATGCGCCTTCACGCCGATGGGGCCCATGCCGGGGCCGCCGCCGCCATGCGGGATGGCGAAGGTCTTGTGCAGGTTCAGGTGGCTGACATCGCCGCCGATCTCGCCCGGTTTCACGAGGCCCACCATGGCGTTCATGTTGGCGCCGTCGATATAGACCTGCCCGCCGTGTTCATGGGTGATGCGGCAGACCTCACGCACGGTTTCCTCGAAGACGCCGTGGGTCGAGGGATAGGTGATCATGCAGGCCGCCAGCCTGTCGCCGGCCTTCGCCGCCTTGTCGCGGAAATCCTCCACGTCGATATCGCCGTTGGGTGAGGATTGGACGACCACCACCTCCATCCCCGCCATCTGGGCCGAGGCCGGGTTGGTGCCATGCGCCGACATCGGGATCAGGCAGATCGTGCGCCCGGTGTCGCCACGGGCCTTGTGATAGGCGAGGATGGTCAGAAGCCCCGCGTATTCGCCCTGCGCGCCGGAATTGGGCTGCATGGACATGGCGTCATAGCCGGTGATCTCGCACAGTTTGGCGGATAGGTCGGCGATGACCTCGGCATAGCCCTGCGCCTGATCCGGCGGGCAGAAGGGATGCAGCGAGCCGAATTCGGGCCAGGTGATCGGCATCATCTCGGCCGCGGCATTGAGCTTCATGGTGCAGGACCCCAGCGGGATCATCGCCCGGTCCAAGGCCAGATCGCGGTCCGAAAGGCGGCGCATGTAGCGCATCATCTCGGATTCGGCGCGGTTCATGTGGAAGATCGGGTGGGTCAGATAGGCGCTTTCGCGGGCCATCGCCTCGGGGAAGCCGAGTTTGGCGCGATGGGGCGGGGCGGCGTCGATGCCGAAGGCCTTCAGCACGCGGTGCAGGACGTTTTCGTCGGTGGTCTCATCCAGCGCAATGCCGACATGGCGGGTGCCAATCTTGCGGAAGTTCAGCCCCTCGTGTCTTGCGGCGGCGAGGATCCCGGCCTGACCCACGCCCACTTCCACGGTGATCGTGTCGAAGAAAGCCTCGGGCTCCACCCGGGCCCCGGCGGCCTTGAGCGCCCGGGCCAGCCGTTCGGTCATGAAATGCACCCGCTCGGCAATGGCGCGCAGGCCGACGGGGCCGTGAAAGACCGCGTACATTGAGGCCATGACCGCCAGCAGCGCCTGCGCGGTGCAGACGTTGGACGTGGCTTTCTCGCGGCGGATATGCTGCTCGCGGGTCTGCAGGGCGAGGCGATAGGCCTTGTTGCCGCGCGAATCCACCGAGACGCCGACCAGCCGCCCGGGCATCTGCCGCTTGTGGGCATCGGCGCAGCTGAGGAAGGCGGCATGCGGGCCGCCGTAGCCCATCGGCACGCCGAAGCGCTGGGCCGAACCGACCGCAATATCGGCGCCCATCGCGCCCGGTTCCTTGATCAGGCAGAGCGCCAGCAGGTCGGTCGCCACGATCGCCACAGCCTTTGTCGCGTGCAGCGCAGCGATGCTGTCGGTCAGGTCGCGGACATGGCCATGGGTGCCCGGATACTGGAAGATCGCGCCGAAGACCTGCGCGGGGTCCAGATCCTCGGGCTGGCCGGTCAGGATCTCGATGCCGAGCGGCGCCGCGCGGGTCTGCATGACGGCGACGTTCTGGGGGTGGCAATTGGCGTCGATGAAGAAGGCCTTGGCCTTCGATTTGGCGACGCGCTGGGCCATGACCATCGCCTCGGCGCAGGCGGTGGATTCGTCCAGAAGCGAGGCATTGGCGACCGGCAACCCGGTCAGATCCGCGACCATGGTCTGGAAGTTCAGCAGCGCCTCAAGCCGACCCTGCGCGATTTCCGGCTGATAGGGGGTGTAGGCGGTGTACCAGGCCGGGTTCTCCAGGATATTCCGCTGGATCGCCGGGGGGGTGATCGTGCCGTAATAGCCCTGACCGATCAGCGAGGTCATGACCCTGTTCTTCGCCCCCACCGCGCGCATCTTCGCCAGAAGCCCGCCTTCCGACAGCGGCGCCCAGCCCAGCGGCCGGTCCTGCCGGATCGAGGGCGGGACGGTTTCGTCAATCAGCTGGTCCAGGGTCTGACAGCCGGTCGCGGCCAGCATCTCGGCCATCTCGGCGGGCGAGGGGCCGATGTGGCGGCGGTTGGCGAAATCATAGGGGTCATAGGCGGTGGGGGAATAGGTCATGACGGCTCCGTCAGGCGGGCGAGATTGTCGAGCGACGAGGCAAGCCCCGTCGCATGTTGATCGGGGTCGATGCCGGGCGGGACGCGGCTGGCCTCGACCCGGGCGCGGGTGCCGCTGCCCTCGGGCGTGAAGCGCCAGTCCATCCGCATCGTGCCGGCAAAGGCGGGGTCGATACTGGGAAAATCCACGTCCAGCGCCACGCGGCCGGGCGCATCGAGCGTGACGAAACGGGCGCGGACCACGTCGTGATGCGCCCCCGCCTTGCCCTTGGCGCCGTCGGTGAAGGTCAGCACCATGCGCAGCGCGCCGCCGGGGGTGGGCTCTAGCGCGTCGATCCGGCCTTCGGCGCCTTGCGGCGGCAGCCAGCGGACCAGATCCCCGGGTGTTGTCCAGGCGGCGAACAGGCGCTCGGGCGGGGCGGCGATGAAGCGTTCGGCCCGGTCAATGCGGTCAGGGTCGAAGGAGGGCGGGTCAATCATCGCGGGCCTCATGATGGTGGGCGACGTTGACGAGGTTCCCCTCCGGGTCGCGCAGATAGAACCGCCGGATGCCCCAGGGTTCGGTGACGGGGCCGTAGACGGGCTCGGCCCCGGTTGCCCTGAGTGCCGCCAGCGCCCCGTCGAGGTCATCGACCAGGACGGAGATCGCCGGCAGCTCGGTGCCCGAGCCGCCCTCGCTGGCCAATTGCAGCCGGGCGCGGGCCGTGGCGGGGGCGCCGAGGAAGGCGATCCAGCCCATCTCGAAATCCACGGTCAGGCCCAGGACCTGCCGGTAGAAATCGGCCAGCCGCACAGGGTCGCGGGCGGGCAGGTTGGGAACGATGGACAGGACTGCCATGGGCTCAGCCGATGAAGTCCTTGTACTCGTCCTCGGTCATGTAATCGTCGAGGGCGGCCAGATCGTCGATCTTCATCTTGAAGAACCAGCCTTCGCCCAGCGGGTCCTCGTTCACGAGGCCCGGGTTGTCGACGATGGCGCCGTTCACCTCGACAATCTCGCCATCGAGCGGCGCGAGGATGTCCGAGGCCGCCTTGACGGATTCGATCACGCTGACCTCATCGCCCTTGGCGACCTGCGTCTCGGGCTCGGGCAGTTCCACGAACACCACATCGCCCAGTTGTTCGGCGGCGTGTTCGGTGATGCCGACGACGACCAGATCGCCCTCGACGCGCAGCCATTCGTGTTCTTCGGTGAATTTCATCGCGATTGCCTCATGTGCGATAGGTGGAGGGACGGAAGGGTGTCTTGGCGACCCGGACGGGCAGGCGCTTGCCGCGCACCTCGCCCCAGAGCCGTGTGTCGGGCTGGGCCAGCGCCGCGGGGACGTAGCCCATGGCGATGGGCGCCTGCAGCGAGGGGCCGAAGCCGCCCGAGGTGATGGTGCCGACGGGGGCCTCGGCCGTCTCGCTGTCGAAAAGCGCGGTGCCTTCGCGCATTGGCGCGCGGCCCTCGGGCAGGAGGCCCACGCGCTTGCGGCTCGGCCCCTCGGCCAGTTCGCGCTGGATGCGGGCGGCGCCGGGGAAGCCGCCTTCGGTCCGGCGGCGCTTCTGGATGGCCCAGGTGAGGCCGGCCTCGACCGGCGAGGTGTCGGTGTCGATGTCGTGGCCATAGAGGCAGAGCCCGGCCTCAAGCCTGAGCGAATCGCGGGCGCCGAGGCCGATGGGCGCCACCTCCTCCATCGCCAGAAGGGCGCGGGCGAAGGCTTCGGCCCGGTCCTCGGGGAGCGAGATTTCAAAGCCGTCATCGCCGGTATAGCCCGAACGCGAGAGCCAGAGCGCGGCGCCCTCCCAGTCCAGCACCGCCACATCCATGAATCTCATCGCCGCGACGCCCGGCACCAGCCGGGCCAGCACCGTTTCGGCCAGCGGGCCTTGCAGGGCCAGTAGGGCGCGGTCGGTGACGGGCTCCACCCCCGGCAGATGCGCTTGCAGATGGGCGATATCGGCTTCCTTGCAGGCGGCGTTGACCACCAGGAACAGGTGATCGCCGCGGTTAGCGATCATCAGATCGTCCAGGATACCGCCCGCGTCATTGGTGAACATGGCATAGCGCTGACGGCCCTCGGCCAGACCCTGCACATCGACCGGCACCAGCGTCTCCAGCGCCTCGGCGGGGGCGCGCAGGATCACCTGACCCATATGCGACACGTCGAAGAGCCCGGCCTTGGCGCGGGAATGCAGATGCTCGCCCATCACCCCCATCGGGTATTGCACTGGCATCTCATAACCCGCGAAGGGCACCATCTTGGCGCCCAGCTCGCGGTGAAGGTCGTATAGGCAGGTTCGCCCCAAGTCGGTCATGCCGAAGTCTCCCTCCGGTCGTGCGACCGGCACCAGAAGGGCGCGATCCCGCGCCGGTTGGTGCCCCCTCTGTCCCTGCCCGTGACCGATACGGCCTTGGGCGCCTGAGATCGTTATCCCTTCGGCGGGCGCCAGAACGCCACTCTCCAGAGTTCCAATGCGAACGCGGTCCCTTGCGCCTGAGAGTTTACCGGGGCGGTTGCTCCTTCGGCACCAGCGGGGTTGGATGCCGCCGGATTCTCCCGTGTTCACGACGCCTTGGATAGCAAGGGCGACATGCGGATGGCAAGAGGGCCGGTGGCGGAACCGCTGCGGGCTTGCACCTCGCGGCGGCATTGGGCAAGCCTTGGGCAAAACGCGGGAGTGTGCGGTGTCCGAACCCTTTTTCTTTGGCTATGGCTCGCTGGTGAACCGCCAGACCCATGTCTATACGCCCGCCTATCGCGCGCGGCTGACCGGCTGGCGGCGGGCCTGGAAGCACACGGTCGGCCGGGTGACGCCGTTTCTGACCGGGGTGCCCGACGCGGATTCGGTGATCGACGGGCTGGTGGCGCATGTGCCGGGCGGCGACTGGGCGGCGCTGGACCTGCGCGAAGAGGGCTATGACCGCCACGCCATCCCCTCGGGCCTTACGGTCGAGGGCGATGTCGGCGTCGCGGCGCAAGTCTATGCCGTGCCGGTCCTGAGCATGGTGGTGCAGGACGATCCGGCGCCGATCCTGCTGAGCTACCTCGATGTGGTGGTGCAGGGCTATCTGCGCGAATTCGGCGAGGCGGGGGCGCATGATTTCTTCGCCACCACGGATGGCTGGGAGACGCCGGTTCTGAATGATCGCGCCGAGCCCCGGTATCCGAGGGCGCAGCTGCTGACCCCGGGCGAGACCGCGTTCGTGGATGCGAAGCTGGCGGAGTATCGGGTGCGGGTGCTCTGATGCGCATCCTCTGCCTCAACGCCTGGGGCGGGGTGCTGCACGAGGCCTTGATGCCCTGGATCGCCGGGCTGGGCGCCGATGTCCTCTGCCTGCAGGAGGTGGTGCATACGCCGGGCGCCAGCAAGGAGTGGCTGGAATACCGCGACGGCGCGCACATCCTGCCGCAGCGCGCCCGGATGTTCGACGAACTGCGCGCCGCGCTGCCCGGCCATGCAGCGCTGTTCAGCCCGGCGGGGAGCGGGCTCTTGTGGGACGGCGACCGGCCGGTGCCCTCGCATTTCGGGCTGGCCTGTATCGTGCACCAAACGATCCCGGTGATCGGGCAGACGACGCGTTTCGTGCATGGCGCCTATTCCGATCGGGATTACGGCGCGCATCCCAGACCCCGAAACGCCATGGCGCTGAGGCTCTGGGCCGGGGGGCGGCCCTGGGTCGTGGCGCAGATGCACGGGCTGAGGGACAAGGCGGCGGGCAAGGGCGACACGCCCGAGCGGGCGGCGCAGGCCGAGCGGTTCGCGGGCCTGATCGAGGGACTGGCCGAGCCCGGGGATGCGACGGTCGCCTGCGGCGATTTCAACGTCCTGCCCGACAGCCAGACCCTGCGTCGGCTGGAACGGATGGGTCTGCGCGATCTGGTGACGGGCGGCGGCTTCGCAGGCACGCGGACCGCGCGCTACACCAAGCCCGACCGCTTCGCCGATTACCTGATGGTCAATGACCGGGTGCCGATCCGCCGTTTCGACGTGCTCCGCACGCCCGAGGTCAGCGACCATTGCCCGCTGTGGCTGGAGGCATGAAAAATGCTGGCAAGACGGGTGTCGTCTATGTGAGGCTGGCAGTGATATGGATCTAGGTGGTGGGATGGCAATACGATTGCCGCCGATAAATGAGGAAAGTCGGCGCCTCGCGTTGGAATTCTTCGAGCTTTTTGCGCGCGCAGAGTACGCGTTGAAGGAGTGCGGCTGGCTTCGGAATCAAAACGGCGCTCCTACCGTTGAGTGGTGGAAGTACGCAGAACGCACCAATGAAGCCTTCGGCAAGTTGGTCAATGAAACGCCGACACTTCAGAATGCTTTACAGCAACTTAAGGAGAATCCGCCGCGGGTGCAGCGCGTTGTCAAGAGTCGTTTAGAATGGCGTTCCCTAAATCTCGCGCCCGACGTTTCGGATACCCAAAAAGCCACTGACTACTTGCAGACCATGCGGAATAACCTGTTCCATGGTGGCAAACTGGGCACCGCCGGTTGGCGCAATCAAGAGCGAACCTTGAAACTGCTCGCTCCCGCCTTAGTCGTGCTCGAGAACCTGATCCGAGCGGATCAAGATATTCTGGCTTACGTCGAAGGTCGCAGATGAAAAAACCGGGCGCGGGCGCCCGGTTTCGAGGTCTCGAGGTATCGCCTCTGCGGGCGCTTATTCGATGGCGAGCGCGACGAAGCGCGGGTCGCCGCCCGAGCGGACCATCAGCAGCAGCGTCCGGCGGCCGGCATCGCGGGCGGCCTGCAGCGCGGCGTTGAAGCTCTCGATCGAGGTGACCGGCTGCTGGCCGGCCTCGGTCACGATGTCGCCCGCGCGCAGGCCTTTCGATTCGGCGTCCGAGCCGCTTTCCACGTCGCGGATCACCAGACCCTCGACGCCCGGCGCGATGCCCATGTCGGCGCGCATCTGATCGTCCAGCGGCACCAGGTCCAGACCCAGGATCATCGTCGGCTCGGCCGGGGCCTGCGGCGCGCCGCTGCCCGCGGCCGGGGTCAGCCGCTCTTCGTCGCGCTGGGCGAGGGTCACCTGCAGCACCTGCTCGGCGCCGTCGCGGAACACCACGACCTCGACATCGCGGCCGACGCCGGCATCCGCCACGCGGCGCACCAGATCACGGGTGTCGGCGACGCTCACGCCGTCGAACCGCAGGATCACATCGCCGGTTTCCACGCCCGCAGCCTTGGACGGGCCGTCCATTACTTCGGTCACCAGCGCCCCCTCGGCCCGTTCCAGGCCCAGCGCCTCGGCCACGTCCGAGGACACGTCCTGAATGCGCACGCCCAGCCAGCCGCGGCGGGTCTCGCCGAATTCCTGGAGCTGGAAGACCACACGCTCCACGACATGCGAGGACATGGCGAAACCGATGCCGATCGAGCCGCCGTTGGGCGACAGGATCGCGGTGTTCACGCCGATCACCTCGCCCGCCATGTTGAACAGCGGCCCGCCCGAGTTGCCGCGGTTGATGGCGGCATCGGTCTGGATGAAGTCGTCGTAATTGCCCTGCAAGGCGCGGCCGCGGGCCGAGACGATGCCCGCGCTGACCGAAAAGCCCTGACCCAGCGGGTTGCCCACGGCCAGCACCCAGTCGCCGACCCGTGCCGCTTCGGAATCGCCGAAGCTGACAAAGGGCAGGTCGGCCTCGGCCTCGACCTTCAAGAGCGCGATATCGGTCGCGGTATCGGTGCCCACCAGCGTCGCGTCCAGACGGCGACCGTCGAAGAATTCGACCTCGATCTCGTCAGCGCCTTCGATGACGTGGTTGTTGGTGACGATATAGCCGTCGGCCGAGATCACGAAGCCCGAGCCCAGCGCCTGGCTCTGACGCGGGCGCGGCTGCTGGCGGCCGTTGCGGTTGAAGAAGTCGTTGAAGAAGTCCTGAAAGGGCGCGCCCTCGGGCAGGTTCGGCATGGTCTGGTCGAGGTTCGCGGCGACGGTGGTCGAGGTGGTGATATTGACCACCGCCGGGCTGACCTGATCGGCGAGATCGGCAAAGCTGACCGGGCGGTCCTGCGCGTGCAAGGGCAGCGCCATCGCCGCCGCCAGCAAGACCACGCCCAGGATGTTCAGCCAGCGCAGAGCGACCCAGCCCCGGGTCGGACGCGCAAGTGCCAGGGCGCCCGTGGCGCGTGCCTGGTGATGCGTCATGATGATTTCCCCTTGGTCATTCTGAATTCCCCGGGTTCCCTCGCCCGGATACGGTCCCGAATTTATGCCCATTGCCGCAGAGTGCAAACACGCAATCAGGGTTTCAAGCGAAGGTGAAAGCGCCGTGAAAAGCCGTGTGCGTTGCGCAACGGGGCCTGTGCAACGCTTGCGATGTGGGGCGTCAGCGGGGGTTCCGGGGCAGGGCGCGCCACCACGCGCCGATCTCGGCCAGCGAGGTTTCGGCCGGGGGCAGGGCCTCGAAGACCTGGAAATGGTGGCACATGCCGCGATGGATGCGCAGGGTGACGCGGGCGTCGGGACGCGCGGCCAGCCTGCGGGAATCGTCGAGCGTGATATCGGCGCCGCCCGCGTGGATCAGCAGCGGCGGCAGGTCGTGAAGATCGGCAAAGAGGGGCGAGACGGCGGGATCGTCCGGCGCGGGGCCGCCCCGGCCGAGGTAGCTGCGCGCCATCGCCGCCAGTTGCGCGGGTTTCGAGAACGGGTCTTCGGCGGCAAGATCGCGGTAACTCGCGCCCGACAGCGACAGGTCCAGCCAGGGCGAAAGCAGGATCAGCGCCCGGGGCAGGGGCAGGCCCGCGTCGCGGGCCCGGATCGCGGTGCTTAATGCCAGCCCCCCGCCCGCGGAATCGCCCAGGATCGCCACCGGCGCCTCGCCGGCCGCCTGCATGGCCCGCAGCACCGCCAGCGCGTCGTCATGCGCGGCCGGGAAGCGGTGTTCGGGCGCCAGCCGATAGGCTGGCAGCAGCAGCCTGAGCCCCAGCGTCTGCGCCAGCCGGGCCGCCAGCCCGGCGTGCGAGGCGATGCCGCCGATCTGGAAGCCGCCGCCGTGCAGATAGAGCCCGGGCTTTGCCGCAGGATCGCCGATCCAGACGGCCTCCGGCCCCGCCACTCGGGTCGCGCGTGGCCGGGCCAGCGCCGCGCCCTCGGGCCCGACCTCGGTCAGGAAGGCCGCGAAATCGGCGCGGATCGCGGCCAGATCCATCGCCCCCCAGCCCGCCACCCGCGCCGCCAACCCGGCGCGGATCGGGGCCAAGGGGTCGCTCATGCCTCGGCCCGGTGCAGGACGCGGACCGCCTTGGCCTCGTAGCGGGGCAGCGTCCCTTCGGGGTGGCATTCGACCCGGATCGACATGCCGAGCCGTGCGTGGACCTCGCGGCAGATCTGTTCCTCGATCTGCGCGGCGGGGCGGTTATCGCGGGCGGTGGCCTCGACCGCGACCGTGAGCGTGCCGATCGTCACGCGCTCCTTGTCGATGTAGATCTGCCAGGCTTCCTTGACGACGCCTTTGACGCCGGTGATGACATCCTCGATCTGCGAGGGGAAAACCATCACCCCCTTGAACTTGATCATGTCGTCCGAGCGGCCGATGATCCTGCCGATCTTGCGCATCCCCCGCCGCCCCGAGGGGCAATCGTAGGGCCGGGGCGACAGCCGCACCAGATCGCGGGTCCGCCATCGCACCACGGGCGAGGCCTGTTTGGCGATGGTGGTGATGACGATTTCGCCGACCTCGCCTTCGGAGACGGGTTTCAGCGTCTCCGGGTCCAGGATCTCGGTGATGATCGTGTCCTCGTTCAGCAGGTGCAACTCGTCATCGGCATGGGTCCAGGGGGTCGAGATGGCCAGCACCGGCCCACCCGCCTCGGTCGTGCCGTAGATGTTGTGCGACTGGAAGCCTTCGGGCATCTCGGCCTCCAGCTGGGCACGGAACTCGGCCGAGACGGATTGCCCGCCCAAGATCGCGGTCTTCAGCACCCAGTCAGTCTTGGGGTCGATGCCCTGCGCGCGGGCGGCCTGCACCAGGCTCATCAGCCACAGGGGCGACATCGAGGCCACGTCATAGGCGTGGTCCTTCAGCCATCGCGCGGCCAGATCGCCACGGCCCGGGCCGATGGGGAAGCTGGTGCAGCCGAGTTCCCGGAACCCCTGGTCCAGCGCCGGGCCACCGATCCAGAGCCCGTAACCATAGCCCTGATAGGCGCGGCTACCGGGCTTAACCCCGGCGGCGGTCAGCAGGCGGGCCATCTGGAAGGGCAGCAGCGTCTCGAAATCCGCCCGCGTCATGCCGAAGAGGACCGGCAGGCCCGTCGTGCCCGAGGTGGCGACGAAGCGCAGCACCTGATCCATCGGCACGGTCAGGAAAGGGAAGGGGTAATGGTCGCGCAGGTCCTTCTTTTCCAGGAAGGGGGTATTGGCCAGCCCGTCCGGCGCCGCCAGATCCTCAGGGCTCATCCCCGCCTTGGCGAAATGCGCGCGCCAGGTCTCGGATTGCGCCAGGTGGCGGCCGAAGCCCGCCAGCCGCTCGCGTTGCAGGGCCAGGATCCCGTCGCGGTCCAGCGATTCGATGTCGGGATGGTGCATCCTTGTCGTCCTCCTCCTCCGGCGGGACTCGGGGCCGCCGTCGTTCTGGGTGTTTAATAGTCCGAACGATTGGACTAATCAAATCAAGAATCATCCCGGATACCTCTTTTCCCCCAAGCAGCGGGCGGTTGGCAGCGGGGTCGTGAACGCTTATACCTCGAACGGACATACTCATATTCGGAGGCGCCCGTGGCCAGGACCCGATCCGCGGATTACGACAATATCCACGACACGATCATCGACCGCGCCGCCTCGGTCTTCGCCCGGCGGGGCTTTGCCGCGACCTCGATCGGCGACATCGCCGAGGCCTGCGATTGCTCCAAGTCCCGGCTTTACCATTACTTCGACGGGAAGGAAGCGATCCTGCGCGAGATGCTGGAAACCCATGTCGATTCGCTGCTGGACCGGCTGCGCCCGGTGCTCTACCGCGAACTGGATCCCAGGCAGCGATTCACTCAGATGGTGAAGCTGTTTCTCGAGGTCTATTCCGTTTCGCGCGATCGCCATGTCGTGCTACTCACCTGCCTCGACGCCCTGCCGGAAGAGCAGCGGCAGAGCATCATCGCCAAGCAGCGGCAGCTCATCGCCCATGTGCGCGACGCGCTGCTGCAGATCCGCCCGGACATTGCCGAAGATCGCGTGATCTCGCAGATCGACACGATGCTGTTCTTCGGCATGATCAACTGGACCTATACCTGGTACAAGGCCGAAGGGCCGGTCAGCCCCGAGGCGCTGGCGGACCGGGTGGTGGCGCTGTTCCTCGGCGGGTATGGCGCGCTGCCGCCGCGAGGTTGAGCGGGCTGCGGTCGGAAATTAGTTGAACGACCGTTCTATCTATTATATCTCCCCTCAGGCGCCCTCACGGCGCGGCAGGGGAGGGAGCTATGGCCCATATCATCCGCATCGGTGCCTGTTTGCCCCGGCTCAGGCTGGAGCGGCGGGCGATTGCCGCGGCGATGGGCTGGCTGGTGCCCGGCGCAGGCGCCGGGCGCGGCACGCGGACGCTGGCTTTCTGGGATGAGGACAGCGTGACCCTGGCGGTGGCCGCCGCGCGGGGCGCGCTGGGCGGGGACAGCGCCGAGAGCCTGACCTTCGCCACCACGACCCCCCCCTTTGCCGAGCCGCAGAACGCCGCCCTGATCCGGGCCGCGCTGCGCCTGCCCGCGCTCTGCCGGACGCAGGACGCGACCGGCACGCCCCGCGCCACGCTGTTGGCCGTGCAGGCGGCGTTGGAAGGGACCGAGCTCGCCTTGATCGCCGCCGCCGACCGCCCGGTCGCCTCCTCCGGCAGCAACGCCGAATCGCGGATGGGCGACGGGGGCGCCGCGGTGCTGACCGGGCCGGAGCCGGGGCTTTTCGCCTATCTGGGCGGCGCCAGCCTCAGCGCGCCCTTCCTGCATCGGACAAGGGCCAGCGGTGCTGAGACCGCGCTCGACTGGGAGGAACGCTGGCAGCGCGAGGCCGGCTATCAGGCGCAGGTCCCGCCCGCCATCGCCGCGGCGCTGGACCGGGCGGGGGTCGCGGCGGGCGATGTCGATCACCTGATTCTGCCCTGCCCGATCCCCGGCACCGCCGCCACGGTCGCGCGCCTCTCCGGCCTGACCAAGGCAGCGCTGGCCGAGGATCTGGCCGAACGCACCGGCGACACCGGCGCCGCACACCCGCTGCTGATGCTGGCCGCCCATCTGCCGCGCATCGTTCCGGGGCAGATCGTCGTGCTGGCGCAATTCGGACAGGGCGCGACGGCGCTGGTGCTGCGGGCGGGCGAGGGCGTGGCGGATCACCCGGGCCTTGAAGCGCTGGATCAGGGCATCCCTGAAGGCAATTACCTGAAACTCCTCGCCTTTCAGGGGCGGTTGGACTGGGACCGCGGCCTGCGCGGCCGCTTCATCGTGCAGGAGGCGCAGAGCACCGCCTACCGCAATGCCGAGGCGCTTTTGGGTTTCGTCGCCCGGCGCGAGGCGGAAACGGGCCTGATCCGCTTCCCGCCCCGGCTTGACGTGCCGGGCGAGGATTGGCCGCTGGCGGATCTCGGCGGCACCATCGCCACGGCGACCGCCGACCGGCTGGCCTATTCCCGCCATCCGCCGAATTGCTACGGTCTGGTGGATCTGCGGGGCGGCGGGCGGCTGATGATGGATTTCACCGACCCCGAAGCCGCGGATCTGGCCCCGGGCGATCCGGTGCGCTTCGTCTTCCGGGTCAAGGACATCGACGAAAACAGCGGCTACCGGCGCTATTTCTGGAAAGCCGTGCGCGACACGGGAAGGGGACTCTGATGGCCAGCGGCATCAAGGACAAGGTGGCGATCCTGTCGATGGGCTGCTCGCGTTTCGGCGAGCGCTGGGACATCGGGCAGGAGGAACTGATGCGCGAGGCCTATGCCGAGGCGCTGAGCCGGGCCGGGATCGAGGCGTCGGCGATCGGCGCCGCCTGGTATTCCTCGCATTACGACGACATCGGCGCGGGCAAGTCGGGCGTGCCGATGGCCATGGCGCTGGGCCTGCCGGAGATCGGCGTCACCCGGGTCGAGAATTTCTGCGCCGGGGGGACGGAGGCGTTTCGCGGCGCGGTCTTCGCCGTGGCCTCGGGCTCGGTGGATATCGCGCTGGCGATGGGGGTGGAAAAGCTGAAGGACACGGGCTTTGCCGGTCTGCCTACCGCCTCGCGCGGGACGCTGGCGCCGATGTATCTGCCGACCCACACCAACCCGGGGAATTTCGCGCAACTGGCCCGCGCCTATGAGGCGGCGCACGGCCTCTCGCGGCAGGATCTGAAGCGGGCCATGGCGCATACCTCGATGAAAAGCCACGCCAATGCGGTGAGGAACGACAAGGCGCATCTGCGCAAGCCGATCACGATAGAGCAGGCGGTCCAGGCGCCGTTGGTGGCCGATCCGCTGGGCCTGTTCGATTGCTGCCCGGTCTCCGACGGGGCGGCCTGTGCGCTGGTCACCACGCCCGAAATTGCCCGCAGCCTGGGGCAGGCCGAGCCGGTGCTGGTCAAGGCGGTGCAGATCGTCGCCTCGAACGGCTGGGAGGTGCAGCAACAGGGCTGGAACGGCGCCTATGTCCATACCACGCGGCAGGCGGCGAAAAGGGCCTATGCCGAGGCCGGGATCGCCGACCCGCGGCAGATCAGCCTGACCGAACTGCACGATTGCTTTTCGATCACCGAATTGGTGACGCTCGAGGATCTCGGGCTGGCCGAGCCCGGCACCGCCTGGCGGGCGATGCTGGACGGGCGCTTCGATGCCGATGGCGCGCAGCCCTGCCAGATCGACGGCGGGCTGAAATGCTTCGGCCATCCGGTCGGGGCCTCAGGTCTCAGGATGCTTTATGAGGGATGGTTGCAATTGACCGGCCAGGCGGGCGCGCGGCAGCTGGGGGCGCCGCATTCGGCGCTGACGCATAATCTGGGCGGCGCGCCCGCGCAGAACGTCTGTTCGGTGACGATCCTCGGGCTCTGATCAGCGGGCGCCACGCCGTCCTGTCGCGGGGGCGGTGCCCGGCGCGCGATAGCCCAGATCGGCGGAGAGCTTGCGGGTGAAATCGAGCGTGGCGCGGACCACGGGGCTGTCGGGACCGAGGTCGATCTGCTGCGTCGGGCCGATCACCGTCACCGCCAGCTTCATCTCGCCGGTGTAGTCGCAGACCGGGGCGCAGACGGCCGAGACGCCGGGGATCGGCAGGTCGGTCGTCGTCTCCCAGCCGCGTTCGCGGACAAGGGCGACCTGGGCGCGATAGGCGGCCTCGTCGAAGGCAAAGCGCGGATCGGCCGAGGCGCGCTCGGCCAGTTCGGCGCGGATTTGCGGTTCGGTCAGGGCCTCGGGCAGGAAAGCGACGAACAGCCGCCCCGTCGCGGTCGAGGTCAGGGCGAAACCGCCCCCCGCGCGGACGTTGGCATGGATCCGGGCGATCATCTCGCGCACATGGACGATGGTGGCGCCATGCGGCCCCCAGACGGTCAGCGCGACCATCAGGCGGGTTTCCTCGGCCAACGCCTCGATGCGCAGGATCGCCTCGTGATAGGCGTCCTGGGCGCGGAGCCGGGCCAGCCCCACCTCCAGCGCGAAGGGGCCGAGGCCATAGCGGCCCGAGGCCGTCTGCTCGACCATCCGCATCGCGCGCAGGCTGACGAGGTAGGGGTGCAATTGCGCCGGCGCGACCTCGACCGCCTCGGCCAGGTCGCGCAGTTTCATCGGCCCGCCTGCCTCGGCCATGGCCTGCAGGATCGCGCCCGCCGTCTCCAGCGAGCGGATGCCGCGTTGCGCCTTGGCCGGTTTTTCGGCTTCTTCCTCCACCCCGTGTCCCCGTGTCACGCTGTCCCTTGGCCCCTGCTACCCGCTTGCCGCCCCTCGGGCAATCCGCGCCTGAGGTCCAGCGAGATGATCAGCCCCAGCGTGGTGACGGCGACACCAGCCCATTGCGTGACGTTGGGCCATTGTCCGGCCAGCGGGATCGCCAGCAGCACCGCCGATCCCGGCACCAGCGCCGAGAACAGCGCGGCCCGTCCGGCGCCGAGCCTGAGGACTGCGGCCGCGAAGATGACGAAGGCCAGGCATCCGCCCACCGCGCCCTGATAGAAGAATTGCTCGGCCCAGAGGGCGGGCGCCATCGCGGGCCAGCCCCAGATCCACAGATAGAGGGGCAGATAGACCGCCGTGGCCAGCGTGGCGATGGCGGCGGTTGTTTCGACCGCGGGCAGTTTCCAGCGGCCCATGGTGAAGACATAGATCCCCCAGAGCGAGCCCGAGAGGACGAAGAACAGATCCCCCGCCAGCACCGAGCCCCGACCCGCGCGCGCCTCGGGCGCGTCCGCGGCGATGATCAGCAGCCCGCCCAGCAGGACGCCGATCCCCAGCAACCGTTGCCAACCCAGCGGCCGCCCGCCGGTCCAGCGCTCCAGCAGATTGGCGACCAGCATCGACATGCCCGGCCCGATGACCACGGCATGCGAGAGGGGTGCGCGCTGAAAGCCCTCGTTGAACGCCAGCGCGAAAAGGGGGCCGACCAGCAGCGCCAGAAAGGCCACCTGCCGCAGGGGCGGCAGGCGGTGGCGGGCCAGGACCAGCAGCGGCGCCATCAGCAGCGCCGCGCCGCCATAGCGCAAAAGCGTCAGATCGGCCGGGCGAAAGCCGCTGGCCTGGCCGATCTCGGCCCCGACATTGTAGACCCCCCAGCTGAGCGCCGCGAGGAACCCCAGCGCGACGCCCTGCGCGGTCCGGTCAGTCATTCCCGCCGGCCATGTGCCGCGCGGCGATATAGCCGAAGGTGATGGCCGGGCCGAGGGTGATCCCGCCACCGGGGTAATTGCCGCCCATGATCGAGGCCGCGTCATTGCCCACGGAATAGAGGCCTTCCAGCGGGCGGCCCTCTTCATCCAGGACCTGCGCATTGGCGTTGGTCTTCAGCCCGGCAAAGGTGCCGAGGTCGCCGACATAGAGCCGGACGGCATAGAAGGGGCCGTCCTTGATCGGCGCGAGGCAGGGGTTCGGCTTGTTCTCGGGATCGCCCAGCGAGCGGTTGTAGCTGGTCGTGCCCTTGCCGAATTCCGGGTCCTCGCCGTTGGGTGCGTGGCGGTTGAACTCGGCCACCGTGCGTTCGAGTTGCTCGCCATCGGCGCCGAATTGCGCGGCCAGCTCCTTCAGCGTGTTACCGCGCAGCAGATAGCCGTTCCTGATCAGCGCCTTGTAGGGCACGGGCGCCGGTTTGGCATAACCCAGCCCGTATTTGCGGAAGGCGCGGTGGTCGGTGATGAACCAGGCGGCGGGCTCGGCGCCCTCGCCTGCTTCCTCGCGGTTGCGCGCGACCATGGCCTGACAGAAATCGTGGTAGGAATTCGCCTCGTTGACGAAGCGGCGGCCCGAGCGGGTCACGGCGATGACCCCGGGTTTGGAGCGGTCGACGAAATGCGGGAAGGTGCCCAGCGTGCCGTCGGGGCGCACGGGGCGCGAGATTGGCACCCAGGCGGCGGCATGCGGCAGCGAGGTATCGACCGTCGCGCCCACCGATTCGCCCAGCCTGAGCCCGTCGCCGGTATTGCCGGGCGGGGCAGGGGTGACGTGTTCATAGCCCGAGGGCGCATGCGGCATCAGCGCCTTGCGCCGGGCGATGTCCTGCGGGAAGCCGCCCGCGGCCAGCACTACGCCCTTGCGGGCGATCACCTCGACCGGGCCGTCGCGGCGGTCGATGCGGGCGCCGATCACCCGGCCGCTGTCGTCGCGGATCAGGCTGCGGACCGGTGCATGGGTCCAGATCGGCACGCCCTTGTCGAAGGCCGATTTCGCCAGCCGCCCGGCCAGCGCATTGCCGTTCATCAACCGCATCGGCCGGCCATGGAAGGCCATGTCGCGCAGGAACTTGAGGAACAGCTTGCCGACGTAGAAGGCCGAGACGGGCGAGCGCATGACGTTGAAGAAATGCAGCAATTCCTTGCCCGAGCCGATCATCATCCCGAGGAAGGTGATCTCTTGCAGCGGCGGGCGCAGGCGGCGGATCTCGGGGCCGAGTTCCCGCCCGTCGAAGGGCCGCGCGACGATCGAGCGCCCACCGTCCATGCCGCCCGGCGCGTCCGGGTGGTAATCGGCGAAGAAGGGGCCGAGGTCGAATTGCAGGGCGGTGTTCTCCTCGAAGAACCGCACCGCCTTGGGGCCGGCCTCCAGAAAGGCATCGACGCGCTCGGCGTCGAAATGCGCGCCCGCTTCGTGCTGCAGATAGATCCGCGCCTTCTCGGCGTTGTCTTCGATGCCCGCGCGCAGTTCCGGCCCGTTGCCAGGGATCCACATCCAGCCGCCCGAGCGGGCGGTGGTGCCGCCGAAGACCGGCTCCTTCTCGACCACCAGCACCTTCAGGCGGCGATGGGCGGCGGCGACGGCGCTGGAGAGGCCACCTGCGCCCGATCCCACCACCAGCACGTCAACTTCTTGTCGTTCCATGACTTTCTTCCCTGTCACGTCTGTCTGTCAGGCGGCCAGATAGCCGCCGTCCACGGGCAGCAGCGCGCCCGTCATGTAGCTGGACGCCTCGGAGGCGAGGAACAGCACGGGGCCGACCAACTCTTCGGGGCGGCCGGGGCGGCGCATCGGCGTATGGGCCATGAAACGGCCGATGGCCTCGGGGTCGGCGCGGGTGACTTCGGTCATCGGCGTCTCGATCACGCCGGGCGCGATGGCGTTGACCCGGATCCCGTCGGGCGCGAGGTCATGGGCCAGCACCTTGGTCAGTTGCAGCACCGCGCCCTTGGACGCGGCATAGGCAGCAAGGCCCGGACCCGCCGTCACCGACATGATCGAGCCCAGGTTGACGATCCGACCCTTCGTCTGGCGCAGCTGCGGCAGGAAGGCGCGGATCATCTGCATGGTGCCGGTGGCGTTCACGCGGATCACCGCGTCCCAATCCTGCGCGAAGCTCTCGGCATCGGGCAGGGTGCGGCGGATGATACCGGCGTTGTTCACCAGAATGGTGGCCGCGCCCAACCGCGCGGCCACCTCGTCGGCGGCGGCGGCGCAGCTTGCACCCTCCGTCACGTCGAGCCGGAACCCGAACGCCTTTCCCCCCGATTCGTTGATCTGTCGTGCCAGTTCGGCCACCGCCTCGGCCTGAAGATCGCAGCAGGCGACCTGGGCCCCCGCTGCCGCCAGCCCCAGCGCGATGGCGCGCCCGTTGCCCTGCGCGGCCCCCGTGACCACGGCCACGGCGCCTTTCACTCCCTGCATCCTGTCCTCCCGATCTGCGACGTCCTGCGCCGGCCCTGCATTCGGTCCGGCGCGCTCTCTTTTTTCGTCTGGCACAAAATTTGTCAGTTGCAAATAGATTTGTTGATGGCTAACAAAATGGGAGGCGCAGATGGATCAATCGGCGCTCACGGGGAGGCGTCGCTTGCCGCGGCGCATCATTTGGGAGGATTAAGGATGAGCAACTTCAACAAGTTGCGCGGTTTCACCGCGGTCGCGCTGGTTTTGGCTGCCACGGGTGCAGCCCAGGCGCAAACCTTTGACCTGCAAAGCGTATTCGGCCTGAACGTGCCCTCGATCGGGCCGAGCCCGCAGCTCTGGGCTGACCGCGTGCACGAGATGACCGACGGCGCGGTGACCATCAACGTGCATGGCGCGGGCGATTTCGTCCCCGGCTTCGAGGTTTTCGGTGCCGTCAGCTCGGGCGCGCTGCCGATGGGCTTCGACTGGATCGGCTATTGGGCGCAGCAGATCCCGGTGGCGAACCTGGTGGGCTCCATGCCCTTCGGCCCCTCGCCGGATGTGGCGCTGGGCTGGATGTTCCAGGGTGGCGGGCTCGAGATCATCCAGCGCGCCTATGACCCGTTCAACGTCAAGGTCCTGCCCTGCCATCTGGTCGGCGCCGAGGCCGGCGGCTGGTTCAACCGCGAGATCAACACGCCCGAGGACCTGCAAGGTCTGAACATGCGGATCGCGGGTCTTGGCGGCATGGCCATGGCGCGTCTGGGGGCCAACACCCAGCTGGTTCCCGCGGGCGAGATCTTCCTCAGCCTGGAAACCGGGCGCATCGAGGCGGCCGAATTCTCGGCGCCGCAGCTCGACGTGGGCCTCGGCTTCCAGCGCGTGACGCAATACTACTATTTCCCCGGCTGGCATCAGCCGTCGAGCTGGGACAGCATCATCATCAACATGGATGTCTGGAACAGCTTCGACGAGCGCACGCAGAACATCATGACCGAAGCCTGCCAGGCCAATATCGCCTATAACCTGGGCGATCAGATCAACAGTCAGGCCGCGGCCATCGCCACGATCCGCGAAGCGGGCACCGAAGTGCGCCGCTTCCCCGACGAGGTGCTGCTGGCGCTGCGCGAGGCCTCGGATGCGGTGCTGGACGAACAGGCCGCGCAGGACCCGATCTTCGCGGAAGCCCTCGCCTCGCTGCGCGCCTATATGGACAGCGTCGGCGAGTGGAGCTCGCTTCAGGCCCTTCCGGCGCGCTGACAGACGTGATCTGAAGACCTGACCGGAAGGCGGCGCACCCGCCTTCCGGCATCCTGACAGGCAGGGGAGGGGACCATGCCGACAATCCTGAAACGCCTTCTGGCGCTGTTGTGCCTGCCGGGCGCCTGGGCCAGCTGGCTGACCCTTCCCCTGATCGCCACGATCCTGATCTCGGTGGTCTGGGCCAAGATGGGCATGAACACCCTGATCGGATGGGAGGGGCAGGTGCCCGTCCTGGGCCGGGCGCTGACCGTTAACAGCCTTTACGACATGCAATGGTACATCTTCGCGCTGCTGGTCCTGTTCGGAGGTATCTGGGCGCTGCGGGACGACCGCCATGTCTCGGTCGATTTCCTGTCCCTGATGATGAGCCCGCGCCAGCGGCTCTGGGTGCGGATGATCGGTGACCTGATCTTCCTGCTGCCCTTCTGCGCCATCATCGCCTGGTACGGTTTCACCTTTGCCGAGGTCGCCTTCCGCACCGCCGAGGGCTCGACCCAGGGCGGGCTGAACGCGCGCTGGCTGATCAAGGCGATGCTGCCCCTCTCCTTCGCCATGCTGGGGCTGATGGGCATCCTGCGGGCGCTGGGCACCGCGATCCAACTCGCCCGTGGCGACCTGACCGAGGACGTAAGATGATCGACCACCTCGGCCCCGAACTCATGCTCCTCGGCCTCATCGCCGGGATCTTCTCGGGCTATCCCGTCGCCTTCGTGCTGGCCGGGATCGGCATCCTCTTTGCCGTGGCGAACGGCATTCCGATGCTGTTCCTGTCGATGGGCGTGCAGCGGATCTATTCCGGCACGCTGACCAACTGGCTGCTGGTCGCCATCCCGCTCTTCGTCTTCATGGGGCTGATGCTGGAGCGCTCAGGCATCGCCGAGCGGCTGATGCGCTCTCTCGCGTCCCTCTTCCAGCGCACGCCGGGGGGCTATGCCTTTTCGGTGATGATCATCGGCGTCATCATGGCGGCTTCGACCGGCATCATCGGTGCCTCGGTGGTGATGATGGGGATGATGTCGCTGCCCGCCATGCGCGAGGCGAAATACGACATGCAGCTCGCCTCGGGGCTCATCGCCTCGTCCGGGACGCTGGGGATCCTGTTGCCGCCCTCGATCATGCTGATCATCCTGGGCGACCAGCTGCGGGTTTCCGTGGGCGACCTCTTCATGGGGGCCATCGTGCCGGGGCTGGTGCTGTCGGGGCTCTATTTCCTCTATCTCGGCGCCGTGGCGATCTTCCAGCCGCACCGCGTCCCCGCGCCCGAGGTGATCGAGCGCCGCAGCCTGGGCCAAACCGCCTGGGCCCTGACCCGCGACCTGCTGGCGCCAATGCTGCTGATCCTCTCGGTTCTGGGCACGATCATCGCCGGCATTGCCACGCCCACTGAATCCGCCGCCATCGGCGCGACCGGGGCGCTGATCCTGGCGCTGCTGTCGCGCAAGCTGACGCTGGGCGCGCTCAGGGGGGCGTTGCACGAGACGACGAAGACCACCGCCATGATCGTCTTCGTGATGATCGGCGCCTCGATCTTCTCGGTGGTGTTCCGGCGGCTGGGCGGGGATGCGATGATCCTCGACCTTTTCAATATCCATGAGACGAGCCCCTATACCGTGCTCTTCATCATCATGGCGCTGGTGTTCCTTCTGGGCTTCTTCCTCGACTGGGTCGAGATCACCGCCGTCGTGGTGCCGATCGTCGCCCCCATCGTCGCGCAGCTTGATTTCGGGCTGCCGGGGGACCAGGTGATGATCTGGTTCGCCATCGCGCTGGCGGTGAACCTGCAGACCTCGTTCCTGACGCCGCCCTTCGGCTATGCTCTGTTCTATCTGCGCGGCATCGCGCCGGAGCTGCCGATCCGCACCATCTATCGCGGTGTCATTCCCTTCGTCCTGATCCAGATCACCGCGCTGTTGCTGGTGATCATCTTCCCGGCCGTCGCGCTCTGGCTTCCCATCGCCCAGCGCTGAGCCGCTTTCTGACTGGAGTATTCCCATGGCCAAGGCCTTTGCCTCGCAAGGCGACATGACCGAGAAAAAGACGTCCTTCACGCAGGTTGGCGAAGGCCTTTACGCCTTCACCGCCGAGGGCGATCCGAACACCGGGGTCATCATCGGCGATGAATCGGTGATGATCGTCGAGGCGCAGGCGACCCCGCGGCTGGCGCGGAAGGTGATGGACT
>Ga0209794_1000329_pt1 | contig 85336 bp, 70 predicted proteins | sample EBPBio232013_DNA_FD_185869 | JGI IMG/M metagenome (GOLD analysis project Ga0209794, IMG submission 185869) | Wastewater treatment Type I Accumulibacter community from EBPR Bioreactor in Madison, WI, USA - Reactor 1_5/23/2013_ DNA (SPAdes)... | ecosystem: Engineered > Bioreactor > EBPR >...
GCGGCCATGGAGCCGGGCTCGTCCAACCGCATCAGCCTGCCCGAGCTGCATGCCAGCGACGAGATCGGCGTGGTGGCGCGCGCCACCAACCGGCTGCTGCAGGCGCACGACGACGCGCTGCACCGCGAGCGCGCCGCGCGCGAGGAGGTGTCGGCGATGGAGGCGCGCTACCGCCACATCTTCGACATCTCCAGCGCCGGCATCTTCGTGCTGACGCCCGAGGGCGAGCTGGTCTCCAGCAACCCGACGGTGGCGCGGCTGGTCGGCAGCACCGCGCAGGCGCTGGCCGCCGACGTCGGCACGCAGTTCATCGACAACGTGTTCCTCAACGCCGAGCGCGCGCGCGAGCTGATCGCGCAGGCCGTGGCCGGGCGCGAAACCACCTCCGGCGACCTCGGCCTGCGCTGCGTGGACGGCGCCTTCAAGTGGGCGCACTGCCTGTTCTCGCAGCACGAAGACCCCAACAACCACGACCACCAGCTGATCCAGGGCGTGATGTACGACATCACCCAGCGCAAGCGCGACGAGCAGGCGGTGCGCCGGCGCATCCACGTCGACCCGCTGACCGAGCTGCGCAACCGCGCCGGCATCCTGGCAGGCCTGGACGAGGCGATCGACGTCGTGCGCGATCCCGACGCCCAGGTGACCATCTTCTACGTCGACCTCGACGGCTTCAAGGGCGTCAACGACCGCTGGGGGCATGCCGTCGGCGACCAGGTGCTGATCGAATGCGCCAAGCGGCTGCTGGCGCTGGTGCGCCGCAGCTCCGACTTCGTCGGCCGCCTGGGCGGCGACGAGATGCTGATGGCCATCCGCGGCATGGCGCCGGACAGCGAACGCGTGCAGGAACTGGCCGCGCAGATCGTGGCCGCGATCTCGGGGCCCGTCGAGATCGGCCAGGGCCGCCTGGCCCAGGTGGGCGCCAGCATCGGCGTGGCCGGCTTCCCGCAGCACGCGCGCACGGCGCCGGAACTGCTGGCCGCCGCCGACCAGGCCATGTACCGCGCCAAGCGTTCGGGCAAGGGCCGCTTCGTGGTCGCGCAAGGCGCGCCCGGCCCGGCGCGGCCGGCCGACGCCGCGCCGCCGCCCGTCGACAAGGCCGCGCCCGCCGAGCCGCCGGCCAGCGACGAAGGGATGGTGGCGGGAGCGCCGCGATGACGGCCGTGCTCGACCCGGCCGGCGAACACGGCCGCCTGGCCGAGCTGGCCCGCTACGACGTGGTGATGGACCGCGAGGAGCCGGCGTTTTCCGACGTCGCGGCGCTGGCGGCGCGCATCTTCAAGGTGCCGCTGGCCGGGGTCAGCCTGGTCGACTCGGCGCACGTCTGGATCAAGGGCCGCCACGGCGTCGACCTCAACTGCCTGAGCCGCGACGGCGCGTTCTGCAGCTTCGCCGTCGAGTCCAACCAGGAGCTGTTCGAGGTCGTCGACACGCGCAAGGACCAGCGCTTCCGCGCCAACCCGCTGGTCACCGGCCAGCCGCACGTGCGCAGCTACCACGCGGCGGTGCTGGTCGGGCAGCGCGGCTACGCGCTGGGCACGCTGTGGATCATGGACGCCAAGGCGCGGCCGCTGCAAGCCGGCGAGGCCGACATCCTGATGGCGCTGGGCGCGCAGGTGGTGCGCCTGCTGGAGCTGCAGTACCGCTCGGCGGCGTCGGGGCTGCCGGCGCGCTCGGCCCTCGTCGCCAACCTGCAATGCGCGCTGAACCAGGCGCGCGGCGGCAGCCAGGCCTGCCGGGTGGCGCACTGCAGCCGGCTGCTGCCCTCGGGCGACTGCATGAGCGCGCGCCAGCGCAAGGCCGCGCGCGTGGGCTTCGTGCAACTGCGCAACCTGCCGCTGATCCACAGCCTGTACGGTCACGACGTGGGCCGCCAGGTGGTGCAGACGGTGGCCGAGCGCATGCAGCAATGGAAGAGCCCCGGCGACATGCTGGGCCAGGTGAACGACGCCAGCTTCGCTTTCGCGATGTTCCAGGGCGCGCGCCGCGACGACGACCGCCTGCTCGACCTGGAGCGGCTGCTGTCGCGGCCGGTGCAACTGGGCGCCGAGTCGATCAGCCTGGGCTGCAGCATCGGCCTGTCGGACAGCGCCGACGGCGCGGGCATCGCCTCGGCGCTGCTCGACCGTGCCGAAGTCGCCGCGTCGCAGGCGCAGCCGGTGGCCCGCACGACGGTGCGCATCTTCGACGACCGGCGCCTGCAGGAAGCGCGCGAGCAGGCGCGCGTCGAGCGCTGCCTGAGCGAGTGCATCGCCACGCGCCAGGTGCAGCCCGGCTACCAGCCGCAGGTGGACGTGGTCAGCGGCCGCGTCATCGGCTTCGAGGCGCTGGGCCGCCTGCAGCACGACGCCGAGGGCCTGCTGCTGCCGGGGCACTTCCTGGACACGGCCTTGTCGACCGGGCAGATCCGCCGCATCGACATGCTGATGGTCGAGCGCGTGTGCCGCGACCTGGCGGCCTGGCGCGAGCGCGGGCTGCCGGTGCTGCCGGTGGCCATCAACCTTTCGCGCGAGTCGCTGCTGCACGAATCGACGATCGAGTCGATCTCGACCATGCTCGAAGAGCTGGAGCTGCCGCCGAGCCTGATCAGCATCGAGATCACCGAAAGCGGGCTGGAGGAATCGGCCGACCTCGTCAACCAGCGCGCGCGCGACCTCAAGCGCATCGGCCTGCGCGTCGAGCTCGACGACTTCGGCACCGGGCTATCCAACCTGGACACGCTGCGCCTGCTGGAGTTCGATTGCCTGAAGGCCGACCGCCAGTACGTGCACGGCGTCTCGGTCAACCTGCACACGGCCGCGCTGCTGCACCTGATCCGCAACGTGTCGGAGCTGTTCGGCGTGCGCCTGATCTGCGAGGGCCTGGAAGACGAGGGCGACCTGCGCTGGGCCGTCAAGCACGGCTTTCGCTACTTCCAGGGCTGGTACTTCAGCCGCGACATCGACGCCGATGCCGTGGCCCGGCTGCTGGTCGACATGGACGCGCAGCCGCCGGCGGCCTTCGCCAACGACCCCGACGCGCTGGCGCGCTTCCTGCAGCGCCCCTGACGTTGCGGCTGACGGCGCGCGGCGCGCCGCCTACTCGCGGCTCGTCACCACGCCGGCGGCATGCGCCTGCTGGTCGGCGTGGTAGCTGCTGCGCACCATCGCGCCCACGGCGGCGTGGCTGAAGCCCATCGCGTAGGCCTCGCGCTCGAACATCTTGAAAGTGTCGGGGTGCACGTAGCGGCGCACCGGCAGGTGGTGGCCGCTGGGCGCGAGGTACTGGCCGATGGTCAGCATGTCGATGTCGTGCGCGCGCATGTCGCGCATCACGGCGAGGATCTCGTCGTCGGTCTCGCCGAGGCCGACCATCAGCCCGCTCTTGGTGGGCACGTCGCTCACCTGCTGCTTGAACTTGCGCAGCAGGCTCAGCGAGAACTGGTAGTCCGAGCCCGGCCGCGCCTCTTTGTACAGGCGCGGGATGGTCTCCAGGTTGTGGTTCATCACGTCGGGCGGCGCGGCCTTCAGGATGGTGAGCGCACGATCGTCGCGGCCGCGGAAGTCGGGCACCAGGATCTCGATCTGCGTGGCCGGCGACAGCTCGCGCGTGCGTTCGATGCAGGCCACGAAGTGCGCTGCGCCGCCGTCGCGCAGGTCGTCGCGGTCGACGCTGGTGATCACCACGTACTTGAGCTTGAGCGCGGCGATGGTGCGCGCCAGGTTCAGCGGCTCGTCGGCGTCCAGCGGGTCGGGGCGGCCGTGGCCGACGTCGCAGAACGGGCAGCGCCGCGTGCACTTGTCGCCCATGATCATGAAGGTGGCCGTGCCCTTGCCGAAGCACTCGCCGATGTTGGGGCAGCTCGCTTCCTCGCACACGGTGTGCAGCTTGTGCTCGCGCAGCACCTGCTTGATCTCGTAGAAGCGCGTGCTCGGGCTGCCGGCCTTGACGCGGATCCACTCGGGCTTCTTCAGCACTTCGGCGGGCACCACCTTGATCGGGATGCGCGAGGTCTTGGCCTGCGACTTCTGCTTGGCGCTGGGGTCGTAGGCGGCGGGGGTGGGGGTGGTCATCGCGGAAGGCCGGGGCTGCGAAACGGGGCCGACAGTGTAGCCAGCGCGGCTTTCCCGGCGCTGAGCGGCGCCTATGCCGGCCGCAGCAGCAGGCGCTGCAGTTCGGCGGCCAGGCGCTCGGCGGCCTCGTTCCAGTCGGCCGACACGCCCAGGCTGCGCAGATCCACCGTCGGCAGCCCGGCATAGCCGCAAGGGTTGATGCGCGCATAGGGCGCCAGGTCCATGGCCACGTTCAGCGCCAGCCCGTGGTAGGCGCAATGCCGCGACACCTTGATGCCCAGCGCGGCGATCTTGCCCAGGCCCGCGAACGGGTCCTGGCCGGGTCCGGCGCTCGGCAGCGCCGCGTGGTCGAAGGGGTCGGCCAGCCGCACGTAGATGCCCGGCGCGCCGCGCACGCGGTGGCCGGTGACGCCATAAGCCGCCAGCGTGCGCAGCACCGCTTCTTCCAGCCGGTAGACGTATTCCTTGACGTAGATGCCCAGCCGGCCGAGGTCGACCAGCGGATAGGCCGTGACCTGCCCGGGCCCGTGGTACGTGACCTGGCCACCGCGCTGCGTCTGCACCACCGGGATGTCGCCGGCGCCCAGCACATGCTCGGCGCGGCCGGCCAGGCCTTGCGTGAACACCGGGTCGTGCTCGACCAGCCACAGCTCGTCGTCGGTCGCGGGGCCCCGCGCGGCGGTGAAGTCGCGCATCGCCGCCTCGATCCCGGCATAGGGCTGGCGGCCCAGCAGCTTGACTTGCATGCGCGGCAGTGTAGGGCCCGATGGACAGCGGGACGGCGCCGCGCCTATCGTGAGCCCCATGAGCACGCCCATCCGCTTCTACTTCGACTTCTCGTCGCCCTACTCCTACATCGCCAACGAATGGCTGGACGCGCTGGCCGCGCAACATGGCCGCGCGGTCGAGCGCCACGCCATCCTGCTGGGCGTGACCTTCCAGGCCGCCGAGCTGAAAAGCCCCGTGTCGTACCCGATCAAGCGTGAGTACTCGGTGCGCGACTTCGCGCGCTCGGCGCGCTTCCACGGGCTCGACTACAAGCTGCCCGACCCGTTCCCGATTCCCACGCAGAACGCCGCGCGCGTGTTCTGGTGGCTCAAGGACAGCCGCGGCGAGGCCGCCGCCGCCGCCTGGGCCAACGCCGGATTGCGCGCCGTGTTCCAGCGCGGCCTGCCGCTCAACGACGCCGCCACGCTGAAGGCCGTGGCGGCCGAAGCCGGCATCGACCCCGCCGAGGCGGAAAGCGTCTGGAACGACCCCGTGTGGAAAGACCGCCTCAAGCGCGCCAACGAGGCCGCCATCGCCGCCGGCGTCTTCGGCGCGCCCTTCTTCATCGTCGACGGCGAGCCCTTCTGGGGCAACGACCGCCGGCCGCAGATCGAGCGCTGGGTGGCGTCAGGGGCGTTTTGAAGATCGCCGCGCCGCGGCTCAGACAAAGGCGCAGAAGCGCACGCCCTCGGCCAGCCAACCCTTGCTGATCATCTGCTGATACACCGCCTTGTCGGTGGTGAAGCGGTGGTTGGAGTCGTTGAACATCCAGCGGTTGTTGTAGACGCGGTAGACCGGCACCGAATCGCCCGGGCAAGTGCCGTCGGGCAGCGGCAGCTTGGCGTAGAAGCCGGTGCCTTCGTAGGTCCAGCCGGGGTCGAGCTTGACCTGCTCGCAGTCGTAGCCGCTGGCGATGTAGACGTGCGAGTTGGGCCCCCGGCCCGGCGTGCCGTAGAAGCGGCAGATCGGAATCGCGCCTTCGACCGCGCTGGTCCAGCCGTAGAAGTAGTCGCCGGTGTCCAGCCAGCCGTGGCCGGCCTCGCCGCGGTTGACGCCGGCGGCGTCGCTCTTCTTGCCGGTGCGGAAGTAGTGGTTCAGGTCTTCGTTGTAGAACTCGTAGACCAGTTGGTAGTCGGCCATCACCACCGCCACGCCGGCCGTCACCAGCGCGTTGGCGATGCCGCTGCCGCAGACCTTGAGCGTGTTGCACGACGACGAGGCCGGGAACTCGCTGGCCGCCAGCTCGATGATGTAGCGCAGCTCTTCGCCGGCGAGCTGGTCGTTGAGCCCGAAGGCCAGGCTGGCAATGCCGGCGACGTGCGGCGCCGCCATGCTGGTGCCCTGCTTGCGGCTGTAGCCATAGCCCGTCAGCGTCGTGTCGCCCAGCCCGACCGTGGAATAGATGCCGCCCGCGGCGCCATGGCGGTCCATGTCGCCGCCGGGCGCCGCCACCTGGCCGGCGAAGCTGTAGTTGCTGTAGGACGCCAGCTCGCCGCTGCGGTCCACCGCCACCACCGTCATCACGCCTTCGCAGTTGGCCGGGACATAATGCTCGAAATCATCGGAATCGTTGCCGGCCGCCACCACCAGCAGCGCGCCCTGGCCGCGCGCCTCGGCGATGGCATCGCGGTAGCTGCGCTGGCAGCCCGTCGGGCTGTAGCCGCCGAGGCTGAGGTTGATCACGTGCGCCGGGTGCGTGTTCTTGGGCACGCCGGGAACGTCGAGCCCCGCCGCCCAGCGGATGCCGTCGACGATGTCGGACACCGTGCCGCCGCAGCGCCCCAGCACGCGCACCGGCAGGATGCGCGTGTTCCAGTCGATGCCGGCCACGCCGAGGTTGTTGTCGCCGCCGGCGGCGATGATGCCGGCCACGTGGGTGCCGTGCCAGCTGCTGGACTCGGCGGCGCTGCCGCTGCCGCAGAGGCCGGCCGTGGTCCAGTCGCCGGGATCGGTGGCGTTGCCGTCGCGCCCGTTGCCGTCGTTGCCGTTGGAGGCGCTGGAAACGAAGTCGTAGCCCTGCAGCAGGCGCGACCCGAAGTCCGGGTGCGCGACCACGCCGCTGTCGACCACCGCGACGACCGTGGCCGTCGAGCCGATGAAGTACTCCCACAGCGCCGGCGCGTCGATCCCGCCGGGATAGCCTTGACTGGCGCCGCGCAGGTTCCACTGTTGGCTGAAGCCGGGGTCGTACGACAGCCGCCGGTGCTGCAGCAGCCAATCGGGCTCGGCCCGCTCCACCGCAGACAGCTGCGCCACCCGCTCGGCCAGCGCCGGCGCCACGCCGGGATCCACCTCGGCATCGAAACGGAAGACGACCTGCCCGCCGCTCATCGGCCGCAGGTAGCTGAGCGCGACGCCGGCGGCAGCCGCGATGTCCGCCACCAGCGCCGCCGACGGCGCCTGCCCGGCCGCCAGCGCGCGGCGGCTTTCGGGGTCGCGCAGCCGCAGCACCAGGCCGACGGCGCGCGCCTGGCCTGCCGCCGGCACTGCCGCGGCCGGCGTTGCGGCCATCGCGCGCCGCATCAGCGCGGCGCGCTGCCGGCGCTGCGCCGCGGCCGCCACCTGCGGCTCGAAGCCCTGGCGGACGAGCACGCGGGCCAGGCGCTCGCGCAGGTTCTCGGCGGGCGAGGCCGTCGGGCCGGCGGCGGAATCGTCGGCGGCCAGGGCCGGCACTGCGACCAGACAAGCGGCCGCCAAGCCCAGCACTCGCGCCATCGAGCGAAAACCATTGCGGCGCTGCCGGCCTCGATTCATTGCCATCTCCCGGGTATGGCCCAAATTACAGCACGGCCTAACGTCCACTCAGCGGCGTCTGCCCCCTAGTCTGCAGCGGATCATCCGTCCAGATCGGCACCATCGCGCCGCAACTGCTGCTGCAGCGCCGCGACGCTGAAGCGCCCGGCCACGCGCAGCGCGGCGGCGGTGCCGGCGGCCTGGCCCATCACGAAGCAGCCGCCGCTGGCGCGCGCGGCGCTCTGGCCGAGATGCTCCATCGACGCGCAGCGCCCGGCCACCAGCAGGTTGGCCACGTTCAGCGGCAGCAGCATGCGCCAGGGCAGGTGGTTGTAGGCGTTGTCGGCGTCGCGCGCAAAGCTCCATTCGATGCGGCCGGCCTCGTGGCGTTCGCAAGGCCAGGCGTTGAGGCCGATGACGTCGGGAAAGCGGGCGCCGCCGATCACGTCGTCGCCCGTCAGGCGGTAGGCGCCGGCGATGCGGCGCGATTCGCGGATGCCGACCTGCGGTGCGATCTCGCTGATCTCGGCGGCCTCAAAGCCCGGCACCTCGGCGCGCAGGAAACGCAGGTACTCGACGATCTGGCGCCGGCCCTCGACCTCGGCGGCGCTGAGCTGGCGCGCGTCGGTGGCGTCCACCGCCTGACCTCGATCGTTGGCCAACTGGGTGACGTTGGCGCGCCATTCGCGCGGGTTGCGCTGCGGCCGCAGGATGGCGCCCTGGCGCGGAAAGCGGTAGCGGCCGGCGGCCTGGGCCTGCGCCATCAGCGCGTCGATGGCCTTGAACTCGCCCACCGCGGCGCGGGCGCGCTCGGCGTCGACGTTGCCGATGCGAAACATCGTGCTGGGGAATAGCGCGCTGCCCGCGCCGTCGCCCAGCTCGTAAGGCACGCCGGCGAAGTGCGCGAGGTCGGCGTCGCCCGAGGCGTCGATGAACTCGGCGGCGCGGATGGCGCGCCGGCCCGAGCGCGTCTCGACCAGCAGTGCGGCGATGCGCTCATCGGCCATCACCGCGCCGACCGCCAGCGCATGGAACAGCAGCGCCACGCCGGCGCCCAGCAGCCACTGGTCGGCGGCGCACTTGTAGGCCGCCACGTCGTAGCTGCGCACGCGGATGCGGCCTTGCAGCCCGTCCTGCGGCGCGTTGAGGCCGCCCAGGGCGTCGATGCGGTCGAGCAGCTCGTCGACCACGCCGCGCACCAGCGGCTGCATCTCGCCGCCGCGCCGGCCGTACAGCCCGGCGAAGTTGGTCACGCCGCCGGCCGTGCCCATGCCGCCGAGGAAGCCGTAACGTTCGACGAGCAGCGTGCGCGCGCCGCCGCGCGCGGCGCTCACCGCGGCGGCCAAGCCGGCCGGGCCGCCGCCGAGCACGCAGACGTCGTAGTCGCCGAAGACTTCCGTCAGCCGCGCCGGCTCGGCGATCGTGGTCATTCAGCCTTGATGCCGCGCATCGCGATGATGCCGCCGAGGATCGCCGCTTCGTTCTTCACGCGCAGCTTCAGCGCTTCCGGCGCCGTGCCTTGCGCGGCCCAGCCGGCGCTGAACAGGCGCTGGCGCACCTCGGCCTCGCGCAGCGCGGCGGGCACTTCGCGCGCCAGGCGCTCCTGCGCGGCGCGGCTCAAGGCCGCCGGGCCGACCAGCGCGGTCCAGACCTCGAGGTCGAAGTTGTTGACGCCGGCATCGCGCAGCGACGACAACTCGGGCGCCAGCGTGCTGCGGCCGGCGGTCAGGCCGATCGACTTGAGCTTGCCGGCCTTGATCTGCGGCAGTGCCAGGCCGGGCGGAATCAGCGCCATCTGCACCTGGTTCTGGATCAGCGCGGTGATGACGGCCGGGTTGCCGTTGTAGGGCACGTGCACGGCGTCGAAGTTGCCGGCGCGCAGCTTGAGGTATTCCACGCCCAGGTGGCCGACCGAGCCGATGCCCACCGAGCCGTAGTTCCACTTCGAGCCGGCATTGCGCGCGGCGAGGAAGAAGTCGTGCCCCGAGGGCTTGTCGGGCTGCGTCACCAGCACCAGCGGCGCGGTGGCCAGCAGCGACAGCAGGCTGAAGTCCTTGGCCGGGTCGAACGGCAGCTTGGGGTTGAGCTGCTTGGCCGAGGTGAGGTTGCCGTTGATCACCACGCCCAGCGTGTGATCGTCGCTGGCCTTGGCCACCAGGTCGGCGGCGATGTTGCCGCTGGCGCCGGCGCGGTTTTCAACCACCACGGTCTGGCCCAGGCGCTTGCCCAAGGCGTCGGCCAGGATGCGCGCCGCGATGTCGGGCGTGGAACCGGGCGGAAAGCCCACCAGGATGCGCAGCGGCCGGTTCGGCCAGGCGCCGCCCTGGGCCTGCGCCGCGGTGGCGCCCAGCATCAGCAGGGGCAAGGCGGCGACGGTCGCGCCGACCAGGCGGCGCCGCGAAGACTTCGATCGGGACATGGACAACCACTCCAGCCAAAAAGGAAAAGGGGAACGCGCCATTGTGCGTCCCCCCAAATGGGCGGCCCGTCGACGGGCCACTGTGCTTACATGCGGCAGCCGCGGCCCGGGTCGGCCAGCGCCTTGACGGCGACGCCGCGCATCTCGTTGTTGTCGCCCTTGGCCTCGCGCAGGAAGATGTCCTGCACCGGGTTGTGCTGCGGGCTCAAAGTGAAGGCGCCGCGCGGGCTGTCGATGCGCACCTTGCGCATGGCGGCGACCATCGCGTCGCGCTGCTTGAAGTCGCCCTTCACCGCGGTGAGGCCGGCGGCCAGCAGTTGCGCGGCGTCGTAGCCCTGCACTGCGTAGACGTCGGCGTTGGACTTGTAGGTCAGCGCGTAGCTTTTGCGGAAGGCGTTGTTGCGCGGCGTGTCCAGGTTGTCGGCGTAGTGCAGCGTGCTCAGCACGCCCTGGCCGCTGGCGCCGGCGGCTTCGAGCGTGCCGTCGGTCAGGAAGCCGCTGGCCACCAGCGGCACGCTTTTCTTCAGCCCGGCGGCGTCGTAGTCCTTCAGGAACTTGGAAGCCGCGCCGCCGGCGAAGAAGGCGAACACCACGTCGGGCTTCTGCGCCGCGATCTCGGTCAGCAGCGCCTGGAACTCGACGTTGGGGAACGGCAGGCTCAGGTCCTTCACCACCTTGCCGCCGCCCTTCTCGAAGCCTTCGGTGAAGCCCTTCACCGTCTCGATGCCGGCGGCGTAGTTCCAGGTGATGGTCATCGCGCGCTTGTAGCCCTTGCCGGAGGCCACCACGCCGGCGGCGTAGCCGGGCTGCCAGTTGGTGAAGCTGGTGCGGAAGATGTTGGCCGCGCACTGCGCGCCGGTGATGGCATCGGCCCCGGCGTTGGGCACGATCAGCAGCGTGTTGCTCTCCTTGGCCGCGCGCGCCATGGCCAGCGCCACGCCGCTGTGCACGGTGCCCACCAGCACGTCGACCTGGTCGCGCTTGATCAGCTTGTTGACGTTGTCGGTGGCCTTCGACGGCTCGCTCTCGTCGTCGACCTTGAAGTACTGGATGTCGCGCCCGCCGAGCTTGCCGCCGTGCTCCTGCACGTAGAGCTTGAAGCCCTTCTCGATGGCGTCGCCCAAGGCCGTGTAGGTGCCGGTGGCCGGCAGCATCAGCCCCACCTTCAGCGGCGCCTGCTGGGCCTGGGCCGGGGTGATCAGGGCGGCCAGCGCAAGGGCCGGCAGGGCAAGCTTGAAAGTCGGGGTCACGGGAGTCTCCGCGGGGTTTGGATCACTCGGCAGCATGCACTGGAGTGCATGCCGGGGCAACGGGGGTTTGCCGGATACTGCGCGCCGCCCCGACCGCGCCCCTCTAACCACCGCCTTTAGCCGCCCCCTTCGCTTGCATGCTGCTGCTGGGTTTCATCTGGGTGCTTGCCGCGCCGCTGCTGCTGCTGCTGCCGTTCGCCTTGCTGGCGCGGCTGCTGCATCGCGCGCGGCCGCAGTGGCCGCGGCGCGCGCGCTGGGGCTTGGCGGCGGCGCTGACCGCGGCCGCGGTGCTGGCGCTGTGGCTGCCGGCGCGGCTGCGCTTCGCGCAGCAGTGTGCAGCGCTCGGGGCGCCGCACATCGACGCGCGGGCGCAGGCCGACGGCTTCTTCCTCGACGACAGCACGGCCAACAGCTTCGGCATGCGCTACCTGCAAGAGGAAGGCTTCGCGTGGATCGAGGCGCGCAGCATCTACCGCCGCGGCGGCTTCACCCGCTACCGCAAGGCGGGCGAGCGCATCGAGGAGGAAGAGATCGACGCGCTGACCGCGGCCTACGTGGTGAAGTCGCAGCGCGAGGCGCAGCCCGGCGGCATCTCGACGCTGCGCACCACCGTCAGCGAACGCGCCAGCGGCCGCGTGCTGGCCAGCGCCGCCAGCGCGCGCTTCGACGGCGGCGCCGCCAAGTGGGTGCTGGGCATCTTCGGCGACGCGCAATGCCCGAACCTGACGACGTCCGCCGGCAGCGCGGCATTCCGCGCGGAAAACCACCTGGCGCGCGACACGCTGCGCGGGCCGTGACGGCGCGGCTTGGCGTCGCAGCCCGCGAACGAACGTCGCCGGCCCGGCGCCCGCCCGGCGCCGGCTCCGATAATCGCCGCCCATGATCGGACGACTCAGCGGCGTGCTGGCCGCCAAGACCCCGCCGCAACTGCTGGTCGACGTGGCTGGCGTCGGCTACGAAGTCGACGTGCCGATGAGCACCTTCTACCAGCTCGGCGCCGTCGGCGAGCGCGTGGTGTTGCTGACGCACTTCGTCGTGCGCGAGGACGCGCAGGTGCTGTTCGGCTTTCTCACCGAGGCCGAGCGCCAGGCCTTCCGCCAGCTGGTGCGCATCAGCGGCGTCGGCCCGCGCACCGCGCTGGCCGTGCTGTCGGGCCTGAGCGTGGCCGAGCTGGCGCAGGCCGTCGCGCAGCAGCAAAGCGGCCGCCTCGTCAAGCTGCCGGGCATCGGCAAGAAGACGGCCGAGCGGCTGCTGCTGGAGTTGAAGGGCAAGCTCGGCCCCGACCTGGCGCTGCCGTCGGCCGGCGCCGCGACCGCCACCGAGGCCGGCAGCGACATCGTGCAGGCCCTGCTGGCGCTGGGCTACAACGAACGCGAGGCGCAGGCCGCGCTGAAGGCCTTGCCGGCCGAGGTGGGCGTCAGCGAGGGCATCAAGCTCGCGCTGAAGGCCTTGTCGCGCTGAACTCGATTCCGGGGCCGCCTTGATCATCCGTTATGCCGTGGAAGCGCAGGCCGCTCGCGCCGACCTCGATGCGGTGGACGCCGGGCTCGATGCCTTCAACGACGCCGAGCCCGAGCTGCGCCGGGTGCAGCCGCTGGCCGTGCTGGCGCGCGATGCGCAGGGCCGCGTGCTGGGCGGCGCGCTGGGCCGCAGCTGGGGCGAATGCGCCGAGCTGCAGCAGTTGTGGGTGCACGACGAAGGCCGCCGCCGCGGCGTCGGCCGCCGGCTGATGGCGCTGTTCGAGGCCGAGGCCGCCGGCCGCGGCTGCCGGCTGGTCTACCTGGACACCTTCTCCTTCCACGCGCCGGACTTCTACCGCAAGCTGGGTTACCAAGAGGTGCTGCAGACCGCGGGCTTCACCGGCGGCATCGTCAAGTTCACCTTCCACAAGACGCTGGCGCCATCGCCGTGAAGCGGCCGACGATCGCCGCGGCGCCGGCCCGCCTGCCAGACCACGCACCCGCCCACGCCCACGCCCACGCCCACGCCCGGCATCCAAACCTATGATGCGTGCGTAAGACGTCATATCCCGCGGCCGCGCCGGCGCGCGTGGTCGAACGAGGTCGAGCGTCGAAACGGGAGGGAATGACGACATGAGGACACTCAGCACGCGGTGCGCGCTGGCGCTGGCGCTGGCGATGGCGATGGGCCTGCCGGCGATCGCGCCGGCGCAGGCCCAGCAGCAGCCGGCGCCGTCACCAGCGCCGTCGCCGACGCCAGCGCCCGCCGATGGCGCCGGCGACCGCGTCGAGATCCGCGCCCACTACGACAACGCGGTGGGCAGCAGCGACGCCGCGTCGCAAGGCGTGATCAACGCCGAACTGCTGAAAAGCCGCCCCGCGCTGCGCCCCGGCGAGGTGCTGGAATTCGTGCCCGGCGTCATCGTCACCCAGCATTCGGGCGACGGCAAGGCCAACCAGTACTTCCTGCGCGGCTTCAACCTCGACCACGGCACCGACTTCGCCACCACCGTGGCCGGCATGCCGGTCAACATGCCCACGCACGGCCACGGCCAGGGCTACACCGACCTGAACTTCCTGATCCCCGAGCTGGTGCAGCGCATCGAGTACCGCAAGGGCCCCTACTTCGCCAGCCACGGCGACTTTGCCGCCGCCGGCGCCGCCGACATCGCCTACCGCACGCGGCTGGACGAGAACTTCGCGCAGCTCTCGCTCGGCGAGCGCGGCTACCGCCGCGGCGTGATGGCCGTCGGCATGCCGCTTGGCGAAGACCTGTCGCTGCTGGCCGCCGTCGAAGCGCTGGACAACGACGGCCCCTGGACCGTGCCCGAAGGCCTGCGCAAGCGCAACGGCGTGCTCACGCTCAGCGGCGGCAACGCGGCGCAAGGCTGGAGCGCCAGCCTGATGGGCTACCGCGCCCGCTGGACCAGCACCGACCAGATCCCGCAGCGGCTGCTCGACGCCGGCAGCCTGGACGGCCGGCCCTTCGGCCGCTTCGACAGCCTGGACGCCAGCGACGGCGGCAGCACCTCGCGCAGCAGCCTGTCGGCCGAATGGCACCGCAACGCCGACGGCGCGGTGAGCAGGCTCTCGGCTTACCTGATGCGTTACGAGCTGGCGCTGTACTCCAACTTCACCTACGCGCTGGAGCGCCCCGACGACGGCGACCAGTTCGCGCAGAAAGACCGCCGCCACGTCGGCGGCCTGCAGGCCAGCCACGCCTGGGGCCACCTCCTGCTGGGCTTGCCGGCGCGCACCGAACTGGGCCTGCGGTGGCGGCAGGACCGCATCCGCGTCGGCCTGTTCGACACCGTGGCGCGGCGCACCACCGCCACCACGCGCGACGACGCGGTGCGCGAGTCGATGCTCGGCGCCTACGCGCAAAGCACGCTGGAACTCGGCCCGCAACTGCGCGCCGTGCTGGGCCTGCGCGCCGACCGGCTGGCCTTGAGCGTCGACGCCTTGAGCCTGCCCGAGAACGGCGGCCGCCGCCACGCGCTGCAGCTTTCGCCCAAGCTGAGCCTGATCGCCGGGCCGTTCGCGAAGACGGAAGTCTTCTTCAACGCCGGCCGCGGCCTGCACAGCAACGACGCGCGCGGCGCCACCGCGCGCGTCGACCCGCGCAGCGGCGAGCCGGTGGACGCGGTGCCGCCGCTGGTGGCCGCGCGCGGCTTCGAGCTGGGCGCGCGCACCGAGGCCTTGCAAGGGCTGCAAAGCTCGCTGGCGCTGTGGACGCTGGCCTCCGACTCCGAGCTGGTCTACGTCGGCGACGCCGGCAGCACCGAGGCCAGCGCCGCCAGCCGGCGCCGCGGCGTGGAGTTCAACAACCGCTACACGCCGCTGCGCTGGCTGCTGATCGACGCCGATTTCGCTTGGACGCATGCGCGCTTCCGCAACGGCGACCGCATCCCCAACGCGGTGGACCGCGTCGCCTCGGTGGCCGCCACGCTGCGCGACATCGGGCCCTGGTCGGCCAGCCTGCAATGGCGCTACCTGGGCAGCGGCGCGCTGGTCGAAGACAACTCGGTGCGCGCGCGCTCGTCGCTCAGCACCAACCTGCGCCTGGGCTACCGCATCGGCGCGCGCGCCGAGCTGACGCTGGACGTCTTCAACCTGTTCGACCGCAAGCTCGACGACATCCAGTACTTCTATGAAAGCCGCCTGCCCGGCGAAGCCGCCGCGGTGGCCGACCGCCACGTGCACCCGGCCGAGCCGCGCAGCGCGCGGCTGAGCCTGCGCCTGGCGATCTGACCGCCGCGCCGGCCGCGCCAGAATCGCGGCCATGGCCGACCACGACGCCGACCCCTTCGACCGCGCGCGCGAACGCTTCAACGCCGGGCTGGCCGCGCTGCAGGCCGGCGACGCGGCGCAGGCCGAGCAGGCCTTGCGCCAATCATTGGCGTTATTGCCCGGTCGCCCTTCGACGCAGCTCAACCTCGCGGTGGCCTTGTTGCGCCAGGACCGCGCGGCCGAGGCGCTGCCGTTGCTGGACGCCGTGCTGGCCGACGCGCCCGACGACGTCGACGCTTTGGGCCACCGCGGCGCGGCGCTCAACCGCCTGCAGCAGCCCGAGCAGGCGGCGCCGGTGTTCCAGCGCCTGGTGCAGCTGGCGCCGCAGCGGCCCGAAGCCTGGTTCCACCTGGCGCAGACGCTGCAGATGCTGGGCCACGCCGAGCCCGCGCTGGCCGCCTACGAACGCTGCCTGGCGCTGCGGCCCGACCACGCCGCCGCCTGCAGCCAGCGCGGCACCGCCTTGCGCGAGCTGGGCCGCGTGGACGAAGCTGCCGCCGCCTTCGAACGCGCGCTGGCGCTGGGCGACGACGATGGCGGGCTCAACGCCTACTACCTGGCCGCGCTGCGCGGCGGCGCCGCGCCGCCGCGCTCGCCGCCGGCCTACGTGCAAGGCCTGTTCGACGACTACGCCGGCGACTTCGAGCGCCACCTCGTCGACGAACTCGACTACCACGCGCCGGCGGCGCTGCAGCGCGCCTTGCTGGGCCTGGGCCGCAGCGACTTCGCCGAGGGGCTGGACCTCGGCTGCGGCACCGGCCTGTGCGCGCCGCTGCTGCGCCCGCTGGCCGGGCGGCTGCAAGGCGTGGACCTGTCGGCCGCGATGCTGCGCGCGGCCGCCGCGCGCGGCCTTTACGACGAGTTGCACCAGGCCGACGTGGTGCAACACCTGCAGGCGCTGGCCGCCGCCGGCCGCCAAGCGGACCTGTTGGTGGCCGCCGACGTGTTGATCTACCTCGGCGACCTGGCGCCGCTGTTCGCCGCCGCGGCGCGCGTGCTGGCGCCCGGCGGCGTGCTGGCCTTCTCGGTGGAGATTGCCGCGCCCGAGCAGCCTTTCGTGCTGCAGCCGAGCCTGCGCTACGCCCATGGCGAGGCCGCGCTGCGCCGCCTGGCCGCCGCTCATGGGCTGCAGCCGCGGCACGAGGAACGCGGCCTGCTGCGCGTGGAGCAAGCGCAGCCGGTGGTCGGCCAGTACTGGGTGCTGCAGCGCGGCGCTCCGGCTTAGGATGAGGCGATGACCCAGCGCATCGAGACCATCGCGGGGCGCCGCGTGCTGATCGACGAACCGGCCGCGCCGGCCACCGCGGCCGACACCTTGCTGCTGCTGCACGGCTGGCCCGACAGCGCCGCGTTGTGGGACGAGACCGTGGCCGCGCTGTCGGCGCGCTTTCGCTGCGTGCGCTTCTCGTGGCCCGGCTTCGCCAGCGACGACGCGCGCGGCACGCATTCGCTGGCCGAGCTGACCGCGCTGCTGCACCAGGTGGCGCTGCAAGCCAATGGCGGCGCGCCGGTCACGCTGGTGCTGCACGACTGGGGCTGCGTCTTCGGCTACCACTTCGCGCGGCTGCACCCGGCGCTGGTGTCGCGCGTGGTCGGCATCGACGTCGGCGACGCCAACTCGCGCGAGCACCGCGCCGGCCTGACCTTCAAGGCCCAGCTGGGCATCGCCGGCTACCAGCTCTGGCTGGCGCTGGCCTGGGCGATCGGCGGCGGCGTGGGCGACCGCATGGCGCGCCGCCTCTCGGCGGCGATGCGCGTGCCGCGGCCGGCCGAGCAGATCCATGCGCGCATGGGCTATCCGTACTGGATGGCCTGGACCGGCGCCAACGGCGGCATGAAGGACGCCAGAACCTTTCACCCGCAGGTGCCGATGCTGTACCTGTACGGCCGCCGCAAGCCCTTCATGTTCCAGTCCACGGCCTGGACGCAGGCGCTGGCCGCGCGCCCCGGCTGCCGCGTGCGCGAGATGGACACGCGCCACTGGGTGATGCTCGACGCGCCGGCCGCCTTCCAGCGCGAGCTGCTCGACTGGCTGGGCCCCACCGCGCTGCCACGGCCGTGAACCCGCGCGACCTGCTCGAACTGGCCAGCTTCGTGGTCACCGTGTTCGGCCTGCCGTTTGCCATCTGGCAGTACCTGAAGCAGCAGCGCGCCGAGCGCGAGAACGAAGAGGAAGAGGCCTACCTGCACCTGGCCGACGCCTACAACGATTTCCTGAAGGTGGTGCTGGCCAACGCCGACCTGCAGTTGCGCAGCGCGGCGGCGCTGCCCAGCCCGACGCCCGAGCAGCGCGAGCGCATGCTGGTGGTGTTCGACATGCTGGTCTCGCTGTTCGAGCGCGCCTTCCTGGTGGCCTGGAAGCCGGCGATGTCCGACCGCGAGCAGCGGCGCTGGAACTCGTGGGACGACTACATGCGCGAATGGTGCCGGCGCGAGGACTTCGCCAACGCGCTGCCCTTTCTGCTGCGCGGCGAAGACCTCGAATTCCAGCGTTATATCCAGCGCGTGGCGCGCGAGGAAGGCGCGTCGGTGTTCGCCGGCGGCTGAACCCTGCCGACGCCTTCGGCGCCCTCCAGCGGCCTCCAGCGGCCTTCGGCCGACTTCAGCGCCGCTGCAGCCGCAGCCGCACCGCCTGCCGCGGCCGCAGCGTGACGTGCAGGCGCGGCGGCGGCAGCGGCTCGGCGGTGGGCGTGATGCGCAGGCGCTGCAGCAGCAGCGCGCCGATCAGCGTCATCTCCAGCAGCGCGAAGTGCTGGCCCAGGCACACGCGCGGCCCGATGCCGAACGGCAGGTAGGCGCCGCGCGCCGGCGGCTCGGCCTCGGGCATGAAGCGCGCGGGGTCGAAGCGCTCGGGCGCGGCGAAGAAGCGCGCGTCGCGCTGCAGCACCCACGGCGTCACGCGCAGCAGCGTGCGCGCCGGCACGGCGTGGCCGCCGAGCGTGATCGGCCGCGTCGTGCGCCGCGTCATCAGCGCGGCGATCGGCGGGTACAGGCGCATCGCCTCCTTCAGCGTCGCGCCCAGCCAGGGCAGCGCGGCCACGTGCTCGGGGCCGGGCACGGCGCCGCGCAGCACGCGGTCGACCTCGTCGGTGGCGCGGGCGGCGGCCGCTTCGTCGCGTGCCAGCAGCGCGGCCCACCAGGTCAGCGCGGTGGCGCTGGTCTCGTGGCCGGCGAGGAAGCCGATCATGCATTGGTCGAAGATCTCCTGCTCGGCCAGCGCGGCGCCGCTCTCGTCGTCGCGCACCGCGCGCAGCATGGCCAGCAGCGTGTCGCCGCGCGCCGCCTCGGGTCGCGCCAGGTGGCCGGCGATGAGGCCGCGCAACTGCCGCAGCGCGCGCCGCTTGGCAGCCTTGCCGGGCAGCGGCAGCCAGTCGGGCAGCGTGCGCGGCCAGAACATCTCGCGAAAGCCGATCTCGCCGAGCCGGCGCACCGCGGCCGCGCTGGCGCGCGCGTCGGCGCCGGCGGCACTGCCGAACAGCGTGTGCAGGATGACGTCCATCGCCAGGCCGCTGAACAGCGCGTCCATGTCGACCTCGGCCGCATCCGCGCCCGCCGGCAGCGCGGCATCCAGCCCGGCGGCGGCGGCATCGGTCATCAGCCGCGCATAGCCGGCCACCTTGCGCGGCGTGAAGGCCTGCATCAGCAGCCGGCGCTGGCGCCGCCAGGTGTCGCCTTCGGTGACCAGCACGTTCTGCCCCGAGATCTCGGCAAAGACCTCGGGCCCGCGCCGCCAGCGCACCAGCGCGTCGGCCTGCTCGACCAGCGCCTCGCGCGCCAGCTCGGGGTGGAACAGGTCGAGCGTGCGCTCGGCCAGTATCGGCACGCGCACCAAGTCGCCATGGCGGCGCTGCAGCGCTTCGCAGTGGCCCAGGTAGTCGCGCGCCATCGCGCGCAGCAGCGGCAGCCCCCACCAGCGCCGCGGCGGGCCGGGGATGGCGTCGAACGGCAGGCTCATGGCGCGATGATGGCGCAGCCGGCCGGCGAGGCGGCTGGCGGCCGACGGCCTCGCGCCGAAGGTCTACGATGCCGCTTGCCGTCCGCCCGATCCACCCACCGCCCGGAGCCCCGCCATGCAAGACCCCATCGTCATCGTCTCCGCCGCCCGCACGCCCATCGGCGGCCTGCTGGGCGACTTCGCCAACCTGGCCGCCTGGGAGCTGGGCGCCACCGCCATCAAGGCCGCGGTGGCGCGCGCCGGCGTGCCCGGCGACAGCGTCGACGAGGTGCTGATGGGCAACTGCCTGATGGCCGGCCAGGGCCAGGCGCCGGCGCGCCAGGCCACGCTGAAGGCCGGGCTGCCGCAGGCGGCCGGTGCCGTGACGCTGAGCAAGATGTGCGGCAGCGGCATGCGCGCGCTGATGTTCGGCCACGACATGCTGGCCGCCGGCAGCGCGCGCGTGCTGGTGGCCGGTGGCATGGAGAGCATGACCAACGCGCCGCACCTGAGCTTCGTGCGCAAGGGCATCAAGTACGGCCACGCGCAGATCTTCGACCACATGGCGATGGACGGCCTGGAAGACGCCTACGAGCGCGGCAAGGCGATGGGCGTGTTCGCCGAGGCCTGCGCCGCCAAGTACGGCTTCACGCGCGAGGCGCAGGACGCCTTCGCGATCACCAGCACGACGCGCGCCAAGACCGCCAACGAAGACGGCAGCTTCGACTGGGAGATGGCGCCGGTATCGCTGCCGGGCAAGTCGGGCGAGACGCTGGTGAAGTTCGACGAGCAGCCGTTCAAGGCGCGCATCGACAAGATCCCGTCGCTGAAGCCGGCGTTCAAGAAGGACGGCACCATCACCGCGGCCAACGCCAGCAGCATCAGCGACGGCGCCGCGGCGCTGGTGCTGATGCGCGAGAGCACCGCCACGCAGATGGGCTGCAAGCCGCTGGCGCGCATCGTCAGCCACGCGGTGCACGCGCAGGCGCCGGAATGGTTCAGCACCGCGCCGGCCGGGGCGATCGACAAGGCCTTGAAGAAGGCCAACTGGGACGCCAAGAGCGTCAACCTGTGGGAGGTCAACGAAGCCTTCGCCGCGGTGACGATGGCTGCGATGGCCGAGTACCGGCTACCGCACGAGATCGTCAACGTGCACGGCGGCGCCTGCGCCCTGGGCCACCCGATCGGCGCGAGCGGCGCGCGCATCGTCGTCACGTTGCTGGGCGCGCTGAAGCAGCGCGGCCTCAAGCGCGGCGTGGCCGCCTTGTGCATCGGCGGCGGCGAGGCCACGGCGGTGGCGCTGGAGATGCTGTGACGGCCACCACCACCGTCGACACCCTGGGCCCGCTGCACGCCGACATGACGGCGTGGCGGCGCGACATCCACGCCCACCCCGAGCTGGGCTTCCAGGAAACGCGCACCGCCGACCGCGTGGCCTCGCTGCTGCAGGCCTGCGGCATCGCGGTGACGCGCGGCGTCGGCAAGACCGGCGTCGTCGGTACGCTGAAGTCGGGCGCCAGCCATCGCAGCATCGGCCTGCGCGCCGACATGGACGCGCTGCCCATCGCCGAGGGCAACGCCTTCGGCCACCGCTCCACGCACGCCGGCGTGATGCACGCCTGCGGCCACGACGGCCACACCGCGATGCTGCTGGGCGCGGCGGTGCAGCTGGCGCGCACCAAGCGCTTCGACGGCACGGTGCACTTCATCTTCCAGCCGGCCGAAGAAGGCCTGGGCGGCGCCAAGGCGATGATCGACGACGGCCTGTTCACGCGCTTCGCGTGCCAGCGCATCTTCGGCATGCACAACCGGCCGCGGCTGGCGGTCGGCCGCTTCAACGTGAAGAGCGGGCCGATGATGGCCGGCGGCGCGTTCTTCGACATCCGCGTGACCGGCCGCGGTGCGCACGGCGCGCGGCCCGAGACCGGCGTCGACGCTGCGCTGGCGGCGGCGCAGATCGCCGTCAGCCTGCAAAGCATCGTCGCGCGCAACGTGGCGCCGCTGGACAGCGCCGTGCTGTCGGTGACGCGCATCCGCGCCGGCGACGCCTACAACGTGATCCCGCAGACGGCCGAGCTGGGCGGCACGGTGCGCGCCTTCTCGCGCGAGGTGATGGACGCCGTGGGCCGCCACATGAAGCGCGTGGCCGAAGGCACGGCGGCGGCCTTCGGTGCCAGCGCCGAGGTCGACTTTCGCGTGCTGTTCGCGCCCACCGTCAACGACCCCGCGCAGGCCGACGTGGCGGCGCGCATCTGCACCGAGCTGGTCGGCGCCGACCAGGTCGACCGCAACCCGCCGCTGGTGATGGCGTCGGAAGACTTCTCCTTCATGCTGGAGCAGGTGCCGGGCTGCTACATCAACATCGGCAACGGCGAAGGCAGCGAAGGCGGCTGCGAGGTGCACAACCCGGCCTACGACTTCAACGACCAGGCGCTGCCGCTGGGCGCGGCCTTCTTCGTGCGGCTGATCGAGAGCGAGCTGGCGGCTTGAAGGCCCGTCAGCGCGTCGGCGCCCACACCATCGCCACCTCCAGCCCCGGCTGCGCGTTGCGGATGCGCAGCTCGCCGCCGTGCGCCTGTGCGACCAGCCGGCACAGGTACAGCCCCAGGCCCACGCCGCCGGCGGCGCGGGTGCGCGCGCTGTCGGGGCGATAAAAGGCTTGCGCCAGGCGCGGCAACTGCTCGTCGGGCACGCCCGGGCCATGGTCGCGCACGCCGAGCGCGAGGCGGCCGTCATCTTCGCGGCGCAGGAACAGCTGCGCCGGCGCCGCCGCGTCGCCGCCGCCGTGGCGGCGCGCGTTGTCGAGCAGGTTGCGCAGCAGCAGCTTCAGCCGCGTGGCATCGGCCTGCACGGGCGGCAGGTCGTCGGCTAACGCCAGATCGAGGCGGTCACGGTCGGCCGCCAGCGCGCGCGCCAACGCCGCCAGGTCCACCGGCTCCAGCTGCAGCGCCTGCGCGCCGGCGGCGATGCGCTCGCCTTCCAGCAGGCTCGTGATCAGCTCGCGCATCTCGGCCAGGTCGCGCAGCAGCGCGGCCTTGGGCGGGCCGTCGTCGACCAGCTCGGCGTTCAGCCGCGCGCGCGTCAGCGGGCTGCGCAGCTCGTGGCTGATGGCCAGCAGCAGCGCGCGCTGGTCTTCCAGCCGGTGGCGCAGGCTGGCGGCCATGCGGTTGACGCGGCCGGCCAGCTCGCCCAGCTCGTCGGGCCGCGGCACGGCGATCGGCGGCTCGAACTGGCCGCGGCCGAAGCGCGCCACGCCGTCGCCGATGGCGCGCAGCGGCCGCAGCAGCCGGTGCACGACGGCGTAGGCCAGCAGCGTCAGCGCCAGCAGCACGGCCAGCGTGGTCCAGGCGATGCGCCGCGAGCGCCCGGCATCGGGCAGCGAAGCCAGGCCGAAGACGATGCGGTGGCCGTCGGCGCTGTGGCGCACCTGGGCCCAGCTGCGCGCCGCATCGCGGTCACCGGGGCCATCGCGGTCGCGGTCGCCGTCGCGGTCGCCGTCGCCGTCGCCGGGGCCGGGGCCGGGGCCGGGGCCGGGGCCGCGATCACGGTAGCGGCCCGGGTGCGAGTCGAAGTGCACCCGTGGCCCGTCGATGCGCACGGTGATCGGCAGCCGCTGCACCAGCGCGCGCGCCTTGTCGGCATCGGGCGGGCTGCCCAGTTCGGCGGCCAGGCGGTCGACGTAGTCGCTGGCCAGCGGCCGCGCCCAGCCCTGCCAGCCGGTGGCCAGCACGCGCTGCATGCCGAACAGGAACACCGCCGCGGTGGCCAGCGCCAGCAGCACGAACAACAACAGCAGCCGCGCGCGCAGCGAATGGGCGAGGCGCCGCCGCGCGTGGCGCCAGGGCTTCACGCCGGCGCCCCGGCCGCGAAGCGGTAGCCGGCGTTGCGCAGCGTCTTGATGCAGTCCAGCGGCTCCAGCTTGCGGCGCAGGCGGCTGACCAGGATGTCGACGGCGCGCGTGTGCAGGTCCAGCGCATCGTGGCCGCGCAAGCGGTTGAGGATCTCGTCGCGGCTCCACACGCGCTGCGGCTCGCGCGCCAGCAGCAGCAGCAGCTCGAACTCGGTGCCGGTCAGCTCCACCGGCCGGCCCTGGCGCAGCACCTCGCGGCGCTGGGCGTCGATCGACAGGCCGTCGAAGTGCAGCTCGGGTGCAACGTTGGCTGCCACCGGGCGCGCGCGGCGCAGGATGGTCGCCAGCCGCGCCGCCAGCTCGCGCGGCTCGAAAGGCTTGGGCAGGTAGTCGTCGGCGCCCAGCTCCAGGCCGACCACCTTGTCCGACAGCTCGCCGCGGGCGGTGAGCATCAGGATGGGCAGCGCGGCCAGCGCGGGGTCGGCGCGGATGCGGCGGCACAGCTCGAAGCCGTCCATCTCGGGCAGCATCACGTCGAGGATCGCCGCGTCGATGCCGCCGCGCGCCAGCCGCGCCAGCCCTGCCGATGGCCGCGCGGCGGCTTCGAGCGTCAGGTCGAAACGTTCGAGGTAAGCCGCCAGCGGCGGCGCCAAGGCTTCGTCGTCGTCGATCAGCAGCACGCGCGGCATCGGGCGACCCGGCCGCGTCAGCCGCGGTGGCGGCGCCCGCCGCGTTCCAGCGCCTCGCGCAGCTTGGCCTGCTGCTCGGGGCGCAGGCTGTCGTAGAAGTCGCCGAAGGCATTGATCAGCTCGGGCGACTTCTGCTGCACGGCGCTGAGCTTGTTCTGCAGCAGGTTGGCGGCCTGGCCGCGGTCGAAGCTGGCGCCGCTGATCAGCGCCTGCAACTCGGCGCGCGGGCGGGCGGGGTCGGCCACCAGCGTCTGGCGCTGCGCCTGCATCAGCGTGGCCAGCGCGTCGAGCTTGGCCTTTTGCGCGGCGTCCAGGTCGAGGCGGCGGCTGGCGTAGTCGACCATGTGGGCGCGCATCTCGGCGCGGTCGCCATGCCAGCAGCCATGCGAATGCGCGGCCCAGGCACCGAGCGCGCCGAACAAGGCGGTGGCACCGAACAGACCGAACAGCGAGCGGCGGATCCAGGGTTTCATCGGGAGACTCCAAACGGGTTGAACGAGGCTCCATGCTCGGCGCCGCCGCGCCGCGCGTCCTTTCGCCGCGGTATCGCCGGGTAACGTTTTATGTCAGTCGCGCCGCCGTATCGCATCGACCGGATTCTCCCCTCGGGGACCGGTCGCCGCAGGCGACCAGGGGGAGCAGCGTTGGCAAGCGGGCCGAGCCCGATCCGGGTCTCCCGGTCGGGTTTCGGAGCCCCCGCCGGGGGGCGGCCGCCCCAGCGGCCGGGGGCCGTCAATGCCTTCAGTCGGCCGGCCAGGGGGTGTTCTTGGGCAGGCGGGCGATTTCGGCATCGGCTTCGGCAGGGCTGACCGGCATGCGCTCGGGCGTGTCGACGGCGCGCCACCAGGGGCTGGCGGTGCCGTCGGCTTGCGCCGGCTCCACCGCTTCGCCCAGGCGCGGCATCAGCAAGGGCACGTTCAAGGCCGGGGCGCGCGCCAGCAGCACCTCGGCCGGCTGGTCCCAGGGGTGCAGCGCCAGGCTGAAGGTGCCCCAGTGGATGGGCAGGAAGGTGCCGCCGCCCAGCATCGCCCAGGCGGCCAGCGCGTTGTCCGGGCCGAGGTGGATGTCGCCCCACGACGGGTGGTAGGCGCCGACCTCCAGCATCACCAGGTCGAACGGGCCCAGGCGCTGGCGGATGGTTTCGTACTCGGTGGTGAGGCCGGTGTCGCCGCTGAAGAACACGCGGTGGCGCGCCGTGCGCAGCACCAGCGACGACCACAGCGTGGCGTTGCGGTCCTTCAGCCCGCGGCCCGAGAAATGCTGCGACGGCGCCGCCGTCACCTCCAGCTCGCTGCCCGGCAGGCGATGGCGCTCCCACCAGTCCAGCTCGGTGATGCGGCCGGAGTCGACGCCGAAGGCCTGCAGGTGGGCGCCCACGCCCAGCGAGGTGACGAAAGGCACGCCCAGGCGCGCCAGCTCGCGGATGCTGGGGTAGTCCAGGTGGTCGTAGTGGTCGTGCGAGACCAGCACCAGGTCGATCGGCGGCAGCGCCTTCAGCGGCACCGGCACCGGCTGGAAGCGCTTCGGCCCCGCCCAGCGCGAGGGCGAAGCGCGCGGGCCCCACACCGGGTCGGTCAGCACGCGCAGGCCGTCGATCTCGATCAGCACCGTCGAATGGCCCAGCCAGGTGGCGCGCAGGCCGCTGGCCGCCGGCCGCGCCCACAGCGGCCGCGGGTCCAGCGCCGGCAGCGGCGCGCCGGGCACGCGGCGGCTGCCGCCGCAGAGGAACTCACGCAGCGTCGGCCGCGGCGCCGAGAGGTCGCGCAGCCCCGGCAGCACCGGGTGCAGGTTGCGAAAGCCGGTGCCCGCCCAGCGCGGCGAGGCCTGCATGCGTTCCAGCCGCAAGCCGCTGGCGCGTTGACCGAGGGAGATCATCGTCGGCCGATTGTGCCTACGCCGTCTTGGGGATGACGCTGGCCATGGGATTCGATGCATAGTGCGTGCCCGCTTGCCAACGCCCAGCCGCCGCGCCCGCCCCACGCCGATGAACCAAGCCCGTCCGCTGCTGGTGATCGCGCGCGGCCGCCGCACGCAAGGCGACGATGCCCTGGCGCCGCTGTTGCTGGACCTGCTGCGCAAGGCGCTCGACGACGACGAGTCGCTGCGCCTGGACCTGCTGGAAGAGCAGCAGTACCAGCCCGAGCTGGCACTGGCGCTGGCCGGCCGCGAGCGCGTGCTGCTGCTCGAAACCGACCTCCATGTCAGCCCCCCGTTCGTCACCGAGACGGTGGAGCCCGGCCGCGACGCCAGCCTGGCCAGCCAGGCGCTGACGCCGGCGTCGCTGCTGGCCGTGGTGCGCGAGCTGCACGGCCGCGCCCCGCCGCCGACCACGCTGCTGCGCCTGCACGCGCACCGCTTCGAGCCCGGCCGCCGCCCCAGCCGCGCCGGCGCCGAGGCGCTGCCGTCGGCGCTGCTGTGGGTGCTGGGCTGGGTCGACGGCAGCCGCGCGGCCGGCCAGCCGCCGGTCAACGGGTGATCAGCGGGTGATTGAGTCCGAAGTCTCGGTGTTGAGCGCCGGCTTGTAGGTGTAGCCGGCGATCGTGACGTTGGTCACCGTGAAAGTCAGCACCCCGGCGGCGCCCAGCGGTGCGGCAATGAAGTTGACGGTGCCGGTGCTGCCGGTGACGCCGCTTGGCGAGCCGCTGGCAATGCCCGACCAGGTGCCGCTGACCGTGGCGCCGGACACGACCGCGCCGAGCTGGTTGACCACCGTGACCGCGGCCGTGCCGTAGGGGCGCTGGCCGCCCGCCGTCTGCAGGCCCATGGTGATGCCGGCGATGCGCACCGTGGGCGCCGGCGCCGCCACCGTGATGGTGGTCGTCTTGGTGCTGCTGAGCCCCAGGTTGTCGGTCACCTTGAGCTGCGCCGTGTAGCTGCCGGCGGCGGTGTAGACGTGGCTGGCGCTGGCCCCGCTGGCGCTGCCGCCGTCGCCGAAAGTCCACTGGTAGCTGGCGATGCTGCCGTCGGCGTCGGCCGATCCGGCGGCCGAGAAGGCCACGGTCAGCGGCGCGGTGCCGCTCACCGGCGTGGCGCTGAGCACCGCCGTCGGCGCCTGGTTGACGACGGCGATCGAGTCCGAGGTCTCGGTGTTGGCCGCCGGCGTGTAGGTGTAGCCGTTGATCGTCACGCCGGTCACCGTGAACACGAAGCTGCCGACGCCGCCGCTGGCCGCGCTGGTGAAGCTGGCGACGCCGCTGCCGTTGGTCGTGACGCTGCCGCTGCCCGTCGCCAGGCCCGACCAGGTGCCGCTGACCGTGGCGCCGGCGATCGCCGCGCCCTGGCCGTTGACGACCTTGACGGCGGCCACGCCGACGTTGAGGCTGCCCGACTTGGCCACGCTCATCGCGATGTCGGCCACGCGCACGGTCGGCGGCGGCGCGGCCGCGCTGACCGTGATGGCCACCGTCTTGCTGCTGCTGGCCCCCAGGTTGTCGGTGACGGTGAGCTGTGCCGTGTAGCTGCCGGCGGTCGAGTAGACGCGGCTGGCCGTCGCGCCGCTGGCGGTGGCGCCGTCGCCGAAGGTCCACAGGTAGCTGGCGATGCTGCCATCGGGGTCGCTCGAACCGGCCGCCGAGAAGGCCACCGTCAGCGGCAGCGTGCCGCTGGTCGGCGTCGCGCTCAGCACCGCCACCGGCGGCTGGTTGGCCACCGCCAGCGAGGTGATCTTCAGGCTGTAGTTGCCCAGGCTGCCGTAGTTGCTGTAGCCGTCGGTCGCCGGGTTGCCCTTGCCGACGCCCTGCACGCTGACGTAGTAGACGCCCGCCGTCGTGACGTTGAAGCTGATGCCGGCGTTCAGCGCGTCGGTCGGGTTGGCGCTGGCCAGCACGGTGCCGGCGGCGTTGCGCAACTGGATCAGCGCGTCGAGGTTGGGCGAGCGCGCGGCCGGGCTCAGCGTCACCGTCACGGCGCCGGCAGCGGCGCTGAAGCTGAACATGTCGACGTCGGTCGGCCGCTCGATCACGCCCGACACGCCATAGCTGTTGATGCCGCCCGCGGTGGTCGGCGTCAGGATGGTTGCCGTGGCCTGGGTGTCGCCGTGGTCGTCCAGGCGGATCGGCAGGCCGTTGGCCTCCATCACCACGTAATCGTCCTGCACGTTGTTGGCGCCGCTGTACTGGCCCTTGCTCCACTGCACCAGCAGCTTGGTGTAGCCCGAGCCCATGATCGGCGCCCAGCCGGTGGCGCCGCTGCCATGGCCGGAGTAGTAGGCCGTGGTCGCGGTGCCGTCGTGCTGCAGCCCCATGTTGTGGCCGGCCTCGTGCGAGACGGCCTCGGCCACGTACTTCTCGTTGCCCGTGCCCAGCATGTCGTAGAACACCAGCGCCGGCTTGTGGCTGTTGCCGACCTCGTCGAAGGCGCCGACGTAGGCCACGCCGCCGCAGCTGCAGTTGTAGACGCCGCTCAACTTCGTAATGACGACCGTGGTGCCGAACACCTGGTCGGCGCTGCTGCTGCGGGTCAGCACGTCGGCCGCCGGTGCCTCGGTGGTGACGTCGACGTCGAAAGGCGCGTAGTCCTCGGCCACGCGCTGCCAGATGGCCTGGATGCGCTGCAGCTCGGCGGTGTTGAACGAATAGGGCAGCCCGTCCAGGTCGAAAGGCAGCGCGGTGATCGTCGTGCTGCCGCTGTTCCAGGCGGTGCCGGCAATCGTCGCGCCCTTGAAGTTGAGGTAGATCGTGCGCTTGGCGCCGGGCCGGCTGTGCAGCAAGAAGGTCTGGTCCACCGGCAGCAGGTTGCCGTCGAGCACGCTCTGCTCGGCCGCCGTGGCCGCCGGCAGCGGGCCTTCGAGCTGGTCTTCGACGAACAGCCGGCCGTTGCGGTCGATGCGCAGGTTGCGGTCGTTCAGCAGCAGCGCCTTGAACTCGTCGGCCGACTTGCCGTAGTACGCCGCCACATCGGGCAGCGCCGTGCCCAGCAGCTCGACGGCGCGCGCCCCGCCCGACTTGGGGTCGATCAGCACCAGCTCGGGGAACGCCGCCTTGGCGCCGTGCACGCGCAAGGCCGCGGGGTTGGGCGGGTCGGCGGCCAGCGTCGTCAGTGGTGACACGACGCCGGCGGCCAACAGCAAGGCCGCCGCGGCCCAGCGCAGCAAGGGTTTCAGGCTCATGGGGGACTACGGCAGGAACGACAACAGCGCGCGACTCTAGGGGGGGCGGCCGGCGCCGCGATGCGGTCAACTGCAAGCGTTCGTTACCAGTGGTCACCGATCGCTCAGCCGTTGGTGATCGTCGGTGATGGGGGCGATGGTGTTGGCACGGCGGTGGCGCCGGCGTCGGGCACCGTGGGCGCGGGCGCTGCCGCGTTTGCAGGGTTCGCCGGGTTCGCCGGGTTCGCCGGCGCGCCGCCGGCCGCGGCTGCGCGGCCGAGCAGCCGCGCCACCACGCCCATCTTGTGCACCACCGCCGGCGGCAGCAGGAAGGGATAGCTGTCGCTCAAGCCCAGGCTGCGGTTCATCGCGTTGAGGAACTGGGCCACGGGCAGCCATTGCGACAGCAGCAACTGGTCGGGCGGCAGCGCCTGCAGCGGCTGTTGCGCCGGGTCGGCCTGGGCGGCGGCGCTGTGCAGGCTCAGGCCCCAGGCGCCGGCGGTCTGCACGGCGTCCTGCACCAGCAGCCAGTGGGCGCAGGTCTCGGCCCAGTCTTCGTGCGGGTGGGCGCTGGCGTAGGCGCTGATGTAGCGCGACGCCCAATCGCCCGGCGGGCCTTCGCGGTGGTAGCGCATCAAGGCGTCGCCGTAGTCGGCGCGCTCGTCGCCGAAAGCGGCGCGGAACTCGTCGGCGGCGGCGGCGTCGCCGGCAATCCAGCGGTGGTGCAGGTAGTGCGCGCCTTCGTGCCGCAAATGGCCCAGCAGCGTGCGCCAGGGTTCGCCGAAAGCGGCGCGCGCCATCTCGCGGCGCACGTCGTCGGCCTCGTCGAGGTTGAGCGTGATCAGCCCGGTGGCGTGGCCGGTCATCACCGGCTCGGCGCCGGGCTGCGGCGCCAGGATGTGCAGGCCGAGGCCGAGCGCATCGTCGGGCCCCTGCTTGGGCTGCGGCGAAAGCCCCAGCCGCAGCAGCGTGTACAGCCAGCGCCGCTTGGCCTGCTCGACGCGCGCCCAACGATCGAGATGCCCTGGCTGCGAGAGGTCGGGGATCGTCAGGTTGAGCCGGCAGCTGCGGCACAGCGGATGCGGGTCACCGGCGTCGAGCATCCAGTTGCACACGCCGTACTGGCTGCTGTTGGCGCAGGGCCGCAGCGGGGCGCCGCTGTCGCCTTCGGCCGGAGCGTCGATCGCCGCGTCGGGCGCCCAGGCCAGCAGCCGCAGCAAGCCCGGCACGAAGCCGAGCCGCGCGCCGCAGTTGCCGCATTGGTGGTTCTCGAAAAAAACGGTTTGTTGGCAGCGGCTGCAGGCGAAAGGCGTCATGACGAGATGAGACCAGCACCGGCCGGCCGCCGGCAGCCGCCGACGGCGCGTGCGCGTGTAGGACGAGGACGACAGCACGCTGGGAACGACACGCAAAAGAGCGACACGCGATTCGGCCCGCGATTCAGCCCACGATTCGGCCGCCGCCGACATCACGTCGGTCGGCCCTTCCCACGCCGGCATGCGACGTTGTCCGACAGCGGCGCCCCAGCCGCGGCGAGACGATGGCGCATCCCTGATCGGAGCCGATCATGCCTACCACCCGCCACCTGCTGCCCCGTCTGTCGATGGTCTTGCTGCCGGCCGCGGCCGTGCTGATGGCTTCGCTCGCTGCGCAAGCGCAGACTGGCGTGCAGAGCGACGTCGAAGCCGCCACCGCCGCGGCGTTGCGCGAGCAATCGTCGCTGCGCGTGGAGCTGACGCAGACCGCCGTGATGCCGTCGTCGGCGGCCACGCCGAAGGCTCCGGCAATGCCGGTCGCGGGCCAGCCCGCCGCCTTCGACGCCGCCACGCAGACCACGGTGTGGGCCGGCGTCGGCCGTGCCGCCATCGGCCTGGGCGTTCAGCAGCCCTGGCGCGCGCCGACCTGGGCCGCGCCGGCGGCGGCCGAACCGCAGCGCGACGGCCACTTGCTGCTGGCCCTGTCGCTCAAGACCTCGGGCAACAGCCGCGTCGTCTGGCAGTCCGAGCCGCTGGGCGCCACGCCGGCCGATGGTGGCATCGCGGCACCGGCGCGCACGCTGGACCTGCGCCGCAGCGACCCCTACCGCAGCCTGCTGCGCGGTTCGCTGCGCATGCAATTGGGTCGCGACACGGCGCTGACGCTCAAGCCGCGCGGCCGCCGCCTCGGCGTGGTGCTCAGCAGTCAGTGGTAGGCGCCCTTCGCGCTCGCCCGTTTCGCGGGGTGCGCGGCCGACTGTAGGAGCCAGACTACATACGCCGCGGCGGCCGCTGGGCAGAATCGCCCGGCCCCATGCCGCCCATGCCGAATACCGCCGACGCCGCCCCCACCGCCGCTTCCGCCGCCACGTCCATCCCCGTTCGCTCGCGCGGCTGGCTGCCGCTAGGCACCGGCGTCGCTTTCGCGGCGGCGCTGGTCGCCATCGTGCTGATCGCGCTGGTGACCTTCTATGCCACGGTCGGCACGCGCGAGGCCTCGGCGCGCACCAAGACCTCGATGGAGACGCTGGAGCAGCTGCAGACCCTGCTGTCGGGCCTCAAGGATGCCGAGACCGGCCAGCGCGGCTTCCTGCTGACCGGCGCCGAGCCCTACCTCGAGCCCTACAACAGCGGCCGCGCCGCGCACGCCGCGCACGAGCAGAAGCTGCGCGAGCTGCTGGCCGACGACCGGCGGCAGATGGAGCGGCTCGACGCGCTGGCGCCGCTGGTGGCGCAGCGCATGGCCGAGCTGGAAGAGTCGATCGAGCTGCGCCGCAAGGGCGACATCGCGTCCGCGGTCGACATGGTGCGCAACAACCGCGGCAAGGCGACGATGGATCGCATCCGCCAGGTGGTGGCGACGATGATCGCCGACGAGCAGGCCACGCTGCAGCAGCGCCAAGCGGGCTGGGACGCCAGCTCCGCGCGCACCGCGCGCATCGTGCTCGGCGGCGCGCTGCTGCTGCTGGCGCTGACGCTGGCGGCGGCGATCGTCGCCGCGCGCGACCACCGCGCGCGCGAAGACGAGCTGTGGATCCGCGCCGGCACCACCGCGCTGGTGCGCGAGCTGCAGGGCGAGCAGCGGCTGGACCAGCTGGCCGAACGGCTGCTGGCGCTGCTCGGCCGCCTGCTCGACGCCCCGCTGGCAGCGCTGTACGGGCGCGAGGCCGACGGCAGCCTGCAACTCCTGGCCGCGCTCGGCGCCGCGCGCGACACGCTGCCGCCGCGCATCGCGCCCGGCGACGGGCTGGCGGCCCAAGCCGCTGCCAAGGGCCGCGCGCTGCATGTGCGCGAGCTGCCGGCCGAACACGCGCTGCAGCTCGGCTCGGCACTCGGCCGCAGCCGCCCGCGCGAGCTGATGGTGGTGCCGGCGCGCCACCACGGCCAGGTGCAGGCGGTGCTGGAGCTCGGCTTTCTGCGCCCGGTCGACGCGGCGCAGCGCAGCTTGCTGGCGCGCGCCGCCGATGCGCTGGCCGCCGCCGTCGACGGCGCTCGCGACCGCAGCCGGCTGGAGCAGTTGCTCGAAGAAACGCGCCGGCAGGCCGAGGAGCTGCAGGCGCAGGAAGAAGAGCTGCGCGTCAGCAACGAAGAGCTGGAGCAGCAAAGCAGCGTGCTGCGCGAATCGCAGGTCGAGCTGCAGGCGCAGACGCGCGCGCTGGCCGCCGCCAGCCGCTACAAGAGCGAGTTCCTGGCCAACATGTCGCACGAGTTGCGCACGCCGCTGAACAGCTCGCTGATCCTCTCGCGGCTGCTGATCGACAACAAGCCCGGCACCCTGGACGCCGAACAAGTGCGTTATGCGCGCGCCATCCACGACGCCAACAACGACCTGCTGGCGTTGATCAACGACATCCTCGACCTGTCCAAGATCGAGGCCGGCCGCGCCGACCTGCACGCCGAAAGCGTCGACCTCGCGGCGCTGGTGCAGCGCCTGCGCAGCGGCTTCGAGATGACGGCGCGCGACAAGGGCCTGCAGTTCGACACCGTCATCGAGCCCGGCACGCCGGCCACCCTGCGCAGCGACGGCCAGCGCCTGGCCCAGGTGCTGAAGAACCTGCTGTCCAACGCCATCAAGTTCACCGCCCAGGGCCGCGTGGCGCTGCGGCTGCGGCCGTCCGCGGCGCTCGGCGGCGACGGCGGCGTGCGCTTCGAGGTGCACGACACCGGGCTCGGCATCGCGCCGGACAAGCAAGGCCTCATCTTCGAAGCCTTCCGCCAGGCCGACGGCAGCACCAGCCGCCAGTTCGGCGGCACCGGGCTCGGCTTGTCGATCTCGCGCGAGCTGGTGCAGCGCATGGGCGGCCACATCGCGGTGGACAGCACGCCGGGCCGCGGCAGCGTGTTCAGCGTGGAGCTGCCGGCCGAGCTTCCGGCGCAGGCCGAGGCATCGGCCGCGCCGGCTGCCCCCGCCGCGGCGGCGCCGTGGTCGGCGGCCATGCCATCCTTGCCGCCGGCGCCCTTGCCACCGCCGGCCGCGGCGGCGGCGCCGGCCACCCCGCGCCCGGCCGACGGCCGCCGCGTGCTGCTGGCGGTGGAAGACGACAGCCGCTTCGCCGACGTGCTGCAAGGCCTGGTGCACGAGGCCGGCTTCGACTGCGTGGTCGCCGGCAGCGCCGCCGAGGCGCTGGCGCTGGCGCGCGAGCTGCTTCCCGCCGGCGTGCTGTTGGACGTGGGCCTGCCCGACGTGTCGGGCCTGTCGGTGCTGGAGCGGCTGAAGGCCGACCCCGCCACCCGCCACATCCCGGTGCACGTGGTCTCGGCCAGCGAGCGCAGCCCGGCGGCGCTGCAGATGGGCGCCATCGGCCACCTCGTCAAGCCGGCGCGGCGCGAGCAGCTCGTCGAGGCCATCGAACGGCTGCGCGACCATGCCGACCAGCGGCCGCGCCGGCTGCTCATCGTCGAGGACGACGCCACGCTGCGCGACAGCCTGCAGCAACTGCTGGGCGGCAGCGGCGTCGAGATCGTCACCGTGGGCACCGTGGCGGCCGCGCTGCAGGCGCTGGCCGGCAACAGCTTCGACTGCATGGTGACCGACCTCTCGCTCCCGGACGGCAGCGGCTTCGACCTGCTGGAGCGCATGGCCACCGACCCGGCCAGCGCCTTCCCGCCCGTCATCGTCTACACCGGCCGCGCGCTGAGCCGCGACGATGAGACGCGCTTGCGGCGTTATTCGCAGTCCATCATCGTCAAGGGCGCGCGCTCGCCCGAGCGGCTGCTCGACGAAGTGACGCTGTTCCTGCACCGCGTGGAGTCGCAGCTGCCCGGCGAGCAGCAGCGACTGCTGCGCGCCGCGCGCCAGCGCGACGCCGTGCTCGACGGCCGCCGCATCCTGCTGGCCGAGGACGACGTGCGCAACATCTTCGCGCTGAGCGCGGTGTTCGAGCCGCTCGGCGTCAAGCTCGACATCGCGCGCAACGGCCGCGAGGCGGTGCAGCGGCTGCAGGCCGCCGACGCGCCCGACATCGACCTCGTGCTGATGGACGTGATGATGCCCGAGATGGACGGCCTGGCCGCGATGCGCGCCGTGCGCGCCAGCGCCGCGCCGCGGCTGCGCGACGTGCCCATCATCGCGCTCACCGCCAAGGCCATGGCCGACGACCGCCAGCAATGCCTGGACGCCGGCGCCAACGACTACCTGGCCAAGCCGATCGACATCGACCGCCTGGTCTCGCTGTGCCGGGTGTGGATGCCCGTGTGGATGCCCAAATGACGGCGCCGCCGGCTGGCGCCGAGCAAGGCGACGGCGCGCTGTTCGACCTCGAGCTCAAGCTGCTGCTGGAGGCGGTGTACCTGCGCTACCAGTACGACTTCCGCCACTACGCCTTGAGCTCGCTGCGCCGCCGCGTGCGCCAGGCGCTGGGGCAGCTGGGCTTCGCGCGCATTGCCGACCTGCAGCCGCAGGTGCTGCGCGACCCACAGCTGTTCGCGCGGCTGCTGCAGTTCCTCACCGTGCAGGTCAGCGAGATGTTCCGCGACCCCGCGCAGTTCGCCGCGCTGCGCCGCCTCGTCGTGCCCGAGCTGCAGACCTATCCGTCGCTCAAGGTCTGGGTGGCCGGCTGCGCCAACGGCGAGGAGGTGTGGTCGCTGGCCATCGTGCTGCACGAGGCGGAACTCCTCGAACGCTGCCTGATCTATGGCACCGACATCAACGCCGAGGCGCTGGCGCGGGCCGAAGCCGGCGTTTATCCGTTGGACCGCGCGGCCCTCTTCAGCAGCAACTACCTGGCCGCCGGCGGCCAGCATTCGCTGTCGCAATACTTCACCGAGGCCTACGGCAGCATCGCGTTCGACCGCTCGCTGCGCCGCCACCTCGTCTTCGCCGACCACAGCCTGGCCACCGATGCCGTGTTCTCCGAAGTGCACCTCGTGTTCTGCCGCAACGTGCTGATCTACTTCGACCGCAGCCTGCAAGACCGCGCCGTGGGCTTGTTCCGCGACGCGCTGGTGCGCCGCGGCTTCCTCGGCCTGGGCAGCCGCGAGACGCTGCAGTTCGGCGCCCACGCCGGCGCCTTCGAGCCCTTGCAGGTGGACGCCGGCGTGCGCCTGTACCGCCGCCGCTGAAGGCCATGGCAGCCGTCTGGCCCGAGGTCGATGCCGTGGTGCTGGGCGCCTCGGCCGGCGGCGTGGAAGCGCTGCTGGCGCTGCTGCCGGCGCTGCCCACCGCGGCGCCGGCGCCTTCTTGGCTGATCGTCCTGCACCGCGGCGTGCAGTCGCACGGCGACCCCTCGCTGGCCGCGCTGCTGGCGCGCGCGTGCCCGCTGCCGCTGGCCGAGGCCGAAGACCGCCAGCCGCTGTGCGGCGGCCAGGTGCTGCTGGCGCCGGCCGACTACCATCTGCTGGTCGACCGCGACGGCGCGCAGCCGGTGGCCGCGCTGTCGGTGGACGCGCGGGTGCGCTGGTCGCGGCCGGCGATCGACCCGCTGTTCGAAAGCGCGGCGCAGGTCTTCGGCGACCGCCTGCTGGCCATCGTGCTGACCGGCGCCAGCGCCGACGGCAGCGACGGCGCCGCCGCCGTGCGCGCGGCCGGCGGCGAGCTGTGGGTGCAAGACCCCGACGAAGCCACCGTGGCGACCATGCCGCGCGCCGCGCGGCAACGCGCCGGCGGCGCCGACCGCGTGCTGACGCTGGCCGCGCTGCGCGCCGCGCTGGCCGCCACCGCCGCGCGCGGCGCAGATCCCTTGTAGTAGGAGCGGAGTAGGACGACATGCCCACGAGAGTGCTCAACATCCTGGCGGTGGACGACACGCCGCAGAACCTGCTGGCGCTGCAGGGCCTGCTCGACCTGCCCGAGACGCGGCTGCTGAGCGCCGAGTCGGGCCCGGCGGCGCTGGAGATGCTGCTGCGCAACGACGACATCGCGCTGGCCCTGCTCGACGTGCAGATGCCCGGCATGGACGGCTACGCGCTGGCCGAGCTGATGCGCGGCACCGAGCGCACGCGCCACGTGCCCATCATCTTCCTCACCGCCAACGGCCCCGAGGAGCAGCGCCGCTTCCGCGGCTACGAGGCCGGCGCGGTCGACTTCCTCATCAAGCCGCTCGACCCGCTGGTGCTGCGCAGCAAGGTGCAGGTCTTCGTCGACCTGTACCGCCAGCGCCTGCAGCTGGCGCAGCGCGTCGACGAGCTGGAGCGCATGCGCCGGCTCAACACCACGATGCTGGCGGCGCTGTCGAACGACCTGCGCACGCCGCTGGCGGCGCTGACACTCAACGCCGAGCTGCTGCTGCGCCGCGGCGACCAGGCCGGCGCCCGCATCAAGGCCGCCACCGTGGTGCTGGCGCGCCAGGTCGAGCACCTGCTCAACCTGGGCGGCGAGCCCTGCGCGCGGCTGCAGCCGCAGCTGGCCGAGCAGGCGCTGGCCGCGCTGGTGCAGCAACGCCTGGCGGCGCCCGCCAACCAGGAGCTGCTGGGCGGCAGCGTGGCCTGCAACGCCGAAGGCGACGACCGCGTGCGCGTCGACGCCGAGCTGCTGGGCCGCGCCATCGACGACCTGCTGCTGCAGGCCGCCACCCACGCCAACCAGGGCCCGGTGCGCGTGCGCATCGACGGCCTGGGCCCGCAGGCGGTGCTGCTGGAGGTGGCCTTCGACGCCCCGCTGCCGACCGCCGCGCGCGAGCACCTGCTCGACTCCGGCCTCGAGCTGCCGCAGCGCGTGGCCCACGCCCACGGCGGCACGCTGATCGCCCGCTCGAAAGAACGCGAGGGCACGCGCTTCGAGATGATGCTGCCGCGCGGCGCGGGCTGAAGCGCCGCGGCGCGCGGCCGGCCGGCGTCAAGGCGGCGGCAGCGGCAGCGTCACCACCCGGACCTCGCCGTCGCGCAGCGCGCGCAGGTCGAGCGGCGCGCCGACGGCCAGCGCGTGGTCGGCATCGGCGCCCTCGCCGCCTGCGCCACCTTTTGTCACCAGCCGCAGCGTCAGCGTGCGGCCGCGGTGGCGCAGCGTCAGCGTCAGCTCGCGCCAGTGCGGCGGCAGGCAGGGCCGCAGGCGCACGGTGTCGCCCGCGCGCGTCAGCCCGGCCAGCGACTCGACGGCGGCGCGCAGCAGCCAGCCGGCCGAGCCGCTGTACCAGCTCCAGCCGCCGCGGCAGGCGTGCGGCGGCCGCGTGTGGATGTCGCCGGCCAGCACGAAAGGCTCCAGCGCATAACGCTCGCCTTGAACGGCATCGCGCCAGCGGTGCGCCGGGCTGACGGCCTGCCAGACCTGCCACGCGGCGTCGGCGTCGCCCTGCGCGGCAAAGGCCATCAGGCCCCAGACGGCGGCGTGGTTGTACTGGCCGCCGTTCTCGCGCACGCCGCCGGGGTAGGCCTGGATGTAGCCGGCGCTCGGCCGCGCATGCTGCAGCGGCGGCGCCAGCAGCGGCAGCAACGCCTGGCGGACATCGAGCAGCTGCTCGCGCACGCTGTGCATCGCCTGCTGCGCGCGCTCGGCGTCGCCGGCGCCGGACAGCACGGCCCAGGCCTGCGCGATCAGGTCGATGCGGCATTCGTCGCCGGCGTCACTGCCCAGCGGCGTGCCGTCGTCGAAGAAGGCGCGGCGGTACCAGCGGCCGTCCCAGCCGTCGGCGTCCAGCGCGCGCTGCCAGGCGCGGCGCGCCGCGCTCCAACGTTCGACGCGATCGGCATCGCCGCGCGCCGCGGCCAGCGGCAGGTAGGCGCGCACCACGTCGCACAGGAACCAGGCGAGCCACACCGATTCGCCGCGGCCCTGGAAGCCGACGCGGTTCATGCCGTCGTTCCAGTCGCCGCTGCCGATCAGCGGCAGGCCGTGGGCGCCGGTGCGCAGGCTGTGGTCGATGGCGCGCGCGCCGTGCTCGTAGAGGCTGGCACGCTCGGCGCTGACGGTCGGCGTTTCGTAGACGTCCTCGCGGTCGGCCGGCACCTCGGCGCCGGCCAGGAAGGGCAGTGGCTCGTCGAGCAGCGCCGCGTCGCCGCCGCGCTCGACGTGCAGCGCCAGCGCGTAGGGCAGCCACAGCAGGTCGTCGCTGACGTGGGTGCGCACGCCGGCGCCGGCGGGCGGGTGCCACCAGTGCTGCACGTCGCCGGCCGCGAACTGCCGCGTGGCGTGCAGGCGGATCTGCGCGGCCAGCCGCTCGGGCGCGTGCCAGACGAGGCCCATCGCGTCCTGCAACTGGTCGCGAAAGCCGAAGGCGCCGCCGGCCTGGTAGAAGCCGGCGCGCGCCCACAGCCGGCAGGCCAGCGTCTGGTACGGCAGCCAGTGGTTGACCAGCGCGTCGAAGCGCGGGTCGGGGCTTTGCACCTGCACCGAGTCGGCGGCCTGCGTCCAGTCCCATTGCGCACGCTGCGCCTGCAGCCGTTGCGCGGGGTCGGTCGCCAGCGCCGACAGCGCCAGCCGGCGCGCCGCCGCCGGCGTCGGCGCATGGCCCAGCAGCAGCGTGGCGCGGCCGCGCGCGCCGGCCGCCAGTGGCAGCGTGCAGGCGATGGCGCCGCAGGGGTCCAGCCCCAGGCCGGCGCGGCGGCCCAGGCGCGCCGGCAGCACGCGGCGGCCGCGCGCGTCGAACAGCTCGCGGCGGTCGCAGGTCCAGTCGCCGTCGTCGCCGCGGTCGTCGCCGCGGTTGTCGTCTTGATCATCGCAGTCGTCGTCGGGCTCGTCGGCCGCGCGCGGCGCGCGCTCGCGCCGCCAGGCCAGGAAGGCGGTGGCCGGCGTGCCCAAGCCGGGCCCGGGGTCGAGCTGCGTGGCCAGCAGCACGGTCTGCGCCGCGGCGGCCGGCAGGCCCACGCCCTGCGGGCCGGTGACCAGCCGCTCGGCGCGCGTGGCCACGCTGGCCGCGGCGGCGCGCGAGTCGCCGAGCTGCCATTCGGCCACCGCCACCAGGCGCAGGCGGCGCGGCTCGCGGCCGAGGTCGTCGATCTCGATGCGCAGTTGCTTGACCGCGTCGTCCGCGTCGACGCACCAGGTGAGCTCGATCTGCAGCCCGGCGATCGCCTGGCGGATGCGCGTCCAGCCCGGCGCGTGCGTCACCTGCGCGGCGGCGGCCGGGCCCAGCGGCCAGACGCGGCCGCGGTCGACGTCGTGCAGCAGCAGCCATTCGCCGGCGGGGTCGCGCAGCGGGTCGTTCGACCACGGCGTGATCTGGTGCTGGCGGCTGTTCCAGGCCCAGCTCATGCCGGCGCCGATCTCCGAGACCTGGCAGCCGAAGCCGGCGTTGGCGAGCACGTTGACCCACGGCCGCTGCGGGCGGCGATCGGGCTCGATGGCAAAGCCGAAGGCGCCGTCGGCGGCGTCGAACGCGCCCTGCGGCGCCGGCAGCAGCTGCGGCGGCAGCAGCGGGTCGTCGACCACCAGGCGCGGCAGCGCGGCCAGGCGCTCGGCGTCGCGCTGCAGCTCGTCGAGCACGCGGTCCAGCTGCTGCGCCAGGCTGCGGCCGTCGGCGGCCAGGCGCACGCGGGCCAGCGCCAGCAGCGTCTGCCGCTCGCCGAGCTGCAGGTCGTCGTCGCGCAGCAGGTGCAGCTTGCAGCGCTGGGGCTCGGGCCAGCGCTCGTCCTGCTGGGCGAGGTGGCGCTCGCGCAGCTGCTGCAACTGGCGCTGCACCGGCATCAGGTACGACGCCGGCTCGCCGTTGACGAACACCAGGTCGACGCCCAGCCCGGCGGCCGACCAGCCGCGCGAGGCGCTCTTCAGCAACTGCAGCAGCGGCAGGCCGCTGTCGTCGGCCACGTGCACCAGCAGCAGCGGCCGCTCGCCCGACAGGCCCAGCCGCCACAGCAGCGCGCGCTCGCAGGCGTCGCCATCGCGGCGCTGGGCCAGCGCCGGCTCGCGCGGGGCCGACCAGGCCAGCAGCGTCTGCAGCCGCTGCAGCGCGTGCCAGTTGGCGGCGTCGACCGCCAGCTCGCGCAGCCGGATGGCCGACATGGTGTGCGCCATCGCGCTGGCGCGCTGCACCTGGGCCGGGTGGCGATAACGGTCGATCCGCGCGGCCAGGGCGTCGGCGTCGCGCGCCGCGGCGCAGGCGAAGACGAGGCTGGTCTTGGCGCCCGGCGCCAGCGTCAGCCGCACGCGCAGCACGGCCACCGGGTCGAGCCCGGTGTCCAGCGGCTGCCCGGGCAGGCCGGCCACGGCATCGGCCTGCGGCAGCGCCTGCGCGCCGCCGTCGCCGCGCGGCCAGGCGCTGCTGCCGTGGCGGCCCAGCCAGCGCGCGCGGTCGACGCAGGCCTGCAGCGGCGGCTCGCCGCCGTCGGCGGTGCCCACGAGACCACTCGCAAGGCCACCCGCGACGCCACCCGCAACGCCACCGCCGGCGACGAAGAAGGCCGCCAGCATCGGCGCTTCGTCGGGCAACCGCGGCTGGCGGTGCAGGTACAGCGCGCGGTCTTCGGCGTCCCAGTGGGCGCGCACGAAGAGGTTGGAGAAGGCCGGGTGCGCCAGGTCGGCGGCCGGCGCGGCCAGCGTCACCTCGGCGGCGAAGCTGATCACCAGCGCCAGCGGCGCGTCGCCGCGGTGCTGCAGTTCCACCTGGCGCAGCTCGCAATCGTCCTCGGGGCTGATCCACACCGTGCTGCGCGCCAGCAGTTCGCCGGGCCAATCGGCGTCGAACACCGCGCGGTCGGGGTGCAGCCGCGTGCGGTAGCGCGCCGCCGGATCGGGCGCCGGGTGCGCCGTCAGCGAATGGCGCCGCGGCGGCGGGCGGGCGCCGGCGTCGTCGGCTTGTTCGTCGCCATCACCATCGCCATCGCCATCGCTATCGCTATCCCCATCGAAGCGGCGCCCGACCTCGCGTTCGACGTACAGCCAGCTGCCGTACGCGTCGCGCAGCAGGTCGTCGCGCCAGCGGGTCAGCGCCACGCCCTGCCAGCGGCTCAAGCCGCCGCCGTCGCTGCGCAGCCAGGCGGCCTGCGCGCCGTTGCCCAGCAGCAGCGTGGCGGGCAGCGCGTCGGCCAGCGGCGTGGTTTCCAGCGACCACTGCTGGCGCGCGCCGCCGCGGTCGGCGCGGCCGGGCGGCACGGCCGGCGGCTCGGCCAGGCGCGGCAGCTCGCGCGGCGGACGTTCGTGCAGCAGCGTGGCGACGGCGCGCAGATACGGCTCGACGCTTGCCCATTGGCGCGGACCCCGATCGCGGTCGGGCAGCACGGCGCGCGGGCCCGCCTCCTCCTGCGTCAGCAGATCGGTGAAGGCCAGCAGGCTCATCGCCTGGTGGTGCGCCATGAAGGTGTGCACCAGCACCGGCCCCGGCGCTTGGCCGCTCTGGCGCTGCGGCGTGTAGTCGAGCGACTCGATGAAGCCCAGCGAGCGCCGCGCGCCCAGGCCCTGCAGCGCCTGCAGGTTGGCCAGCGCGGCGTCGGGGTCGACCAGCGCGGCCAGCGCGGTGGCGTAGGGCGCCAGCACGCGCTCGTCGGCCGGCGTGCGGCGCAGCGCGAGGCGGGCCACGCCCTGCGGGCCGTACTGGTAGGCGAACGTCTCGTCCTGCACCGCGATGGCCGATTCCGAGATGCCCCAGGGCGTGCCGTGCGCCGCCCCCTCCTGCTGCTGCAGCCGCACCGCGCTGCGCGTGGCCTCGGCCAGCACGCTGCCGGCCGGTTCGTCGAGCAGCAACGAAGGCATCAGGTACTCGAACATCGAGCCGGCCCACGACTTCAGCCCGGCATGGCTGCCGCGCGCGAAGAACGGCCGGCCGAGCGCCGCCCAGTGCTCGGCCGGCAGGTCGCCCTTGGCGATGGCGACCAGGCTGGTCAGCCGCGCCTCGCTGGCCAGCAGGTCGTAGTGGCTGTCGTCGAGCTGGCCGCTGTCGGCGCGCAGGCCGATGTGCAGCAGCCGGCGCCGGCGGTCGTACAGGCAGCGGTAGTCGGGCTGCAGCGCCAGGCGGCGCGCGCGCTGGGCCAGCGCGCGCAGCCGCTCGGTGCTGGCCGCGGCGGCGCCTTCGGCCGTGTCGCGCAGCGCCGATTCCAGCGTCGCCAGGTGGTCGTGCAGCAGCCACAGCGGGCCGGTCTCGTCGGCGGCGTTCAAGCCGTGGCCGCCGAGGTTCAAGTCGTCCAGCTCGCGCCGCGCCGCCTGCAGCCGCTGCGCCAGCGCCGGCCGTTCGGCATCGGCCGGCGGCCACGGCGGCGCCTGCGTGGCCAGCAGCGACAGCGCGCCCAGCGTCGGCGCGGCCGCCAGCACCGGCAGCAGCGGCCGCAGCCGGCGCGCCGACTGCTCCAGCGCCTGCTGCACGGCGTGGTCTTGCGCGGCGCCGCGGCAGCCGCGTTCGGCCAGCCGCTCGCAGGCCTGGGCCAGCACCAGCAGCGCCGCCGAGGCGTTGCCGCTGTCGACGGTGGACACGTAGGCCGGCGGCAGCAGCGCCAGCGTGCGGGTGTCGATCCAGTTGTAGAAGTGGCCGCGGTGGCGCGGCAGCCGCTCCAGCGTGTCCAGCGTGGCGGCGACGCGCTCGGCCATGTCGGCGCAGCCGATGAAGCCCAGGCGCTGGGCGCAGGCCACCGCCAGCAGGTACATGCCGATGTTGGTGGGCGAGGTGCGGTGCGCCACCATGGTGTGCGGCTGCATCTGCACGCTGTCGGGCGGCAGGTGGTGGTCTTCGGCGCCGACGTAGCGTTCGTACAGCCGCCAGGTGTCGCGCGCCAGTTCGTGCAGCGTTTCGCGCTCGGCCTCGTCGAGGCGCTCGCGGCGCGGCCGCGCGTGTGGGCGGCTGGCCAGCCACACCCACAGCGGCGCCGCCGCCCACAGCGCCAGCAAGGCCAGCAGCGGCAGCCAGTCCACCGGCGCGCCGGCCAGCGCCAGCAGGCCCGACAGCAGCAGCAGCCCGGCCGCCGCCGCCGGCGTGCGCGCGTGCTGCGCGGCGATGCTGCGCAGGTCGGGCCGCGCCGCGGCCTGCGCGGCGGCCGCGGTGGTCCACTGCAGCAGCTCGCGGCGGGTGACGAAGTGGCGCAGCAGCGCGCGCACGATGGCGTCGCCGTCGAGCAGCGCGCGGTCGAGCAGCAGCGCCACGTGCCACACCGGCGTGAGCAGCGCGCGCGCCAGGTCGGCGCCGCCGGCGCGGAAGAAGGGCGCCAGCGCGATGTCGTCGCGGCTGGGCGCCAGCGCCGCCAGCGCGCCCAGCAACGGGCCGGCGCCGTAGGCGGCGGCCACCACCGCCAGCGTCCAGCCGATGGGCAGCGCGCCGCTCCACAGCACCCACAGCAACAGCAGCGCCGCCAGCGGCGCCACCAGCGAGCGGCGCAGGTTGTCGACCAGCTTCCAGCGGTCGATCATCGGCAGGCCGTCGCGGCCAGCGCGGCGCAGGAAGGGCAGCAACTGCCAGTCGCCGCGCGTCCAGCGGTGCAGGCGCGAGGCGGCCACGTCGGCGTGCAGCGGCGCGTCTTCGACGAAGACGATGTCGCTGACCACCGCGCAGCGCGCGTAGCTGCCTTCCAGCAGGTCGTGGCTAAGCACCTGCTGCTCGGGCAGCCGGCCGACCAGCACGCGGCGCGCAGCGGCCACGTCGATCAGCCCCTTGCCGCTGAAGCTGCCTTCGCCGAACAGGTCTTGATAGACCTCGGAGCTGGCGGCGCTGTAGGGGTCGACGCCGGTGCGGCCGGCGAACAGCCAGTGGAAGCCGGTCTGCGTCTCGCCGGCCGGCAGCGGCGTCTGCAGGCGCGGCTGCAGGATGCCGTGGCCGGCGACGACGCGGCGCTGCGCCGCGTCGAGCTGCGGCCGGTTGAGCGGATGCGCGGCCACCGCCACCAGCGCGTGCAGCCGGCCGGGCGGCATGTCGGTGTCGCTGTCCAGCGTGACGACGTGGCGCACGCCGGCCGCCGGCCGCGACAGCGCGCCGAGGTCGATGAAGGGCGACGGCGTGGCGCCGCCACCGCCAGCAGCGCCAGCAGCGCCCGCATCGACCGCATCGCCCGCACCGCCCGCGTCGCCCGCGTCGCCCGCATCGCCTTCGTCAGCGTTCTCGGCCGCCAGCAGCCGCACCAGCTGTTCGAGCTTGCCGCGCTTGCGCTCCCAGCCGATGAAGCGTTGCTGCGTCTCGCACCAGGTGCGCGGCCGGTGCAGCAGCAAGAAGCGCAGCGGCTGCCCGGCGGCCGCCGGATGGCGCTGGTTGAGGCCGTCGATCGCCTGCCGCGCCAGCGCCAGCTGCGCCTCGTCGGCCGGCGCGCTGGCGGCTTCGGCATCGGGCCAGTCGCTGAGCAGCGCGAACTGCACCGGCCCTTCCGGGTTGGCCAGGTGGTGCTGTTCGAGCTGCGCGGCCAGCGCTGCAATGGCCTCGGCGCTGCCCAGCAGCGCGGGAATGACGACCAGCGTGCGCTGCGCCTCGGGGATGCCATCGGCCAGCGCCAGCCGCGGCAGGCGCTGCGGACGCAGCGATTCGCTGATCAGCCGGTTGACCATGGCCACCACCGCCTCGCTGGCCGGGGCCATCAGCAGCAGCGCGGTGAGCGCGAGCATCCAGCCCGGCAGCGCCGGCGGCGCGGCGTGGTGCAGCAGCCAGGCGGTGCCGCCGGCGCTGGCCAGCAGCAGGCCGGGCAGCATCAGCAACGTGGCCCAGCGGCGCAGCGCCGCGCTGCCCTGGCGCGGCCAGCGGCGCGGCCGCAAGCCCAGGCCCTGGCGCAGCACGGCTTCGCCGTCGCCGTCCCACCACCAGCCGGGGGCGCCGCGCGGGTCTTCGGCGTCCAGCGCGCGGCGGCACAGGTCGCGCAGCAGCCGCGCCACCTCGGCCTCGGACTGGCCCGACTCGCGCGCCAGCCGCTGCACGGCCAGCAGGGTGCGGTTCTGCGTGCCGTCGCTTTCGGCGGCGTAGACGGGGCATTCGGCCAGCCGCTGCAAGGCCTGGCAATCGCGCTGGAACAGCTCGGCCCAGTCGATGCGGTCAATGCGGCGCAGCGAGGTGATCGCGTTGCGCACGCTTTGCTGGTCTTCGATGGCCTGCGCCTGCTGCCGCGCCTCGGCTTCGGCGGCGTGCGGCAGGCGCAGCGTGAGCCAGGCCGCGAGGTCGCGCTCGCGCTCGACGCTCAGCTCGTCCTGGCGCTGTTCGAGCTGCAGCAAGAAGGCCTCGGCAACGCCGCGGCGGTTCAGCTCGGCGTGCAGCGCGTCGAGCGCGTCGATGCTGCGCGCGGCCTCGGGCGTGTCGAACCATTGGTGTGCCGCGTCGCGCGCGGCCTGGGTGGCGACCACGCGCTCGGCCAGCCGGCGCAGGTTCTCCACCAGCACCACGCGCAAGGTGGTGGGCAGCGCCCACAGCTCGGCCAGCGTCAGCGCCTGGCGTCGCTGGTAGGCGCCGAGGTAGGCGCCGAGCAAGGCCTCGTCGAGGTGGCTGTCGCTGTGCGCGACGTAGGCCCAGGCCAGGCCGTAGATGCGCGGCAGGCCGGCCAGCGGGGCGTCGCGCAGGCGCGGCAGCCGGCGGTAGAAGCTGCGCGACAGCGCGCCGCGGATGGCCTGCGACTGCTCGGCGATGAGCGGCGCGTTGTCCAGCAGCCAATGGCCCGCCGGCCCCAGGTGGGCGCCTTCGCGGGCCCGCCGCTCCAGCAGCGCGCCGGCGCGGCGCAGCACGGCCACGTTGTCCTGCAACCGGGGGAAGAAGGGCTCGGCGCGCGCGCCGTTGGCGCGCTCGGCATTGCCGGCGCTGCTGGCGGTGCTGCCTTGGGCTTGCGGCTGCAGCCGGTGCACCGCGGCCAGGCTGTCGCCATGCTGCTCGAAGCGCGCGGGGCCGAAGATCTCGGCGCGGATCGGCGCTTCGACCGGTGCCACCGCCGGCACCACGTAGGCCAGCGCCGGCAGGCCTTCGCCGATGCCCGCGACGCGCGCGGCAGCAGCGGCGGCCCCGGCGGTCACGGCGCCGCCGTCGTCAGTGGCCGCCGGCAGCCGCCACCAGCAGCAGCAAGGCGGCGGTGGCGCCGACCAGCGTGGTGACGAAGCGCGGCGCCAGGCGCTGGTGCATGCGCTCGGCCCACAGCGCTGCGCGGAACCAGCGGCCGCAGCCGGCGCGGCAGTGCTGCAGGTGGCGGCCCAGCGCCTCGGCATCGGCCTGCTGATGGTCGGCCTGACGATGCAACGCCTGCAGCGGCAGCGGACCGGCCACCGCGGCGGTGGAAACGGCCATCGAGGCCAGGGCGCTGGCACGCACGCTCATCGCAATCACTCCACGACAACAACAGGGTTCAACGGGACGGAGGGTCGCCGCGCGGCAGCCGAAGCAGGCTGCCGCGGCGCCGATCAGCTGCCGATTTCGAGCCGGTTCTCGACGTTGGTCACGCCCTTGACGCCGGCGGCCAGGCGCGTGGCGCGCTCGCGCGAATCGGCGTCCGGCGCCTTGCCGGTCAGCGTGACGCGGCCGTTGCTGGTGTCGACGTTGATCTTCAGCGCGCTGAGCTTGTCGTCCTTGGCCAGCTCGCCGTTGACGCTGGCGGTGATGGCGGCATCGCTGACGGCGTCGCCGACGCGGGCGGCGGCGTTCTCCACCTTCTGGCCGGCCTGGTCGGCGGCGCGTTCGGTGGCGGCCTTGGCTTCCTCGGCCTTCTTCTCGACGGTGGCGACGGCGCTGTCGACCTTCTGGCCGACCGAGCGGTCGTCCTGGCGGTTGCAGGCGCCCAGCAGCAGCAGGGCGGCCGCCGCGGTGGCCAGCACGGCGGCGTTGCGGACGGGGTGGCGAACGGGATGGCGGTTGCGGTTCATGGCGGGTCGGTCCAGGCGGGTGATGGGGAGGCCCTCACTGTCGGCCGGCGCCAGCAGCGCGGCCATCGTCCTGGGCGACATTCGCGTGTCGGACAGCGCCGACACCCCGGCTACCTGCCGTTTCAAATGAGCGGCGCGCGCGCCATCTCCAGCGGCCAGCGCAGGCGCGCCATCTGGGCCAGCGCCTTGGGATCGGGCAGCACCAAGCGCCCACCGTCCTGCAGCTCGTACAAGCCGCGCTGGCGCAGCTGGCGCAGCACGCGGTGCGTATGGACCAGCGACAGCCCCATCGCATCGGCGATGTGCTGTTGCGTCAGCGGAAAGCGCAGGCCCAGGGTGGCGGCCTCGTCGTCGTGCGGCAGCGCGCGCGCGTACAGCGTGACCAGCAACGCGGCCACGCGCTCCAGCGCGCTGCGCCGGCCGACGCTGAGCAGGTTGTCGTCGACCAGGCTGTTCTGGTTGGCCGACAGCCAGGTGATGCCGTAGCCCAGCGAGGGCAGCTCGCGGTGCAGCGTCCACACCGCATCGCGCGCGAAGCGGCACACGTGCACGTCGGTCAGCGCCTGCACGCCGTGGCTGGCGGCGTCGCTCATCTTCTGCTGCAGCCCGATGAAGTCGCCCGGCAGCAACACGTGCAGGATCTGCCGGCGGCCGCCGCCCAGCGTCTTGAAGCGAATGGCCCAGCCGCGCAGCAAGGTGAACAGCGGCGTGTCGTCGGTGTTCTCGGCGATCAGCATCTCGCCGGCGCGGTAGCTCACGTCGGCGCGCTTGAGCTCGTCGATCAGCGTCAGCTCGGTGTCGTTGACCGGCTGGTACAGGTCCAGCCGCCGCAGCGGGCACTCCACGCAGCGCACCGCGCCGCCGAGGTCGCCGCCGGCGCTGCGCGCAACAAGCTTGTCGGACACGGCATCTCCTGCTGCTCTGGGGACCTCCGCACCTCCGAAGGCGTTTGCGTCACGCCGCCGCTTGCGGTGCGCCGCCGGCCGGCGTGTCGGGGTCGGGGTCCGTATCGGGGCGCGGTGGCGGCGCGGGCGACGACGCCGCGGCCGCGCCGCTGCCGCTGGCCAGCACGGCGCCGATGATCAGCGACTGCAAGGGCGCGCGGCTCAACTGCCGCAGCAGCCAGCGCCCGGCGCGGCCGGGCAACGGCCGCAGCTGCTGCGCCACCAGCGGCCAGCGCCAGGGCTTGGCCACCGCCACCGCGGCCGCGGCGGCAGCCACCAACGCCACGCTGGCAAAGGGATGGCGGCGCACCACGGGCGTCAGCGATTGATGCACTTCCTCGGCCACCGCTTCGCCGGCGGCGCGCCAGGGGTTGGCGCGCCACCAGTCGGCCGCCGCCTCGAAGACGAAGCCGACGATGGCATTGCCCGCCAGCTGCCGGCGCCAATGGCGCCAGGTGGCCGCCAAGCGGCGCGGACCGCGAGCGCCGCTGGCCGCGGCGGCACGCGGCAGCCACGCCTGCTGAAGCTGGTTGCGCGAGGCCTGCAGACGTGCCAACGCCCGCTGGCGCGGGTCGTCGGCATCGATGCGGTTTTCAGCAGGGGTCGGCAGCGCTTCGTCCACGGATCGACCCCCAGTCTTTCAGCTTCGGTCAGCGGTCGCTGCGGCCCCGCGACAGCCAGCCGATCAGCGCCGCCACCGCGGCACCGGCGACCGCTGCGATCAACACCGACTTGACCGGCTCGTCGCGGATGTAGTCGGCGCTGCGGTCGCCGGCCTTGGCCACTTGTTCCTTCACCTGGTGCGTGGCGTGGCGCGCACGGTCCATGCTGCGACGGGTGAGGTCTTCCACCTGGGCGGCAGCGCGGCTGAGCACGCTGGGGGCCGCTTCACGCAGCTTCTCGATGCCGGACTCCAGCGTGTCGAGGCCGTTGTTGACGAGGTCGCGGGTGTTCTCGATCGCGGCCGCGGTGTCGTTCGTGCCGATGGTGGAACCGATCTTGGCGGTCATGGATTTCTCTCCTGTGGTTGAAGGATAAGCGCTGAGCGCTGGGTCAGGGTCAAGGTTTGCGGATGAGGCCGAACAGGAAGGTGGCGATGGCCATGATCACGAACACGAAGAACAGGATCTTGGCGATGCCGGCGGCGCCAGCGGCAATGCCGCCGAAACCGAACAGCGCAGCGATCAGCGCGATCACGAAGAAGACGACGGCATAGTGCAGCATGATGAGTCTCCTGAGGTTGGGCGGGCTTACGGGGCCTGGGGTCTGTCGGGTTGCTCATCGCAGGCTTGCGGTCTGCGATGGAGTTACTTTAGGTTTGGGGCCGGGCTGTCGGCAGCGGTGGGCATCGCGTGATGCTGTAGTCGCAACCGGCATCGCTGCGTAGGACCGGGCCTACGCGTGCAGCAGGTCGGCCAGTTCGTCGGCGTGCTCTTCCTCGTCGTGCAGGATGTCTTCCAGCAAGCGGCGCGTGGTGGGGTCCTTGTCGCCGATCAGCGTGATCATCTGGCGATAGCCTTCGACGGCCACGCGCTCGGCCACCAGGTTGGCGCGCAGCATCGCCTTGAGGTCGAGCGAGGCGTCGTAGTCGGCGTGGCTGCGCTTGAGCAGCGTGTCGGGCGCGAAGTCGGGCTCGCCGCCGAGTTGCACGATGCGCTCGGCCAGGCGGTCGCCGTGGCCGGTTTCCTCGTTGGCGTGGACGAGGAATTCGCTGGCGATCGCCGGCGAGTTCATGCCCTTGGCGGTGAAGTGATGGCGCTTGTAGCGCAGGATGCACACCAGCTCGGTGGCCAGCGCGTCGTTCAGCAGCTTGACGATGGCGTCGCGCCAGGGCCCGTAGCTCGGCGTGACGGCGCCTTCGTCGAGATGCTGGCGCGCCCGGTCGAGCGCGCTTTCATCGAGCGTCAGCGCGTTGGCGTCGCTGGCGCGTTCGTTCTTCTGGCCGTTCTTCTTCGGGGCGGTCTTGCGGGCGGATGGCTGGCTCATGGCGTTACCTTTCGGGTTCGGGGGTGATGACGGCCTACTTCTTGATCGCGTTGACGCCCATCAGGATCATCGCGACGACGACCAGGAAGGCGACCAGGAACAGCACGAACAGCACCTTCGCGATGCCGGCAGCGCCGGCCGCGACGCCGCCGAAGCCGAGGACGCCGGCGACGATGGAGATCAGTGCAAAGATCAAAGCCCACTTCAGCATGGCGATTCCTTTTCAGCGCAAGGCGGACCGGACGTCGGCCGCGTTCCGACACTGTTCGACCACTGTAGGAATCGTCCGCCGCGCCAGGCATCGGCGCGGCGGACGCGGCGCTGTAGGACGAAGCCGCTTGCGCTGCTAGATCACGTGCAGCGCGCGGCCGCCTGCAGCGCGCGACGGCCGCGCGCCGCGGTTGTCGGACTCGGCCGACACGCCGAGGCGCCATCGGCCGGGTGCGCGGCGCCCGCGCGCCGACGACGATGCGATCGCAACGCGCCCAAAGGAGCCGCACGATGCCCTCCACGCCGACCACGCCCACCCCGACGCCGGCCTCGATGACCGAGCTGCCCACCTCGTTCGGCGCGCTCAAGCCCGTCGGCCACGTGCTGATCGCGCTGCGCACGCCGCAGCAGCAGAGCATCCTCGAAGTGGCGTTGCAGGAAGACGGCTGGCCGCCCGAGCACGTGGCCGAATTCAAGCCGCGCGACAGCGTGCAGGAACTCAGCGCGATGCTCGACAACGCCGGCGCGATGGCCGGGTTCGGCTACGAGATCACGCTGATGCGGCGTTATCTGCAACTGGCGCGCGACGGCCACCGCTGGCTGCTGGTGCGCGCCGACGACGACGCCAGGGCGCAGCGCGTAGGCGAACTGGCGCGGCTGTACGGCGCCTCGGCCGCGGTGCGCTACCGCACGTTCACGATCGAGGAGCTGGTGTAGCCGTCGTCGCCGCCGGCGCACTGTCGCGCCGCGAGCCCACGCGGTGCGCGAAGACCCAGGTGAACTCGGCACCGAACAGGAAGATCTGCGCCGAGTAGTAGACCCACACGAGCACGGCGACCAGCGAACCCGCGGCGCCGAAGCCCGAGCCGACGGCGCCGCGGCCGATGTACAGGCCGATCAACTGGCGCCCCACCGCGAACAGCGCCGCGGTGACGACGGCGCCCACCCAGACGTCGGACCACGCGATGCGCACGCGCGGCATCAGCTTGTAGATCAGCGCGAACAACACCGTGACGAGCGCGAAGTCGAAGATCGAGCCGATCAAGTCGACCACCACCTGCCAGTCGGCCACGTACGGCAGCCACCAGGTGCGCAGCGCGGCCATCGCGGCGCTGGCCAGCAGCGAGACGATGAGCAGGAAGCCCACGCCCAGGATCAAGCCGAACGACAGCACGCGGGCGCGAAAGAAGGCCCACCAGCCGCCGAGCGGCTGCGCCGGCGCGCGCCAGATGTGGTCCAGCGTGCCCTGCAGCTCGGCAAACACCGTGGTCGCGCCGATCAGCATCAGCACGAGCCCGGTGACCGTGGCCAGCGCGCTGCCGGCCGGCCAGTTGACGCTGGCCAGCAACTCCTGCACGGCGGCGGCGCCGGGGCCGCCCAGCAGCCCTTCGAGCTGCGCCGCCACCTCGCCGCGCGCCGCGTCGGCGCCGAACAACAGCCCGGCCACCGAGACCACGATGAGCAGCAGCGGCGCCATCGAGAACAGCGTGTAGTACGACAGCGCCGCGCCCAGGCTGGTGCAGCGGTCGTCCAGCCAGGCCTCGGCGGCCTGGCGCGTGATCGTCCAGGCCTCGCGCGGTGACAGCGCCTGATGCCAGGGCACCGCTTACTCGGTGTCGACCGGCGCGCCGGCGGCATCGGCATCGACGGGGCCGCTGAGCGGCCGCTCGCCGGCCGGCAGTTCGTCGGGCTTGATCTCGTCGAGCTTGACCTCGTCGACCTTGATCTCGTCGGGCTTGGCCAGCGGCTGGTCATCGGCCGCCGGCGAGCGCCGATGGTCGTTGGAAGGCAGCGGCGCGGTGGCCTCGTCGATCAACCGGTCGGTGCTCATGCGTTGATCATCCACCGGCGCGGCAGCGCGCTCGTCGATGGGCGCGGCGACCGGCGCGGCACCGGCCGCGGCCGGGCCGAAGCCGGGCATCGACGCCGGCGCCGCCAGCGGCAGCGTGAGCGCCTGCGTCGCCGGCTGCGGCTCGGATGACGGTGACACCGCGGCCGCGGCCATCGTCACGCCCGCCGCCCGGCTTTGCTGCGCGGCCAGCAGGCGCTGGTGTTCGGCCTCGTAGCGCGCCATCAAGGTCTGCGCCTGCCGCTGGTTGTAGGCGACGCGCGCGCGCAGCAACTCGGGGCGATCGGCCAGTTCGCCGGCGGCCGGCATCAGGCCGGCGCCGCGCGCCTCGGCCAGTTCACGGCGCACGTCGGCGCGCGAGGCCTGGCCGCTGATCATCGCCATCACGCGCCGCTCGACCTCCGGCGGCATCGCTTCGCCGCCGGCGTACACGGCCTCGGTGACGGCAGCCTGCAGCGCCGGCGGCAAGGTGGATGCCGAGCCGTCCGCCGACGCGAAGGCCGGCGCGGCGAGCAGCAGGCCGGCGCCGAGAAGGGCAATCGCCGACGTCGTTCGCGACGGTTGGATGCGTTCGGTTCGTGTGTTAGCAGTCATGAGCCGCTCCGATGCAGTTGCAAAAGAAACCCGGCCGCAGCCGAGCCCTCGCATCGTCACCGCCGCAAGGGCCGGGACTTGTCGGCTGAAAGTGTCGCTTCGTGTCGGCGTCGTCCGACGCCGTCGAAGGCCACGCCTGCCGCAGCCCGCCGCCGCGCGCCGGTCCGACCGCTGCCGGTCGCTGCCGGTCGCTGACCGCGCGGGTTACCGTGGGATACCAATTGGCGGCCATTGCCGGCGACGACGGATGCGACACGTTGCGCCCGAGCCAAGGCCCTGACCAGCGGCAGCGCCAGCGGGCGACCCGCCGGCGTCGAGGGCCTTGCGCGGGCTTTGGCCGTCGAGCTGGCGGCGCGGCCGCTCGATTCAGCCGCACTGCCCCACGTAGCCGCAGGCGGTGCAGAAGTCGCAGCCGTCCTTGTGGATCACGGTGCGGTTGCCGCATTCGGGGCAGGGCCGGCCGGCCTGCGGCGCGGCGGGACCGGCGCCGGCCGCCGCGGCCGGCGCGCCGGGCGGCACTTCGAGCACGCCCATCTCGCGCAGCGGAAAGCCCTGCTCGTCCAGCACGCCCAGCATCGCGTAGCGGTGGATGATCAGCCGCGCCAGGTAGGCCACGGTGGACGGCCACAGCTGCTGGCGCTGCTGGCCGTGCGGCAGCCCGGGCACGAAGGCCATGAAGTGGCCCAGCGGCTCGGCGTAGTTGAGCAGCTTGCGCAGCTTCATGCCGATCCACGCGGGGTCGATGACGCGCATGTCCAGCGACAGCAGCCGCGCCAGCCCGTCCAGCGCGCGCGGGTAGTTGCCCGAGAAGCCGATCGCGCAAGGCCGCGTCACCGGCAGCCCGTCGGGGCCGGGGATGGTGATCTCTTTGAGGGTTAGCGTGAAGCGCTCGTCGGCCGCCGGGTTGTGCAGGTCGACCGCCCAGGCCAGCGTGCCGGAGGGGCCGGTGAGCGGCTCCTTGCGCGCGAAGAGGGCGTCCATCACCGGCGTGGGGCGCCCATCACCGTCCACCGGCAGCGCGCCGAGCTGCTGGCAGCGCCAGCGGATCACGGCCGCCGTGGCGGCCACGACGCCGGGGAACAGCCGCTTCTCGCCGTGCGGCGGGAACGGCATCTCGAAAGAACGCTCTTCGGCGACGGTGGCCAGCGCGTCGAGCTTGAGCTGCAGCCAGGCGGGGTCGTTGGCGCGCAGGTCCATCGACAAGGTCTTGGCCATCGCGCCCAGGCCGCGCGGCTGCTCGGCGCCGTTGACCCAGACCTCGAAGGGGCGCGAGCGCGCCGCGCCATCGTCCGGGATCTCGCCGACGAAGAGGCCGAAGTCGCCGAAGGGGTGCTGCACCATGTAGGTCCAGGCCGGGTTGCCGCCGGGCAGTTCAGGGCGCCCCGGCCAGCGCAGCGAGGCCAGCACCGGCGCCGGCAGGCGGTCCAGCGCGAGGCGGCGGTTGGCTTCGTCGGGCAGCGGCATCGGCTCGGGCGTGGCGGCGGCCGGCGCGGCGCTCAGCACCGAGCCGACCACGGCATTCGGCCGGTAGGTGGCCAGGCCCTTGAGGCCGGCCTTCCAGGCCTGCAGGTACAGGCCCTGGAAGTCGGCGTAGGGGTAGTCGGCCGGCACATTGACGGTCTTGCTGATCGCGGTGTCGACGAAGGGCGCGACGGCGGCCACCATCGCCGCGTGGTCGGCGGCGCGCATCTCCAGCGCGGTGACGAAGGCGGCGGGCAGCGGCGCGTCGGCGCCCTTCAGGTGGCGGAACAGGCGCCAGGCGTGGTCTTCCACCGGGTACTCGCGCAGGCTGCCGTCGCTCATGCGCTTCTTGCGCGTGTAGGTCCAGCTGAAGGGCGGCTCGATGCCGTTGCTGGCGTTGTCGGCAAAGGCCAGGCTGATGGTGCCGGTGGGCGCAATGGACAGCAGGTGCGAGTTACGCAGCCCATGCTGGCGGATGCGCTCGCGCAGCGGCGCCGGCAGCCGCGTGGCGAAGGTGCCGCCGGCGAGGTAGAGGTCGGCGTTGAACAGCGGAAAGGCGCCGCGCTCGCGCGCCAGCTCCACGCTGGCCTCGTAGGCGGCGTCGCGCATCTGCTCGGCAATGCGGCGCGCCATGGTGCGCGCGGCCTCGCTGTCGTAGCGCAGGCCCAGCATCGCCAGCGCGTCGCCCAGGCCGGTGAAGCCCAGCCCGATGCGGCGCTTGCGCCGCGCCTCGTCGGCCTGCTGCGGCAGCGGCCAGACGCTGACGTCGAGCACGTTGTCGAGCATGCGCACGGCCACCTGCACCAGCGCCGCGAAGCCCGCCGCGTCGAAGGCCGCATCGCCCTCGAAAGGCCGCTGCACGAAGCGCGTGAGGTCGATCGAGCCGAGGCAGCAGCAGCCATAGGGCGGCAAGGGCTGCTCGCCGCAGGGGTTGGTGCTGGCGATGGTCTCGCAGTAGGCGAGGTTGTTGTCGCGGTTGATGCTGTCGATGAACAGCACGCCGGGCTCGGCGTGGTCGTAGGTGGACCGCATGATCTGGTCCCACAGCTCGCGCGCCGGCAGCTTGCGGTAGACCCACAAGCCGCCGCCGCCGGGGCCATCGGCATCGCTGCGCTGGTAGGCGCCGGCAGCCTTCAGGCGCGGGCCGGGCTCGGCGCGGTGCACCAGCTCGACCTCGGCGTCGGCCTCCACGGCCTGCATGAAGGCGTCGGTCACGCCGACCGAGATGTTGAAGTTCTTCAGGTCGCCGGCGTCCTTGGCGTGGATGAACTCCTCGATGTCGGGGTGGTCGCAGCGCAGCACGCCCATCTGCGCGCCGCGGCGCGCGCCGGCGCTTTCCACCGTCTCGCAACTGCGGTCGAACACGCGCATGTAGCTCACCGGGCCCGAGGCGCTGCTTTGCGTGCTGCCGACCCAGGCGCCGCGCGGGCGGATGCGGCTGAAGTCGTAGCCGACGCCGCCGCCGCGGCGCATGGTCTCGGCGGCCTCGGTCAACGCGGTGTAGATGCCGGGGTGGCCGTCTTCGATCTGCGCGATGGAGTCGCCCACCGGCTGCACGAAGCAGTTGATCAGCGTGGCCGCCAGCTCGGTGCCGGCCGCCGACTGGATGCGCCCGGCCGGGATGAAGCCCTGCTGCAGCGCCCACAGGAAGCGCTGTTCCCACTCGGCGCGCCGGGCGGGCGGCTCGGCCAGCGCCAGCGCGCGCGCCACGCGCTGGTGGACCTGCAGCGCGGTGGTCTCGTCGCCCTTGGCGTACTTCTCTTTCAGCACCTCGGCGCTGATGGGTTGGGCGGGCAGCTCGGCGCGGCTGGCCGCGGTGGCAGGGGCGGCGCCGGCGGCGGCGGCCGAAGGGCGATCGGTCTCTTGCATGCAGGGGTCTCCTCGGGGGCCGCAACGCGGGCGGCGCGGCACGATAGGGCAGCCGCCGCGGGCCGCCGCTGACCGCCATCAAGCGCGGCCGCCTTCATTGTTGCCGCCCCGTCGACGCCGATGGCGGAGAAACCCTGTCGCTGGTAGAGGCGCCGCGCCGCGCGTGGCGGATCGGCGGGGCCGGCGCGGGACGGCGCGGGACGGCGGCCGTTGCGGGCCCGATCGCCGCGCGGTCAGCCCTTGGCCAACGACAGCAAGGCGTCGCAAGCGCGGGCGATCGCCGCCGGGCCCGATTCGTCCGGCGCTCGCATGCGCTGGGCGATCGCAGCGGCGCGCTCGCGGATCATCGGGTCGCTGCATAACGCCTGAAGCGAGGCACCCGCGCGCTCGGCATCGTAGTGGGCCGGCAGCAGCTCGATGCCAACGCCCAGCCGCCCGACACGCGCCGCGTTGTCGAACTGGTCGTAGGCCACCGGGCGCACGAGTTGCGGCACGCCGGCGCGCAAGGCCTGCGCCGTCGACCCGATGCCGCCATGGTGCACGAAGGCCGCGGCGCGCGGCAGCAGCAGGCCGTAGGGCGCATAGCTCACGGCGCGCACGTCGGGCGGCAGATCGGCCGGCAACTGCTCCGGCACGTGCGACATCAGCAGCCCGCGCAAGCCGGCGCGCCGGCACGCGGCGACCGAGCTTTCGAAGAAGGATCGCGCCGTGCGCGTGGCCGTGCCCGCCGAGAACACCACCGGCGCCGGCCCGGCGGCGAGAAAGGCATCGAGTTCGCGGTCGAGCCGGGGCGGTTCGTCGCCGCCTTCCGAGCCATCGACGCCGAAGAAGCCCGTCAGCCGCAGCCGCTCCGGCCAATCCGCCGCCGGCGGCGCGTACCAGGCCGGGAAGGCACCGATCAAGGCATCGGCACCGTCGGTCCAGCCCACCGCATGCGCGATGGCCGGCAGCCCCAGTTCGTGGCGCCAACGGTTCAGCGGCTTCGTGAAATGGCGGTCGTAGTAGCGGTCGAGGCCCCACCACCACAGCCGCTTGACGAAGCCCGGCGTGTCCGCGCCGATGCCGCGCGCCAGCAGCCGCGGCGGCGCGTCGTTCGAGCGCAGCGCGGCCGGCGCCAGGTGCACCGTGGCGCAAGGCACGCCCGCCCGTTCGCGCCAGACCATGGGCGCGAACAGCAACGGCGGCCCCGCGCTGACGACGGGCTCGGCGGGCTCTCGCAGCCGCTGCAGCGCCGCCAGATACGGCGGCGCCAGGGCCAGCAGCTCGCTGGCGATGCGAGCAAAGGCGAGCCGGGGGTCGTGCTCGACGGGCACGCTGAACATCGCGCGGTAGCCGTCGGCCGTGCCGACCTCGACGAAGTCGAGCCCCGCCGCCGCGGCGTACGGCCGGAACACCGGATTGGCCAGCAGCACCGCGTGATGACCGCGCGCCCGGCATTCGCGGCCGAGGGCCACGAAAGGCAGCACGTCGCCATGGCTGCCGGCGGCGCAAAGCAGAACCTTCATGCGCGCGCGTCGGAGAAGAAGGCCCGCTCGACCGCATCCCTTAGCGGCCCGGATCCCCGAGGCCCAGGGGGCAGGCGGTCGCTGCTGTCGTTGCTGTCGCTGCTGTCGCTGCTGTCCCTGCTGTCCTTGTCGAATGGAACCTTGCTCATCATCGCGTTCGAGCCAGCCAAGTTTGCGAGAGTGTGCACCGCGCGGCGACGGACCGCGCGACCTATCATGCGCCGCACACCAACGCCCGCCGCCAGCCGTGCCCGATTCGCTCCGCCACCTCACGCTGCAACTGAGCCGCTTCGCGCAGGAGCGCGACTGGGAGCAATTCCACTCGCCCAAGAACCTCGCGTCTGCGCTGGTCGTCGAAGCTGGCGAATTGCTGGAGCATTTTCAATGGCTCACCGAAACGCAGAGCCGCGAGCTGCCAACCGACAAGCGCGATGCCATCGCCGCTGAACTCGCGGACGTGCTGCTGTACCTCGTACAGCTGGCCGGTGCACTGGGCATCGATCCCATCCAGGCGGCGCAGCGCAAGCTGGCGGCGAACGCCCTGAAGTACCCCGTCGATCGGGCGCGAGGCACGAGCAAGAAGTACAACGAGCTCTGACCACCGTGGCGGGGGGGCCGCGAAGTTGATCATCTACCAGGCCACGAAGGCGCAGTTTCTCGACCACGCGCTGCGCGACGACATCGAAGACATCGTGTCGCGGCAGTTCGTCAGCGTCACCGGCCACACGGTCGGACGATCGGAGATGCATGCCTGGAAGCACTCGCTGTTGGAAATGGCCAAGGTGCTGCAGGACGAAGAGATCCCGCCTTCGGCCGGCGTGGGCATCGAATACCAGCTACCGCAAACCGCCAAGCGCATCGACTTCGTCATCACCGGCGAAGACGCCCAGGCCCGACCCAGCGTCATCATCGTCGAGCTGAAGCAGTGGTCGGAATCGCGCCACAGCGACAAGGATGCCATCGTCTGGGCCCGCCGCGGCGGCCGCGCGGCGGAGACCGAAGGCCCGCACCCGTCATACCAAGCCTGGTCGTACGCCGCGCTGCTGCAGGACTTCAACGCCGCCGTTCAGGACGGCCAGATGGCGCTGCAGCCCTGCGCCTACCTGCACAACCACCCGCGCGATGGCGAGATCGACCATCCCGCCTACCGCGACCACATCGAACGGGCGCCGCTGTTCTTGAGGCGGGAGCGCGCCAAGCTGCAGGCATTCATTCGCCAGCACGTACGACACGGCGACCGAAAGGGCACGCTCTATGCCATCGAGAACGGCCGCATCCGACCGTCGAAGATGCTGGCCGACAGCGTGGCCGGTCTGCTGCAGGGCAAGCCCGAGTTCGTGCTCATCGACGACCAGAAGGTCGTGTTCGAGACGATCCTGCAAATGGACCAACGCGCCGAACAGCGCAAGCAGGTCGTCATCGTGCAGGGCGGTCCCGGAACGGGCAAGTCGGTGCTGGCCGTCAATCTCGTCGGCGCGCTGCTGGCCCGCGGCCGCAATGTCCGCTACGTCTCCAAGAACGCTGCACCCCGCGCGGTGTACGAAGCCAAGCTGACCGGCAAGTTCACCAAGAGCCGCATCAGCAACCTGTTCAGCGGCTCGGGTGTCTTCGTGAACGTCGAGCCCGACGTCTACGACACGCTGATCGTCGACGAGGCGCACCGGCTCAACGAGAAGAGCGGCCTGTACCGCAACCTGGGTGACAACCAGGTGAAGGAGCTGATCCGAGCCGCCCGATGCACCGCGTTCTTCGTCGACGAGGATCAGCGAGTGACGCTGCTGGACATCGGCAGCGTGGATCAGCTGCGCGATCAGGCCAGTGCAGCAGGGGCGGAAGTGACCGAACTGCAGCTGTCGTCGCAGTTTCGGTGCAACGGCTCGGACGGCTACCTGGCGTGGCTGGACGACGTGCTGGCCATCCGGTCGACCGCGAACACGACGCTGGACACCCGAGCGTTCGACTTCAGGGTGTTTGACAACCCGGCCGAATTGCATGCGCTGGTCGAGCTGAAGAACCGCGCGAACAACCGATCGCGAATGGTTGCCGGCTACTGCTGGGCTTGGTCGAGCAAGCGCGACCCGGACGCGTGGGACATCGAACTGCCCGGGTTCGGCTATCGGCGCCGCTGGAATCTGGACAAGGACGGCAGCCTGTGGATCGTGGCACCGGGCTCGGTGGATCAGGTCGGATGCATCCACACGTGCCAGGGGCTCGAGTTGGACTACGTCGGCGTCATCATCGGCCCGGACTTGGTGTACCGGGACGGACGCGTGCAGACGGACGCAACCCAGCGCGCGAGCTCCGACCAGTCCGTCAAGGGCATCAAGCGGATGTTGCGCGACCACCCGGCCAACGCCAAGGCTCTGGCCGACCGGGTCGTCAAGAACACCTACCGGACGCTGATGACGCGCGGCATGAAGGGGTGCTACGTGTACTGCACCGACTCCGCCTTGGCCGCCTACCTGCGCACGCGGTTGACGGTCCGCGACGATGCGAAGCCGCGGGTGAGTCGACCCGACGTCCAGCCTGCTGCCGAGCGGCCCAGGGCAAACGTCGTGCCGCTGCACCGAGTCACACGGCAGGAAAGAGAGGCGGGCGTCGCCGCAGCGCCCTTGGTCGACCTGCGGTTTGCGGCTGGCGCGTTCTCGAACTTCCAGGCCTTCGAGCAGGACAGCGCCGACTGGGTCGCCCTTCCGGATTGGGTGCGACCACAGCCGGGACTGTTCATCGCGCAGGTTGTCGGCGAATCGATGAACCGACGCATACCCAACGGCGCTTGGTGCCTTTTTCGGTTGCATCCCACCGGTACGCGCGAAGGCAAGGTCGTCGTCGCCGAGCATCGCAGCATCGAAGATCCCGACCTCGGCGGGTGCTACACCGTGAAGCTGTACTCAAGCGAGAAGGTGGCGTCCGACGAAGGCGGATGGCGGCATCGGCGGATTGCCCTGATCCCTGATTCGGATCGCCCGGGCTTCGAGCCGATCGTGTTTCTCGACGCCGAGGACGCGCAGGAGTTATCGATCGTTGCCGAGTTGCTGCTCGTCATGCCGTCTGCATAGCGCAGCGACGTCATGGCTTGTGCCAATGCACATCGTGCCGCAGGCAGGTGTTGAAGTCTTTGCGCGCAAGGCAGGCATGCAGCGTCAGCAAATTGCATCGTGCGAGCCCACTGAGTAGAGGCGGTGCGTGTCGGGAAGCTCTGGCGAACGATGCCCCAAGGCTGATTCGGCGGCCCCGCTGCGGCTGCATGCGATACACCACCGTGCCGGCGGTGATCAGCTCGGCGCACCGGCGCCTACCGCTGGTGCCGGCGCCGAGACAGCATCTCGTCAATGGCACCCAGCATCAACAGCACCGGCCATCCGAGCACGACGGCGGTCACCAGGCCGGCGCCCAGCGCCGTGAGGCGATCGGCACCGACCGCCAGCCCAAGCAATGCCAGCGGCACACCGATGCCCACCATCCAGATGCACCAAACGATGCCTCGCATGGCCAGCTCCTTCAGCGCCACGACTCTACCCGTCAGCGCCGACCTTCGCATCGTCTGGCGCCGAAGGCGCGCGCGTGCGCGCGGTCATGCGTGCTTGGTTGTGACCAACGCGAGCCGCACGATCTGCAGCACAAAGCGGGTCCAGAAGCGACAACGGCGGCCCTTCCGAGGCCGCCGTCCGTTCCAAGTGCATGTCGCGCTTGGAAAGTTTTCTTGGTGGCCTGGGGCGGAATCGAACCACCGACACGCGGATTTTCAATCCGCTGCTCTACCAACTGAGCTACCAGGCCGAGCCCGCGAGTATAGCGGCCCCGTGCCGGCCGAACCGACGAGCCGCCCGTCAGCTGGCGCCGCGCTTGTTGCGGCTGAGGTCCACGCCCAGCTGCTTGAGCTTGCGGTACAGGTGCGTGCGCTCGAGCCCGGTCTTCTCGGCCACGCGCGTCATCGAGCCGCTTTCCTTGGCGAGGTGGAACTCGAAGTAGCTCTTCTCGAAGGCGTCGCGCGCCTCGCGCAGCGGGCGGTCGAGGTCGAAGGTCTGCTCGGCCTGCGGGCCGCTGGGCACCAGCGGCGGCAAGGGCTGCGCGTGGGCGCCGTTGACGCCACCCTCGCCGCCGGCGCCGCCTTCGCCGCGCGCCGCGCCGCCACTGCTGCCGCCGCCGCCGGGGCCGGCGGCGCGCGCGCTGCCGGGCTTGACCAGCGCCTGCTCCACCGCGCGCAGCAGCTTCTGCAGCGTGATCGGCTTTTCGAGGAAGGCGCTGGCGCCGAACTTGGTGGCTTCGACCGCGGTGTCGATGGTGCCGTGCCCGCTCATCATGATGACGGGCATGCTCAGCATGCCGGTGGCGCCCCATTCCTTGAGCAGGCTGATGCCGTCGACGTCGGGCATCCAGATGTCCAGCAGCACGAGGTCGGGCCGCAGGGACTCGCGCACGCTTCGGGCCTGGGCGGCGTTCTCGGCCAGTTCGACGGTATGTCCCTCGTCGCTAAGGATCTCCGACAGCAGGGCCCGGATGCCCAGCTCGTCGTCTACGACCAATATCGTTGCCATGCGCGCATTCAAAGCACCTGGTGCATGCCGCCGCTGCCGGCGGCGGTGCCGTCAGGCGACGGTGCGGCGCCGGACGGGGGTGCGAAGTTGGAAAATGATAGCGAAACTCGTGCGCCCACCATGGGCGCCTCGGGGTCGTCGCCCTCGTGCAGGTTGGCCACCCGCAGGCTGGCGTGGTGTTCGTCGGCGATCTTCTTGACCACCGCCAGCCCCAGCCCGGTGCCCTTGACCTTGGTGGTGACGTAGGGTTCGAAGGCCCGCTTCAGCACCTTCTCGGCGAAGCCGGGGCCATTGTCGATGACGGTCAGGCGCACGGCGAGCAGCTCGCCGTGCTCGCCCACGGCCTTGGAGGTCAGCACCTGCACCTGGCCGTCGTCCTGCTCGGAGACGGCGTCGAGCGCGTTCTGCACGAGGTTGTGGATCACCTGGCGCAGTTGCGTGGGGTCGCCCATCACGCGCGGCAGCCCGGGCTCGGTGTGCGCCACCAACACGCCGCTGTCGTGCGCCTGGCCGTACAGCGCCAGCACTTCCTGCACCAGCGGGTTGAGGTCCAGCGCCTTCAGCTGCGCCGCCGGCAGCCGCGCATAATCCCGAAACTCGTTCACCAGGCGCTGCATGGCCTGCACCTGGCTGACGATGGTGGCCACGCTGCGCAGCAGCAGGCTCTGGTCGGCGCCTTCGAGCTTGGCTTCCAGCCGGTGCTGCAGCCGCTCGGCCGAAAGCTGGATCGGCGTCAGCGGGTTCTTGATCTCGTGCGCCAGGCGGCGCGCCACCTCGGCCCAGGCGGCGCTGCGCTGGGCGGAGACGACGTCGCTGATGTCGTCGAAGACCAGCAGCCGCATGGTGCCCGGCAGGTGGGCGCCGCGCACCAGCAGGCTGATGCCGCTGCCGTCGCCGCGCGCCAGCTCGTAGCTTTCCTGCCAATGGTCGCGCTCGCCGGCCTCGGGGCTGGTGTGCAGCAGCTCGAAGCGCTGCTCGATGCTGCGCGCCAGCGCTTCCAGCTCGGGCACCTCGCCGAGCCGGCGGCCGCGCCAGGCGGCGAAGGGCAGGCGCAGGATGCGCGTGGCGCCGGGGTTGACGGTGTCGATGCGGCCTTCGCGGTCGAGCACGATGACGCCGGCGCTCAGCGTGTCGAGGATGGTCTGCAGCCGCGTGCGCGCGCCTTCGAGCTGGGCCACGCCGCGCTGCACCTGCTCGCGCGCCTCGGCCAGCTGCGCGGTCATGTCGGCGAACGAGCGCGTCAGCCCGCCCAGTTCGTCGCGCGAGGCGAACACCGGCTTGGCCGTCAGGTCGCCGGCGGCCACCTGGCGCACGCCGTCGGCCAGCAGCAGCAGCGGCCGCGCCAGCTGGGTGCCCAACAGGATGGCCAGCAGCACGGCGCCGAACACGGCCAGGATCAGCGCCAGCGTCAGCGTGCCGATGTACATGCGGCGCAGACCGTCGCGGGCCAGCGCGCGCTGCTGGTACTCGGCATAGGCGTCCTGCACGGCCAGCGCGTTGAGCGCCAGCGCGCGCGGCAGCGCCTGCTCCAGCAGCAGGTAGCGCTCGTCGCCGCGCGCCAGCACCATCTCGCTGCCGAGCACGCGCGCCAGCGCGCGCACGCGGGCGCCGCCGTCGGATCGGGCCAGCGTGTCTTCGTCCAGGCCGATGAACTGGCTGGCCACGCCGGTGGCGGCGGCCTGGCCCAGCAAGGTGGCGCTGGGGCGCTCGGGCGCCACGGTGACGGTGCCGCCGCCGGCCGTCAGCAGCACCTGGCCGGTGCCGCCCACCAGCGCGAGGTCGGCCACGCCGGCTTGTTCGCGCAGCCGCTCCAGCGTGACGGCGGTGGTGCCGGCGGCGCCGGCCTCGCGCACGCGCTCGGCGGCCAGCCGCGCCTTGCGCGCCAGGTCGGCGGCCAGCGTGTCGAGCGTGCCCTTGCCGAGCGACAGCCCGGCGTCCAGCGCGCCGGCCATGCGGGCGTCGAACCACACCTCGATGCTGCGGGCGACGAACTGGTACGACACGGTGTAGATCGTCAGCCCCGGCAGCACGCCCACCAGCGCGAAGATGCCGGCCAGCTTGATCAGCAGCCGGCTGCCGAATTTGCCGCGCCGCAGCCGCAGCGCCAGCCGGATGGCGGCGAAGCCGATCACCAGCGTCAGCATCGCGGCCACCGCGACGTTGGCCCAGAACAGCCAGAAGAAGCGCCGCTCGCTGATGGCGCTGCCGGGCGTGTCGGTGCCCATGCGCACGACGAAGGCCAGCACCAGGCCGAGGCCGGTGGTGGCCGTCAGCGCGACGATCCAGGCCCAGCGCGCGGAACGGGTCATTCAGTCCAGCCGGATGGCGCGTTCGACGCCGAGCGCGAAGTCGCTGCCGCCGCCCAGGCCGATCAGCATCGGGCTGGGCAGCTGCGAGGTGTCCAGCCGCCACGAGAACTCGACGTAGTGGCGGCTGTCGGGGTCGATCAGCGACAGCTCGGCCAGCCGCCACTGCGAGGCGCGCGTGACCACCGCCATCGCCTCGGCCAGCGTGGCGTAGGTCTGGTTCAGCCCGCCGAGGCCGACGCGCCAGTTGGCGGTGAGCGGCTGGTAGGCCACGCGCCAGTTGCGGTGCACGCGGGCGATGCGCTCGTCGCGCCAGTACCAGCGGCTGCGCCACAGCGTGGCCTGGGCGACGAAGTACACCGGCACGCCGCGCTGCAGCGCGTCTTCCACGGCGCGCGGCAGTGTCACGCGGGTAATGAAGTCGATCATCAGCGCGCCATCGGCGCGCTGCGCCTGCAGCAGCAGCAACTCCGCCTGCGCCAGCGCCGGCCGCGGCAGCGCCAGGGCGGCCAGCAGCCCCGCCCCCAGCCCCAGCAGCGAGCGTCTGTCGATGTGCCGCCGGTGGTGCATGGTGGGCAGGCCGAAATAGGGGCGTCAGGGCTTGTGGATCAGCGCGTAGAAGAAGCCGTCCTGCCAGGCGACGGACTGCAGCGGCGCGGCGGGGTGTTGGACAGCCTGCGGATTGTCGGCCAGCGGCAGCAGGTGGCCCGGCGAGCGCGGGTCCGGCTGCGCCGCGCCGGCCGGCAGGCGTTGCAAAAATGCGTCGATCGCCTGCTGGCCCTCGGCCTTGAAGATCGAGCAGGTGGCGTAGAGCAGCCGGCCGCCGGGCTTCAGCAGCGGCCACAGCGCCCACAGCAGCTCAGCCTGCACGCGAGTAAGCGCTGACAAGTCGTCGGCGCGGCGCAGCCAGCGGATGTCCGGATGGCGGCGCACGATGCCCGACGCGCTGCAGGGCGCGTCCAGCAAGATGGCGTCGAAAGGCCGGCCGTCCCACCAGGCGGCCGGCAAGCGGGCATCGGCGGCGCGCACCTCGGCGTGCAGGTGCAGGCGCTGCAGCGTCTGGTGGATGCGCGGCACGCGCTGCGGGTCGCTGTCCAGCGCCAGCAGGTCGAGGTCGGCGCGCTCCAGCAATTGCGCGGTCTTGCCGCCCGGGGCGGCGCAGGCGTCGAGCACGCGGGCGCCGGGCGGCAGCGCCGGTTCGCCTGCCCCCAGCAGCAGGCTGGCGGCGCGCTGCGCAGCGGCGTCCTGCACCGAGACCTCGCCTTCGGCGAAGCCCGGCAGCGCCTGCACCGGGCAGGGCTCGGCCAGCAGCACGGCCTGGCCGGCGAGCATGGGGTCGTCCAGCAGCGTGGCGGCGTGGCCGGCGTCGGCCAGCTTGTGCAGGTAGGCCGCGCCGCTCAGGCGCCGGGCGTTGACGCGCAGCGTCATCGGCGGCCGCTGGTTGGCCGCCAGCAGCAGCGCCTGCCATTGCGCCGGCCAGTCGCGGCGCACGCGCTCGATCCACCAGGTCGGGTGGTTGTAGGCGGCCTCGGGCTGGCGCTCGGCCGCCGCCACCAGCACCGCGCGCTCGCGGATGAAGCGGCGCAGCACCGCGTTGATGAAGCCGGCGGCGGCCGGCGTGCGCTGGCGCGCCGCGTCGACGGCCTGGTCGACCAGCGTGTGCTCGGCATAGGGCGGCGCCGGCTGCGGCCACAGCAGCGCCAGCGCGCTGCACAGCAAGGCGTCGACGGCGGGCGGCGGCACCTTGGGCGCGAGTTGCTTGCGCACCTCGGCGGCGGCGCCCAGGCGGCGCAGCACGTCGAAGCCCAGCGCCTGCACGCCAGCGCGGGCATCGGGTGGGCAGCGCGCCATCCAGTCGGTGGCCGAGCGGCCGGTGCGCACCGCCTGCACCAGCTCGGCGCAAAGGTCGAGCAGCCGCGACAGCGGCGGGCCATGCGGGCCGTGCGGGCCGTGTGGGCCATGCGGGCCATGCGGGCCATGCGGAGCGGTGGCGGCGTTCACCGCGGCAGTCTAGGGCCTGCCCCCGACGCGACGATGCCCTTGCCAGCAGAATGCGCAACCCGCCCCGAAGGAGACCGACCCATGCCCCAGCCGCCGACGGCGCCGGCCGATGCACCCGCCCGACTGCTGCGCAGCGAAGACGAACTGGCGCGGCTGCCGGCCTCCGAGCGCATCCGCTACCGGCTGGTGACGGCCGACTGCCGCCACCACGCCAACGACAACATCGCCGCCTACATCCGCCCCGGCGAGCTCGACGAGCTGAAGGCCGAGGTGCAGGCGCGCATGCAGGAGGTGTTGCGCGCGCTGGTGATCGACACCGACAGCGACCACAACACGCAAGACACCGCGCAGCGCGTGGCGCGCATGTTCGTCGACGAGGTGTTCCGCGGCCGCTACGCGGCGATGCCCGCGGTGACCGAGTTCCCCAACGCCGAGCGCCTGAACGAGCTGATGATCGTCGGCCCGGTCACCGTGCGCAGCGCCTGCAGCCACCACCTGTGCCCCATCCTCGGCAAGGTGTGGATCGGGCTGCTGCCCAACGAGCACAGCAACCTGATCGGGCTGTCGAAGTACGCGCGCATCTGCGACTGGATCATGAGCCGGCCGCAGATCCAGGAAGAGGCGGTGACCATGCTGGCCAACGAACTGCAGCAGCGCGTGCGCCCCGACGGCCTGGCCATCGTGATGGAGGCCGACCATTTCTGCATGCATTGGCGCGGCGTCAAGGACGACCAGGCGGCGATGGTCAACAGTGTGATGCGCGGCGCCTTCCTGAAGGACGCCAACCTGCGGCGCGAGTTCCTCTCGCTGCTGTCGCGCAAGACCTGATCACGGGAGACACGGCCATGCTCGTCCGCCTGATGTACGCCAGCCGCGCCGCCGCCGCGGCGCTGGACCACGAGGAGCTGCAGGCCATCCTGCGCCAGTCGCACCACAACAACCCGGCGCAGGGCATCACCGGCGTGCTGTGCGTGTGCCCGGCCAGCGGCATCTTCCTGCAGGTGCTGGAGGGCGGGCGCAGCGCCGTCAACCGGCTGTACCAGCGCATCGTGGCCGACCGCCGCCACAGCGCGGTGGAGCTGCTGGCCTTCGAGGAGATCACCGAGCGCCGCTTCGCCGGCTGGGCGATGGGCCAGGTCGATATGTCGCGCCTGAACCCGGCGCTGCTGCTGAAGTACAGCGAGAAGCCGCAGCTCGACCCCTACGCGCTGCCGGGCTCGGCCTCGCTGGCGCTGCTGCAGGACTTGATGGCCACCGCTTCGGTGGTGGGCAACGCTTGAGCTGACTGTCCGTATCTACTTCGTGCCGAAGATGCGGTCGCCGGCGTCACCGAGTCCGGGCACGATGTAGCCGTGCTCGTTGAGCTGGCGGTCGATGGCGGCGGTGTAGACCGGCACGTCGGGGTGGTGGCCGTGGAAGTTGCGCAGCCCCTCGGGCGCGGCCAGCAGGCTGACGAAGCGGATCGACTTCGGCCGCGTTTCCTTCAGCCGGTCGACCGCCGCGACGGCCGAGTTGCCGGTGGCCAGCATCGGGTCCAGCACGACGGCGTCGCGCTCGTGCATGTCGTGCGGCATCTTGAAGTAGTACTCCACCGCGCCCAGCGTCTTCGGGTCGCGGTACAGGCCCACGTGGCCGACGCGCGCGCCGGGCACCACTTCGAGCATGCCGTCGAGGAAACCATCGCCGGCGCGCATGACGACGACGAAGACCGTCTTCTTGCCGTCGATCACCGGCGCCTTCATCGCTTCCAGCGGCGTCTCGATGTCGATCAACTGCGTCGGCATGTCGCGCGTCACTTCGTAGGCCATCAGCATGCCGATCTCGTGCAGCAGCCGGCGGAAGCTGTTGGTGCTGCGGTTCTTCTGCCGCATCAGCGTCAGCTTGTGCTGCACCAGCGGGTGGTCGATCACGTGCACGCTTGCGTTCATCGCTCGTCCTCTCCAATCCTTAAAAAACGGTGCCGTCGCTGTCGATCTGCAGCGGCGGCGCGCCGCCAGCGCGGCGCTCGGCGGCGATCTCGCGGCCGGCGGCCCAGGTGCCGCCTTCCAGCACGCAGGCCAGCGGCAACTGCTCGGCGCCGACGCCCAGCTCGCGGCGCACCAGCTCGGCCAGCTCGTCGAGCAGCGTGACGGTCAGCGCGCGCCATTCCACCACCGCTTCGTCGCCGGGCTTCCACTTGCGCTGCAGCATCGCGGCCTGGCGCGGCACGATGACGCCGCTGTCCAGCAGCAGGCCGCCGTTGCGGTACTCGGGAAGACCGGTCAGCGCGTCGAGCCCGGTGACCTCGATGCCGGCCCATTGCAGCGGCTCCAACAGCGAGTAGCTCAGCCACTGGCTGAGCTTGTGGAAGGGCACCCAGCCGCGGGTGACGGGGTCGTCGCCAGCGCCCTGCTCATCGGCGGTCGCGGCGCCGGTCGCGGCGCCGGCCCAGCGGTGCGGCCAGACGTCGCCGGCGCGCACGCCCATCACCTGGCTGCCGCTGGTCCAGATCGGCCCCAGCGTCCGCAGCACCTGGCGCAGGACTTCGGCGGCGCTGACGCTGCGCCGCGTGCCGCCGGCACTCAGGCGGTCGAACAGCAGCGCGGGCCGCGCCGGCGTGCCGTCGCGCCGGCTCTCGTCCTGCAAGGCTTCGCCCAGGCGGGCCAGCAAGCCGGCGCGGCCTTCCAGCCCGACCAGCGGGTTGGACGGGCTGGCCTGGAACACGCCGCGCAGCACCGCGGCGTCGATCTGGCGCAGCGCCTTGGCGTCCACGCGGCAGGGCTCGGCCGGCAGCGACGAGAAGGCGCCGGCCATGAAGGCGCGGAAACTGGCGACGCCCAGCCCTTCCGAACGGCCGTAGCGCGCGGCCGCGGGCGTGTCCGGCGCCGGCACCGGTGCGGCCGCCGGCGACGCGGCACTGGCACCGGCGCCGGCCTGGTCCAGCGCGGCCAGCAGTTCGTCGCGGCCCACGCGTTCGGCGGGCAGCGCGCTGGCCGGCAGCGCCGCGGCGGCGTGCTCGGCATAACGCCAATCGCCACCGGCACCGGCGTCGAGCAGCACGCTGACGACGGTGAGGTCGAACTGCGCGCGCGCACGGTCGGCGGCCGGCAGCCCGGCCAGCTTGGCGTCCAGTTCGGCCTTGCGGTCGACGCCGCCGGCCTCGAAGTGGCGCCAGCGGCTGTGGAATGGAATGCGCAGGTCGGGGTAGCGCCGCCGCGTCACCGCGGCGACGCGCGCCGCGGCTTCGGGCAGCCGCGTGCGGTCGAGCCGGAACCAGCCCGAGCGCTCGTCGGCCACCGCCGCGGTGATCGCGGCGCAGCGCACGCGGATGGTCTGCGGGCGGCGCAGCACCGCCAGCAGGTCGGGCCGATCGGAGCCGTCGGCGGCAGCCTCGGAATCACTCAAGGCCGCGGCCTTTCACGCTGGCCAGGCGCTCGCCGTCGGGCACCGCGCCGTCGGTGAAGTAGCCGGCCGCGATCTTGGCCTCGATCTCCACCTTGGCGTCGGCCGGCACCAGCTCGTCGGGGATCTTCACGCGCTCGCCCACCTCGATGCCGCTGCCGGTGATGGCGTCGTACTTGTCGTTGCTCATGCTCACCAGGCGGTGGATGCGGCGCACGCCCAGCCAGTGCAGCACGTCGGGCATCAGTTCCTGGAAGCGCATGTCCTGCACGCCGGCCACGCATTCGGTGCGCAGGAAGTACTTGTCGGCGCGGTCGCCGCCCTGCTGCCGCTTGCGCGCGTTGTAGACCAGGAACTTGGTGACCTCGCCGAGGGCGCGGCCCTCCTTGCGGCTGTAGGCGATGAGCCCGACGCCGCCTTGCTGCGCGCCGTGGATGCATTCCTCGATCGCGTGCGTCAGGTACGGCCGGCAGGTGCAGATGTCGCTGCCGAAGACGTCGGAGCCGTTGCACTCGTCGTGCACGCGCGCGGTCAGCGTCACGCGCGGGTCGGCCAGCGCGCGCACGTCGCCGAAGACGTACAGCGTCTGCCCGCCGATCGGCGGCAGGAAGACTTCCAGGTCGCTGCGCGTCACCAGCTCGGGGTACATGCCGCCGGTCTCTTCGAACAACGCGCGACGCAACTCGGCCTCGCTGACCCTGAAGCGGCGCGCGACGCCGGGCAGCCACCACACCGGCTCGACCGCGATCTTGGTCACCGCGGCGCTGGCGTCGTCGAGCAGCACGCGGCCGTCGATGGCCAGGCGCTGGAAGGCGATCGCCTGCTTGATCTCCGGCAGGTGGATGTGGGCCTTGGTGACGGCGATGGTCGGCCGGATGTCGTAGCCCTGGGCCAGGTAGTCGGCGTAGACCGTCTGCACGCTGGCGCCCCAGGGATCGATGGAGACGATGCGGTCGGCCTCGCCCCACGCCGGGTAGGGGCCGACCGGGTCGGTGGGCGCGGTGTCGGTCAGGTCGGCGCGGTGGCCGCGCGTCAGGTTGCCCGCCGCCACCGCCAGCGCGCGGTAGACGCCGTAGCTGCCGCTGTGCGTGCCCACCACGTTGCGCTGACCGCGGTTGCTGGTGGTGCCGACGATGGGGCCGCGCTGCAAGGGATCGGCCTCGCCCCAGCGGATGACCGGCGCGCCCGCGGGGCCCTGGCCGGGATGCGAGGTCAGGCGGATGTGGCGAACCGGCGCCGGGGTCTGCTCGGGCATGGGGGGGTCTCCGACAAGCGGCGAGCATACTGCCGCCCCGCGCCGGGCCATCACCCTCAGCGCTGGCGGTTGACCGCCAGCGCATCCACCGCCGAGGCGCGGTTGCCGAAGCGCCAGCGCACCTGGCTGACGATGGCGGCCACTTCCTCGTCGCCCAGCAGCGTGGCGAACGGCGGCATGCCCGGCGGCCGCGGCTGCGCGGCGGTGGACGGCCCGAAGCCGCCGCCCAGCACCATGCGCACCACGTTGACCGGCGAGGCCAGCGCGACGGCGCGGTTGCCGGCCAGCGGCGGGCCATCGTCGGCCACGCCTTCGCCTTGCTTGCCGTGGCAATCGCCGCAATGCCGCTCGTAGAGCTTGTCGCCGAGCGCCAGCGTGGCGGCACTGGGCGCCGGCGTCGACCGCGGCGCCGGCGCCGGCAGCGCGGGCAACTGGTGCAGATAGGCGGCGACGGCGGCCGCGTCGGCATCGCTCAAATACTGCGTGCTGTGCGCCACCACCACCGCCATCGGGCCCGACACCGTGGCCTGCGCGTTGCGGCCGTTCTTCAGCAGGGCCGCGGTCTCGGCCACCGGCCAGGCCGAGGCGCCGGCGGCGCGCGGGTCCTGCAGCGACGGCGCCAGCCAGCCCTGCTCCGGAATGATGCCGCCGCGGAAGTCCCAGGCGCCGGCGGTGGCGCCCCAGCGGTCGCGCTCGCCATGGCAGGCGCTGCAGTGGCCGAGGCCGCCGACGAGGTAGGCGCCGCGGCGCAGCGTGCTGTCCGCCAACTCGGGCAAGCGAGCCGGTTGGAAGTGCAGCGCGCGCCACACCGTCAAGGCCGCCGGCAGCGCGTAGGGCCAGCGCAGTGCGTGCGGCGGCACGGCCTGCGCCGCCGCGGGCAGGCTTTGCAGGTAGGCCCAGAGGTCGTCGGCATCGGCGTCGGCGATCAGGCTGAAGTTCGGATAGGGACAGGCCGGCAGCAGCGCGCGGCCGTCGGCCGAGCGCCCTTGCTGTAACGCGCGACGAAAGGCGGCGGCCGTCCAGCGGCCGAGGCCGTGCTGCGCGTCGGGCGTGAGGTTGGCCGCCACCACGGCGCCGAACGGCGTGTTGATGACGCGACCGCCGGCGTAGTCGGCCGAGCCGGGCGAGGTGTGGCAACCGGCGCAGTGGCCGACGCGGGCAAGGTAGGCGCCGCGCGCGACGGCGGCCGCGGCCGGTGGGGCCGGTGCGGCCGGTGCAGCCCGCCGCAGATCGTCGGCGCGGTCCCACCAGCCGGCGCTGGCGGCGACGGCCAGCGCCAGGGCGCCGATGGCCAGCAGGCCGGCCGCGGCGCGCGTCATCACGGCGCCACCGCCACCGTCGTGCCGCAGCGCAGCGGCATCGGCTGCGGCAGCGCCGCCACGGGCGCCGCCGCCGAGCCGGTCGTGGGCACCGGCTGCGCGGCCAGCCAGGCGGCCAGCAGCGCCACCTCGTCTGGCGCCAGGCGGCGCGCCACGTCGGCCATGCAGTCGGGCGCACGGGCAGCGCGCGTGCCGGTGCGCCAGGCGCCGAGCTGGGCGTTGAGGTAGTCGCGCGGCAGCCCCAGCAGCGCCGGCACGCCGGGCAGCGCGCCGGTCAGCTCGGCGCCATGGCAGGCGCTGCAGGCCGGCAGTTGGCGCGCCGCGTCGCCTTGCGTCAGCAGCCGGCGCGCGCGGGCCTGCGCCGCGGCGTCGGCGGCCAGGTCGGGCGGCAGCGGCAGCGGCGGCTCGTAAGGCAGCTTCAACGCCGCGAAGTAGGCGGCCAGGTCGCGCAGGTAGTCGTCGGACAAGGGTTCGAGCAGATGCGTCATCAAGGCGTACTGGCGGCGCCCGTCGCGGAAGGCGAGCAACTGGTCGAACAGATAGGCCGCCGGCTTGCCGGCCAGCCGCGGGTAGTAGCCGTCGGGCGCGGCGCGGCCTTGCTGGCCGTGGCAGCCGGTGCAGGCGCGCGCGCGGCGGGCCAGCGTGTCGTCGTCGGCCGCGGCGGCGGGGCGCGCCGCGAACAGCGACGCCAGCGCAGCCAGCAAACCCACGGTCAGCAAAGCCGCGGCCCGCGGCGAGGCGCGACGGTGCATCGCGCTACAGCTTGAAGTCGTAGTCGATGGTCAGCGGCGCGTGGTCGCTGAAGCGCTCGGCCTTGTAGATCGAGGCCTTGCGCGCCGTCTGCGCCAGCGCCGGCGTCGCGATGTGGTAGTCCAGCCGCCAGCCCACGTTGTTGGCCCAGGCCTGGCCGCGGTTGCTCCACCAGGTGTAGGCGCTGCCGGTGGCCTCGGGCTCCAGCGTGCGGTAGACGTCGACCAGCCCGGCGCGGTCGAACAGCGTGGTGAGCCAGGCGCGTTCCTCGGGCAGGAAGCCCGAGTTCTTCTGGTTGCTGCGCCAGTTCTTGAGGTCGATTTCCTTGTGCGCGATGTTGACGTCGCCCATCAGGATGAAGTCGCGCTGCTTCCTGAGCTTGACCAGGTGCGGGTGGATGGCCGCCAGGAAGCGGTACTTGGCCTGCTGCCGCTCCTCGCCGCTGGAGCCGCTGGGGAAGTAGCAGCTGATCAGGCTGAGCTTGCGCCCGGGCTTGTCGAAGCGCTTCTCGATCCAGCGGCCTTCGTCGTCGAACTCGGGCACGCCGATCTTGGCGACCACGTCGCTCGGCTCGTCGCGCGTGTACAGGCCGACGCCGGCATAACCTTTTTTCAGCGCGTAACAGAAGTGGCCCTTCATGCCGGGCGGGCTGCAGAACACGCCGTCGACGTGCTCGTGCTGCGCCTTGACCTCCTGCACGCCCACGGCATCGGCCTTCTGCAGCGGCAGCCAGTCGAAGAAGCCCTTGTTGGCGGCCGAGCGGATGCCGTTCAGGTTGGCCGAAATCACTCTCAACGCGGGTCCCCTTCGTGCTTGCCTGAGTCCGGGCACCGCGGGCGGTGCCTCCTACAATCCCCGGCCCATGACTGCCGAGCGCGCCACCGACCCCCTTGCCCAGGACTTCGTCCGCTTCGCCGTCGATGCCGGCGTGCTGCGCTTCGGCGAGTTCAAGACCAAGGCCGGGCGGGCGTCGCCGTACTTCTTCAACGCTGGGCTGTTCGACGACGGCGCCAAGCTGGGGGCGCTCGGATCATTCTATGCACGCCGCCTGCTGGCCAGCGGCATCGCCTTCGACATGCTGTTCGGCCCCGCGTACAAGGGCATCACGCTGGTGGCGGCGCTGGCCATCGAGCTGGCGCGCCTGGGCCGCAACGTGCCCTTTGCCTACAACCGCAAGGAGGCCAAGGACCACGGCGAAGGCGGCACGCTGGTCGGCGCGCCGGTGCGCGGCCGCGTGCTGATCGTCGACGACGTGATCTCGGCCGGCACCTCGGTGCGCGAATCGATCGCGCTGATCGAGGCCGCCGGCGCCACGCCCTGCGGCGTGGCGCTGGCGCTCGACCGCCAGGAAAAGGCCACCGAAGACGGCCGCGACCTGCCCTATTCGGCGGTGCAGTACGTCACGCGCGAATGGGCGCTGCCGGTGTGCGCGGTTGCCGGCCTGGACGACTTGCTACAGTATCTGGCGCCCGACCCCGCGCTGCAGGCCCGCGCCGCCGCCGTGCAGGCCTACCGCGACCGATACGGAGTTTGAATGCCTCTCAGCACCCCCGGGCCCGGGCGGCCCCGGCGGCCCGGCCTGCTGCTGTTGCTGCTGCCGCTGTTGCCGCTGCTGTCGATCAGCGCGCCGGTGCTGGCGCAGCAGCCGCGCGCCGACGGCACGCCGATCTACAGCTGCGTCGACGACCGCGGCCGCCGGCTGACCTCCGACCGGCCGATCGCCGCCTGCACGGCCAAGGAGCAGCAGATCCTCAACCGCGACGGCTCGGTGCGCGGCGTGCACCCGCCGACGCTGACGGCCGACGAGCGCGCCGCCATCGAAGCGCGCGAGCGCAAGGCCGGCGCCGAGCGCATGGCGCTGGTCGAAGCGACGCGGCGCGACAAGAACCTCGTCAACCGCTACCCGAGCGAAGCCGCGCACCGCAAGGCGCGCGAGGCGGCGCTGGACACCGTGCGCCTGGCCATCAAGGCCACCGACGACCGGCTGAAGGAATTGCAGGCCGAGCGCAAGCCGCTGATCAGCGAAGCCGAGTTCTACAAGGGCAAGCGGCTGCCGGCCAAACTGCGCGGACAGATGGAAGCCAACGACGCCGCGGTGGACGCCCAGCGCGAGGCGGCCGCCAACCAGCAGGCCGAGTTGGAGCGCGTGAACCGCATCTACGACATCGAGCTGGCGCGGCTGCAAAAGCTGTGGGCCGGCGCCGCGCCGGGCTCGATGGGCCCGCTGCCGACCGACCGGCCGGCCGCCGCCACGGCGGCGACCAAGCCGGCCAGCGCGCCCTAGCGTCGACCGGCGCTAACCCAGCGCCTTCTTCAGCAGCTCGCTGGCCTGCGCCGGGTTGGCCTTGCCGCGGCTGGCCTTCATCACCTGGCCGACCAGGGCGTTGAAGGCCTTGTCCTTGCCGGCGCGGTACTCGTCCACCGACTTGGCGTTGGCGGCGATCACCTCGGCAACGATGGCCGCCAGCGCGCCGCTGTCGTTCATCTGCTTGAGGCCCTTGGCCTCGATCAGCGCGTCGACCTCGCTTCCGTCGCCGCTCCACAGCGCCTCGAAGACCTGGCGCGCGCCGTTGTTGGAGACGGTGCCGTCGACCACGCGCGCGATCAGCGCCGCCAGCTGCGCCGGCGACACCGGCGCGGCCTCGATCGACAGGCCGGCGGCGTTGAGCCGCTTGGAGACCTCGCCCATCAGCCAGTTGGCGGCCAGCTTGGGCTGGCCACACGCATCGCGCGTCGCCTCGTAGAAGCGCGCGAACGGCAGGCTCTGCGTCATCATCGCCGCGTCGTCGGCGGGCAGCGCGTCGTCGCGCTGCAGCCGCGCGGCCATCACGGCCGGCAGCTCGGGCATGTCGCCTTGCACGCGCGCCACCCAGTCGGGCGCGATCACCAGCGGCGGCAGGTCGGGGTCGGGAAAATAACGGTAATCCTGAGCGTCTTCCTTGCTGCGCATCGCCCGCGTCTCGCCGGTGTCGGGGTTGAACAGCACGGTGGCCTGCTCGATCGCCAAGCCGTCTTCCAGGCGGTCGATCTGCCACTGGATCTCGAAGTCGATCGCCTGCTGCAGGAAGCGGAAGCTGTTGAGGTTCTTGATCTCGCGCCGGGTGCCCAGCGGCGCGCCGGGCTTGCGCACGCTGACGTTGGCGTCGCAGCGGAAGCTGCCTTCCTGCATGTTGCCGTCGCAGATGGCCAGCCACACCACCAGCGTGTGCAGCGCGCGCGCGTAGGCCACGGCCTCGGCGCTGCCGCGCATGTCGGGCTCGCTGACGATTTCCAAGAGCGGCGTGCCGGCGCGGTTGAGGTCGATGCCCGACTGGCCGTGGTAGTCCTCGTGCAGGCTTTTTCCCGCGTCCTCTTCCAGATGGGCGCGGGTCAGGCGCACGCTCTTCTTCTGCTCGCCGAGCAGGAAGTCGACGCGGCCGCCCTGCACCACCGGAATCTCGTACTGGCTGATCTGGTAGCCCTTGGGCAGGTCGGGGTAGAAGTAGTTCTTGCGCGCGAAGATCGACAGCGGCGCGATCGTCGCGCCCACCGCCAGCCCGAAGCGGATGGCGCGCTCGACGGCGCCGCGGTTCATCACCGGCAGCGTGCCGGGCAGCGCGAGGTCGACCGCGCAGGCCTGGGTGTTGGGCTCGGCGCCGAAGGCGGTGGCAGCGCCGCTGAAGATCTTGCTGGCGGTGCTGAGCTGGGCGTGGGTCTCCAGGCCGATCACGACCTCGTAGCCGCGGATGAGCAACGCACTCACAGCGTGGGCTCCTCGGCGGCGCCGGGCCGCTCCCAAGCCGCCGAAACCCCCTCGGGGGGCGGCGACCGAAGGGAGCCTGGGGGCTCCTTCAAATGCCAGTCGGTCGCCTGCTGCAGCGCATGCGCGGCGTGCAGCAGCGCGCCTTCCTGGAAGTAGTTGCCGATCAACTGCAGGCCCACGGGCAGGCCGCCCGACCCTGCCGAAGCCGCGAAGCCGGCCGGCACGCTCATGCCCGGCAGCCCGGCCAGGCTGGCGGGCAGCGTGAAGATGTCGGCCAGGTAGTCCTGCAGCGGGTCGCGCTGCTGGCCCAAGGCCCAGGCCACGCTGGGCGCCACCGGGCCGGCGATGAGGTCGCAGCGCTCGAAGCAGGCCTGGAAGTCGTCGGCGATCATGCGGCGCAGCTTCTGCGCCTGCAGGTAGTAGGCGTCGTAGTAGCCATGGCTGAGCACGTAGGTGCCGATCATGATGCGGCGCTTGACCTCGGCGCCGAAGCCTTGCGCGCGCGTCTTCTTGTACATGTCCAGCAAGTCGGCGTACTCGGCCGCACGGAAGCCGAACTTGACGCCGTCGAAGCGCGAGAGGTTCGAGCTGGCCTCGGCCGGCGCGATGATGTAGTAGACGGGAATCGACAGCTCGGTGCGCGGCAGGCTGACGTCGACCAGCGTCGCGCCGAGCTTTTGCAATTCGGCCAGCGCGGCGCGCACGGCGCCGCCGACATCGGCCGCCAGCGCGGCGGGGAAGAACTCCTGCGGCAGCCCGATGCGCAAGCCTTGCAAAGGCTTGCCGGCGGCGGCGCCCTGGCGCGCGGTGCGCATGGCCTGCGCGTAGTCCTGCGGCGGGCGTTGGGCGCTGGTGGCGTCGCGCGCGTCGAAGCCGCTCATCGCCGACAGCAGCAGCGCGCAGTCTTCGGCGCTGCGCGCCATCACGCCGGCCTGGTCGAGGCTGGACGCGAAAGCCACCATGCCGTAGCGGCTGCACACGCCGTAGGTCGGCTTGATGCCGGTCACGCCGCAGAAGCTGGCCGGCTGGCGGATGGAGCCGCCGGTGTCGGTGCCGGTGGCCGCCGGCAGCAGCCGCGCCGCCACCGCGGCCGCGGTGCCGCCCGACGAGCCGCCGGGCACGCGGCCGCGGTCCCAGGGGTTGCGCACGGGACCGTAGGCCGAGTTCTCGTTGGCCGAGCCCATGGCGAACTCGTCGCAGTTGAGCTTGCCCAGCGTGACGCAGCCGGCTTCGGCCAGGCGCTGCACGACGGTGGCATCGAACGGGCTCTGGTAGCCCTGCAGCATCTTCGAGCCGGCGGTGGTCGGCCAGCCGCGGGTGACGAAGATGTCCTTGTGCGCGATCGGCACGCCCAGCAGCGGCGCGGCGTCGCCGGCGGCCAGGCGCGCGTCGGCGGCGCGCGCCTGTTCGAGCGTCAGCGCTTCGTCGCGCGCGAGGAAGGCGCCGAGCGCGGCCTGCGCCTCGATGCGCTGGCCGAAGGCCTGGGCCAGCTCTTGCGCCGAGACTTCGCGCGCCCGCAGGCGGCGCGCCAGCTCGGCGACGCCGGCATCGGTCAAGCCGCCGCTCATTCGATCACCTTGGGCACGAGGAACAGGCCGTCTTCCACCAGCGGCGCGCTGCGCTGGTTGGCGGCGCGCTCGTCGCCTTCGGTGACCACGTCGTCGCGCAGCCGCAGCGCCACGGCCTGCACGGCCGACAGCGGGGTGTACAGCGGCTCGACGCCGCCGGTGTCGACCGCGCTCATGCGCTCGACGATGCCGAAGAAGCCGCCGATCTGCTGCAGCATCGCCGCTTCCTCGGCGGCCGAGAGTTCCAGCCGCGCCAGATGGGCGATGCGGCCGACGTCCTGCGGAGTGAGTGCCATGGGAGACTGTGCAAGCGAGGAAACAAGTGTTGGCGGCGAGGCCGCGCAAAGCCTTGAAAGACGCGCCCGGCAACACCTTCGCAGGCGTCCGGCAAGGCCGTTTTCGAGGGGGGATGCAGTATTATCGCCGGCTACCCGCACCCCAACGGACCGCCTCCCTTTCCTCGTTTTCTCCTTTCGGCGCCTGCCCCGTCGTACCTTCGGTCGGGCCCGGTCAGGACAGCAGGCGCGGCCGCCGCACGAGCGCACCACGCCTGTCCAGACTCAAGCACCATGTTCGCTTCCCTGCGCCGCTATTTCTCGACCGACCTCGCCATCGACCTGGGCACCGCCAACACGCTGATCTACGTGCGCGGCAAGGGCATCGTGCTCGACGAGCCCTCGGTCGTCGCCATCCGCCACGAAGGCGGCCCCAACGGCAAGAAGACCATCCAGGCCGTCGGCGGCGAGGCCAAGGCCATGCTGGGCAAGGTGCCCGGCAACATCGAGGCCATCCGCCCGATGAAAGACGGCGTGATCGCCGACTTCACCGTCACCGAGCAGATGCTCAAGCAGTTCATCAAGATGGTCCATCCGCGGAGCGTCTTGAGGCCGAGCCCGCGCATCATCATCTGCGTGCCCTGCGGCAGCACCCAGGTCGAGCGGCGCGCCATCCGCGAATCGGCGCTCGGCGCCGGCGCTTCCGACGTCTACCTGATCGAAGAGCCGATGGCCGCCGCCATCGGTGCCGGGCTGCCGGTGGCCGAAGCCTCGGGCTCGATGGTGGTCGACATCGGCGGCGGCACCACCGAGGTCGGCGTGATCTCGCTCGGCGGCATGGTCTACAAGGGCAGCATCCGCGTCGGCGGCGACAAGTTCGACGAGTCGATCATCAACTACATCCGCCGCAACTACGGCATGCTGATCGGCGAGCCCACGGCCGAGGCGATCAAGAAGAACATCGGCTCGGCCTTCCCCGGCAGCGAGGTCAAGGAGATGGAGGTCAAGGGCCGCAACCTCTCCGAAGGCGTGCCGCGCAGCTTCACGATCAGCTCCAACGAAATCCTCGAAGCGCTGACCGATCCGCTCAACCAGATGGTCAGCGCGGTGAAGAACGCGCTCGAACAGACGCCGCCCGAGCTGGGCGCCGACATCGCCGAGCGCGGCATGATGCTGACCGGCGGCGGCGCGCTGCTGCGCGACCTCGACCGGCTGCTGGCCGAGGAAACCGGCCTGCCGGTGCTGGTGGCCGAAGACCCGTTGACCTGCGTGGTGCGCGGCTGCGGCATGGCGCTCGAACGCATGGAGCGCCTGGGCTCGATCTTCACCTCGGAGTAAGCGCCGCCGCCGCGGCCGGCTTCGCAAGCGCAAGCCATGCCACTGGGCACGCTGGACCGCACGCCGCCGCCCTTCTTCCGCCAGGGCCCGTCGGCGCTGACCAAGCTGGTCTTCTTCTCGGCGCTGGCCGTGTTCCTGATGGTGGCCGACGGGCGGCTGCGCCTCGTGCAGCCGCTGCGCGCCGGCCTGGCCGTGGTGCTGCTGCCGGTGCAGCGCGTGCTCAACGTGCCGGTGCAGCTGTGGGCCTCGGCGGCCAGCTACCTGGGCGGGCTGGACCACGCGCTGCAGGCCAGCCGCGCCGCCGAGGCGCGGCTGACGGCGCAGGCCGAGACGACCTCGCGCGTCGAGCAATTGCGGCTGGAGAACGAGCGCCTGCGCGCGCTGCTCGAACTGCGCCCGGCGATCGCCACCCGCACGCTGACCGCCGAGGTGCTGTACGAGGCGGCCGACCCCTATTCGCGCAAGCTGTTCATCGACCGCGGCCAGACCCAGGGCGTCAGCGCCGGCTCGCCGGTGATCAACGACGCCGGCGTGCTGGGCCAGGTGACGCGGCTGTACCCGCTGACCGCCGAGGTCACGCTGCTGGTCGACAAGGACGCCGCGATCCCCGTGCTCAACAGCCGCACCCAGCAGCGCGGCGTGGCCTTCGGCGGCCAGCAGCTGGCCAGCGGCGGCGCGATGGAGCTGCGCTTCATGCCCGGCAATGCCGACGTCAAGCCCGGCGACGCGATGGTCACCTCGGGCATCGACGGCGTCTACCCGCCCGGGCTGCCGGTGGGCCGCGTGAGCACGGTCGACCGCCGCACCGACAGCAACTTCGCGCGCATCGTCGTCGAGCCGGCGGCGCAGGCCGACGCGGTGCGCCACGTGCTGGTGCTGCAGCCCATCGGCGAGCAACTGCCGCCGCGGCCGGCCGCCACCGCGGCCGATGCCGGCGCGCCGGCGGCCAGCGCGGCGGGCCCGGCGCCGGTCCCGCGGGGCGCAAGCGGAGGCCGCCGATGATCATGCCGCGCGCCGGCGACCAGCTGCTGCTGCCGGTCAACCCCTTCTTCATCGGCTTCACGCTGCTGGTGGCGCTGGCCGTGAACCTGCTGCCGGCCGGCCGCCACCCGGCGCAGCCCGACCTGCTGGCCGTGGTGCTGGTGTTCTGGAACGTGCACCAGCCGCGCCGCGTGGGCGTGGGCGCGGCCTTCCTGTTCGGGCTGCTGATGGACGTGCACCAGGGCAGCCTGCTCGGCCAGCACGCGCTGTCGTACACGCTGCTCAGCTACGTGGCCATCAGCGTGCACCGGCGGCTCACCTGGTTCGGCCTGGCCGAGCAGGCGCTGCAGATCCTGCCGCTGTTCGCCGCCGCGCACGGCGTGGCGCTGCTGGTGCGCATGATCGCCGGCGACATGTTCCCCGGCTGGTCGCTGCTGCTGGCGCCGCTGTTCGAATCGCTGCTGTGGCCCTTGGCCACGTTGCTGTTGCTGGCACCACAGCGCCGCGCGCCGGACCCGGACGAAAATCGGCCCTTATGACCGAACTGCGCGACCTCGAGCGCGAGCTGGGCGCGTTCCGCGGCCGGCTGCTGGCCGCCGCGGTCTTCGTGCTGTTGCTGTTCGGGCTGCTGCTGGCGCGGCTGGTGGTGCTGCAGGTGGTGCGCCACGACGACCTGGCGACGCAGGCTGAGAACAACCGCATCTCGGTGCTGCCCATCGTGCCCAACCGCGGCCTCATCGTCGACCGCAACGGCGTCGTGCTGGCCAGCAACTACTCGGCCTACACGCTGGAGATCACGCCGTCCAAGGCCGGGCCGCTGGAGCCGCTGATCGAGCGCTTGGCCGCCGTGGTGGACGTGACGGCGCGCGACCGCAAGCGCTTCAAGCGGCTGCTGGAGGAGAGCAAGAGCTTCGAGTCGCTGCCGCTGCGCACCAAGCTCAGCGAGGAAGAGGTGGCCCGCTTCACCGCGCAGCGCTTCCGCTTTCCCGGCGTGGAGGTGAAGGCGCGCCTGTTCCGCAACTACCCGCTGGGCGAGGTCGGCAGCCACCTGCTGGGCTACATCGGCCGCATCAACCAGGCCGAGAAGAAGGCCATGGAAGACTGGACCGACGAGGAGCAGGGCAACTACAAGGGCACCGAGTACATCGGCAAGCTGGGCATCGAGCAGGCCTACGAGCGCGAGCTGCACGGCAGCACCGGCTTCGAGGAGATGGAGACCAGCGCCGGCGGCCGCGCCGTGCGCCGGCTGGCCAGTCAGGCGGCGACCACCGGCAACACGCTGGTGCTGTCGGTCGACATCCGGCTGCAGGCGCTGGTGGAAGACCTGTTCGGCGAACGCCGCGGCGCGCTGGTGGCGATCGACCCGCGCAACGGCGAGGTGCTGGCCTTCGTCAGCAAGCCGACCTTCGACCCCAACCTGTTCGTCGACGGCATCGACGTCGAGAGCTGGAAGGAGCTCAACGAAAGCATCGACAAGCCGCTGCTGAACCGGGCCCTGCGGGGGACGTACCCGCCGGGCAGCACCTACAAGCCGTTCATGGCGATGGCCGCGCTCAACAGCGGCAAGCGCACGCCGCAGACCATCATCAACGACACCCTGGTCTACATGTTCGGCGGCCACCGCTTCGGCAGCCCCGAGACCGAGCGCGGCGGTCTGATGGACATGAACCGCGCGATCGTGCAGTCGAGCAACGTGTACTTCTACAGCCTGGCCAACGAGATGGGCGTGGACCTGATGCACGAGCAGCTCTCGCCGATGGGCTTCGGCCGCAAGACCGGCATCGACCTCGAAGGCGAGGTCACCGGCGACCTGCCGTCCACCGAATGGAAGCGGCGCAAGTTCAAGCGCCCCGAGCAGCAGAAGTGGTACGCCGGCGAGACCATCTCGCTGGGCATCGGCCAGGGCTACAACAACTTCACGATGCTGCAGATGGCCAGCGCCACGGCGACGCTGGTCTCCGGCGGCCAGCGCTTCAAGCCGCGCCTGGTGCGCGAGATCGAAGACGTGGCCAGCGGCCAGCGCCGCCGCCTGGCCAGCGACGCGCTGGAGCCGCTGCCCTACAAGCCCGAGCACGTGGAGGTGATCCGCCACGCGCTGCAGGGCGTGACGCAGGAGGGCACCTCGCGCGCCTCGTTCGGCGGCATGACGGCTTATCAAAGCGGCGGCAAGACCGGCACCGCGCAGGCCGTGGGCGCGCGCGGCGGCGAGCGCTACAGCGCCGCGCGCATCGAGGAGCACCGGCGCGACCACGCGCTGTACATCGCCGCCGCGCCGATCGAGGCGCCGACGGTGGCGCTGGCGGTGATCGTCGAGAACGCCGGCTGGGGCTCGGACTCGGCGGCGCCGATCGCCCGCCGCGTCTTCGACTACCTGCTGCTCGGCCAGTACCCCAGCGAGGAAGACCTCGCCGCGATGCGCCTGGGCAAGGCCAAGGCGCCGATCGGCAAGCCGCGGCCGGCCGCCGACATCCCGCTGCCGGGCGGCGCCGCGCAGGCCGCTGCGGCCGCCGCACAAGCGCAAGCGCCGATGGATGCGCGGCTGGCGGCGCTGGCGGCCTCGGGGGGGCCGCGGTGAGCGTTGTCTTCGAGCGGCCGTCGACGTGGCAGCGATTGAAGCCGGTGTTCAGCGGCTTCGACCTGCCGCTGGCGCTGGCCATGCTGTGGCTGGCGGCGATCGGCCTCGTCACGATGTACTCGGCCGGCTACGACCACGGCACGCGCTTTGCCGACCACGGCCGCAACATGCTGCTGGCCTTGGGCGTGCTGTTCCTCGTCGCCCAGGTGCCGCCGCAGAAGCTGCAGCGCCTGGCGGTGCCGCTGTACGTGGTGGGCGTCGCGCTGCTGGTGGTCACCGCCTTGCCCGGCGTCGGCATCACCAAGAAGGGCGCGACGCGCTGGCTCAACCTGGGCATCGTGATCCAGCCCAGCGAGATCCTCAAGATCGGCCTGCCGCTGATGCTGGCCTGGTGGTTCCAGAAGCGCGAAGGCCAGTTGCGCGTGACCGATTTCGTGGTGGCCGGCAGCCTGCTGCTGCTGCCGGTGGCGCTGGTGGCCAAGCAGCCTGACCTGGGCACCGCGCTGCTGATCCTGTTCGGCGGGCTGTACGTGATCTTCTTCGCCGGTCTGTCGTGGCGGCTGGTGCTGCCGGTGCTGCTGCTGGGCGCCGCGGCCATCACCGCGGTGGTGCTGGCCGAGCCGCAGATCTGCGCCGACGGCGTGCGCTGGCCGGTGCTGCGCGAGTACCAGCAGCACCGCATCTGCACGCTGCTGGACCCCGCGCGCGATCCGCTGGGCAAGGGCTTCCACATCATCCAGGGCATGATCGCCATCGGCTCCGGCGGCCTCTCGGGCAAGGGCTTCATGAGCGGCACGCAGACGCACCTGGAGTTCATCCCCGAGCGCACCACCGACTTCATCTTCGCCGCCTTCTGCGAAGAGTTCGGCATGGCCGGCGCGGCGCTGCTGATCGCCGGCTTCCTGTTCCTGATCCTGCGCGCGCTGATGATCGCCGCCGAAGCGCCCACCGTGTTCTCGCGGCTGCTGGCCGCCGCGGTGGCGATGAGCCTGTTTTCCTACGCGTTCGTCAACATGGGCATGGTCAGCGGCATCCTGCCGGTGGTGGGCGTGCCGCTGCCCTTCATCAGCTACGGCGGCACCGCGATGGTCTCGCTGGGGCTGGCGATCGGCATCCTGATGTCGGTGGCGCGCAGCCGGCGCCTCATGCAAAGCTAACGACGCCGCTCCCCCTGGTCGCCTGTGGCGACCGGTCCCCGAGGGAACGGGGCGCTGGCGGAATTGAGGAGAAAGGCAGTGGACAAGCCCCGCATCGGCGTGATCGGCGTCGGCAACATGGGCCTCGGCATCGCGCTGCGGCTGTGCGATCAAGGCCTGGCCGTCGCGGTGCGCGACATCGACCCCGCGCGCGAGGCGCTGGCGCGCGTCGGCGGCTGCACGGTGGCGCCGACGCCGGCGGCGCTGGCGGCGGCGGTGGATCTGTTGATCATCGTCGTGGTCGATGCCGCGCAGACGCGCGACGTGCTGTTCGGCGCCGACGGCGCGGCCGCCGCCTTGCCGGCCGGCGCCACGGTGATGCTGTGCCCGACCATCGCGCCGGGCGACACCGCCGCGGCCGCCGCCGAGCTGGCGCGCCGCGGGCTGGCGGTGATCGACGCGCCGATGTCCGGCGGCCCGCAGCGCGCCCGCGAAGGCCGCATGAGCCTGATGGTGGCCGCCGACGACGAAGTCTTCGAACGCTGGCAGCCCTGGCTGCAGCGCCTGGCCGAGCCGGTGTTCCGCGTCGGCCGCCGGCCGGGCGACGGCGCGCGCACCAAGCTCGTCAACAACCTGGCGGCGGCCAT
>Ga0209794_1000332_pt1 | contig 84489 bp, 76 predicted proteins | sample EBPBio232013_DNA_FD_185869 | JGI IMG/M metagenome (GOLD analysis project Ga0209794, IMG submission 185869) | Wastewater treatment Type I Accumulibacter community from EBPR Bioreactor in Madison, WI, USA - Reactor 1_5/23/2013_ DNA (SPAdes)... | ecosystem: Engineered > Bioreactor > EBPR >...
ATAAAGATGCGACATTCATGCGGATGAAGGAAGATCACATGATGAACGGGCAGTTAAAAGCGGGTTATAATGTAGAGATAGCAACGAACAACCAGTTAGTGGTAAGTTATGATATTTTCCAGAAACCTGCTGATGCAACGACATTACCTGATGTAGTAAAGGGAATACAGCAAGAGTATGGAGAGAGCCCTGAGTACTTAATTGCGGATGCGGGTTATGGGTCTGAGGAGAATTACCAGTTCCTACATAAGGAGGGAATAAAGGGAGTAATAAAGTACAATTACTATGATGCTAAGAAGAAGAGAAAAAGTAAGTACCCATTCAGTCACGAGAATCTTTACTATAATCAGGAAGAGGATTGTTTAATCTGTCCGATGGGTCAGAGAATGGATAATGTAGGAAAACGGCACAGAAAAACAGAAAATGGTTACACAATTGAGTTGAGCAGGTACAAGGCGAAGAACTGTGAGGGATGCCCACTTAGGGGAGCGTGTCACAAAGGTGCCGGAGAGAGAATTATCGAAATAAGTCATACGGGGAGAGAACTTAGACAGAAAGCAGAAGAGATACTGGAATCAGATATTGGATCAGAACTCTACAGACGGAGAAAGATAGATGTGGAGCCGGTCTTCGGAAACATAAAGCAAAACATGGGATTTACAAGGTTCACACTTCGAGGGAAGAAGGGTGTGCTGACAGAGTTGGGATTAGTGGCTTTTGCCCACAATTTTAGAAAAATAATATTAGGCAAAATGTTCGAATTTACCCCAATTCATGCTTAAAAAAGGGATAATACCCTTTTTTTGATCACAAATACAAAAAAATCATTCCGGTTAATGAACAATTACAAGTTTTGTTCAAAAAACTGGTAAAATGACAAAAAAAAGAGGCTGCTGGATAATTACTATCGAGACAGCCTCTTTTTTTGTTATCAACATTATTCATTATTTTTAAATTTCATTTACAGATAAAAATTCAAAAGAAATACCATGAGCAAGATAGAAATTAGAAAGATTGAATCTCCTTCCGAGATAATGCAATTCATTAAATTCCAGTGGAAAATCTACAAAGACTACCCGAACTGGGTGCCCCCTTTGATCATGGATCGAAAGAAAATGCTGGACAAGAAAAAGAATCCTTTCTTCCTCCATGGTTCTGCTGATTTTTTCATGGCATTCAGAGATGGTGAACCTGTCGGAAGAATTGCTGCCATTCAAAATGATCTTCACAATGAAATTCATGAAGAAAAAATCGGCTTCTTCGGGTTTTTTGAGTCAATTAATGATCAGGAAGTTGCAAATGCACTCCTTGACACAGCGAAAGAGTGGATTATGTCTCGCGGACTCACCCTCATGAGAGGACCTGCAAGTTATTCGAGTAACGACGAATGGGGAATGCTTATTTTTGGATATGATGACCCCCCTACTCTTCTTATGCCATACAACCCGCCCTACTACCATGATTTGCTTCTGAACTACGGTTTTGTTAAAGTGAAAGATTTGAATGGCTACAAAATTGTAAATGAAAAGATTATTCAGGTAAACAAAATTCCGAGGGTTGCCGCTCTCGCAACTCAGAAGTTCAATGTGAAAATCAGACAGATGGACTTGAAAAACTACAAACAGGAACTCGTTCTGATCAAACAAATCTACAACGAGAACTGGGAACGCAACTGGGGGTTTGTACCTCTTACCAACGAAGAGCTCGATGCGATGGCAGAGGACTTGAAACAGTTAGCAACTCCAAGCCTTGCCTTCTTCCTCGAGATAGATGGAAAACCTGTCGGTTTTTCACTCTCAATCCTCGACTACAATCAGATATTCAAACAGATGAACGGAAGACTCTTTCCCTTCAACTTCATTAAACTCTTTACCCGGAAAAAAGATATCACCCGATGCAGAATCATCCTTCTCGGTGTTGCGAAGGCATGGCAGGGCAAGGGACTTGATGCAATCATGTATAACACTATCATTCACGAAGCAGACAAGGTTGGCATTCATATCGGTGACGCAAGCTGGATTGTTGAAGACAATCTCAAAATGGTCCGCGGAGCTGAGATGATGGAAGGTGAATTATACAGAAAATACAGAGTATATGACTACCACTTCTAAATCGTTTTTTATTGCCCTTCTTATTCTCTCCATTTTTCGAGCAGAAGGGCAATATTCGATCTCTGATAAAGAGCTTGTCAGGGCAACTTTCCTCAGAGATGGGAAAAGCCTCGTTGTATCCGATTACCTGAACTCCGGAGATGATAGAAAAGTGAGGGCAGGTCTCCTTGCCGTTGCAAATCTGAACGACTCCTCCCTGCACAGTAAGATAGCAAACTGTGATTATACAAAATTCGGGAAATTTATCGCTTTTGCCCTGGGTTGCAATTCACCAAGTGAATTATCATTATCCTGGTTGAGAAAAAAAATTAATTCTGAAAGGGGTGTTAATACAAAATATCTCCTCGATGCAATTGGGAAAATCGGTGATAAAACAGATCTGGATAAGGTTCTGGAGATTCATGAATCAAACAATGCTGCATTAGCAGAAGGCATATCTCTCGCTGTTGCAAATTTTGCTCTCAGAGGAATAAAATCAGAGCGTTCACCCTCTGTGCTGCTTTCACTTGTAAGCCATAAGGATTTCGACAACAAAACCCGCTCGATAGCCGCCTACTCGCTTTTCAGGAGCAGACCTTCAAAAGATCAAATTATTAAGCTCAAGGAAATCCTGGCTGATGTGGTTCGTGATGATGTCACTGAAGAAGAGGAAGACCTTGCGAAATATCTGATCCTTTCCCTCCGTTTTCTTAAAGTTGCACCTTACACCCCGAAAGAGGTTGAATTCATCAGTTTCACCCTCGATTTTTCACAACAGATTGATCTTGTCTCAACACTTCAATTTTATGATTTTAAGAGCAAAGAAGATCTGGACCGTCTTTTTGGTTTCATGTCGAATGCCAACGGGAATTTCGCCATAACAGCAACTACAGTTCTGAAAAACGCAATGACAGACAAAAAACTGATGGAAGCGAAATTTTCTGACCTCGAAAAACTCATTTCATCCTCAGTAAACAAACCTGCACTCATCGAAGAATTACTCGGTACTGCGTTCAAACTCTTCCCCGAAAAAGCCAATTCCCTTTTCACCGGTTACAGAGACAGACTGTCTCCCGCATCAGTTGCCGGATTGCTTGGAACAAAACCGGATCTGTTAAAGCATCCGGCTGATACACTTCTGAGCATATACTTTTCCGGAAATGAAAGAGTAAAACTTGCTGCAGTAACCGCTTTAGGTGAACTCAGGAAATCCGGCAGGGATTCCCTGATGATCCAAAATTTTGCCGTCAGCCAGTTCACTTCAGGATTCGCCTCGGTGGTATCAACCTGTTGCGAACTTCTTGATTCGGCTTTTATAGTGGAAAACAAATCAAAACTTGAAACAATCATCATTAAGGTTGTTAATGATGAATTGAACAACCCGAATTTTCTCGAAGCTCATCAGTCACTTTTGAAACTCTGCGAGAGTATAAGTGCGGATTTTGCACAGACGATAAAAGAACTCTTTGTAAACTCTGCCGTAAGTTCAATAAAAGCCTTGTCCGGAATGAAGGTGCCACACTCCCTTAGTTCGAATTTTGACGAGATTTGGAACAACGCTTTCAAATACAGAAGAGCCGTGATAGAAACGGAATTTGGCAACATTAAGCTCGAACTCTATCCCGGGTATGCCCCTGTGTCAGTCGGTAATTTTTGTTCGCTCGCACAAACCTCATTTTACAGAGATGTCCTTTTCCACAGAGTGGTTCCGGGTTTTGTCATCCAGGCTGGTGACCCTTCAGGAACCGGATGGGGCGGTCCCGGTTATGACATCATTTCGGAATACTCCCCACTTGAATACACTCCGGGAGCACTCGGAATGGCAAGTGCAGGTAAAGATACCGAGGGCTCACAGTTTTTTATCATGACCGGCACATTCCCGCATCTCAACTCGAGATACTCTCTTTTTGGCAGAGTGACGGAAGGACAGAATATTGCCAACGAGATTACTCAACAATCCCTTATAAAAAAGATATCCCTGTTTGAGTAACAACCCTTCCCCCGTCCTTCTAACCGCAAAAGAACTCGTTGTGGAATATGGTGAGCAGAAGATTCTTTCATCCGCATCTCTGACGATACATGATGAAGACAGGATCGGTCTTGTTGGAAGAAATGGAGCCGGGAAGTCAACTTTCCTAAAAATTATTGCGGGGCTTCTCGAACCTGACTCGGGGGAAGTGTCCAAGCAAAGAGACATCAGGATAAGTTTCCTCTCACAGGAATTTACACTCGATGAAAATTCAACTGTCGAGGAAAATATTCTCTCAGGAGCTTCGCATATAATGGAGGTTTTGGCGGAGTATGAATCTCTCCCGCCCGATTCACACCGGAGACACATCCTTGAAGAAAAAATTGCTCACGCCGGTGGATGGGACCTCGACAGAAGACTTGAGCAGTTAATGGCTTCCCTTGATGCTCCACCTAAAGACAGAGTGGTAAATACCCTCTCCGGTGGTGAAAAGAGACGAACCGCCCTCTGCCGCACGCTGCTTGCACAGCCCGATATTCTTATCCTTGATGAGCCGACAAACCACCTCGACACAGATACCATCGAGTGGATAGAAAATTTTCTCGCCTCATACAAAGGTGCATGTATTTTTGTCACCCACGACCGTTACTTCCTCGACAGAATCGCCAATCGAATTGTGGAACTCGCTAACGGTGTTTTCTTTTCCCACAAGGGTAACTATACTGACTACCTCTTGAATAAAGCCGAAAGAACCTCACTTCAAATCGCCGGTGAAAGGAAAAGAGAAAGCTTCCTCAGAAAGGAACTCGACTGGGTGATGAGGGGTCCACGGGCACGAAGAACAAAAGCAAAAAGCCGGCTGGACAAATACTACGAAATTGCAGAGCAAAGACCGGTCGAAAAAGAGATCGATATTGAACTCATTATACCCGTCCCGGAGAGGCTTGGCAACAAAATTCTCGAGATTGAAAACCTTTCTGTGAATATGAATGGCAGAGTACTCGTCGATTCCTTTTCCCTTAATTTTGAATCAGGGAGGAGACTTGGCATAATCGGGAAAAACGGGACAGGTAAAACAACACTTCTTAGAACCATTCTCGGCGAAAGAAAACCTGACGGGGGCTCAATCGAAGCCGGTGAGAGAACTGTCTTCAACTATGTGGATCAGTCCCGGCTGATCTTAAACGATGAGGAAACTGTTTTTGATGCCATTGGTGAAGGAAGCGATACCGTAAAATTCGGGAAACAGACAATGCCTGTCTGGACATATATGCGAAGGTTCCTCTTTACCGATGAGAGAACTATGACAAAGGTCGGAAAACTTTCGGGTGGTGAGCGAAGCAGACTGACACTTGCAAAAATTCTTAAGAACGGCGGAAATTTCATTATCCTCGATGAGCCAACCAACGATCTCGATCTCCCGTCACTTCGTATTCTCGAAGAGGCATTGATCTCTTTTGATGGATGCGTAATCGTTGTGAGCCACGACAGATATTTTCTGAACAGGGTATGTACAGGAATACTGGCGTTTGAAGGTAATGGTAAAACCACTTTCAGTGAGGGTGATTATGACTACTACATCGAAAAAAGAGACCTCGCAAAGAACGGCGCACCCGTTACAGAATCTAAGGAAAAGCGGGGGGATACCCGCATCAAAACGCAGGTAAAAAAGCTTTCATATCTCGAACAAAAAGAGCTCGATGCCATCGAAGAGAAGATTCTGAAGGCAGAAGAGGAAGTCGAAAAAATAGAAGCCTTGTTTGCAGACCCCCTCTTCTATGAAAAGTATGCCTCTCAAACTGATGATTTGAATAAAAAGCACAATGAAGCCAAAACTCTCGTAAAATCCCTTTACGACAGATGGGAAGAACTCGAAACCAAAAAATCAGCCATCTCTTGAGATAATTCACCCGCGCAGCTCTAAAACGGGCAACATCTCCTGTACAAGATACCTCGCTCATTTTTAGTAAATTACACCCTTGAATTTGATAATTTTGAAGAAGAGAAGTTTATATGAAAATCGGGATTACCTGTTATCCTACTTACGGTGGAAGTGGTGTTGTAGCAACTGAACTTGGAATTGAACTCGCAAAAAAGGGTCATCAGATTCATTTTATCAGCTATGCAATACCGTTTAGATTGAATCATTTCATGGACAATGTCATTTACCATGAAGTTGAGATGGGTACCTATCCCCTCTTTGAATTTCCGCTCTATTCCGATGCCCTTGCCGGCAAAATGGTCGAGGTGATGAAATACGAGAATCTCGATCTTATTCATGTCCACTACGCCATACCGCACGCTACAAGTGCTTATCTCGCAAAGCAGATTTGTAAGGATACCCAGGATGTTAAGATTATTACAACTTTGCACGGTACTGACATTACACTCGTGGGACTGGAACCGACATATATTCACCTTCTAAAGTTTGGAATACTTCAAAGTGACGGTGTAACTGCAGTTTCAAGGTATCTTAAAGAAAAAACGCTGACAAATTATTCAATCGAAAAAGATATAGAGGTGATTCCAAATTTTGTCGATATCGATCTCTATACTCCCAGGGAAGTTAATGAATTCAGATGCAGAATCGCACCGAACAATGAAAAAATCCTGATTCATACCTCCAATTTTAGAGTGGTTAAAAGGGTTCAGGATACTATAAGAATACTTGACCTTGTAAAAAAAGAAATCCCGGCGAAACTTGTCCTTATTGGCGACGGACCCGACCGCTCCGAGTGTGAGAGGCTCTCCCGTGAACTGGGCATAGAAAAGGATGTAATATTCCTCGGAAAACAGGAAGCACTGCCACAGATTCTTTCCTGTGCGGATATCTTCCTCATCCCTTCACAGTCGGAAAGTTTTGGTCTGGCTGCCCTCGAAGCGATGTCAGTTGGTTTGCCGGTAATAAGCACAAGTGTTGGTGGACTTCCCGAAGTTATCACTCACAATCACTCAGGGTTCATCGCTGAAATCGGGGATGTGGAGAGAATGGCAAGATATGCAGTAGACCTCCTGACAAATGATAAAAAATATAAAATATTTTCAAAAAATGCCCGTGAAATTGCCGTTGAGAAATACTCCGCAACAAAGATTGTACCCATGTACGAAGCGTACTATGAGAAAGTCCTGAATTCTTAAGCGATGAATTTAATCAGCGAAAACATTCAATCCTACCTGCTTGGTCTTTTTGGTGAGGAGCAGGTCTCCCGGTTTGTGGAACTCCTCGGTAATCCCAGGAAACAGTCAATCAGGGTTAATTCTCTTAAAAGCACACCCGCAAAAATAAAACCGGTTCTCGAGAGTAAATACGGAATCGCCACATCGCTACATCCTGAATTGAAAGATGCCCTGGTGATTGATTCCGATCCGGAAAATCTGATCGGGAAAACATTTGAACATCTGCTTGGATATTATTACATTCAAAGCACATCCTCAATGCTTCCACCGGTTTATCTGGAACCTGAGAAAGGGAGCAAAGTCCTCGACTTGTGTGCAGCACCTGGTTCGAAATCCACTCAACTTGGTGCTATGATGGAAAATACGGGGATGCTCGTTGTTAATGAAGTGCAGGGCGACCGGCTCAGAACCCTTTCTTTTAATATAGAAAGAACCAATATCTACAACTGTGGTATCATCCAGGACAAAGGTGAATGGCTTGGCAAGTATTATCAAAATTATTTCGATAAAATACTGGTTGATGTCCCCTGTTCCGGATTGGGGATAATTCAGAAAAAGGAGGAAGTTAACAAGTGGTGGAGCACTTCTTCCATTACAGGTTTAATAAATCTGCAACTCAGCCTTATTATTGCCGCAGTAAAAATGCTGAAACCGGGCGGCGAACTGGTTTATTCCACTTGTACCCTGACAACAGAAGAGAACGAAGAAATTGTTAACAAGGTCCTCGAAAAATATCCGGTAGAGCTGATTCCGGTCTCGATCCCGGAAGGAATTGAAGGATTCACTTCTGCAAACGGTAAAAAATTTTCGCCCGAACTCTCTAAAACTGCGAGAGTCCTTCCCTGGCTTTCAAATTCTGAAGGTTTTTATCTCGCAAAGATGATAAAAACAGACAAAACGGAACATATAAAGTCTTCCGAACCGCGCGAAGGAAGAACTGTAATCAAACCCTTCAAAAAAGTGAAGCACACCCTCGCTTCGATAATCAACAATTTTGGCATCGATGAAGAAGTCCTTAATTCCTTCAAATACCCCGACCACGGTAAGAAGCTTTACTTTGTCTCCGGTGACTGGGATGACAACCGGACCGGTATCTACGACCGTATCGGACTAAAGCTCGGATCCTACGAAAAGAATGACCAGGTGATTTTGAACAGCATAGCTGCTCAGGCTCTTTCACAACACTTCACCAGGGGGATTATTGATCTCGACGATCCCGGGGAATTAAGAAACTATATGGAGGGGGGCACAGTAAAAAAATACGCCGACTCATCCAGGTCATCAGGTGCCGACCGGCAGGTCATTCTTCGCTCCGATGGAGAAATTATTGGTACCGGTGTAGTTACAGAAAGAGGGCTGAAAAGTCAGTTCCCGAGAGGACACAGAAACCAGAATTTCAGGTTCTAACGACTCTTTTGCCAGTCAACACCTTGTTTTTTCTTAATTTTCACAATATAGTGCCGCAGGTCACAGTCTTTGCAAAAAATAATTGTTGCTAATCCACTTTTTTTTGACTAACTTGAAGTAATGTTTCTGTAAGATTTATAGAGACACCAGTCAACCGGATCTTTTATCCTAAGTTAGGATTTCAATGTTGCTGAGCCATGGTGTCGGTTCGTTAATAACCTGCACTTACCAATTACACAAGCCGCAAAAGCCCGAACTGATTTCGGAGTTTGCTTCCGCATTGGTCAGGTCTGTTGCCCCGCAAATTCTTTATAAAAGGAATTTTTGAAATATGGGACAGCAACAACTCCTGTTCATCACTCTTGGAGTTATAATCGTTGGCATAGCGGTTATAACAGGCTTAATGGTTTTTGACCAGGCAGCGACCGAAAACAAAAAAAATCAAATCCAAATTGAATGTGTTACCCTTGCATCGATGGCGCAACAATTTTGGCGTGTTCCAAGTGAAAGAGGCGGTGGAGGGAGATCCTTTATCGGTTTTACAATCCCTCCTGCTCTTGATACTACTGACAGTGGAATCTATACCATCAGAATCGTTTCCAGAGATTTGATTACAATTTCCGGTGTGGACAGAATGCTGCAACTTGGACAGGATACAATCAAAGTGGTGATTGAAGCCACGCCTAATAATTTTACTGTCGCAGATGACAATTAACTTTATACTTTTTTCGGAGTTTAAATGATTTTTCAAAAAGGCGAATCAATTGTTAATGAAGGAGATACTTCTTTCAATCTTTTTGTGCTGATGAAAGGGAGTATCGGGATATTCAAAGGAGATGTCCAGGTGGGTACTTTCTCTGAAAAGGGTGGAATCCTCGGTGAGATGAGTGCAATACTCGGAAAACCTCGTACCGCGTCACTTGTAGCCTTGGAGCCCACTACAGTTGTTCCGATTCCCAGTGATTTCGATCTGTTGATCAGAGAAAATCCTGATATCGCAAAAGCTGTCATGGTAAATCTTGCAAAGAATCTTGAGCGGATGACAAATGAATATTTGAAGATTGCCACTCACGACCAGAGAGAAGAAGCAACCCAAAAGCTGAGAGAAGACGGAAGCCTGATTATATAAATTCGTTCGTTGAGATAAAAATTAAATAAGTTTATTAATTTTATTTTATATCACACTTAAATTTAGATTACATTTATTATATTAAACTGTATATTAAATCATTTTTCAAACAACACATTCACCAACAAATCAATTGAGGAATCACTATGGGACAACAACAGTTGTTACTTATTGTTCTTGGCGTAATCATCGTCGGTATCGCAGTAGTAGTCGGTATCAGCGTATTCACAGCAAGCAGCTCATCGTCAAACCAGGACGCTGTTATTTCTGATCTTCAGAATATCTCAGCAAATGCTCAGCAGTGGTACCGTAAACCAACAGGTATGGGTGGTGGCGGAAATTCGTTCGTCGGCTACACAATTCCTGCAAGCATGGATACAACAGCAAATGGAACCTACACCATTAAGACCGCCGGTACAGCAACCGCGATTACTTTCAAGGGTGTTGGTAACCAGCCAGGTACTAAAGATCCAACAGGAACTGTAGAAGTTGAGATGGCAGTTACATCTACAACTCAAACAGCTACTATAGTTAAGTAATATTAATTATTTTTGATTACACAGGGAAGGTTGTATCTTTTACAGCCTTCCCTTTATCTGTTTTTAAATGACTGAATTACGATTTACTGCTGTTAAGCCAAATGGACAGATAATTAGTGGATCTCTTACCGCCGATTCGGCTTCCGACGGCAAAAAGAAAATCCAAAAACTTGCTGCCCAAAGCAATCTCACCGTTCGTTCGATTGAGAAAAGGGGGACTTTTCTCTATAAAGTCCAAAAAGGGGCTGAAAAGCCGATTATGGGTGAGCAGAAAGCTTTCAATCGACAGGAAGTTATCGATGCTTTCCAAAAACTCGGCTACAAGATTCTCTATGTAAGATCCAAACTCTTCGACTACCAGGCAAAACCGGGTATGCAGGATTTGCTGATGTTTGTCAAGATTAGTGCTGAATTGCTGGATCAGAAACTCCCCTACGGTGAAATCCTCACACTTCTGATCAATGACACAGCAAATAAAACACTAAAAGAGACACTAAAAGAAATTAATTCAGAATTAAAAAAGGGAACGGACCCGGAACAGGTCTTCACACGCTATCAAAATATTTTTGGGAAATTTACAGCTTTTATGCTCGGTCTTGCCGCAAAAAGCGGTAATATGGGGGAAATCTACAGAGCCACAGCCAAATTCCTCGAAAGACGGGCAGAGTTTAAGAAAAACCTCAAGAGTGCCCTCGTTACCCCCCTTATCACCATGGTGGTTCTTGCGGGTGCTGTTTTGTTCTATGTAATGTACATATTTCCCGAAACAGCAAATATGTTCAAAAGATTTGGCATCGAACTGCCACCAATGACAAAATTCACCCTCGAAATGAGTGATTTTATGATGGCACATCCGATAATGATTTTTTTAGTGATGTTCGGTCCTCTCATTGCATTTGTTATCTTTATCAACACGGAAAAGGGGCGTTTCCTAAAAGACAAATATATGCTCAGAATGCCCGTAATAGGGCAAATTGTGCATAAAACCGCCATTGAAGTTTTTTGCAGAGTGTTCTACACTCTCTATTCAGGTTCGGCAGAGAGCATTACTCCTTTGAGAATTTCTGCTGAAGCCACAGACAACAAATATTTTGAAGACAGAATAAAAAGAGTCGCAATTCCTATCATGACCAAGCAGGGTGTGGGAATTACGGATGCACTCGAGGCAACACAGGTTTTTACCGATACAGCCATCTCCCGAATTCATTCGGGCGAGGAAACCGGTAACATCAAGAACAGTATGCTTCAACTCGCGAATTATTATGAAAGCGAAACAGTTTACAAACTTAAAAACATTATAGAGCTGGTGCAGGTAGTCATTTCCCTCATCATTATGGTAGTGATGACAGCGCTGACCCTGGTCTCCGCAGAAACAGCCACAATCAGCCCAAAACCTCCGGGTGTATCAAAAAATGAAATTTTCCTGGAAAAACAGAATGCCCAATGCTTGACCCCAGACTGGAAACTGCTGACAAAATCGGATATACCCTTTTACGAAAAGGTATAATTGATGCTGCAACATTAGAAAAAGCACTTGACGCCAAGGCGAATGATGTAAACAAGATCAAAAGGAATCTTGCACAAATTCTTGTGGAAGACTTTAGTTATGATCATGACATCGTTTTCGCCGAGGTAGCTTCTTTATATGCTTTCCGGGATTTCGATTCCATTGCCGACCGTTTTACCGATGAAAAAATTGAAGAAATCAAGCGGTATGTAAAATCACTCCCCGATTCTCTTCAACAACTCCTGAGTTTACAAAAAGTAATCCCCCTGCTTTTTGATCCTGTTATAAAAGACAAACTTATTCTTGGCGCTGTCGATCCGACAAATAAAAAAATTTCCAAAATAGCGTTCGACCTAAAAGCCAAGAAATATGAAGTAACCTTCATAAAAAAATCCCGCTACGACAAACTTATCTCGCATATCAATCCTGTTGAGAATGAATTCCTGAAGAATATTCAGGACCAGCCTCAGGAAATGATCACAGATATGCCCGATGATACCCAGCTTGATGAAGAAGCACTCGAAGCAGAAATCAACAAATCCGCCCTCATCAACCTGGTTGAGGCTGCACTTGTTGAAGGAACAAGAAAAGGGGTATCCGATATTCACATCGTTCCTCAGGGTGCAAAAAGAACCGATATCATGTTCAGAATTGATGGTAACCTGCAAGTCTGGTACTCTCAGGACAATACCTATCCCGAAGCCGTTATCGCAGTTGTGAAAGACAGGGCAAAAGGACTTGACCGTTTCGAAAGAGAAAAAGCTCAGGACGGTTTCATCCAAAGAGAAATTGACGGCACTGTAATCCGTTTTCGTGTTTCCATACTCCCGATGGTCGGAACCGAACTCAGAAGTAAATTTGAATCGGTGGTTATTCGTATTCTCGACGACAGAAAAGTAATTACTGACTTGAACAAACTTGGTCTGGCAGGCTACGCAAGAACCGCCTTCGATGATGCAATCAGAAAACCGCAGGGAATGGTGATTCTCACAGGTCCCACGGGTAGCGGTAAAAGTACAACCCTGGTTGCTGCACTCTATCAGGTAATCGACCCGACTGTGAATGTACTGACGGTCGAGGATCCTGTTGAGTATGTAATCAAAGGTGCGAGACAGCTTAAAATCAGTCACAAAATGAATTTTGAACAGGCAATCAGAGCAATTCTTCGTCATGACCCTGATATTGTTCTTGTAGGTGAGATGCGTGACAAGGAGACCGCTGAAGTGGCTATTAAACTTGCGAACACGGGTCACTTGACATTTTCGACACTTCACACAAACGATGCACCATCTGCAGTTTCCAGACTTTATAAAATGGGCATCGAGCCGTTCCTTATTGCATACGCCATTAACATTATCGTGGCACAGCGCCTTATCCGGCGTTTATGTGTCGATTGCAAAAAGAGAACAACGGAAATCCCTGAAGAAGTGATTCATATTCTGGGAATTGACCCCGATGAATGGAAACAATACGAGGTTTATGAAGCTGTCGGTTGTCCAAAATGCTCCGGTACCGGATATAAAGGCAGAATTGCCATCCACGAAGCACTCTATTTTACCAAAGAGCTGAAAAGAGTTATTGTTTCCTCCGGTGAAGAAGTGGATGAGGAAAGATTAAAAGCGCAGGCGAAGAAAGATGGTTCACTTAACCTCCGTGAAACCGGTCTTGAAAAAGTTAAACTCGGCATGACATCTTTTGATGAAGTAATTTCGGGAACGATGGAAGATTAAAACTTCTCTTCCTGTTTCTCATTCTTTTTTTTTATATTTTGAGTTGATATACTCGTTTTTACACACTAATTCAAGTAATAAATGATTCCGGCTTTAGATCAAATAGCACAACCCGCCAAGGCACTTCTTGCCGCGGTGGTATCTCAGGTCCCACGCTCGGTTATAAGTGCGGAGAGGCTTCCATTTCTTGCAAAATTGATCTCCGGACTGAACTACGACCAAAAAGGTGTGCTTCTCGATTTCATCAATTCCATACTGGTTTTGATGGTAAAAAAAGACGCATCTGATATCGAATTCGGTGGAATGGCAACAGCCCGGAATGTATGGCTGCGTATCCATGGAAAAAAGGAACGGGTTCCTGATCTCCCCTCCCTCACCGAGGATGAATCGGCAATTGTAATCCTAAACCTCCTCAGCGACAAGCAAAAAGAGGGGCTCTTCCAAAATAAAAACATCGATTTTTCGCATTCATTTCTTGCCGGTGAGCCTCAAAGGACATACCGGTTTAGGGCTGATGCCTATTATGATATGGATTCGCTGGCTCTTAATATGAGAGCCATATCTCCAACAATCAGGAAAATTGATACTCTCGGCTTCAGTAAAACTGCTATTCAGTCGATGCACCATCTCTATATTAAACAGGGACTGGTTCTCATCACAGGAATCACAGGTTCAGGTAAATCATCCACACTCGATGCCATAGTGGATATGCACAATGATACCGACAATGCTCAGGTAATTGTGATTGCCCAGCCGATCGAGTTCGTGCATTCATCCAAGAAGTGTATTATCAGACACCGCGAAGTTGGTAAGGATGTGGCATCCTTCAAAGATGGTGTTATTCAGTCTCTTAGACAGGATCCCGATATTATTATCATTGGTGAGATGAGAGACCCTGAGACAATAATGGCATCTCTTGAAGTGGCTGATACGGGACATAAAGTTTTCTCGACCCTGCACACATCCTCCGCCGTTGAATCAATTGACAGAATTATTGCCGAAGTGCATCCAACGGAGCAGCCCCGTGTTCGCCACAGACTTGCTGATGTGCTCACTGTTGTGGTCTCGCAGAAACTCCTGCCGAGTCTCGATGGAAAACGGGTGATGGCAAAGGAAGTGCTTGTTATGACACCGAGTATACAGTCTGCCATTAAAAACAATAACTCGGGTGAAATTTACATGATGATCAATCAGGGAGCCGCTCAAGGAATGATCACCATGGAACAGGATATCAAGAATTTATATATCGCAAAGAAAATTTCTCTGGAAACCGCTATCTCCTATGCAAACCAAAAAAATCGTATGAAACAGATTTTAGGTGTCCAGTAGATGGCTACAAAGTATGTTTTTTGCCTCTATCTTGAAGGCGCAGACAGCAAAGCAGCTCTTTTTGAACGAACCGGTACAGGCATCAAGTTCCTCCGTGGCATGTCGATTGAACCGAACAAGCCGGATGATCAAACTTACGAAGATGCCGGTATGCAGTTCGATTCACCCGAAATGGATATCTCTGCCGATTCTGAACTTGCGGGTCTGACCACCCGTCAGGATTTTGATCAGGGATATATTCGCTCACTCAGCACCCTGCTTCTTGGAATTGATCTTTCGAAGATGGTGGTAATCCCGATTATCACTGAGCCTTACATCAGTTTCCAGCGTCCTGACAAAGGTGAAACCCAGATTTTCAAAAAAGAGGTTATTGAGAAGATTGATGCCGCCAACAATTCAATTGAAATGGCGGACGGTGGAAAACTCACAATTGTACCAAGTTCCGATCTTTCTTATATCAACCTGATCGATTCGATTGCTCTTGCAAACGGGAAAAAACAGGTTAAGGTACCTTGTGTAAAAGCTGCTGATACTTCTCTCAGCTTCTATGTGTCCTCGAAATTTAATTTCGCTCTCTCAGATTATATCCTGATTCTTTATATCGGCAAAGAATACAGCAGAATGATTTTCCTCATGGGCGACCAGGTCAAGCACATCGCTCCGATGCTGAATATTGGAAAGCACAATATCGATTCATTCGATATATTCGCCTCCAAAATAATGCTGGAAATGGAAAATGGTGATATTACCAACCTTGACAACATAGTTATCTGCGGTGAAGACTGGAGCGATACACTTCCCGATGCTCTAAGAGGGACATTCCCACGAGCCAGAATTACCGGTATCGATTTCGACGAGATCGATACATCACTTCTCGACCGGGAAATTGAAGAAAACATCTCAATGTTCTCTGTCCCGATTGCCGCTGCGGTTGAATATGAAAAAGAAGTTAAAAAAGAGCACAAAGGTGTAAACCTCATTCCCTCCATGCTCGTCGAGAGGCAGAAAACCTTTCCACTCGCCTGGCACGGTTATCTGGTAATTCTTCTTCTTTTTGGACTGACTTTCTTTGCTACAAAGAACATACTTGAACAGATGAGTGAACTTTCCAAACTTGACAAGGATATAGCAGCACTCACCGAGCAACAGCGACTATACAAGGCATTGCTCGACGAAATAGCAAACTATGATTCAAAAGTAAAAGGCTTTGATGAAACACAGGCTGTTCTCGACAGCGTCACCAAGGATGCCTCCGTATGGCAAAGTTACATTAGCAACCTGTCCGGCTTTGCGGAACAAAGACCTTCGATGTGGATTACCAGCATCAATTCACCGGAACCGAAGAAAATCGAGGTTTTTGGATTAAGCAGAAGCAGACCTCTGGTGAGTGAGTTTACACAGTTTTTAAAAGGTGCCACTCTCATGGGTGTCACATCTGAAAAAATTTCAAATGAAAGAGTCTACAAATTTTCAATAGTCGAAACAGATTCGGCTGGTCAGGCAGTGAATGGAACGCAAGTCAAAAAATAGCCTGATCATACTCGTACTCGTTTTTCTTGTTGCTGTCGCCTGGGCGATAATGCACTTCTTTGTCTTCAACTCGAAATTTAAAGCCAAGAATCAGCAGCTTAAAACTCTCAGGGAGAGTAATTCGCAATATGATACTGTGTCATTGAATGCACAGCTTGATACTCTAAGGAAAAAATTTACCGCTCTTGACTCCCTCCTGGCTATGAGGAAGTATAACATCCCCAAGGATGTGCATCAATCGAAATTTTATTCTTTCCTCGCAGCACAGACTCCGGGATTGTCCGATCTCAGTTATGTTAACATGGAATATCTTGGAATGTTGATGGACGGTTCATTCATCGTTCACAAATACAAACTGTCGGGTCAGGCTTCATTCAATGAACTTTGGCGTATGATCTACGCGATTGAAGAGAGTAAGGAACTTAAAAAAGTGAGCACTGTCACTTTCAGCCAGAATGTAGTTTTTGATGAGGACAAATCACCCTATTATTTCGTAAATTTCTCATTCGAGGTTAAAGTTTATACTTCAACCGATGACCGGTTCACTTCCACCAAATTTACAGAAAACAACCTCAAAGCAGCAAATATTTATAATATTTTTTATCCGAAGGTCAGAACTGAAATCGAACCGAATATCTACGACCTGCTGGATGTAAAGAATTCAAAATTGCTTGCTCTTCTCCCCGACGGTGCTTTTCTCATGGACGAAAGAGGAAGAACCTATGTTCTTGCCGAAGGTGATGAAGTCTATTTGGGCTTCCTCACTAGAATCGACAGAGAATCCAACAGCGTAACTTTCGTACTGAACAAGGGAGGCGTAATTGAAACAGTCACTATCAGATTATTGCAGGAATCTGATCACTCGCAACAACAAGAAACGAAAAGGTGATTGACATGAAAAAGTTTTTTTCAATATCAATATTTTTTATTCTGTTCGGATTCACAGCTTTCTCGCAGAGAGACCTTGAAAAAGAGTTGAGCCAGTACAACTCCCCCGATGAAATTGTCACACTCTCCCCCACTCTGACATTCGATCAGGCTATTGAAATTCTCGCCAAGATGTCGTTAAAACTGACCGGCAAAAATATTGTGTCCACCGTCCAGAGTTCGGAGCAGATCGGACTTGAACTTGTGAACATCAATTATCTGAAAGCCTTAAAAATTGTCACTCAGTACAAGGGCCTCCTGATAGATGAGAAAGCTGATGTAATTGTAGTCGCAAAGCCAAAGGTCCCCGAAGAAGTTGAAAAAGCTGCTCCACTTCCCAAAGATGTTTATGCTCCTGTTGATGCCCGCGAAGTGAAAATATCAGCCATATTTTTTGAAGCTGACAATACTGCTCTCAGGGATCGTGGAATTAACTGGAAAATGCTTCTCTCAGATCCCAACAACGGCTTTGGTGTGGATTTGAAAACCTTCGGACAGTCTGAAGGAACTGCCAATACACCGACTGATTTCCAGGTTTCAGGATCGACAAAACTGGATCTCGGAGTATTCAAAGGTGATCTACTGGGTACTTTTAGATTTTTTGAATCAGAAAACCTTGGGGAAATTATCGCAAACCCCTCCATCGTAGTGAGAACCGGTGAAGTTGGCAAAATTCAGATTGGCTCCGACTTTTCGATTAAACAAAGGGATTTTGCAGGTAATGTCACAGATCAATTCTTTCAAACAGGTTCAATTATCGAGGTTACTCCACATGTTTATAACGAACAGGGTATCGACTATATAGTTCTGAAACTCAATGTTGAAAGAAGTACAGCTTTCCCGAGTGAGCTCTCAACGGAGATCAGGAAAACCAAGGCAAATTCCCAGATTATGATGCTGAATGGTGAAGAAACCGTTATCGGCGGGCTCTACATTACAGACGAAACATATGTCAGAACGGGAATTCCGTTCCTGAAAGACCTCCCCTGGTGGGTTTTGGGAATCCGATATCTCGCCGGCAGTGATCAGAAGAAGGTCACAAAAAAAGAAATTATCATTGTTGTAAAAACCGAGTTGCTGCCTACTCTTAAAGACAGAATGAAAAATCTCGCTGACAAGAATAAATTCAAGGATCAGCTTGAACTTCACAGATCGACAAATGATGAGTATAACAACCAGAGCCCGAACAAGAATTTAAAATCTGGTGAAGAACCTGAAAAGAAAAAAGAATAGTCAAGTTTAATAGTTTACCCAATTTTTTATAAAGAAATCTTTTTGACAAATGGAAACAATCCTGATCGTTGATGACGAGATAAGTCTAAGCCAGATACTCAAAGAAGAACTGACTGAAGTCGGCTACACAGTCTACACGGTTGATTCTGCAGAAAAAGCACTCTTGCATATCCAGGACAACCGTATCGACCTGATGTTGTTGGATTTGAACATGCCTGAAAAGGATGGCTACTTTGTGCTCGAAGAGATGGAAAAGAAAGGGATCGTTCTGAAAGTTATTGTACTTACTGCTTATGCAGATCTTACTTCTGCGATCAGGTCAGCAAAACTCGGTGCAAGCGATTTCATCACAAAACCTTATGATCTCGATGAATTGCTCGTCTCAATTAGAAAAGTGCTGTATATGTAATCCTGTCAGGCAAGAGTCTCTATCAGCGCAATGAGTGTTTCCAGCTCATATGGTTTCTGAAGTGTAGCGTCAACCCTTATCTCCTCATTCAATATTATCGACTTAACACCTACCGATCCGGTCGAAAGAATAATTTTTATCTCTTCATTAAAGTTTCTGATAATCTTTATTGCGTCAAGCCCTGTCATCTTCTCCATCCTGAAATCGATTATTAAAATATCAAATGTATTATCCAGATGCAATATGTCTATGGCAGCTTCAGCAGAGTTTACAGTCGTCACTGAATACCCCGAGCCGGTGAGCAAATCTTCGAGAATTGAAACAAGGAGTGATTCGTCATCCGCTATCAGGACATTTACCTTGTCGCCTGTTCTTTTCCTTCGTTTCTCAAACCATGCAGGAAGTAAAATTTCAAATCTGGTTCCCTCACCCCTAAGACTCTCGAATTCAAGTTTCCCGCCGTGAGCCTGGACTATGCTTTTTACAGTGTAAAGTCCGATACCGCTCATTCTGTTTTTGTTCTTTGTCGAGAAGTATGGCTCAAATATCCTTTCGAAATTTTCCGGATCAATCCCCTCTCCGTCATCCTGTACCACAATTGAAACTGCCGGAATGGAATTACCATCTGTATCGTTTAACCGTTCCGAATCGAAATGGTTTTCCGCTTTTATCCGCACTTCACCCTGCCCCTGTATCGATTCAATGGCGTTAATAAGAATGTTGGAAATTACCTGATACAATTCTGTGGAATTGCCTCTTAAATCAGCAAGAGCAACCGGCAGTTCTGTTTTTAACTTTATCTCGGGCGATACGGTGTGTATTACAGATGACACTACTTCATTTATTAAGAGTCTGGTGTTTATTTTTCTGTCGCGTGATTTTAACGACGGATCTGTTGAAAGTACATCCGCAGTTATATCTGTGGCTCTACGGGAACAATGTTCGATATTTTCGATATAACCCATCGCCTCTTTATTGGAGGAAATACACCTTTTAAGGAGTTCCAAATTTGAGAATATACTGCTGAACAGATTATTTATATCATGAGCTGCCATTCTGTTCGGCTGAATTTCTTCAGGCGCCGGGTTTCGATCTTTTTCCGGATTGTTGTTCATTTTATCAGGATTCACCGTTTTTTCTTATCAATATTCGAGAATTGAGTAATTTTGGGTATCACATTTTTGAAATTTATGGACCCTATAAATATACTTGTTCTTGTTGCCCTGATTTTTTTCACTACCGCCAACTGGTCCGGTTCTCAGAAGAGCTTTAAAGGAAAGGTCTCCGCAGTCTCAAGGAGAGCCTCCGGCTGGGTTCAAACTGTTCCCCCTAATGTTCTCGGAATTTCTGCCCTGTTACAATATCTTGGGGTCTTCCCCATTTTGAATATTGGTTTCTTTGGCTTGGAGCCAGACTCTTCTGTTCGAATAGTATGTCTTGCTCTGTTCATCCTCTTTTCGGTCACTCATTTACTCAGCTTTAAATCGCTGGGAAATAATTACTCGATCGAAATTCTACTCTACAAGGAGCATAAACTCGTGACGACCGGACTTTATGGAATAGTCAGACATCCTCAGTATCTAAGTCAGTTGCTTGCTGATCTTTCTGTTGGAGTGGCTCTGCTGTCAATGCCGGTAGTACTTGTCACACTGCTGCTGTCAATACCCATGCTGATAATAAGAGCAAAGAAAGAAGATGAAATGTTACTTTCCCATTTCAAGGATCAGTTCGTAACATATCAAAAGAAGACCGGCTTTTTTATACCGTTTTTATGATACCTACCGGACAACGCCCGAAAAAACCAGTGATGACTTCCCGTTCAATCCGTTTGATTTAATTGTAACTGTCAAAGGATTAACCGCAGCAGTATCCACAAGATCACGAATGGTAAATGAGAATGAAGTCCATGACCTGCTTTGGGTATCAGGTAGAGTGATATCTTTATCTCCTGAGAGCTCATAGTCTTTCCCCTCTACTGTAACCGAGATCGCTGTCCCCTCCACAAGCGGATTACTGTTTTGATCCATAACAGTATAAATAAACTGTTGAGAACCTCTGTTGGGTATGTCAAAACTGGTTGGAGAACATGAAATGAATGCAATTCCTGAGAATAAAACTATCGTGGATCTGTTTATTACAGAAAATGTTTCGTCTGTCGTGGATGCTGTGATTTGCGCGAAACCGGGTCCAAGTGTGGGATGGTTGGGAAGCGGATTGGCTGAATAAAGCCGGACTGAGGCTACTCCCAGAGCATTTGTCAGAGCCGAACCTTCAATTATGCCGCCATCGGTCTTAAAATAGACAGAAGTTCCGGGTCTGACAGGATTCGAGTATTTGTCACCTACATAAGCAGTAATAACATCCTCGACTCCATAGATATTGAATCCGGGGATATTTAACTTTGCGGGTACACAACTGAAATGATTCAGGTCAGGCAAGCCTCCATGAATGGATACGGCGACCGGATTTGAATTAATAACCTTTCCGTCCGAATTGATGGTCGCAGAAATCTGAACCACACCGGCTTTTGTTCCGGAGGTCAGAACAACCTTTACACTTCCGCCGGCATCTGTCCTTGCTGTCGGGGGATTCAGAACCGCACCCGAACCGGGTGATGCTGCAAGAACAAATCCTACATTCACAGCATTATCGAGATCAAGGGGAATACCGAGTGAATCAACAACTTGAAATACCAGTTGCACAGATTCAACCCCGCCGGCACCTTTGATACCAATGCTGGGCACCGATGTACCAAGAAGATAGATTGAGGATGGCTTTCTCACACCCGTTCCCCCGCCGGTTGCAGTCGATTTAAGAAGAAGTTTGCTCGCTGTCAGCGTTCTTCCGGCTACTGCGTAAACATTTGTAGTGTCGGGTGTATAACCCTCTTTTTGGGCGATGACCTTAAGATCGATTCCCCCCTTCACAGTAAATTCAAAAGTGTACTTTCCATTATCATCAGTTACTGCACTCTTCGATATGGTTGAGTCGGAGATTTTTCCGTACAGTTTTATTGCTGCATTTGTGATAGCCGCTCCGGTGGAAAAATCTATCACTTCTCCGTTTATGATAACCGTACCTGATTCATCTCCTGTTACAGGATTGGAAGCGGTATCGGTCTTTTTACAACCGTTATATATCAATAAAGTGATCACAAAAAGAATAAGAACTGACTTTTTCATGGCAACAGATGGAATTATTAATTAAACACTTCTTAATTACTAATTTACAACGAATTTATAAATCTTTGGTAACCAATATCACAATTTTTTGATTAATCTTAGAACTTTATCATTATTGCCATACATCGTGGCTCCGTCGATAAATTTCCCCTCCAAAAAATTCAGGTAAGTCACTACACTCATCTTGTCGGCAAAATTACCTGAATTACCAAGATAAGGCACGAAAATCAATCTACCCTCCGAAGGTCTCGCAAAAAATCTGTAGAGAGTCCCCGACTCCCTGACATTACGACCTGATTTCAGCTCCGTAAAGGGATTATAATTCACCCGGAATCTCGTATCGGTATAACCGCTGATCCCAGCCGGCTCTATTGCAATCGCATTGTTTATCCCTCCCAGAAAGTTCGTCACGATGTGTGAGGGCCGGATTGTATTGTACCTTCCCCATAACCACATCACAAGATTTTCATCATATTTTCTGCGTATCTCTTCCAGGGCACTTCTAAAACTTCGTCTTATAATTTCATCCCTTGACTCAAGTTCCCGGGTGTTTATGTTATCAAAAACAGGAGAATAATTTTCCTCCAGAAGCTTGTTCAGTCTGGCAAAAGGAAGACCTCCCCAGCCAAAGAGAAATTCAAAATCAGTCTTGTCAAGATCATCACCAAATGTATTGACAGTGAAAAACTTCATAAATGTTGCGATGATCAAAGGAGCCTGCAGTGAAGACTGATATTCACCACTCCATCTCGAAAGCACTTTCAATGATTGATTCAGGATGGTATCCTTCTTCTCTTCATTGTTGAAGGCATTTAGAATAAACGGTACCAGTTTTAGCGAAAAATCAGATGTAACATCATTCAGAAAATAGGAATTGAGTTCCTTCCCGTCCGGTTTCGCAAGGTAGAATCTGTTCCTGCTGTCGGAAGGAAGATCAAAAAACTCACTTTCTGCCGGCTTTACAAAGTCTGTTATTGTCAGGCTTTCACTGTCGGATGATTCAGGCTGATCATCGGTTTCCACAGGTTTTGGCTTCTGAGTTTCCTTTTTTCTGGGAGTTCTCTTTCCTTTCGGCGCGGGAGAGTCCTGATTCTCTTTTACAACTGCCCTTGCCGCAATTCTGACTGCCGGTTTGTCACCTGTTTTCACAAAAATGTCTGTATTCGCCTGGAGAGAAAAATACTTTGAAGAAACCGGCTCACTCCACAACTTCAATCCTGTTGTAAGGAAATCTGCAGCATCAAATCCGGAATGATTAATCGCGATGGCTGAAAAAAGATTTAACACTTCGGTGGAGTCATTGTTGTAGAATTCCTTTTTTTCCGGAAGTGAGATAATCGCACCAGCGCCTGGAGCAGTTTTCGTCTCCAAAATCAAGGGCTCCCGGTTCTTTATCAGAATCGTATCTTTTTTAATCTTTATTTCCCCTCTTTTTTTATTTTCAACATACATCCCGCCTTTATCATCGAGGAAGATGAGGTTTTTCACCGGATTATATTTCGAAACGGAGTTCAGCACCCAAAATTCATTTTTTTTCATCCCCAGGTAGAGAACAGGGACACCGGGGATTGTTACTCCGCTGCCTGAAATACCCTCACTTTCGTAAAATACCTGATAGTACTTTCCGGGGAAAGTATATCTGCCGTTAAGAGTCGCAAAGACTCCATCATATCCCTGAATTTCGCTAACCGTCAGGCTGTTATCCGCTCTCAAACCGGTAAGTTCACGAATATCTATTTCCCGTTTTAAAAGCTCTTCTTCATCTTTTGACCACGCTTCTTTTGATATTGAATCTGTATCAGTTCCAAAAACCGCCGCAGCTTTTGCGAATTCTATCTTTCCCCTGACCATTCCTACAATTCTCTTTGAAAAATATTTACTCTCATCAGAGAAATTGTTGAGGAGAGTAAGAAGAACAATATCTTCAGGCGACCATCTGTGCGGAGCTATACCCAAAGCAGAGAACTCACTTTGTATTACAGGATTTTCGGAGTTGAGATACCCGTTAATTCCATCCGAATAAGCCTTAACCAAAACCTTCGCTTCACTGTCAAGTTCTTCGAAAAATGTTCTTGCCTTTGACGACAAATCAAGTTGTCTGAAAAACTTATCCGTTTCAACCGTTTTCTCACCGAGATATTCAGAAAGTCCCCCGCTGGCGATAAGTCTGTGATATTCCATTTCCAGCAACCTGTCTCGTGCATGGAGGTATCCGAGAGCAAACAAAAGGTCCTTTCGACTCTTGCTCTTAACAAGGGGAATGCCGTAATCATTTGTTCGTATCTCCACATTATCAGCGAGTCCTTTAATTTCAATCTCACCTTCATATTTTGGAACGGATGTTCCGATGATAGACTTAAAAAAGAAGTATATAACTACAGAGAGTATCAGGAGTGTAAGTGCCGGAGCAACAAAATATTTAAGGAGTTTTTCCATTATCTCAAAATTGATTAATTATACCGAAATGAAGTTTACCGTCACTAAAACCTTCACCAGCAGCCAAAGCATAACTGACGCTTAGCAATCCAATGCCGGTTTCAAAACTCAAACCAAATCCATAGCCTGTCTTAAATGAACTTGATTCTTCTATTTTCTTCTCCGCATCACCTTTCAGCAGATAATATCCCGCATCAAAAAAAACAAAAAGATATGATCTGCTCGAGGTGAGGAATCTGTATTCAAGATTTGACCAGGCAATTCTGTTTCCCCGAAACTGCTCTTCACGGTAACCTCTGAGTGACGAATTCCCGCCAAGCCGGAAAAGATCGCTCTCCTCAATCAGATCACCCTGAACTTCTCTCACGCTTACACCAATCGCGGCAATATTTCGATTGAACAATTCAAAATATGCGTCAAAATCAAACACTATCTTTCTCAAATTCACCTGCAGTACCTGCCCGGGAGTAATGAATTCCTTTGGTCCCTGAATCTTTTTGTTTGAAAGTGAAAACCAGGAAAAGAAGTTTATACCGTTCACCGGAGAAATCGGATCATCCCGTGTATCATATTTTATACCCGCACCACCGGTCAGTATAGACGAATTATAAACCGTGAAAACAGGGGTTGCGAAGAGTGTGGGGATTATCGACTGGGTTGCAAAAGAAAATGATATCGAGAAGTTACTGCCGGTATAATAGTCCGCCGTCAACTCCAGTATTCTGTCCACATAAAGAGTATCCTGCTGCCTCTGATAAAGTCTCGGTGAGATATTCAGGGGTAAGCCAAGAAACCACGGTTCCAGATAGCGGAGATCGAGCTCCTGGGAATTCCTGTTCAACTGTTGCCATTTGAAACTGAAGTTTCTCCCTGTACCGAAAAGATTTCTCATATTGATGTTTACAAGACCTGTCAGATACCCCGATTCCTCGTTTTGTCCCGGGGGCAGATAACCGATAACACCGTCAAAGTTGTTGGTGTTTGCTTCCTTTATGGTAATCCGAAGTACCCCTTCCTGTCGCTCGTTGAAATAAAATTCAGGTTGAGTCACAGGTTCGAAAAATCTTAAACGGTTAAGCTTTGCCGCAATAATTTTATTGTTTTCAGGCAGGTATATGTCCCCTGCCCTGATGTTCAACTCGCGTAGGATTACGGCAGGAGAAGTCGAACTGTTACCCGAAATCTCAATCTTGTCGATAATCGCTTTTTTATTCGTTGAAATCGTCAAATTGACATCTGAATAAAGGGAAGTGGAGTCCTCTGATTTATAAATTGTTACAGAGTTCACTTTGATTTGAGCAAAAGGATACCCTTTTTTCTCGAGGTTTTGTAGAATTTCCGCAAAAACCAGCTCGAGTTCCTGCTCGTCGTAGAAATTTCCCTCAATAAATTCGAGACTCCTCACACCCTCCACCAAAGAGTCAGTGCCGGAATTTAAAAAATTTATCTTTTTTATTGTGGCTCGTTGTCCGGCGTCGATCATAACTACAAGCCGTGATGAGAGTGAGTCAACAGGTTCAATCCTGGCGTCAATGGTGTGCGAAAGATATCCGATGGCATTCAGTTTACGGGAAATTCTCGCCAGAACTGTGTCAGATTCAAAAACGAGAGCTTTTACAGGAAATGAAATTCCAACGGCGGCGGTAATTTCTTTTTCACTGATTGGGGGGGCAGGCCGGTATTCAATGGAGGTAATATTCTGTCCGAAAAGAGGTATATGAACAACAATCAGAACAAGCTTAAACCATCTCATTCATCAGATTCATTTTTTTGCCAACAGGTTCAACAATGATTTCATTAAATTTGGATTTGATGATGTCCGGCTCCACTTCGCATACACTTATCATTGAGGCATTCGCTGCACCCGAAGCAGTGGCGTATTTAATGATGTCAGTCAAAATTTCATCATGCGACAGTCCGTAAACGAATCCCGCAACAAAGGCATCTCCCGACCCGGTCTCGTCAAGTTTGTCTACTGCCGGAGGTGTAACTTTATAGTTGAAACCGAACGAATTAACATAGAGAGGATTTGATCCGTCAGTGATAATGGATATTTTCACTCCCTTAGCTGCAAATATCTTCAAGGCATCAAGAATTTCCTGTTCTGTCTCGAGTGTCTCACCTGTATATTCCGACGCCTCTTTCCTGTTAAGGTGTAAAACAGTTGGATTTTTCTCAATTGCAAGGTGAAGTGATTTTCCGTAGGTGTCAAGGATGGAAGTCTTGTCATATTTACCGGCGATTTCCAGTCCATATGCAAAAATGTCATCGCAATGTGGAGAAGGACTGCTGCCGGAGAAAACAACATATTCACAATTTTGAATCATTTTCTCAAGTCTGGACTTAAAACCTTCAACTTCAGAATCGGAGACAATGGAGTTTTCACCAAAAAAGTGGGTAACCGATCTCTTTCCTTCGTCAATAATTACACTTCCGTATCTGGTCTCTGACGCGGTATTCACAGCCGTAAATGCTATCTCCTCAGCCGTAAGCGCGGAGCGAAGACGCCTGCCGTGATCGCCTCCAAGAAAGGTTAATGCAAGGTTTTTTATCCCGAGTTTATTTAATTGTCGACTGACATTAATCCCTTTGCCGCCGGCATAATAACCAAGGCGACCATTTCGGTTTGTGCCGCTTTCAACTGTCTCGCCATAGTATAACCTGTGTTCAATAATTGGATTAAGTGTTACGGTCAGAACCAATTTATTCTCCTAATATCTGTATCTGTACTCGCCAAAAAACGGAGTCACAAGTCTGTAATCTCCAAAACCGGTTTGATCCACAAAAATAAACCGTCTGTTGATATCGTAGTAATCCCAAATTTCGTACGGCTTACTGTCGTATTCAAACGGATGCCTTTCGATGTTGTTAGGAGTACCGAGGGTTATGTAAACCATCCCCATATCGCTTCTCCATCCTTCAAGCATCTGTTTAAAGTTTTTGTTTGCAAATTCAATTCTTCTGTAATATTCGTTGAAAACTTCGTTCTCGGGTGTGCCCTGTGTAGGGTCCTTCTTCTCCCAGAATTCCATGAACCTTGCAAGTTTTTCTGTAAAATCCTTCCCGTCCTGGATATAATTGATCTCGGAGGGCCCTGCAATATATATCATCTGATCAGCAGCCTTTTCCAGGTCTTTCAGAGTGGATGGCATACCCGACCACTTCGAAAAGAATGTTTTTGTACTGCCAATGATAGTTTTATCATCAACAAATGGCGCACTGATCACCATTTTATATTCACCCATGCCGGCATCTTTAAAATTGAAAGTATAAAAAAGTTGATTGTTTCCTGCCTTAAAGGATTCAACTTTTTTCTCGTTATAAATCGGATTTCCTTTCAAATCGAGGATGGCGTAGGTTACTTCAACCTGTCTTTCAGTAGCTGAATATACTTCATAAAATACGGGAATCCCGTCTTTTTGAGTGGCAACATTTCTTGATAGATTGGGAATAATCTTCGTTGTCCCCGATGCACTGGTGGTTTTGCCTGAGATGAGCATTATGTCGCTTATCGCAAGTTCCTGCGTAAATGTTCTGACGGGAAACTCAACTTCAGCCCTGTATTCTTTTCTCGAATCAAGGTCTTCCACCAGAATGGTGAAATAGTATTTCCCAGGAGGCAGTTTGAATGATCTGGCAGAAAGATTGTAGTCCGTTTTTGAATTGGTCTTCTGGAAATCGATTAACTCAATTTTTTCCGTCCACGATTTCTCCGTGATTAATGTCAACTTGTTTTCGTCATTAATTGTAATGGAAATTGAGTATTCAGCTCTGAATTTTTCTCCCGATTTGATAAAACTTAGCCGGTCGAAAGGCACCTGCAAAAAGAAATCGACCCTTGTCTGCGTGGTGTCACCCGAATAGAAATTGTAAATATCAAAAAAGAATACAGGTTCTCTGCTGTAATCGTTCGGTTTTCCTGTTTCGGGTTGAGCCATGAGTGCCGCCTGAAACAGAAGCATGGTCAACAAGGCAACTTTTTTCATATCAGTTTCTTTCAATTTTTCCAAATAAATCGTATTCGGCAGAATCGTAAATTCTCACCTCGACCATATCACCGGGTGCGAGAAGATGCTCCTCTTTATCGATGATCACTTCACCATCAACTTCAGGGGCATCCATTGTGCTCCTGCCGATATAGAAATCACCTTCAGTCGAGTCGATTATTACCCTCTGAAGAGTTCCGGTCAACGCCTCATTCTTTTTTCGTGAAATCCTTTTCTGGATTTCCATAATTCTTTTCTTTCGTCTCTTTTTTTCTTTTTCAGGAACAGGATCCCCTAAAATAAAACTTGTTGTGTTATCCTCCACGGAAAAAGTAAATACCCCAAGTCTGTCAAACTTAAATTCTTTTATAAATTTCAAAAGTTCTTCGAAATGCTCTTCTGTCTCTGCAGGATATCCCGCGATCATAGTCGTTCGAATGGTAATACCGGGCACTCTGGCTCTAAGTTTGTCAAGAAGTTCAACTGTAGCCCTGCGGGTTATCCCCCTCCTCATTGATTTTAGAACGGGATCGCTGATGTGCTGAAGCGGGATGTCGAGATATTTTACCAGTTTTGGGTTGTTCGCCAGTTCATCAATCAGCTCATCAGGAAAATGTGAAGGATAGGCATACATCAGCCTTATCCACTCTATTCCCTCCACTTCACTGAGCTTTTGAAGGAGTTCGGCAATATTTCTCTTCCCATAAAGATCTTTACCATAATCGGTGGTATCCTGCCCGATTATTATCAATTCTTTTACCCCGTTCTTTGCAAGAAAGCGGGTTTCTGAAATCAAATCTTCCATCGGCTTTGATTTGTGCAAGCCCCTCATTAGAGGAATTGAGCAAAAGGAGCAGGGATGATCACACCCCTCGGATATTTTCAAATAGGCGAAGTGGTGCTGCTCAGAGAGATGTCTTTCACCGAGAAGTTCATACTTGAGGTGTCCCCCCATGTCCTCGATAATCTCTTCATATTTCTCGGTACCATAGAAATGGTCAACTTCGGGAATCTCGGTTTTAAGATCTTCCATGTAACGCTCGGAAAGACAGCCCGCAACTATTACATTCTCTATTACACCTTCGTTTTTCAGTTTCACGGCTTTTAGAATCTCTTCTATCGATTCCTGCTTTGCTGCTTCAATAAATCCGCAGGTGTTTAAAATCACGGTATCGGCTTCTTCTGCATTTTCGGTTAATTCATAACCGTTCAGGAGAAGCTGGTTCATCAATCTTTCTGAATCCACAGTGTTTTTTGAACAACCTAAGGTAATTACACCTACTTTTTTTGCCATATTTTTAGAAACTGATAAATTGTTTTACATAAATATAAATTACGGGGGCTGATGCGATTACCGAATCGAACCGGTCGAAGAAACCGCCATGTCCGGCAAGTATGTTCGAGGAGTCTTTTGTTCCCGCATCCCTCTTAATGAGTGATTCGACGAGATCGCCGAGAGGTCCAACAATTCCCACAATCAGACCGAGTGCCAACGCGTCGTAGACTGACAGGAAGTCAAGGAACAGATATCTGAACAGAAAAAAACTTGCAATCGCCCCGGCGAGTCCAAAATAAAACCCTTCCCAGCTCTTCTTTGGACTGACTCTTTCCATCAATCTGTGCTTTCCGAATGTCAAGCCGCCAAAATATGCTGAAGTGTCGCTCAACCAGATCGATACAATATATGAGACTACGAATATCCCCGCCTTACCGGCAGGAAATGACGGAAATTCTCTTATCATGATCAAACTGCTGGCACATACACCGATATAAAAGATACCGGTTACGCTTGCTCCAAGATTTACAATCGCCGATCCCTTGTTTTTAAACAATTCACGAAACATTATTACAAGAATTACTACATATATCGATTCAATTTCCGAAAGCCAGTAATATTTGACATTGAGAATAAAGAAAAGAAGTGCAGCAATTCCCCAACCTTTGGAGGAAATCGCTTCCTTTTTTAGAGCCATCTCGCTAAATTCCCAGTATGAGACCACTGCTATAAGAGCAACCAGACCAACAAACCAAAGATCGCCGAAATATGCTGCGGCAAGCACCAAAGGACCAAGAGAAAAAGCTACTAATGAGCGGGATGCAAGATTCGAAAATTTCATCGTATGGAATTTTTCCCTGATTTAATTAAACAAATTTTCATCTTCATTGTCAGCTTCCGGCGATTCCTTTTTCTGCTCATCGTAAGCCTTAAGAAATTCGAATGCAGATTCGCTGTCTTCCACTTTCACATAGAGCATGATTGAGGACATGTTGCCCAAACCGGGATAACTGCTGTCTTTTTTGTTCACTATCCAGGTTTCGATCCCGGCACTGTCAAGATTAGCCTTTATCATTTCAGCTTCGTAGAGGTCGTAACAACTGTAAATAAAGATGTATTCATCTGTATAGAAACTGATTGAGCCGTCAGATGGATTATCGACCGTAGCCCCGCACTCGGGACAAACAGGTACACCACTGTCAAAAATCGATCCGCACTCAGGACACTCGAACATACTACATCCTTATTATTGAAAAAACAGTTAAATCAGAACTGATTATAACACTTTTCAGTGAAATTATTCACTCTGATGCTTATAAACTTACCTCTTCGAGGTAAGCTTTCCGGCAAGACCCTCATACTTTGTCAGTTCTGCATCAATTGAACCGATCACGACTTTTGTTTTCACCTTTACCGGCATCTTCACTTCATCATCTGTCAGCCAGACATAGATGCTGCCTTCATTTTTAAACAAACCGCCTTTTTTAACGAGAGGTTCGAGTATGATGCAATCAAATGTACCGGCAGCAACTTTCACTCTTTCCTTACCTCGGTAGACTACATCAAGCTGATTTACTTTGCCTTCATAAAAGTTTTTTAGCTTCACAATGTCACCTTTTTTCGATTTTGAGAAATCGATGGTACGGCAATAATAAAAAGCTGAAATTATGTCGTGTGTGTACTTCGGGAAAGAGTAATCTCCATCAGAAGTTTTTGCCTTTCCGGCTCTGTGATCGAAGAAAGCTGAATAGTCTTTTGTAAAGCTCCCCTCTTTTATGTGCTGTTCAAATCTCCAGGGGAAAAGCCCTTCCACATCAAGATACGATTCGTATCTGTCGCGAACTTTGAACACCGCATCAAAAGATGGCACGGAGTTAACTTCAAACAATACATTGTAGGTGTCTCTTCCGGCAACTTTCTTAATTTTTGGTATTTGCATTGTGGCAATACCGGCAGTTACGAAACCGTAGTTTACATTAAAAGTGAGTTTTTCGCCGGCTTTAAAAGCCTTGTTTGTTACTTTGGGAAAATTGTCATAAACATCATTTCCGGAATAAAAGCCACCGAGCATTAGGATCGCACCCGCAAGCACGATACCGGTAAGAAATCTTTTCATCTTGAGTTCCATTATTTAATTTCTTGAATGTTATTCATTATGTCAGCTGTTATTTTTTCGCTGTTTATACTCTTCATACACTCCAAACGGGCACATTGTTTCAAATCACACCCGCTACACCCCATTTCAGGCTCATATATCAGTTTTCTATCGGTGTAAGGTCCCCATCTTTTTGCCGAACATTGAATCACTTTTGGATAAAATCCGACAATAAAACAACCGGATGCGGCTGCAATATGTAAAGGTCCTGTGGAATTTGAAATGAATAAATCACCCTCTTTAATGAAAGCAGTCAGCTCTGAAAGTGACAATTCCCCTGCCAGAAGTGTTGCATCGCTTTCCCCCTTCACTTTCATACATTTTTCAATTTCATCCTTTGAGCCGGTTAAAAAGACCTGAAATCTGCCGTCTTCACACAGTTTTTCCGTAATATATTGAAAATGTGACTCCGGGAGATCAGCGGCACTTCCACCACTCCCGGGATGAATAATGGTTATTATTTTCGAGTTGTCGGTACGGCTGTTTTTGTTCCCCTTTATTCCGGCAAAAAAATCTGCTGGAAAGCTGTATCTGCCCTGCCAGCCAATCATAGAAAGATTGTATTCCAGTTCGTGTTTTTCGGCAGTTTTTCTGTGCTCAAATATCTTTTGCGAAAAAAGAAAGGAATACCAGCGATAACCTGTACCAATCCGCTTTTTTATACCGGAGAGGAAACAGATCAGTGAGACCCTGAAATTCGGTGAGATTACATATACTTCGCTAAAACTGTGTTTACGGAGCTCCTCTGCACATTGAATGATTCCTTTGTTTTTGCAATCATCCCAACTTAGGAATCCGTCCACAAATGGCGAAGCATCCACAAGAACCTGTGTATAATCTCTCCCCATGAACCATACCTCCGCCCCTCTTTCCTTTTTCAGCACTTCAGCGACCGGGAGTGTAAGAACCACATCACCAATCCTGTCAGTCCTGATTATGAGGATTTTATCCTTCACCGTCATTCCGGGAAATCTTGTTCCTGAGGAGTGCAATTATTTTTTCATAACTCTCTCTTTTATCAGGTTCTTTATCGATTAAGCGTGTAAAAATCTCAATCGCTTTCTCACTGTTCCCCTGTCTGGCATAAATAATAGCCATACCTGCCGTGATTATCTCTTCGGGGGTATTGTCGTATGTATATTCAATTTTTTGAAGGGGTGCTTCAACTTCATCGGAAAGTGTTTCTTCAACGAAATTTTCCGGTTGATGGTAATCTATAGCGATGGTATCTTCATCATCAGGAAAAAGGTCTTCCGATGCAGGTTTTTCCACCGGTTCATCGTCTGACAACCCGAGAGATTCCTCATCATCTCCTTCTTCAAATGTCTCATCATCGACAGACCGGATTTCTTCCTCGGGTTCTTCAGAGATTGAATAATGAGAAAGTTTCGCTTCTTCGTCCTTCTGAGATTTTTCCAGCTCCCTCTCCGTTTCACCGATCAGTTCCCGGTAGTATGCAGTGAGCTCACTGCTCGAGAAAAATTTCACTGCGGAATTAAGCGTTATTTCCGCCTGTTTAGGCTTTTTGATCTCCAAAAAGAGCTTTATCAGGAAATAGTATGCGGCAGGATTCCCGGGGAAATTAGCCAGTCCTTCCTTCACCTCAAGTATCGCTTCTTCCGGTTTTCCATCTGCCAGTAATACGGATGCGCGGCGAAGAAAGAGTTCGTGCAATCCCGATTCAATGGCGAGATTTTCAATCTCTCTTGTGTACAACTCACCAGTCGATTCTTTTCTCATGCCAGGTTTACCACCCCGAAACCGTTTCGAGCAAAATATCCTCGGTTAGTTTCTCGATAGCTGCATCGATTGCCTGGTTTCTGCCCGATTGTCCCGTAGCTGCTGCATAATCAGCATAGTTCGAGAATTGTCTCTCGTAAATCGTTTTTTTAAGCTTCAGGTCCTTGTAAGCGACCTGAATAGTCAGATTTAATCTTCGTGATTGTACCTGCTCACCGGTTGTGATGGCAGCAGGCGTATCTGAAATTCCCAGAACTGCACACTCAAGCACAGCATCCGCTTTGGTTTTGTCTGTAATTACAAAACTGTTGTCGTCAATAAATTTTTGCGTAAGTCTGGTTGTGAAGCTCTGTACAAGTTGAGGCTCTCCCGACCCGCTTTGATCCTGTGCATACGGAATGGCGAGCGACTTTAGATGAGGCGGAATTGAGGCACCTGTAAATGAGTAGGGGCAACTGCAACCTGCGATGCTCATTGCAATTAACGATGCCATGATGAATATGAGCCTGAACAGTTTCAGCTTAGTCATTGTCACCCTCCAGTCCAAATCGTTCCAGTTTCCGATACAGAGTCCTTTCAGAGATATTCAGATACATCGCAGCCATCCTTTTGTTTCCCCCGGCTTTGTGGAGAGCCTTAATGATCAATTCTTTCTCCATTTTATCGACATTCAGGTCATCAGTTTCATCAGTAGTGTTTCCTGCAAGTTGAACTTCTGAACCAAATTTACTTCTTACAGCCAGGTTTGAAACCATGTCTTTCAATTCCAGAATATCTTTTTTCAATTCAAAGAGTGCCCTGTAAATAAAATCTCTTTCAACCTCATCAGTCGATTTATTCAATCTGACCGGAAGGTTTTTGGCAGGCTCCCTTCCCTCTACCCTGAGGAGGTTCCTGAAAGAATCAGCAGTCAGAATATCCTTTTTTGTAAGAGCAATCGCGGTCTCAACACCGTTCTTTAATTCTCTCACATTACCGGGCCAGGGATATTCATAGAGCATATCAAGGGCATCGGAAGAAAATTCGATCTGTGGCCGGTTGTTGCTCTCACAATAGAGACGGGCAAAATTATGAGCAAGCTCATCAATATCCTGTTTCCTTTTCCTGAGTGGCGGTATTTCAAGCGTAACCGCTTTCAGGCGGAAGAAGAGATCCTCCCTGAACCGTTTCTCATCCACAAGCTCCTGAAGATTTCTGTTGGTGGCAGCAATTATCCTCACATCCACTTTTGTCGTCTTTTCGGCACCGATTCTCATAAATTCCTTGGTTTCGAGCACCCGTAAAAATTTTACCTGAGTCGGAAATGGCATTTCACCAATTTCGTCGAGAAAAAGAGTTCCATTGTCAGCAAGCTCAAAATATCCTTTTCTGCTCTCCACGGCTCCTGTAAATGAACCTCTGTTATGACCAAACATTTCACTCTCGAGGAGGCTTTCGGGTATTGCTCCGCAGTTGAGCGACAGCATCTCCCTGGCTGATCTCCTGCTCAACTGGTGGATCGCCCTGGCAAAGACTTCTTTACCAACACCACTTTCACCATAAATCAATACGGTGATATCACTGGGTGCCACTTGTAAAATAATGTCAACCAGATCCCTGATCTCTTTAGATCTGCCAATTATACCAAGTTTTTTCTGAATTTCATCCATCATCAAACCGAAATTATCAATCCGTCATGAGCAATTGTAATTTTATTTAAACCATCCGGATGGATCGCTGTTATTTTTGAAATCAAAGGCGATGGATCGTCTGTATCAATGTGTGTCAAAATCACTTTTTTTAGTTCGTTATTCTTTATTAATTCGATTACTGTCTCCATATCGACATGAGTGGTTTCTGTAATCAGAATGGAATTGATGTCCGGCTCAAACAACTCGAGATCCGTGGATGAACCTACATCCCCTGTGTAAAAAATCTCACCATTTGCGGCAGAGATTAAGAGACTGTAACTTTTAAGTTCCGAATCTTTTAGCCCGTGTTCCCTGTATTTCTCAAGATGCGAATTCTCAAGTGCCGTAACAGTAAACTTTCCTCTGAAATCAACTTTTTTACCCGTCTCAATTTTCTGGAAATTAAGAGCGAACGAGAGTCTGTCTTCAAATAAAAAACTTTTTGCCAGCATCTCTTTTAAAAAGTTAATATTGCTCTTCGATACAAAAATGTCTACAGGAAGCTGCTTCTTACCGAGTTTCATCTGCTGAAGCAACGATAGTATCCCCGAGAAATGGTCGGGATGGAAATGAGTGATTAGTATCCCGTCTATCTCATTAAACCCGATACCAAGCCGTAACAATGCCCTGCTGATGCCATCCCCGGCATCCACGAGGAGATTGTAGGAATCTGACCGGATAAGAAATGAAGAGTGGAAGCGATTTAGTGATGATTTGCCTGACCCCGATCCTGTGAAAACTAATTTTATGGTATCAGACATATTGTTTCTGTCAGGTTTGTGAACAAAACTGGTTTATCTATTCCCCGGTCTCATCGGGGCTGCTGTCATCCAAAAAGTAATCAAAATCGGAACCCGGAAACTCATTTTCGACGGCAAAGACACAATTATTTGCTTTTCGGAAATTTTCTGTGGCTATGTAATAAAGGTATAACCCCGCATAGGCAGCAACTGCAAATTCCGATCTTGGATATCTTGCTAAAAGTGTTTCGAGAAGTGTGATCGATTTTTCTCCGTCACCAGCAAGAAGAGCCTTTATGTAAAGATCCACAGGGGTTTCGGGCTTTCCTGCCAAAGCGGTGGAAATCTTCTTCAACTCTTCAAAATTCTCCTTTTTGTAGAGGTCGAACACTTCCTTCGGGGTTACATTCTGACCAAAAAGGTTTGAAGCAACTGTCATAACAAAAAAGAGAAAAAGAATCTTTTTTTTCATACTCACTAAACTGCCGATGCCTGATATTTTTCAAATACCGTTACCACTTCTCCAAAAAGGGTGGCAGATGTGACTCTGTCGATTTTTATATCAACATAATCACCAGTCGAGATATTTTCATCAACAGGGAAAATCGCAACTTTATTGGTGTCGGTTCTTCCCGCAAAAAACTTGTCGCTCTTTTTTGAGAAACCTTCCACCAGCACTCTTTCAGACTTCCCAATCATCAGATTGTTGAGTTCAAGAGAGTGTCTCTGCTGCAGTTCTATTATCTGTTGCAATCTTCTTGTTTTCACTTCCTCAGGCACATCATCACCCATCCTGTATGCCTTGGTACCCTCTCTTGGAGAATACTTGAACATGTAGGCTCCGTCATACTTTACTTTGTCCATCAGCTCAAGTGTCATCAGGTGATCCTCGAGTGTTTCAGTCGGAAAACCGGTAATTATATCGGTCGAAAAACTTACCCCGGGAATGATTTTTCGGGCTTTTTCTATCAAATTTAAGTAGTGCTCCACAGTGTATGTCCGGTTCATTAATTCAAGTATTCTGTTCGAACCGGACTGAACAGGAAGATGAATATAGTTGCACAGATTGTCATACCCGGCAATGGTCTCAAGCAGTTTATCGGAAAGATCCTGCGGATGCGATGTCGTAAACCTTACCCTCATCCCCGAATCAACGCCGGCAACAGCCGCCAGAAGATCGGCAAAATCGCTGCCGTTATCATCATATGAATTTACATTCTGCCCGAGAAGCGACACTTCCCTGAATCCCTTCATCGAAAGTTGTTCCACTTCCTTCACAATCGACTCAAGACTCCTGCTTCTTTCCCTTCCGCGGGTGTAAGGAACTACACAGAAGGTACAAAATTTGTCGCATCCCCGCATTACTGATATCCAAGCCTGCAAACCCTCTTCCCTGTAGGGCATAATGTCGTCATAAGTTTCGGTGCGCGAAAGTTTTACTCCAATTCCTTTTCCGCCACTGTAAACAACATCGAGAAATTCGGGCAGTCTTCTGTATTCATCGGGACCAACCACCATATCGACAAGTTTTTTCTCCTCGATAAGATTCTTCCTGAGTCTCTCTGCCATGCATCCGAGAATTCCGACAACCATGTCGGGTTTTTTATCTTTCAATGTCTTCAGGTTGCCCAGACGCCCGTAAATTCTTTGTTCCGCATTTTCGCGAATGCTGCATGTGTTCAAAAAAACCACATCTGCTGATAGTACATCATCTGCAAGGTCGTAGCCATTGTTGTTCAGAATGCCCATCACCAGTTCTGTGTCGGCGGTGTTCATCTGACATCCGTATGTCTCAATATATACTTGTTTTTTCTTCATCAAATCTTTTTATGGTCTAACTTATGATTCCGGCATGACTCCGGAAAATGAATTATTTAAACAATAAATATAATCAAAATTTATCTTACCATTTACCGGTTATAAGTGCCCCCTGTACTCATTGTTTCTAAGGAACATTTAATAAATTGCACGGTTAAATACACAGTTTTATCCAACAATTATATGGATTCTGCCATGAAAACCAATGTATTTATTGCTTTCTTTTTTATTCTCTTTTCCGTAGCCCTGTTCTCACAGGATGTGGCTAAAAATAGTGTAAAACTTGACGGAGTGTCGGTGGGAATGACCATGGACGAGGTCTATAAGGCAATTAAAGCACCATTTACACCGGGTGCAAACGACAAAATCTGGATATTCTTTGACAACAACCTGACAGTCGAGTTTGATGACAAAGACCTTGTCTCGGATGTTACTACCGAAAATCCGGGTTCCGTTCTGGAATTTAACGGGAAAACGATTGAAAATGGATCGGATGTCAAAAAAGCACTTGAAATTCTGGGGAAGCCCGATCACATAAATAAAACAGAAATGGTTACTGAATACACTTACCAGAACCTCGGAATTCTCCTTCTCACTTATGCCGATGACGATACATTAGTGCTTATCAGCATATTCAAACTTTAATAATGCCGCAGCAGTTTTTCAGGCTAAAAAGAGATTAAAATAAAAAGAGGTTGCCCCCAACCGGCAACCTCAAATATTTTCTATTTCTCCCACACCCTGATCGGAAGTACCGTCATAGGTATTCCTTGGAGAGTGAGTCGTTTTTGAATCGAAGCACCAGTTTCGTTGTGGAGCAGTCTTTGATAGAATTTCTCTTTCTCGAATACAAGTTTGCCGCTGAAGAATGAGGCAAGAGGGAAATCTTCGGCAACCTTTAGACAAAGCTTTGAACCTTCATCCGCGACATCGGTACCGACAGAAATTCGTGATTCGGCTACCAGTCCAAGCTCATTCGCAAATTTGATGTATTTGTCAACATTAGCCTGTGTGTATTTCCTGATGTTCTCCATTTCGTCACTCCCCTTAAAAACACCCGAATCGATAACACCGACTGATACAAATAGAATCTGTTTGTAAAATTTCGGGAATTTTTTTAACAATTGCAGTATCGAGTGTATTCCCAATCCGCCATAACCTGAAACCAGGAGCACCGCAACAGGTTCATTTTTATCGATGGTTTTTGAAGCGGTTTCTTTCGATTTATCGTCTGCAACTGGAATATCCAACAGTATCTCCGAGAGACCCCTTACCTTTTTCATGACTTTGAAGTAATGTCGCTTTATTAATGCACAGAACAGTACGAGTCCCATGGTAATGATCACAGTTAACCACGCGCCATCGAGGAATTTCTCCACAACAACAATTGTAAGAATCGAGAAACAGAGTATGAATGCAACGATGTGAATTGTGAGATTTTTCTTCCAGTGAGGAAGCGAACCCTTCTTCTTGATCCAAAACAGGGTCATTCCAAGTTGCGTCAAAGAAAAAGTTACAAATACATTTATAGAGTACATTGTAACCAATGCATCAACACTTCCGTCAGTGTACCAGAGAATAAGCAGAGCTGCAGTCCCGATCAGAATGATGCCATCCTGCATGGTCAGACGGTCGGAAAGTGAGCTGAATCTGTGAGGCAACCACGAATCTATCGCCATGTTAGCCATTACTCTCGGACCATCAATAAATCCCGTCTGTGCAGCCACAAAAAGAAGAAGTGCCTCCGCAACGAGGGTGAGTATCACAAACCAAGTGCCAATTCCCATCGATTCGATCATTACGGCATTGAGTGTTTTCCCCTCAACCGTTTTAACGCCTGCGAGAAGATAAATAATAAGTATGGCTGACGCAGTAAATGCGAGCGAACCTGCCATATAAAACATCGTTCTTTTGGCTGTTTTTACTTTGGGCTCACGCATAATCTGGATACCGTTCGAAACAGCTTCAATTCCGGTATATGTACCTGCACCCCTGGAATATGCATTTGCGAACAACAGAAACATTCCTCCGATACCGAGGGTGGTTGAACTTTCATTGAAGTCTTTCACCACATCACCGGCTGTGGAAGCGATGTTGTCAATGTGAATAAAGAAAGATCCGAAGATTACCACAATGTGGGTGACAACAAATAGGAGAAAGATGGGGACGAGTATGGAAATTGATTCTTTTACTCCTCTTAAATTCATCAATATCAGAATTACAATTACCACTGAGTTTACATAAACGATATTGTAATGCCATTCTAACGGAAGGAAACTGAAAACCTGGGATGTCCCTGAGGCTATTGAAACCGTAATGGTGAGAATATAATCCACTATCAGGGCACTTCCCGATATTACACCGAACGAACTTCCTAACAGTTTGGTGGCGACTACATAACCACCTCCACCGTGAGGGAAATGTTCAATAATTTTGGTATAGGAATACGATATTATTATTACTGTAACTGCTGTTGCAACAGCTAGAAATATCGCAATGCTTGTATGGCCCCCCAAAGCTCTGAAAGCTTCATCGGGTCCATAGGCAGATGAACTTAATCCGTCCGCTCCCAACCCTACCCATGCAAGAAATGCTGCCAACGATATTTTATGGAAAATATCAGGATTGTTGAGATCCTGAGGCTTTCCCAACAGGAGATTTTTTATTTGTTTCATATCTCAAATGACTATATTTACGAATATAACAGGCTGCAAATTGAAACTCTCCCGAAGTATCACTGATTTGCACAATTTATCGTAAAAACGGGTCTCGATTAAAAAGCCGTCTCACATCAGTTTGTCAAACTTCTAACAGGAGCGGGTATCCTTCCACCTCTCCCGAAGAAAACATCGGCGCTTAAAACCTTCACGGGCATTATCGGGGCTTTACCCAGCAATCCACCGTAATCAACCGACTCACCGACACTTTTGCCATAAGCCGGTATAAGCCGGCAGGCAGTCGTTTTTTCATTTATCAAACCGATGGCTGCCTCATCTGCTATGATTCCTGCAATGGTGTTCACAGGTGTATCACCGGGAATAGCGACCATGTCGAGTCCAACTGAACAAACTGCTGTCATCGCTTCAAGTTTTTCGATAGTCAGATGTCCCTTTTCGGCAGCAGAAATCATCCCCTGGTCTTCACTCACAGGAATAAAAGCTCCGCTCAATCCGCCAACGGAAGAACTTGCCATAAGTCCCCCCTTTTTCACACTGTCATTCAGCATGGCGAGTGCTGCGGTGGTTCCGGGGGCACCGACATCTTCCAAACCGATCTCTTTCAGAATATCTGCAATACTGTCACCTTCTGCAGGAGTTGGTGCAAGGGAAATATCGACAATACCAAATTCCACACCATCTTTTTCAGCAACTTTTCTCCCGACCAGTTCACCGGCACGCGTAATTTTGAAGGCTGTTTTCTTGATAACTTCTGCGATATCCTGAATTGAAGCCCCTTTGTGTCCCTTTAGTGCCTCAAGAACCACTCCGGGACCACTTACTCCGACATTTAGTGTTGCATCTCCTTCGGTTATTCCATGGAATGCACCCGCAATGAAAGGATTGTCTTCAACCGCATTGCAGAAAACCACAAGCTTTGCACAGCCAATCGAGAATTTTTCTCTCGTTATGTAAGCCGTCTCTTTAATCACCTGTGCCATCAGTTTTACGGCGTCGATATTGATTCCGGCTTTTGTTGACCCGATATTAACGCTCGAGCATACTTTTTTTGTGGTCGCAAGTGCCTGTGGAATGGATAGAATGAAATTTTTCTCACCCGGAGTCATCCCTTTCTGAACCAAAGCAGAATATCCGCCGATGTAATCGATCCCTATCTCCATAGCAGCCCTGTCCATAGCTTCTGCTATCTTCACATACTCTTCAGATGAAAAACTGTCACCAATAAAAGAAACGGGAGTAACCGCCACCCTCTTGTTTGCAATCCTCAACCCATAGGCAGCTTCGACCGATTCGGCATTCCTCACATGATTCCCTGCCAGACGGGTAATCTTTTCATAAATCTTTTGTGTAACCACATTGATGTTCCTGTCGCTGCAGTCCCTCAAATTGATACCCATAGTGACAGTCCTGATGTCGAAATGTTCGACCTCACTCATCATGATGGTTTCTAATATCTCAGAAAATTCAAAATTCATTCTAATTCCATTCGTTTATAACTCTTCAAAATTTTTTCCTGCATCCCCTCAGCCTTCAAATTTCAGCCCTCAACTAATAGTTCATACCTAATACCTAATACCTAAATCCTGAACATATACTGAAAAATATCCTCGTGCTGGGCATAGATTTTCACATTAAGTTCGGCTGCAACTTTGGCAAGCTCCTCCTGAATTTCCTTCAGGTTTTTCGGCGAACTGGTGATGTCAATGATCATGATAAGAGTATAGAAATTTTGCATGATCTTCTGTGAAATATCCTGGAGATCTATTTCCATGGATGCGAGAGAGCCGGTAATTTTGGCAACAATTCCGGGTTTGTTCACTCCAAAAGAAGTAACTATTACCCTTCCCTCAAATTTTTCCTGAGAGCCGGGCGCTACATTCATAGAAGCAATTTCTTTTTCAACATAATCTCTTACCATATCGGGACTCGCATTTGCGCCCAATACATCTATTGCCTTGTTGGTTATTTCCCAAATCAACTGTTCTGAAATCTTCAAGGTTTTAGTCCTCTGTAATTAAATTGTAAAAATCGTAAATTCTCATTTTTTATTTCAAGGTTTCGGCGGTTTATATAATCAATTGTGTTCGAAATGTTGCCTCTGTAAAAACGAAACAGCACAAAATTGGCTTCAATAAGTGCATCGAAAAATCGCTCTGCCTTAAGGGCATCAACCACAAGATATACCCCAAATGCCACCCACCCCAATGAAAGGGCAGCATTTATATATTCACCGGCATACGCCTGACCTGCTCCCGGAATCAGAACCGAGAGAAGCAATCCCTTCGTTAGAGAAAGACTCCTCTCCTCCGCTGAATCACACAAAGCTGTCAAAAAACCTGATGAATCCGACAGTTCGAAGTGGTGCTTCGCCTCCTGCCAGTTACCCTCAAAAGCAAACCGCCACCCTTTCCAGTGCAGGAACGCGCTTTTTTTATCCGGGAAAACCTTTTCAAGAACGGCTATTCTGTCATCAAATTTTTTGAATTTTCTTTCCAGAATCAGCAACCTGAGTATTTCCTGCTCCGCTGAAATTGACTCATCCCTGTTCTTCCCGGCAACAGCCGCCATCTCAAAGGCGACTTTAGCTTCGGAGTATCTGCCCGTTGCTCTCAAAGCATACCCGGATATCATGTTTGATTCGAATCCAAACCGTCCGGAAGTGTCAAACAATTTTAATCTCTCGGCTTCGATGTATGCTTCAAGATATTTTTCAACCTTTAGCAGCGAATCGGCATAACCAAGTTGGCTTGCAAAATCGTTTGCCTGCCCATTTGTTACTTTTGACAATGTCAAAAATAACAAGAATTGAAGAAACAATGACCTTAAAATCACTCTCTCTCCAGAATCTTTTCCGCCGGTTTCAACGGTTTTTTACCGTAGTAGAAGTCAAAAAACTCCTTTTCCCTCATTTCCTTCTCATTCTGATTATATAAAGAAGCCGACACTATTGACCCGTAGATATTGCCGCCCTGGAAAAAGGCGGTAATCAAACCGAAAATAAATCCCCGCTGCATATATCCGTCTTTGAAATTTGAGTATGTCAGATATCCAAAAATACCGGTCAGAAGAAGACTCGCGGCGGCATCTCCGTATTCTCCGGTATAAACCCGACCCAAACCCGGGACAATTGCTGACAAAATTCCGGTAAACAAGGGTGATTTCGTTTTTGGGTCAATCCTTCGTTCAAGGTTGCTCAAGAGGAAATTTGACCCGTCCTCCCCAAACAGGTAAATGTTGTTCCTGTCCTCCTCATCAAAAATCCCCCGCTGAATATCAGTGAGAATCTTCAACTTCAAATAGTTTATCGAAAGGGAGCTGTCATTTACGATCTCAGGCAGTTTTACAGTTGTCCCGGCTCTGCCAGCCTCAAATTTCTCTTTATCGATGGCGTATGTTAAATGCGCCCTGAACGGCGACAAAAAATGTGAATCGTATTCACCCCGCTTAATCCGGGATAAATCGATGTAAAATTTTGAGGTGTCATTAAAAGAAGGAGTGGTTGAAAGCCGGTTAAATTCAATCTCCGCCTTGTCATAAAAGCCAAGGTCAAAAAGATGTTTGCTGAATTTATAAATGTTTTCAGGAGTGTGAAGCGAATTTTGTGCACAAACGGGAAATATCAGCAAAAAGAGCAGAATCGCTAATTTATTCAATTTATTTCCGTTTTATGTAACGGGATGGGGGGTCAATCAGGTAACCATATTTGTCAATGTGGTAATGCTTGTATTTATTGTCGAAACTTGTGTCCCTGATCAACCTGTCGGATGTCAACAACACAGCCTCAACTATATTTGTTTCTCCGAGTGCCTCGACAAAAAACCTTGAACAACTCGGGGAAAAGGGACAATTCTCGCCATCAGGTTCCGAAATAAAAAGGCGATATCCATTTACCAAAACTCTAAACACAACTTCAGGAACATCGCCTTTTATTTCATAATATTTCTTCTTTACAGGTATCTCTTCGGCATAATCAACCCTGACCGCCTCCCATGACTGCCCGTAAATAACTCCACAAAACAGCCAAACAAAAACTATCAGCCGGTTCATAAATCATAACTCATACCTAATACCTAATACCTATTTAAGCAGTTCTCTCGCAATAACCACCCGCTGAATTTCGGAAGTGCCTTCATAGATTTCGGTGATCTTGGCATCTCTGAGGTATCTTTCAACGAGGTATTCGCGAACATAGCCGTAACCGCCGTGAATCTGAATGGCTTCGAGAGAGCAGTCAACAGCGGCTTTAGAGGCGTAAAGTTTCGCCATTGCAGCCTGTTTTGTGTAGTCTTTTCCGGCATCCTTCAGGGCTGCAGCTTCAAGAATGAGAAGTTTTGCTGCTTCAACCTGTACCGCCATGTCAGCAATTTTGAATTGAATTGCCTGATGATTTTTAATTTCGGTACCGAAGGCTTTTCTCTGTTTCGAATATTTGATTGATGCTTCGAGCGATGCCTCGGCTATACCGAGAGCCTGAGCTGCGATACCAATTCTTCCGCCATTGAGGGTTTTCATTGCAAAATTGAAACCTTTCCCCTCTTCCCAGACGATGTTTTCGTGAGGGACACGGCAGTTGGTAAATGTTAGGGAACAGGTATCTGAAGAGCGAATTCCAAGTTTGTCCTCTTTTTTCGCCTGTTCAAATCCGGGAGTTCCTTTTTCGACGAGGAAAGTCGTGATTCCTTTATGCCGCAATTCCCTGTTGGTTTGAGCCATCACGAGGTAGTAATCGGCAGTTTTTCCGTTGGTGATCCAGTTTTTAATACCGTTAATCACCCAGTGATCGCCGTCTCTCACCGCCTCGGTATGCTGATTAGTTGCGTCACTTCCCGCTTCGGGTTCAGAGAGTGCGAAGGCTCCGAGCTTTTCTCCCGTTGCGAGCGGTTTCAGGTATTTCTCCTTTATAAAATCGGAACCGTATTGCTCCAATCCCCAGCATACCAGAGAATTGTTCACTGACATAACTACACCGACACTCGCATCCACCTTCGACACTTCAGCCATTGCAAGAACATAGCTCACGGTATCAAGTCCGGCACCACCGTATTCAGGTGACACCATCATCCCCATGAAACCAAGTTCACCAAGCTCCTTAATAATGTCATGAGGGAATTCTGCGTTAATATCCCTTTCAACAGCACTCGGAGCAATTTTTTCCTGTGCAAACTCTCTTGCAGTCTGCTGAATCATTAACTGTTCTTCAGTCAATTCAAAATTCATGTAAAATCCTTTTTGTTTGATCTCCAAAAAATATCCGTCTGCAAAAATAGTAAAAAAAGGTTAGATATGGTGAGTTGCTTCCATTCTACTTCTTCCAAGAAGACAAATAGAATCGACCTCATCTCTCTCTGTATTTTAACAATTCCTCCACCAGCAAAAAAACAGTCGTTGATGATTCTTTTTGAGCAGGGTTGTTATGATCGAATTTATCAATTATCTTTTTTGCTCTTTCAATAGCTTGACTTACTCTGATCTCTCCTGTGCCCGGATCAATTGAATCCAAGATTTCAAAGAAGCTTTCAGAAATCAATTTAGTTCCTTTATAATCGTATTCAACTCCCATCCGGGAAAGAAACTTAGTAATCTTCGGTCCATAATCAGTCCGGTCAAGTTTTGAGCCATTGTGGTCAAGAAAATGTAATAGCAACCAGTATTCAAATGCCTGATTTGAATACGCAACATTTATTTTGTTTCTCAGGGCAAGTTGAAAAGCCAAATTAAAATCATTATCACTGAATTCATCCTTATCAAAAACTATCCAATATTCATCAAAGTCAAAATCTTTCTTAAGTTTTATTAATTGTCTTGTTAGAGTCAACGGATCCTTACCATCGTACGAAATGGTAACATTTGCAAGCCTGAACTTTCTGAAGTAACTTGGTTCAGTGTTTTTCCCGCCACAATAAATATAGATTGTTTTCTTTTCCTGAATTGAGAAAGTTTTTCTATTATAGATTAGTTTTCTTCCGGATTTTTCAGTTTTTCCCGTATTTTTATTCATATTAATGAACACTTCCTGAAAGATCAGACAATCTCAAATCATCAAACTCATCCAAAAACGGCATGCCACCATATCTTCCTTCCAGGTAATCAATTTCAAATTTATCAGTTCGCCTTACTTTTATTTCGACAAGCGAATATAGTTTGGAGACTTCAAATCTGTTTTTTTCAACAAACCAGATCTGATCCCGTCGAAACATATCAGAGCTAAGCAAATGAGTACTCTGTGTATTAAATATCAATTGCGCATTTCCCGGATTTGTCGAAGCAGAATTGAAAAGTTGTGCTATTTTCAAGACAAGTTTTGGATGCAATTTAGAATCCAGTTCGTCAACAAAAAGAATTGATCCTGTTTCGAGTGCCTCTATTATCGGTCCGGCGAGAGCAAAAAATTTCTTTGTACCCGAAGATTCATCTGAATCCATCGAAAAAGTTACTCTTTCGCTCTGTTTTTTACCATTTTTATATTTTTTATGAACGGTTTTTACTTCGTAAAAAAGATCAAGATCATTCTTTAATTTACTTTTGTACTCTTCACTATTAAATGAATCACTCTGTCCCAAGGAAGATGATGGTGTAAGATAGATGTCTGTAATACCCATATCGGCTGCATAAAGAAAATTCAAAACTTTCATTTTCCTTTCCTCATCAGTAATCATCGATAAAGTGTAATTGATAAAGGAATCTTCGGTCAATCCGGAAAATATTTTCAGTCTCTTAAACCATCCCAGAATTTCGAGAGCAAGTTCTTCATTAAAGGTGGCTGCCACAGTGATACATAATGCACTTTCCCTGACAAAGCCCCCTCTTATAATACTTTTACCTCGCTTAAAAAGTGAGCGGTGCAGTTTAAAATTATCACCCTTTCGGAAATATATTTCCATCTCTTTTTTGTGAGATCTCATATACAACCATTCAGTGATGACTTTGCCCGGGAGCAGAGTAAAACCATAGCGATAGATTTTATTGTTCGAAAGGAAGACAACCTCAAACTCGGATGGCAATTGCTCTGTCTCTGTATCCAATTTGAAAGAGATTTCACTATTAAGACTTGACATCAAAGAAAGCTCCATAGATCTCAGCAAATATTCCTGCATAAAACCCAGTGCTTCAAATAATTTGCTTTTTCCGGAGGCATTCGCACCATATACTACTGAAGATTTCAACACTCTCAGATCAAAACCGGGTATGTGAACAACATTTTCAGATTCACGGGTCTCTTTATCATAATTTGCCGCGACCTGACTAAAAACAGTTTTATCTCTGAATGTCTTAAAATTCTTTATTGTGAATTCTATTAACATAATTATCTATCTTTTTGTAAATTTATTGCAAATATTGCAATAATTTTGCAAACATGCAACATTTTTTTTAATTATCCTAAATTCCGATCTTGACAACTACCGCTTTTTTGTCTTTTGTCGGATTTCATCAGAAGCCCCCATAAAAATTATTCCTCTTCATTTCCCCTCCATTTTGGTTAAATTCACGGGTTAAATATTCTCTTTTTTCAGGAAAATTATGGACATTATTCTTTATTTGTTCGACTTTATTTTGCATGTGGATGTACATCTGGGTGAGTTGATCAGAGATTATGGTGCTTTGACTTACGGCATTTTGTTTTTAATTATTTTTTGTGAGACGGGCCTGGTGGTCACTCCGTTTTTACCGGGTGACTCGTTGCTTTTTGCTGCAGGAGCTTTTGGAGCGAAAGGTGATCTCGACCCCCATCTGGTGTTTTTGATTCTGGCAGTTGCAGCTTTTCTCGGTGACTCGGTAAATTATTATATCGGGAAAAAGATTGGTCACCGGGCATATACGATGAACAGCCGGTTTATCAAAAAGGAACATCTGCAGAAAACACATCAGTTTTTCGAAAAACATGGCGGAAAAACGATCATTTTTGCTCGGTTTTTCCCCATCATCAGAACTTTCGCTCCGTTTGTTGCTGGAATTGGTGAGATGGAATATAAAAAGTTTATTTCATACAATGCTGTGGGTGGTGTGCTTTGGGTTGCCATTTTTGTGTATCTCGGATATTTTTTCGGTAACCTTCCCTTCGTAAAACAAAATTTTACGATCGTTTTAGTCGCTATTGTTGTGATTTCACTGGCACCGGCAATCATCGGAGTTATTAAGAAATACACAAAACCGAAAGCTGAGCCCGAAGCTTAATTCGGAATATATTAGTTTGATGTCTGGGATTTAACTAACCTGGTTAAATCCCTTTTTTATATAAAAAAAAGGCTGCCCTTTCGGAACAGCCTCGGATTCACCAACATCTTATTAATTTATCTTGTTTTTCTTTCCCTTGAGCCACCTGTCGAGCCGGAGCTGCCACGATCGGTGTTTCTGGGGGTTGTATCTTTCTTTGGAGTATCCCTGACGGTATTGTCCCGTTTTGTATCTCTTGAAGAGCTTCCGCCGGTGTCACGGGTTACAGGTCTGTTGTCGTCCCTTTTCACTTCTCTCGTTGTGTTGTCACGGGTTACAGGCTTGTTGTCATCTCTTTTTACTTCTCTGGAAGTGTTGCCACTATTGTCACGGGTTACAGGTCTGTTATCGTCTTTCTTTACATCTCTTGAAGTGCGGCTGCCATTATCACGGGTTACAGGTCTGTTGTCATTTCTTGTCACTTCTCTTGAGTCATCTTTTCTGTCGATATTCCTTGTACCGGTATTGTTCTTCACTTCCCTTGTGATTTCTCTTGCCGATTCATCAACTTTGTCAGATCTCAGGTCGCCATTGTTTCTGGTTCTTGTGATTTCCACTTTTTCATCGTTTCTGTCGGCACCTCTGTTAAGGTCAATATTCCTTACTTTTACATTTCCATCCGATCTGTTGTTGCCGCGGTCTTTAGCGTTTGTGAAATCAAGATCTCTCGTTTTTACATTGCCACCACCTCTTTTTTCAACGATTCTTGGATCGATTCCTTCATTTACCACGCGGTCGCGATATTTGTAGTTTGAGAATGATTTTGTTCTCTCGTAGCACCTGTCAGCACCATATCCGGTGAAGTAGTAATCGTATATATTATGTCTGTGGAAGTCTCTGATCCTTACGAATCTCCAGTGGTGAACAGGAATCACGATGTTGATCGAGAAAGAGATTCCGTAGTTTGGACTGAAGATTGCGTATGGTGACAATGGAGCCCATCCAATGTAGTCATCATCATATCTCCATTCTACCCATGCAGGAGCCCACTCATATCCGGGAACCCATACCCAGCCTTCCCAGTTGTCGTAGTACCATCTTCCATAGTGAAAAACTATGTCGCCAAACGCTTCGTCTGAATCCCAGAACCAACCATAGCTGGTGTAGACCCATCTGCCGTAAGTGTAAGGCTGCCAGTTTGAATTTACTCTTGAGGGTTTCCAGACGACGACATTATCTATCTCCATCCAGTAACCGTAAGATCTAAGTTCTTTATGGAAGGCGTTGAACCTTCCACGGTTGAAGCTGTTATCAGCATTTGCGTTAAATGCCAAAGCTGCAAAAACCAAAACTGCAAATAATATCCGTTTCATTGTAAACCTCTCTTTGTTTGTATCTTATCGTACAACAACCGTGCCAATTATTTTCCTTCGTTTTTGGGCTGTTTTAAGCACTTTTTAAAATATGGAACTGTTCATTTTTTTGAACAGTTGTTTCATTATACAGTTTACCAAATGTTATTCATAAAAAGAGAGCAAAATGTCAAAAAATATTTTATCCAAAAGCTTCGATGCTGGAATCAAATTTGAAGACTTTCTTAAAAAAACTGAAGATTATGTAGAAACAACTGTCGTTGATTCCCTTTCTGAGGATGACAAATATCTGTTTAATTATACAAAGCTAAACCTTCAAAGAATGAACCGGGTGCTCAAGACCCATCCTGTGGAAGAGACACTCGCTACAAAAATAAAAGCCATAAAAGAGAAACAGTACTGGATGTTGATAACAGAAAACTGGTGTGGTGACTCCGCCCAAAGTTCACCTGAATTTTATAAAATGAGCCAGTTGAACCCGAATATCGACTTGCGGGTAGTTGAAAGGGATACATTTCCGGAAGTGATGGATATGTACCTGACAAACGGCAAAAGGAGCATTCCGATAGTTGTAGCTTTTGATGAGAACTGGAACCAGCTCTGGAAGTGGGGCGCCAGACCAAAAGTATTACAGGATCAGATTGACGAGTGGACAGCCCAAAACATGCCCAAGGATGAATGGATTGAGAAAATCCACCTCTGGTATGGCAGAAACAAAGGAAAAGAAGTCTTTGCGGAAATGAACCTTTTGCTATTATAATTCTGTTTCATTATTATTATATTTCAGTATTGTAATTTTGAAAAAACAAGGTAATCATGTCTATTCTCACACAATCAGGTTTGTTAAAGCTTAGAGTTGAAAAAATAGTCCACGAAACAGACGATGCAATATCGATCTTGTTGAAAGAAGTTGACGGTAAAGAGTTCTCTTTTAAATCGGGACAGTTCCTGACATTTGTATTTGACCAGGACGGGAAGGAAATCCGGAGGTGTTATTCAATTTTTACGCATCCTTCCCGGCTTCCCGAGACGGGAATTGCGATTAAAAAGGTACCCGGCGGATATGTATCCGATAATAAAATGGACAACCTTAAGGAAGGCGATATACTTCCGGCACTGGTACCGATGGGTAACTTTATTCGGCGTACTACGGATAAAAAGAATATCATCGCCTTTGGAGCCGGAAGTGGAATAACTCCCCTCCTCTCAATCATTGAGGATGCCATACAAGATGATAAAATTGAGAACATAATCCTCCACTTTGTGAACAGAAATGAAAAAAGCATAATATTCCGGGATCGTCTCAATAAACTGGCGGCTGGCAACAGAAAATTCAAACTTGTCAATCATATTACTCAACCACTCAACGGGTGGAACGGCAGCAAAGGAAGAATCAACAGGGAAAAAGCCCTCGAGATTCTGGCTTCGCTTCCGGAGGTGTTAAGATCCGATTCTCAGATTTTTATGTGCGGTCCGTGGTCGATGATGGAGGATATTACTTCAGCTGCTCTCGAGGCAGGTTATGACAGAAAGGACATCAATCGTGAGATTTTCAATTTTGCCATAAAAAATGAATCTTCCCTGAATCTCGATCCAGTTGCAAGAGAAGTTTCAATTATCGCGGGCGGAAGGTCTTTCGATGTGCTGGTGCAGCCGGGTGATTCGATACTCGAGACTGCCTTAAACGCGGGAATTGATCTCCCATTTTCCTGTCAGTATGGTTCATGCACATCATGCAAGACGAGACTCGTTTCGGGAAAAGTGGTGATGCTTGAACAAACAGGATTGTCTGATGAAGAGATTGAAAAAGGAATATGTCTTACTTGTGTCGGCTATCCGGCAAGCGACAATGTAATATTAAACTATGATGATCCTCTAATCAGGTAGCTGCTGCATTTTCTTCTTTTACAAACGCAAGAACAACAATACCTGCCACAAAGAAGAAAAGAAGTGAAAGAATTGCGTACCTCTGGCTGCCGGTTGCGGAACTTATAAGTCCAAAAACCAGCGGTCCGAGGACTGCAGAACTCTTCCCAAAAAAGGAATAAAAACCAAAGAACTCAGTCTTTTTATCAGGAGGTGTCAGTTGCGACATCAGTGCCCGGGAAATAGACTGACTCGACCCCATGGCTCCACCCGCCAGAAAACCAACAACATAAAAATATGACTTTTCTGTAATCCAAAATGCCATCGCCACTGTAAATATCCAGATAAACAGTGTAATCATGAGGCTCTTCTTGTGTCCGATGGTATCGGAGATTATACCAAATACCACAGAACCAAGTATGGCGGTACCCTGTACAGACATGAAGAAAATTATCAATTCCCCTTTTGTGAACCCAAGAGTTGTGGTTGCATATATTCCAGCGAAATAGATTATGGTATTCACCCCTTCGATAAAAAAGAAGAAGGAGAGGAGAAAAATTGCCAGATTCCTGTATTGTTTCAAGTGTTTTATGGTGAAAATTACTCTTGTCACCCCTATCGTGAAGTACGATTCCCCTGCCGGTTTTTCCTTTTTATGTTCCTTTAAAAGAATCAGGGTCGGAAGTGCAAAAATGAGGAAGAAAAGAGCAGCAACCGGAAAAGACTCGCTTATCATCTCCATTTGTATCAATGGCATAAGAATCAGGAGTGAACTTAAGGATCCCAGATAGCCCATCGCATATCCGTAGCCACTGACTCTGCCAAAATTTTTCGGTTTTGTAATCTCAGGCAGGAATGAATCATAAAAAATCAGGCCCGCCTCAAAGCCAATGTTTGCAACGATAAGAAGTGCCAGTCCAAGCACCACATCACCCGGTCCCACAAAATACAACAGTGAAGTAGCAAGAATGCAAACAAGTGAAAAGAAGGTGAGAAATCGTTTTTTGGTGGAGGTGTAGTCGGCGACAGCTCCGAGAACAGGTGAGATAAGTGCTGTAACCAGCATCGAAACCGAAGTGCCGAGCCCCCAGTAGAAATCACCTTCGGATTTGTTGAGGTTTACAGTTTCTTTGAAATAAACTGCATAAAGGAATGTTACAACAATGATTGAATAAGAAGTATTTGCAAAATCATAAAGAGTCCAGACAAATATCTTCTTTTTTTCATTCATTTGGTTTTGTGATCCTGGTAAATGTTTCTTCTATCAGCCCTCTGCCGGTCTTGGATATTTTACCCTCTTTTTCAAGGTCTTCATACATTTTATCGAGCAAGCCGTTAATAAACTTTCCGCTCGCTGCCGTACTGTAATCCTTTGCAATTTCAATAATCTCATTCATTGTCACTTTACGGGGGATGTCGGGGAAATATCTGAATTCGCAGAGTCCCATTCTAAGGAGTATTCTGTCGATTCGAGCCATTCTTTCAATTTCCCAGTTTTTTGCGTGAGCCTCTATCTCATCATCAAACCCGGGAGTGTACATTATGGTTTTGCGCACCAGATTTTCAAAAAATTCCCTGTCTGTAGCATCGGTTATTTCCTCTGAAAGTTCTCCCGCAGTTACTTCTATACCGTCCCGGTTGTAGGAGTGTGCGTATAAAACCTGTAGTACTTTTTCGCGTATAATTCTTCTGTTGGATTTTTTCTTTAGCATATTCGGTCATAAGGTGTGAAATGAATGCTGAATCAGAGTAAAAACTGAAAAATTCAGATTTTAAATATACAAAAATCAGAGGGGTTATTTGACTCCGAACATCCAGAAATTGATCAAACCTACTACTTCCCGGAACTTGTAATACCTCACCGATTCATCAGACATCACCAGATCAGACTTTACAAGGTCAACTGTCAGATTGTAAAACTCTGCCATTTCCTTCACTCTCGTAAGGTGAAATGCATCCGAAACAATGATAATCTTCTGAAATCCGTTTCGTTGGATTAATGTATTCTTGATGTAGCTTATCTGGTCGAGGGTGGATCTGCTCTCAGATTCGATCCTTATATCGGCAGGATTGATCCTTTTTTGAAGCAAATAGTAAAATGCAACATCCGCCTCTGGCAGTTCGCCCGGTGCGTTGCTCCCCGTCAGTTGCAGTTTTTGTACGATTCCTCTCGAATAGAGTTGCAACCCTTTGTCAATCCTCATTTTCAGAATGGTGCTTGGCTTGTTATATTTCCAGACCGCAGCACCAAGAACCACCGCCACTTCAGCAGGATTTTTCTCGTTATATGTCGATGCCGTCTTTACACCCTCGCTCACATAAATATAAGTGTATAAAAAGACAGAGAGATAGCAGAAAAGGAGCAGCAATCCCGTATAGATGACAGCCCAACGCTTCGGGGAAAATATTTTTATCACAACAAACGCTGAAAGAGTTGCCTTAAAAGCAAATCCGATATTAAAAAGTACACCTGTGTAAAGTTTATAGAAAGGTGTGTCGAGAAGGTTGATATCGATGCCGGAATTACTTTGGTTCATATAGCCACCCGCAATTGTGAAGGCAAATCCAAGAAACCAAAGTATGAGAAGCAGCATTCTTTTTCTGGTGAATTCCTGCCTGTCCTTTACCCAAAAAATTATCAGGAACAGGATGAAGGAACTGCTGAAGAGAAGTGTAAGGAAATTTCCCATATACCAAAGGTTGAAATCATCGAAATCAAGCCGGTGATTTATATATTTCCCGAGTATCAGAGTAAGAAAATCGATGGCACCCAGCAGAACAAAAACCAGAAGGTCAAAAATACCCGTCAGCAGATTGTTCGCTTTTTCAGAAATTTTTTTAATTATGCCGGGAGCCATCTAAATTTGTTTTTCTTGTCTCCTGAAATATAAGGAAAAACCCGCTGCGAAAAAATTAATCCTCGAAAATGTGAGATTCCGTATTTTCATTTGCTTCCGGCTTTTTCTGAGCCGGTTCATTCCTGCTCTGTGAGAATGTCGATTTGAAAGCGTCACCCAATTCTTCCCAAAGCATAAAGAATACCGGAACGAGGATAAGGGTGAGAAATGTAGCAAATCCAAGCCCGAATATAACGGCAATTCCCATCGATTTCCAGAATTCAGCACTTTCTCCGCCAAATACAAATTTACCAGTGTAGATATCGAAGCCGAATCCAAACGAAAGAGGAATCAACCCGAGAATTGTGGTTACCGCAGTCAGTGTCACCGGTCTGAATCTTCGGAGCCCGGCATATTTTGCAATTTCCTTCAGGGCAAAATCTCTCTTCTTAAGGAGATTCATATAATCGATAAGCACGATATTGTTATTCACTACCACACCAGCAAGACTGATCACACCGATACCTGTCATCACTATTCCAAAAGGCATTTTGAATGCGAGAAGTCCTATAAAGACGCCCACCAGCGATATGAGCACTGCCGTCATAATAATAAACGGCTGAGAAATCGAGTTGAACTGGATGACGAGTATCAGGAAGATAAGCAAAATAGCTATACCAAACGCTTTACCGAGGAATGCAGAAGCCTCTTCCTGCTCCTGACTCTGTCCCGTAAAAGAGACGGAGTATCCCTGAGGCAACTGGTATTCTCCCATTTTTGCCTTAACCTGATCCAGAACAGCATTTGCATTAAACCCTTCCGCAGCATCACCCGTAATGGTGATAACCCGCTTAAGGTCTTTGCGCTTTATCGCACCGGGACCCCGGTCCAGGAACACATTTGCCACACTGCTAAGGGGAACTGAAAGCGTCTTGCCGTTCTGATTATTGAAAATTATCAGGAGGTTTTTCAGCGCATCAACAGAACTTCGCTGATCCTTCCGCAGCCTGACAGTGATGTCATATTCATCCTCATTCACACGATATTTGGAAGCTTCCGTACCGTTTATTGCCGTTCTGACAGTATTGGCGATCAGTGAAGTATTCATACCATAGACGGCTGCTCTTTTCCGGTCAATCACTACCCTGAGTTCTGGTTTTCCGGCGTCATAATCGTCATCAATATCCACCAAACCGGGGACATCCTTCAAGTATTCACGAATTTTCGCTGTGAGTTTGCCAATCTCGTTATAATCCTCACCGGAGACCTCGATATTCACCGGAAGCCCGACAGGGGGACCCATTTCCTCCTTGGCTATAGTTATGGCAGCCCCGGGGGTACCTTCAACTAATTTGCGGATTTCTTCAGTGGTCTCTTTTGAGCTCTTGTTCCGGTTTTCGTAATCGATATATTCAACCGTGATAGTGCCCTTGTTTGGAGTGGCTGCACCGGCATCAAATGGATTGGTCGATGCGCCAGCCACAGCAAGAAGCTTCTCGATATCTTTGAAGTTTGCTGTGAGGATTTTCTTTTCGATCCTGTTTATTATCTCATTTGTTTCCTTTATTCCCGTTCCGGTCGGAGCCTCAAACTTGATATATACCCTTCGGGGCTCAACATCAGGAAAGAACTCCACACCAAAACCAAAAGCTCCATAAAGCTGGGTTATAAAGAAAAGCGAAATAAATGCTCCGAAGATAAACCGCAAGCGAACATTTTTAAATACCAAAACCACCAGTATTCCAATAATCGCAGTAAGGATAATTTCTACTGTCAGCGGAAAAAATTGAGCCAGCATCCCTTCAACAACGAACATACCGAAGAATGCCAGAATACCCAGCCAGGTTCTCAGGCTTATTTTCTTCCCCTTTTCCCGCTGTTCACCGAGCGAAAAATCGAGAAGTTTTTCATAGTATTTCAAAACTACCGGGAGCATCTTATCTACAAAAATGTATGTACCCCAGTCAAAAGGATAGGATATTATTCCAAGTAGAGTCCTTTTGAGAACCGGTCTTCCGTGATGTTCATGCTTCACAAAAACCTCTGCAAACACGGGATTTATCACGAGAGCCACAAAAAGCGACGATGAAAGAGTAACAATTACTGTCATCGGTATGTAGTACATAAAATCGCCTGTAACACCGGGCCAGAAAAGCAAAGGAAAGAATGCGGCTACGGTTGTCAAGGTAGATGATGCCACGGGCCAGGCAACCTCTGCAGTCGCTTTCTTTGCAGCGTCTATTTTGTTGTATCCCTCCTCAAGAAACTTTTGAATATTCTCGAGGATAACTATCGCATTGTCCACGAGCATACCGAGCGCAAGGATCAAAGCAAACAGAACAACAAAATTGAGGGTGATGTCCATCATCTGAAGAATGAAGAATGAAATCAGCATGCTAAGAGGAATGGATATCCCCACCAGGATTGCATTTCTAATCCCAAGGGCAAAGAACAGGATACCGACCACGAGCACAAGCCCCGAAAAAATATTATTTTCGAGTTCTTTCACCTGCTTGTCAATCTCTTCGGATTGATCTGTCACAATCGTCAGATTTATGTCATCAGGAAGTTGAGCATCCTTCTCGTTGATAATCTGTTTAACTTCTTCTGCAATTCTGATGATATTCTCCCCGGATCTTTTTGAGATCTGGATTGAGATAGCCTCAACATTATTTGTCCTGGCGAAGGAAGTTCTCTCTTTGAAGCCGTATGTGAGCGTTGCAACATCCTTTAGGGCAATCCCCTCACCTTCCTTTGTTTTCACAATGATGTTTTCAAGAGGATAAGGGGTTTTGAACTCACCCGGTACTCGAACCAGAAAACTTGACTGGTTTACATCGATCGTTCCTCCAGGAATTGTTTTATTTTCATCCCTGACGGCAGCAATAATATCATCAAACCTGATATTATAATGTTGAAGTTTCCTGTAATCGACATCAACCTGTACTTCTCTCTCGAGTCCGCCATTCACCTTTACTTCGAGTACACCTTTGATGGTTTCTATTTTGTCCTTAAGGTCCTCTGCGATATCCTTCAGTTTCGAAAGACCGGTTGGTCCCGAAAGTTCGAAAGTAAGAATCGGGAACTCTGAAAAATTGATTTCCACAATTTCCGGTTTGGTTGCATCGGCTGGAATCTCTGTTTCAGCTTTGTTGACTTTTTCTCTTACTTTTTGAAGTGCGTCCTCAATATTATAGCCGCTTTGGAACTCAACCTGAATCAGGGAGTAACCTTCAAACGAAGAGGACTGAATTTTCTTCACTTCCGCAATTTTCTTCACTTCCTTTTCAATCGGAGTAGTAACTAAAGATTCGATATCTTCGGGTGAAACTCCGGGATAGGGGGTGGAAATGATCACAAGAGGAATGGCAATGTCAGGCGACGCCTCCCTCGGCAGCGATACATAAGAAATGAACCCCATAATCGCTATTATGAAAACGAGAACAAAAACGCTCGTTTTATTATCAATCGAAATATCTGTAATTTTCATGTTTTGCTGTTCCCGCTATCGTACATCAACTTTTTCACCATTCACAAGCGTCTGGTAACCAACAATAACCAGTGAGTCACCTTCATTCAGATTCCCTGAAAGTGCGACCCGGTTATTGCTCCGTGCCAGTATTTCCACTTGTCTCATCTCCGCTACGGTAACACCATTCTTCTTCACAACAACAAACACAACAAATCCGAGGTCAGTTTTTACAACAACTTCTTCGGGCACCACCGGAACCGAGGTGTAAACTTTATCATCAATTTTTACTTCCGCATTCATTTCGGGTTTGAATTTTCCATTATTCGGCAGCCGCATTTCCACTTTAACAGTCCGGCTTGTTGCATCCACCGATTTTGCCACATAACTTACGGATGAATTTACCACAAGGCTGTCGAGCTCGAGGAAGATCAGACTTCCCTTTTTCCCCGGTTTAATCGAACTGACATATGATTCAGGAATTCCTGCCTCAACCTTCAGGTTATCCGATATAATTGTTACAATAGGGGCACCCGGGGCTGCCACTTCACCAATTTCGTAATGTTTTGTATCCACCACACCGGCAAAAGGAGCCTTCACAAATGTGTTTTCATACTGTTCCCTCACAGCCTCATACATTGCCTTTTTGGCGTCCCTGGTATACTTTGCCTGAAGGTACTGAAATTCCGTTCCGGCATTCTGATTATATATCTGTTCCTGCTTTTGGAGATTGATTTCTGCAAGGTCGAGGTCTGCCTTTGCTGCATCCAGATTTGCTTTCAATACTGTGTTATCGAGTACACAAATGAGCGTGCCGGAAGCCACTCTGGCTCCCTTTTCAACATTAAATCTGACAATTTTCCCGCCTGTTGCAGAACCAACTTTTGAGATCTTGTCAGCTTTCACCTGCCCGATTACATCAATGAATCCGGTGAAATTTTCGAGTTTCACGGGTGCCACCTGAACGATGGCTTTCTTTTCAACTTTTTTTGTTTTTTCTTTTTCTTTTGAATCGTCACCTTTGCAACCTGCGATCAAAAGGGTGGTTAAAAGAAATAAAGCAGGTAAAATCAAATAGTTTTTAAAATTTTTCATCCTCGACATTCTGTTATTCACCACTTTCCTTTCCGGATAAATTTTCAAGTTTCGACAAAAGGAGGTAGTATTCATACACTCCGTTCAAATAGTTATATTTGGCTCTCGCTACACCCGTTTGTGAATCGATAATTTCAAGCTGGGTGCCGACACCCGATTTGTAACGGGTTTCAGACAAAGAATAAGCCAGTTCAGCCTGTTTTACAGCTTCTGTGTAAGCTTTTAATTTTTCCTTCTGATTTTCTATCTTGAGAATTGTCTCTTTAATCTGAGTCGCATAACCTTCTTTGGCTTTTTTAAGATTTTCCTGAGCAATTTTCACTTCAAGTTCCGCCTGTCTTACCCTTGAATCGGTACTCCAACCGTTGAATATTGGAACAGAAAGCTCAAGCCCGAGATTAATCGAGTTATTAAATCTCCAGCTTCCGATTCCTCTGGAGTCATTTTCCTGAGATTCGATATTCCAGGCACCATATGCTTTCAGAGAAGGAAGATATTCCGATTTGTAAACACCTACAGCTTTTTTACGAAGTTCTATCCCCTGCTCGAGCTGTTTAATGTTCGGATTGTATTTAAACATTCTCTCGACCACCAGGTCAAAACCTGAGAGAGGCATATCGTTGTAAACGAGTGTGTCGGTTACATCTATTTCCATCGTGTAACTGAGTCCCATTATGTTCTTCAGCGCATCCTTTGTAAGTTTCAATGCATTGTTTGCCTGATCAAGTTCCGGTTTCGCTGTTTCAACCGCTACTTTCGCTCTTACCAGATCATATTCGGGAACGAGTCCTGCATCATATTTTATTTTTGTGTTTTTCAGGTTGTCTTCTGCCTGTGCGAGATTCGCCTGAGCCACTTTCAACACTTCCTTTGTGACAAGAATACCGAACCAGGCTGACTTAACCTGGTACTTTATCTCTTCCTCTGTTGCAGTCACCTGATGGTCTGCAATCCGGGCATATATTTCAGCCGCCTGAGCGCCAATGAACACGGCGCCGGCAAATATGTTTTGTGTAAAACTGAGTGAAGTGGTGAGAGTGTTATCTGTACCTATGGGGAAAGTACCGCTGAATCCGGGTGCATCAATTGTAAAGACACCTTTTTTAAGAGCCCTGCGGTAATTCACTGAACCCCTGACATCAGGGTATACTGCCGTACCCCAGGTTTCATCCACTTTTTCGTAGGCAATTCTTTTGTTTAGATTGCTGGTTTTCAGATCATAGTTATTCTCGAGTGCAATGGTAATAGCCTTTTCGAGATTAACAACTATCTTCTCTCCCTGCTGTGCAAAGAGAATCGGGGTGAGGATTAAAATAATTGATACTACAACTTTTATTTTCATTTATTCTCCGGATCCATTGTTGGAACCAAAATCAATTTTATAATTTATATAATTTATGCGAAGGGATTACTATAGAACTAACAATTTTTGAAAGGAAAAATTCCATTTTCAATTATTAAAAATAACAGATAATTAGCTACAGATAAGATTTTTCATCAACAATTAAGTCCGCTAATCAAAATTCAGGTATAAAACGATGACCTTATTTAAAATTGACCGGAATGAGCATCTGAACTTTTACCGGTTTACCATCTTTTTTCCCCGGAGAAAATTTGGTTCTCCGAATGGCAGAAAGCGCTGAGTTATCGCAGGCAGGATGTATTCCCTTTGTCAGCACGACAGAGGCTACATTTCCCAATTCGTCAATGAATGCAGTAACATAAACTGTTCCACTCACTCCCGCGTCTTTTGCTGCCTGAGGAAAGACCGCCTTGCTTTGTATTGCTTCATATCCGCCGATCGGGACGGGCATGTACGGGACGGCAGTATAATAGACATTATCCTTGGGAGCGTTGGTTTTCCCGTCCTTTTCCGTCGATTTTGTATTTGTTTCTTTGTTTTTGAATTTTCCCTGTTTATCCAGAGTCAGGAGATCACCTTTGTCTATATCCTGACTTTCAAGTTTTATTTTTTCTTTTGGAGGGGTTAGAGTAACCTCAATTTCCTTGTTTATTGCAACTTCAGTTTCGGTTTTCGCTATTTTTGGTTTGAGAACTGTCGGTTCACTCTTCTTTTGTGGAAGCTCTTCCTCTTTCCTGTTGTCCGGAAGCTCAATTGCATCGTCAAGTTCAATTAAATCTTCCCCTTTTGCAAGAGGATTTGTTACATTTTTTGAGAAGGGGTATAACCGGAACAGTATGATCATCAAAAAAAGCACAAAAATCGCGCTTATTTCCAACGATTGTCGATATGTCCGTTTTAGATTATAGTATGAACCGGTCATCTCTAAAAGTTTTTATGAATCATACAGTTTTTACCTGTAAAACCTGGGAAAAGTTCTAAAAACAACGAATGCAACAGCCAAACCCAATGCGGCACCGTTAATATCAGCAAGAATGTCGTACCACTCGAAAAACCTTCCGGGAATCAGTAATTGATGGACTTCATCCAAAACCCCATAAACCGAAGCAATAATGAACGATTTTTGCAACAATTTGATGTCCGCAGTTCCCGCCTCATCTTTAAGCCTGAACCAGTTAAAAAGTAAAAAACTAAGTACAGCATACCCGGCGAAATGATTTAATTTGTCACCCGATGGAGTATCAGGCAGGCTGCTCGACGGAAGGGTGGTTCCAAGAAACAGAATCAGCCAATATACGACCAGAACGACTAAAGCGACGGTTTTTTTCTTCTGCCTGTCAAGAGTCATGCAAACTCGTCAATTTTTTTTATTGCGGCTGGTAAATTTTTGATCATTGATGATGCAGAAATAAAAACACCCGGTGATTCTTTTGCCAAAATAATTGCAGACAGATTGTAGGTGTGTATTGCATCAGCAATCCGACTTGCAAAAAATTCCATTGTGTCGAAATGTTGTTCTATAAGCAATCCAGTGATTTCCTCAATCTCGAGTGCAGGTAATGCAAGCAACTGCGCAAAAGTCGATGCAATCACACCGGCGAGTCCGTCACCCGTCCCAAATTTGGCAAGTGCATCAAATCCGGAGTCGATTATATAATTGACACCCACAGGAGTGGAGATAAAGACCGCTGCATGTTTAAGTACCAGAATGCAACCTGTTTCTTTAGTGAAGTCTTCGACTGCCTTGAAGATGTTTTTCTCGATCAGTTCCAAAGGTTTTCCGATGATCATTGCAAACTCTCCGGTATGAGGCAGCAATATCTTCCCTTTAAGATCATAATTTTTATAGTTACCTCCATGAAGCGGTGCCAGGGCATCTGCATCGAGAATGACCAGACGATTATTCATGGCAAGAATCTTCTCAAGTGCGACTGTTGTTTCGGGGGATCTGCCGATACCTGGACCGGCAAGCAACACTTCCTTTTTCTCCAAAGCATCATAAACAGTTTTTATCGAATCGGAATTAAAATTCACGGAAAATTCATTGATAACCGCCTCGGGAACATTCGCCATCAACACAGCGGATGCTTTTTCGGAAGTGAAAATTACCGGTGACCCCGAACCTGAGTAAAAAGCTGCCTGGTAAACGAGAGATGCCGAACCAGGATATCTGTTTGATCCTGCAATTATTACCGGACCTCCTGATGTATATTTGTTGATAGTGCGTTTTTTTGCAGGTACAACACTCCTGACATCACTCATCTCATAGAGAGACCAGTCACTCTCAAGCTCAAGCTGCTCCTCTTTAATTCCGATATACCCGTTGTCGATCACACCCCGGCTATCCATTCCCTTGCCGTAAAAATATCCCTTTTTTAATGTACAAAGTGCAACGGTGTAATGGGCTTCGAAAACAATCCCTCCATTACCTGTGTCAGGATCAAGTCCTGAAGGTATATCGATGGCAACTTTTACAGCTCTTAGTTCATTCAGTGCAACAATTATCTCATCATAGGGATACCTTGGCTCGCCCTTGGAACCGGTTCCGAGAAGTGCATCAACAATCACATAGCATGAGGCAATAAGTTCTTTTAACTGTGTGACACTTTGATATTGGAAAATTGATATGTCGCCTGCAACTTCTGTCAAAAGTTCGAAAGCATTTCCTGCATCTTCAGAGAACTCGTCAGGGTCATCCACAAAAACCACCGTCACTCTCCAGTCCATGTCACGAAGATGACGCGCCGCCACAAAACCATCGCCGGCATTGTTTCCCTTACCGCAAATAATGGCAACTGTCTTCGTTTCAGCCTGAACAGTTTCGAGAAAAGAAGCCACACTTCTTCCGGCATTCTCCATCAGAATCATGCTTTCAAAACCGAAATCCTCGATTGCTATTCTGTCAGCTTCACGGGCTTCTGCGGCATTTAGTACAAGTCTCATCCAACTCTCACATTCAAAAAAAAAGCTGTATCGCGAGGCTCCGGATCAACCGGCAGCACACTCTCGATACAGCCTGAAAAATAAAAAATTAATTAAAATTTCGAGATCAGGTTTATTACCGAACCCGGCAAAATTCCCATCAATGCAATCAGGATTGCTGACACTATTATACCGGTCATTGCGGGATTCGAGTTAACAATCTCAAGTTTTGATTCATCTTTACTGAAGTACATCACGACTACGAGTCTCAAATAAAAATATACACTTATTACCGAAGAGATAATACCAACAATCGCGAGCCATACAAGATTTGATTCGATAGCCGAGATAAACACATAGTATTTCCCGAAGAAACCCGCAAATGGAGGGATTCCTGAAAGAGCAAACATGAAGAGTGCAAGGAGACCGGCAAGAAGCGGGTATTTGGTACCCAAACCGGCATAGTCACTAATCTGAAGATTCTTCTCCTCTTTATCCTCGATCATAGAGATGATTCCGAATGCACCAAGATTCATAAAGGAGTAGGCTGCCAGATAGTAGATCAGTCCGTCAATCCCTCTGTCGTTACCGGCTGCAAGACCTATCAGCATATAACCCGCATGTGCAATTGAGGAATAAGCCAGCATTCTCTTGATATCGGTCTGCAGAATGGCTGTTATACTTCCGTAAAGCATCGAAAGGGTAGCAAAAAACGCAATCATCGGTGTGAGTACTTCACTCGCTCTCTCTTTGGCAAATGCGGGTGAAACGACGAGAATAAGTGCTGCAAAAGCTGCAGTTTTACCACCTGTCGACATGATTGCCGTGGTTGCTGTCGGTGCTCCCTGATACACATCGGGAACCCACATGTGAAAAGGAACCGCCGCGATTTTGAAAGCAAAACCAATAAAGAAAAGGGTGAGTCCGATGATTCCAATTATATTAGTTTTGTCAAATGTAAATGACTGGAACAAAAGCGCAATGTTCAGTGTATGCGACGAGCCGTAAAGGAGTCCCAGACCGTAAACAATAAACCCTGTTGCGAAGGAGCCGAGAAGAAAATACTTCAAAGCAGCTTCGTTCGAAAAAGGTCTTTTACGCGCAAATCCGGCAAGAATGTAGAAACAAAGAGACATTTGCTCGAGACCAATGAAAATCATCACCAGATCACGGGCACTGGCTATCATCATCATTCCCAATACCGCCGATTGCAGAAGTATGTAAAACTCTCCATGATAAATTCCGGTTTTACGGAGATAGTCCACAGAAAGGAGAGTGACTATTGCTGCACCAAAATTGAAAATGAAGTAGAAAATGTTGACCTGTCCACCTGTTGCCAGCATTCCGTTAAAGAATATTCCCTGATCACCGACAGACAAGAGCGATTGGTAAGACACCACAAGAAAACTGACCACAGTCAGCCATGGGATTATCTTTTCCGCACTCTTGACATACATCTCGATCACGAGGGAAATTAAAATAATCGATGCCAGAATTACCAGCGGGAGATAGCTATATATGTCTGTTATGTTAAAATCCATACCTACTCAATAAATAAAATGTCATGTTCAGTTTCTTCAATTGTTGCCACATGCGAGTCAGTTCTGTAGACTGCCAGTTTCATGTGTTTAGTAATATCAAATATGTCGTCCTCTTTTTCAACGACGACGATTTTTATATTATCATACTTCGATAAAGTGTCACGAAGAGAGTTGTATTCCAGAAAGTAAAGGCTGGTATATAGATCTTCCTCTACAATGTTAATCCCTCTTGAACTGGGTGAAAAATCAGTAATTATATCTTTTTCGACCACGACCTTAAGAAATCTTCCCTTGAAAGGGAGAATCAGTCTGTTACCGTAGAGATAACCGGTCTTCTTTTCAGCAAGGCAACTCTTTATTGTCATTGACTAACCTCTGAAAAATATGAACCATATTATTGCATAAACGGGCAATAAAACGGGCAGTGAATACTTAATTATATACTCAATAAAACTTGGAACCCTGACACCGGCTCTTTCTGAAATCGACTTAACCATAAAATTGGGTCCATTTCCAATATATGTCATGGCACCGAAGAAAACTGCACCAACCGAAATTGCGGTCAGGTATTGTACCGCATCGGGATTCTGCAGGAAAAGCTGAGTTTGTGCAGCTCCGCCGTTCAAATCATAACCAAATTTCCCCATGGCAGCACTCATAAAGTTCAGATAGGTCGGGGCATTATCCAAAAAGGATGAAAGAGCACCGGATGCCCAATAAAAGAGTGAACTTGTGAATACATCGCTGTTTTCACGGGCCATGTCAGCTATCAGTCTCAGTGCCGGAACCATCGTAAAGAAGATTCCCACGAACAAATACGCCACTTCTTTAATAGGCGCAAAATCAAATTCATTTGCCTTTAGTATCTTTTCATCAGCAGTTTTGTAAGCGGCAAACACCACACTGAACATTATGATTTCCCTGATTCCAACGGGTAACGGATCAAGTGAAGGTACCCATGACAAGACAGCCGGATCAAGGAAAACCGATAAAATGATTATCGCCAGATAGCCAAGGTTTTTCAGCCCCTTCAATTCGATCTTCCCACTGTAAGTTGTTTCATCATTTGCTCCGGCTTTATTAGCCCTGTCGAGCAAAAAGAAGATGGAAAGAATCATGAAAATCGCCAAAATCCAAATCAGCCAAACCTGCTCTATCACCCAGAAAAAAGGAACTCCTTTAAGGAATCCGAGAAACAGTGGCGGATCTCCGATCGGAGTAAGAGCACCACCCGCATTGCTTATCACAAAAATAAAAAATATGATGTGGTACGGCTTTATTCTTCCTTTGTTCATTCTCATAAATGGACGAATCAGAAGCATGGACGCACCGGTTGTTCCAATCACATTAGCGATTACTGCTCCAAAAAGCAGAAAAAGCGTATTTGCAAGAGGTGTGGCTTTTTTGTCCACTTTTATCAGAATGCCACCACTCGCAACGAACAAAGAACTCAGCAGGGCGATGAATGACAGGTATTCAACAAGTGTATGCTTAAGACTCGTAAAATCATTCAGTATCGCTGCGTAATAAACAGCAACTATCAGACCCAAAAAGATGGCTACCTTGTGATAGTTGTGCTCCCAAAAATGTTGAAAAAACAAAGGGGCAATGGCTATCAGCAACAAAAGCAGAATGAAAGGGATTACCAGATACGGACTTGGTGAAGAACCGTGATGCGCACCGGTCTCTGTTGTCTTTGCTTTATCAGTATGAGAAAGAACAGTTTCCTGTTTTGTTTTATCTGTTGAATCTTTCGATTCACTTCTTATTTCGCTGTTAAATAATATGAACAGTGTAAAAAAGGCTGCGAAAAAAAGTGCTGCGTGCCTCATATTTTATTTTGCCAGGGCGTTCATCACCGTATTTACAATATTTGATGAAAACGCTTCGGATAACCTCAAGAAAGTTGAAGGATAAATTCCTATCCAAACAATGAATAGCAGTAATGGCGCGAGAGTAATTAACTCCCGGGTATTCAGATCAGTAAGTGAATTCATTTTTTCATTCTTTACTGTCTCCAAACAAACTCTCTGATACATCCAGAGGAGATAAACAGCAGCAAAGATAACACCCGATGCCGCTATTATTGAAAAATAAGGACTGACAAGGAGTGGTGACTTGAATGAACCCACCAATATCAGGAATTCACCAACAAATCCGTTTAATCCCGGAACACCTATTGATGAAAGAGACACAATCAAAAGAATTGTGGCATAAACGGGCACTATTTTCGCAATTCCGCCGTAATCAGCTATCTCACGGGTGTGAGTTCTTTCGTAGATATAACCCACTAAAAGGAAGAGTGCCCCTGTTGAAAGACCGTGATTGACCATCTGTATTATCGCTCCCTGCATCGACTCAATGGTCAATCCAAAAATACCCAGAACTACAAATCCAAGGTGGGATACTGATGAATAGGCAACAAGCTTTTTCATATCCTTTTGCACCATCGCCACAAGTGCACCATAAATTATGCCGATAACAGCCAGTGTGGTAATGTAAGGGGCAAAAACTTTTACCGCATCAGGAAACAACGGTAAATTAAATCTTATTAGACCATATGTACCCATCTTCAGCAGTACACCGGCAAGTATTACCGAGCCTGCGGTCGGAGCCTCGACATGCGCATCCGGCAGCCAGGTGTGAAGTGGAAACAACGGGACTTTTATGGCGAAACTAAGAGCAAAAGCGGCAAACAACAGATTTTGCTTAGAAGGATCGATTGCAGGTCCTTGTTTGTAGAGTTCGATAAGGTCAGTAGTAAACGCGGTTCCCGAATTTGCAAGCCAGATTATGGCAACGAGCATCACAAGAGAACCTGCCATAGTGTAGATAAAAAATTTCACAGAAGCGTAGATTCTGTTTTTGCCGCCCCATATACCGATTATGAAGTACATCGGAATGAGCATCGCTTCCCAGAAAATGTAGAAAAGGAAAAGATCGAGCGACATGAAAACGCCAAGCATTCCCGCTTCGAGCATCAGCATGAAGAAAGTAAATTCCTTTACTTTTACATCAATACTCGACCATGTGGAGAGAAGTGCCAGAGGTGTCATAAATGTTGTAAGGAGAACGAGCAGGAGAGACATTCCGTCCAGACCTACATGGTAATAAATTCCGAGTCCCTTTACCCACTCATATTTTTCTGCAAACTGGAAATTTACACTTTCGGCATTGAAATTAAAATATGTGAATAATGAGACAACAAAAATCACGAGCGAAATCACAAGCCCTGTTATCCTGGTCAACCTCAAATTTTCTTTGGGTAACATCAGGACCAGCATCGAGCCGGCAATGGGAAGAAGTAAAAGAAGACTCAATATATAACTTTTATCCATCAGAAACTCAATATTATCCAGAATAATGTACCTGTTATTGCTATCATCATTATGACAGCATAAAACTGTGTCACGCCGGTTTGAAACTTTCGTGCATAACCTGATGCAAAATCAATAACTTTCGCTGTGCCGTTTACGGCTCCATCAATTATTTTGGCATCAGTAAACTTAAACAAAACGGAATCAGAGAGCTTCACTAACGGTGTGATGATAACTTTCTGATAAAACTCATCTACGAAATATTTGTTTAGCAGAGTTTTATAAACTCCTTTGAAAGATTCGGATATACTTGTGGCAATTTCCGGTTTTCTCAAATAGATATGTCTTGCGAGCATTATTGAGGCAACTGCTCCAACTACAGAAGTTGCCATCAGAAGATATTCCTCAAGATGAGAATGAATGTTACCGGTCGAGAGTTTGCGTGTTGCATCCTTGAAAATTGGTGCCAACCACACTTCAAACAGATTGCCATGTTCCCCAACAAATACTTTCGGAAGTCCGATAAATCCGCCAATTACTGACAAAACAGCCAAAACAATCAGAGGAATCACCATAATATTCGGGGATTCGTGGGGATGTACACGATGGTGGTCGAATCTCTCTTTCCCCTCAAAAGTAAGAGAAAGAAGTCTGAACATGTAAAATGCAGTCATTAAGGCAGTAATTGCTCCAATTATCCAGAAAAACAATCCACCATTCGCATAAGCCATCCAGAGTATTTCATCTTTCGAGAAAAAGCCGGAAAGAGGGGGAATTCCTGAAATTGCCACAGCCGCAATCGCAAAAGTGAGATATGTTTTTGGCATATACTTTTTTAAGCCGCCGTAGTTTCTGATATCCTGTTCCTCGTGCATGCCATGTATTACTGAACCCGCACCAAGGAATAAAAGTGCTTTGAAGAAAGCGTGTGTCATTACATGAAAGATACCTGCGGAGAAGGCTCCCATTCCGAGAGCAAGAAACATGTAACCCAACTGACTCACAGTGGAATACGCCAGAACTTTCTTTATGTCATTCTGAACCAGTCCGATTGTGGCTGCAAAAAGAGCTGTGAACAATCCGATTATTGCTACCACCATCATTGCAGTCGGTGCCATCGCAAAAATTACTGATGTTCGGGCAACGAGATAAACACCCGCAGTAACCATCGTTGCAGCATGGATAAGGGCAGATACAGGGGTCGGACCTGCCATCGCATCAGGCAACCATACAAAAAGAGGAATCTGTGCCGATTTTCCGGTGGCTCCGATGAAGAGGAATATTGCAATTGCCTCAAATATCCAGGGTTCTATCCCCGATCCGGCAACAAGTGGCAATACTTCGCTAAAATTTAAACTTTTGAAGTAGTAGAAAACAAAAAACATTGCAACGAGAAAACCGAAATCACCGATTCTGTTAACTACAAATGCCTTTTTGGAGGCATCAGCTACAGTTCCTTTTTCAAATTTTCTGTCGTAATAAAAACCGATGAGCAGGTATGAACATAATCCCACCCCTTCCCAACCGAGGAACAGAAGAACAAAATTGTCGGCGAGCACCAGATTCATCATAGCAACGATGAAGAGGTTCATGTAGGCAAAAAACCGCCAAAAACCTTTATCTCCATGCATGTACCCGATTGAGTAAACATGGATAATAAATCCAACACCTGTGACAATTAGCGACATGGTGAGAGATAACTGGTCGACCTGATAGCTGAATGCAGCATCAATACCGCCTGCTTTTATCCAGGTAAACCATTTTATTATCCGGCTCCGCTGATCAGCAGGTAATCCGAGGGTTTCGAAAAAAGAGAAAACTACGACCAGGAATGCGAGACCAACCATGCCGGCACCAATTCCGCCGACAATCTTCTCGTTTTTGATCAGTCTCCCAAACAGCCCGTTGATCAGAAATCCGATCAATGGGAAAAGCACTGCCAAGTAAATGTATTCTGTCATATTTCGTGGGGTGTTTAGTAGATTACCACTTTAAAATGTTAATTTCATCTATGTTAATTGTAACTTTATTCCTGAAAATGGCTATGATGATTGCCAGACCGATAGCTACTTCGGCTGCTGCGACTGCCATTACAAAAAAAACAAAAAGCTGCCCTATCACATCTCCAAAGAAAGATGAATATGCAACAAAGGTCAGGTTCGCTGAATTTAACATCAGCTCTATCGACATAAATACCACAATGGCATTCCGTCTGGTAAGTACACCGGCAACCCCGGTAACAAACATAAAAGCACTTAAAATAAGGTAATATTCGAGTGGGATCATAACTGAAACTAATCCAATTTCTTTTTAGATAATATCAATGCACCAATTGTAGCCGTAAGCAGTACAAACGCAATCGCTTCGAACGGAAGAAGATAAGTTGTATACAATTCCTTTCCGATGTGTTCAATTGTACCAATTTCCACTCTGGTATTCTCGTCAACAACCTTACCGGGTAATGTGAAAAAGATGGAATAAACCATCTGGGCGAACATCAAAAAAGCAATTACAATGGCGAGAAATTTCTGCTGGGGTCTCTCTTTGAAGTAAGATTTCTCCTGTTCCGGTCTCAGGAGCATCAAAACGAACAGGAATAAAACCATGATCGCTCCGGCATATACTATTACCTGAACAACAGCTAAAAACTGGGCTCTGAGCAATAAATAGATTCCGGAGAGGGCTCCAAAATTAAGTACAAGAAATAGTGCGGAAATAACAGGATTTTTACGGGTTACCATCAAAACAGATGATGCTACCGCTATTAGTGCAAAAAATCCAAACAATCCCTGTTCCAAGGTCATCGAAAACTTCCTGATTTGGTAGTTTAAAACTCAAAATTAATCAAATTCAAATATAAGTTTTTAAGAGTACTTAATCAAAAAATTTAACGACCGGTGGGGAAAATTCAAAACATTTTTCGCCCCGTTTGAATTGCTTATATTTGCAGGTTAAATACTTTTAAATTTTTAAAACCGGAGTAACCTGAAAAATGCAAGGATTTGAGCTTTCCGCAAGAGAGAAAAGCATCCTTCGGCATATTGTGAATCAGTTCATTCTTACAGCTTCACCTGTTGGCAGCCGTAACATATCCAAAAGGTATGATATCGGATTGTCACCTGCCACTGTACGGAACATCATGGCTGATCTTGAAGATTCAGGCTATATAAATCATCCGCACACATCCGCAGGAAGAGTCCCCACAGACAAGGGCTACAGGCTTTATGTCGATTCGCTGATGGATGTACCCAGTCTCGATGATACAACCCGTAATTCAATCACTTCAGAGATTAGAAAAAATCTTGTAAACAGTGAAGATATTTATAACATCGCATCAAAGATTCTCGGCAGAATTACAGACCAGCTTGCATGTGTTATCTATCCGAAAATAGAAACCGGTGTCCTGAGTCGAATTCAGCTTGTCTATCTTGCTTCGAACAAAATTCTCGTAGTTATCAGCATCGTTTCCGGGCTCGTGAAAACAATTACCCTGGAACTGACCACAAACATCGAAGAGAAACAAATTGAGGATGTGCAGCGTCTTTTAAACGAAAAACTCGCCGGATTAAGGCTAAAAGACATTAAGACATCGCTGGCAGAAAGGTTGAAAGACTCTGAGATACTCGGTAATCCGATAATTTCACTTCTGTATGATTCTGCTGACAAAATATTTAATGATTTCAAGACGGATGATAAAGTGATGATTTCCGGTGCCAGAAATCTGTTGAAACATCCCGAGTTTGAGGATCCGATCAAGTTTGAGAATATCGTCGAATTGATGGAAGAGAAGGATATAATTATCCATATTTTCGAAAACAGCTCAGGTATTTTCCTCGAAAGAGCCAGTTCGATTAGTGGCGTAAATATCATGATCGGAAGGGAACTTCCATATAATCAGACTGAAGACTACAGTATTGTGATGAAGGAATATAAAGTCGGCGAAAATACAGGCGCTATGGGCATTATTGGCCCAAAAAGAATGGATTATGCCAGAATCATCGCAATAGTCGATTTTACCGCCGGTCTCCTGACTGAACTTCTTTCAGGGAACCAAAACAATATATAAAATATTTATAAATGTTATTAAGTTTTATAAATCTCAAATTTTTAAGCTTTACAAGGAGAAATTATCATGGCATTTGGAAAGAAAAAAGAAAATAAAGAAAAAATGAACCAGACAGAAAACCAGGAAAATGAAAATTTAGAGCTACAGAATGAATCCAGCTCAACAAACGATAACGATTCAGCGGGTTCCTTGACAGAGGCAGGTATTATCAATGAACTCGTGGAGCAAATAAACAATCTCAATGCAGAAATCGAAAAGCAAAAATCCGAAATCGACAATTTGAGAGATATTCTTCAAAGAAGAGTTGCCGAAATTGACAACATTAAACGCCGTCACCGTGAAGAATCAGCCAAAACCTGGACTGATGCAGAGGGAAATCTTATTTCAGCGCTACTTCCTGTCATTGATAACTTCGACCGTGCAGCAGAGTTCGCACCAAAAACCGAAGACAAAGAGAAGGTAATACAAGGTTTCATTCTTATTCATGATTCCCTTGCAAAAATGCTTGAACAAAAAGGTTTGAAACAGATCCCTGCGAAAGGTCAGCCTTTCGACTATAACCTTCACAATGCCATCGGCAGATATGCCAACAGCGAAGTTGAACCCGATACTGTTCTCGAAGTTGTTACCCCGGGTTACATGTATAAAGATACTATTCTGCGTCACAGCGATGTAATTATCAGTGAAATGCCGGAGGCTCCGACAGATGACTCAACTAAATCAGAGGAAGAAGAAAAGTAAGATATGAGCAAGAGAGATTATTATGAAGTGCTTGGTGTGGCTAAAACTGCTTCAAAGGATGAAATAAAGTCTTCCTACAGAAAAATTGCTATGCAATTTCATCCTGACAGGAATCCCGACAATAAGGAAGCAGAAGAAAAATTTAAAGAAGCCGCCGAAGCATATGAAGTATTAAGTGACGATGAGAAAAGAGCGAAATACGACAGATTCGGTCACCAGGCTTTCGGAGCCGGCGGAGGTCAGCAGGGATTTACGGATATCAACGACATATTCTCCCATTTTTCGGATGTTTTCGGAGGTGGCGGGTCGATTTTTGATGACTTCTTCGGCGGAGGCAGAAGAGGTTCCGGAGGCGGCAAAAGAAGAAGTACCGGTACTCCCGGCAGCGATCTGCGGGTAACCCTCAAATTAAAACTTGAAGAAATTGCCACCGGCACTACAAAGACTATCAAAATCAATAAATTTGTAAAATGCGATTCCTGTACTGGAAGCGGTTCAGAAGGTGGTGCCAGCAAAAAGACATGCCCTGCATGTAACGGTTCAGGTGAGATCAGAAATGTTTCCCGCTCTGTCTTCGGACAGTTCGTAAATATCCAGCCGTGTGCCAACTGTAACGGCGAGGGAAGTGTAATCGACAAACCCTGCAAGAAATGTCACGGTGACGGAAGAACCAAAAGCGAAGTCACTGAAACTATCGAAGTGCCAGCCGGTGTAAGCGATGAGATGCAGTTGAGTCTAAGAGGTAGAGGAAATGCCGGTTTAAGAGGTGGGCCAAACGGTGATCTCCTCGTCGGATTTCAGGAGATAGAACACGAGCACTTCAAAAGAGACGGTTCCGATGTCCTATATCAACTTCATATAAGTTTCCCGCAGGCTGTGTTTGGAGATGAAGTTGAAATACCGACCCTTACCGGAAAAGTAAAACTTTCAGTTGAGGCAGGTACAAGCGCCGGCAAGATACTCAGACTTGCAGGGAAAGGCCTGCCAAATGTGAATGACAGAAGCCATCGAAAAGGTGACCAGCTTGTCCAGGTAAATATTATTGTGCCAAAGAAAACAAACGCAAGAGAAAAAGAACTTTTGAAAGAGTTGCAGTCACAACCCAATATTTCGGGTTCAGAAGATAAAAGCGGTTTCTTTAAGAAATTCGGATTGTAGATTTCACTTGAAAAATTTGATCGAGCGCCTTTCAATAAAGTCAGGATTAACTAAACTGGAGGTCTCCGCACTTCTTTTTGTCCTGGCGGCAATTGTAACCGGCGCTCTGATTCAAATCTTTAGACCTGATGCAAAAGCTGAAATTCCACCGGCAAAGGAGAAATCCTCCGCTCAACTCCTGAAAGAGCAAACTGAAAAGGTAGAGAAGGATAAAGAAAAGAAAAAAGGATTAAAGGGTTCGGCGAATAAATCAACGGAAAGCGGTATCCCAAAAGACTCGTCGATAAATATAAACACGGCTACCATTGACGATTTTGCAAGAATTCCCGGGATTGGTGAGGAAATTGCTGCTCGTATCATTGAATCTAGAGTAAAATATGATGGGTTCGACTCGATTGACCAGTTACTTAAGGTCAAAGGTATAGGAAAAAAAACTTTTGATAAGATTAAACGCTACCTGACCCTTTGACATGGAACAAGTAAAGAAATTTTACAGAGACTATCAGTCGTTCATAAATCCGGGATTAATAATCATCCTTGGATTGTTTCTATTGAAGGTAGCATATTTTGATCCACTTCAGTTGACTCAACTTGAAGAAAGCAACAAAAAAGAAGCCCGAAACCGCCTTCACAATCTCAGAACCGCACAAAGAGCGTATGTAGAAAAATATGGACATTTTGCCGGTAACATTGACGAGCTTATTAACTTTGTGAAGACTGCCGAGGCAGGGATAATTCTGGGCGGAATAAAAGGTCTCGACTCTTCACTCTTCAGTTTCAGAACCGACAATGAGGGGGTATTGAGAGCAGACAGCTTAAAATACTCAACAAAGATTCATCAGCCATTTGCAATATTACTCGATTCTGTCAGAGTAATCGATTCAGTTTTTTCAGAAAAAGGGAAATTCATCAGAGTGGATACTTCAATTACCCGGGGAACAAGATTCAAAATAGTTGATCCGTCAGGATACGGAAGTATCGGAAATCTCTATTTTGATGCACTTAAATATTCAGCATCGTGGGAATAATATGAACCGGATTCTGCTCGAGATAAAATTTGACTCAATCTCCATCAAAAATGTGAACCCGAAGGAGGAGTCAGTTGATAAAATACCTTTGAATTACTCAATTCTTGAAGGTTCATCCATCAAGAGTATCAACCCTGAAAATGCAGCGAGGCTGAAAGACGATCTCCTTTACTCGATTGGTAAAGCGAATCTGATGGATTCCACTGTTTATCTTATTTTTCCACAGGCAATGTTTCACACTTTCTCACTGCCGGCAAAACAGGGACTTTCGCGTCTTCAGCAGTACAACGAGTATAAGTTTGAAACAAAACTGATATTCCCCTATCTCACAGATGATTCCTTCTCGCTCGATGTTCAAAGGCTCGACTCCCCCGGATTCAGTTCACCTGATTATGAGTTGATTACCCTGATCGACAATTCCATTCTCACTTTTGCTGCCGAGATCAAAAACCATCTTAAGGCTCCAAAGACAAAAGTCACCATTCCATTTCTATCTCTAAGGAATTTTATAAAGAGATACTTTCCCGAAGAACAGTCATCGGTTCTGCTTCATCTCTCGGGAAGCAGCATCATCCTCTCAGCGATAAAAGGAAGGGCGATTACTTCCGTTTACTCCACAAATTTCATTGATGTCCCATCGGTACCTGATATCATCGATTCCTTTTTGCTGAATAATTCTGCCGGAAGGATCGATAAAGACACCCTTCATGCAGTCTATTTCAGCCTGGAGGATTATATGATAGGCTTGACTTCCCTCGTGGAAAAGTGGATGAATGTAAAAACGAAGGACAGCTTCTCCGGTTTTCCGCTTGGCAAAGTAAGCAAGATTCCTCCCGACCTCATGCAAGAGATCAGAAATGAGGCTTAGAATCATCTCGGGTGAATTTGGAGGAAGATTCATAAAAACCCCCGACTCCAAATACACAAGACCCACAACAGACAAAGTAAAACAGTCGGTTTTTAACTATTTAGCCAATTTTTACGATTTTGACGGAGCAATTGTCGCCGATATTTACTCAGGCTCGGGATCACTTGGATTTGAAATGCTAAGCCGTGGAGCCAAAGAGGTTCATTTTGTAGAAAAAAATTACCCGGTCGTAAAGGTTCTTTCCGAAAATATCGCTTCTCTCGGGGTGGAAAAATCGACCAGCATCCATAAGATGAGTGCCGTTTCTTTCACTGCATCCACAGCGTTAAAGTTTGATGTTATCATTGCTGACCCGCCGTTCTATGAATTTGACATCCATCAGGTGGTAAAGAATATTATGAAACGGGGACTGGTAAATGAAGGAGGGCTGTTTCTTCTTGAAAGATCGATTCAGACTCTCGAAAAAGATACTGCAGAATTCGGCATTGAGCCGTTTAGACGAATTGGAGATACCTGTCTCTTCAGTTTTGAATAGAAAAGACTGATAACCGGATTTAACTGATTAAATTGAATTCAACCAGTTATTAATAATTTGTTGCCCCTCAACAGTTTCGATCGAATCAGGATGAAACTGCACACCCTCAACCGGTAATGTTTTATGCCTCAAACCCATAATTTCACCATCGGCTGTCCTGGAAGAAACAGCAAGCACTGATTTTTCTTCAGGTTCAGATACTGCAAGCGAATGGTAACGCATGCCTTTAAATTTTGCCGGAATTCCTTTGTATACTCCCTCACCATCGTGATTGATATAAAAAGCCTTTCCATGACATAATTCCCTCGCGGGTACCACTTTCAAACCGAACGACTCCCCTATCGCCTGATGCCCGAGACATACCCCGAGAACCGGCAGCACACCTTTACATTTTGAAAGTATTTGCAAAAGAGAACCGGCATTACGGGGTGAACCGGGTCCCGGAGAAAGAACAACCCCTTTATAATCAGTAAGTTCAATCTTTTCCCAGTCCCGGTCATCGTTCTCTACCACGGTCACTTTTGCATTTCCCTGCCTTAGAAGTGCAATAAGATTCCATGTAAATGAATCGTAATTGTCGACAACAAGTACTTTTTTACTTGAAAGGCTCATTCAGATACTGTTTGGCTTGTTTATGTGAGCCGTTATATTCGTTCAATTTCAAAATTTCATTGTAGCATTTTATTGCTTCTTCCCGTTCTCCCATCTTGTCATGCATCATACCTTCATACAGGAGAGCATTGACGAAGTAACCGGAAGCCTCTTTTTTCTCTATCTTTCGTGAAAGCTCGACAGACTCTTTGAAGTAAATCTTCGAAGAATCCCACTGGCTGATTGCTTTGTAGTAAAATCCCAGATAGTAGGTGGTTTCGCGTCTTAACTTGGTGGTGTAACCAAACTTCCCTTCCTTGCAACCGGCATACAGTTTTGTGTAAATCTCCTGGATAAGAGGATAATCACCACGCATCACCGCAGCTCTGCCTCTCCATTTCAAGAAGACAGGATTTTCAGGGAACTGGTCAGTAAGCATCTTTGCATATTTTTCTGAGGAAGGAGCATCCCTTTCAAATTCCTGGTAAAGTGTCATCAGGAAGTATTGTGCCTCATATTTTGCATATCTTCCTCTTTCGGCAACCCTCTGCAGGTCTTTTATTCCCTGTTGCTTGTCACCCGACGGAAAGAAAATCAGAAGAGGCTTTACTGCAGGGTACTCATCAGGAATAACCGAAATGTAGTAGGAATAAATGCCTGTTCCGAGGAGCACATCCGCATTTTTTGGTTGCAGTTTCAAAACCTTATTAACTATCGGAAGTGCTTCCCTGCCGTCATCTGCGGCTTTCAGCCAGCTTTCACGCAGTGCTCTGAGTCTCCCTCTGTAGCCAATGGCACCGGCTTTGAAGAAGAGGGCTTCGATATTATCGGGGTCTTTGTCTAAAATTTCCTCGCAGACGAAGATGATGTCGTCAAGTTTCTTGTAAAAAAGATCATCTTTCGATTCATCTTCGAGATCGACCAGAATCTTCCACCAGTCTATCATCGACAGGTAGAATAGTCCCGCCGGTGATTTTGGATTCTCACGCAGAAGAGACCTGAATTTGGTCTCTGCAGCGGTGAAATTGAAGGAATACACATCTTTTATCCCTTCATCTACAATACTGCTGTTGGTTTGCGGATGAATTTGTTGGGAGATCAGTATAAAAAACAGGGGTAGAATGAGATATTTTTTCATTGGTCAACTTATTTTTAATTAGTTAACGAATTATACTAACAGATTTCGAAAGAAGTTTCATAAATTTTTAGCCCTGTAAACATGCCATGCTTTAAAAGCGACAGAGCATACTTTAAAGAAAAAGGCTGCTCCAAAAGAAACAGCCTTTATCTGCATTTTCAATCGGAATATCTAAGCAAGTTTCTCGGCAAGATAACCGGAAAGTCTGGAGGCATCAACGCGAATTTGTTCCATGCTGTCTCTTTCACGAACCGTTACACTGTTATCTTCAAGAGTCTGGGTATCGACAGTGATCGCATAAGGAGTTCCAATTTCGTCCATCCTTCTGTATCTTCTTCCGATAGCTGCTTTGTCGTCATAGAATATTTTGTACCGTGATCTGAGATCAGCCTCAATTTTTTTGGCAAATTCGGGCATTCCATCTTTGTTAACCAAAGGAAGTATTGCTGCCTTGACGGGAGCAAGTCTTGGATGCAGGTGCAATACCGTTCTGATGTCACCTCCAAGGTCCTGTTCTTCGTAGGCATCAATCAAAAACGCCATGAACGACCTGCTTGCACCGGCTGAAGTCTCGATGATATACGGCAGGTATCTTTCCTTTGAATCCTCATCATAAAATCTGAGACCCTTTTTGGAATATTGTTCATGCCTGCCCAGATCAAAATCTGTACGGTTATGAATTCCTTCAATCTCTCCCCAGCCGAACGGAAACTGATACTCAATGTCGGTAGCTTCTTTTGCGTAGTGAGCAAGTTTGTTGGCAGGATGGTCATGATATCTCAAATTCTCAGGTTTCATTCCAAGACTCTTAAACCAGTTGAGTCTTAGTTCTTTCCAGTAATCGTAATATTTTTTGTCTTCGTCCGGCTTTACAAAATACTGCATTTCCATCTGCTCAAACTCACGGGTTCTGAAGAGGAAATATCTCGTATTGATCTCATTTCTGAAGGCTTTCCCGATTTGAGCAATACCGAAGGGCACTTTCTGACGGGAAGCATTCTGTACATTCAGAAAATTCACAAAGATTCCCTGTGCCGTTTCCGGTCGAAGATAGATTGCTGAGCCTGTCTCTTCCACGGACCCTAAAAAAGTCTTAAACATAAGGTTAAACTTACGGGCAGAAGTGAACGAACCCTTGTTACCGCAATTCGGACAATTTAATTCCTCAATCAATTTCGGAGCAAGTTCAGTTTCGAAAAGATCTACTATAAAATCGTTTACTTCTTCTGATTTTGTTTCAACTGACTTTAACGAATCTTCGATTTTTGACTTCAGGTCACCCTCTTTGGCGACTGCAAGTAAAGCTTCGAGAAGTTTCGACTTCTTTTTTGCTGCAATCTGATCAATAAGATAATCCACTCTGAAACGGGCTTTACATGATTTACAATCGATCATCGGGTCTGTGAAATTTTCAACATGTCCTGATGCAACCCACACTTCGGGAGACATAAGAATGGAAGCATCAAGTCCTTCAACATCTTCTCTGTATGTCATGAACTTCCACCACTCGTCTTTCAGATTACGCAGCATCTCACTTCCCAATGGGCCGTAATCATAACATCCGTTCAAACCGCCATATATTTCACTGGACTGGTAAACAAATCCTTTTCGCTTCGCCAAGGAAATTATTTTTTCCAAAACATCGCTCTTGGTCTTCATCAATTCTCGTTCTCCGGAATAATAATTTTTAAAAAATTCAATCTTTAAATATAACCATATCATTGCAGTTGATACCGATATTATTATTCGGTTTAGCCCCTTCTTTTTACTATTTTTGTAAGATTTCCTTTAATATTTTATAAAACAATGCGAAGAACCATTTGGATCTGAAACTATTCGACCTGCTCGACGATTATTATTTTCTCCTTGACATGGAAGGAAAGATTATTTCCGCAAGCAGACAGATTTACGACAGGCTTGGATATTCCCGTGATTCACTGAAAGAAATTGACTCAATACTTAGTCCTGAATCAATTCTCAAATTTGAACACTCTCTTATCAAGTGCGTCACCTCAAAGTCAAGGATTACTTTCGACTGCCGAATTAAGGATGTCGAAAGCAGGTCTTACTATGACTGCTCAGCATTGTTCAATTGTGTCGAGGGGAACAAGGTTTTTCTGCAAATAAAGGATACTACTCTTTTCAGGAAGAACAAAACTGATCTGATCAGGTTCAAATACATCGCAGATCATACCATGAATCCGCTTCAAATCACAGACCTGACCGGAAGAATGATCTATGTAAATCCGGCATTTTCCGCAGAAAGCGGCTTCGATCAGAGAGAACTTATCGGATTCAACCCCAGAATCTTTGGCAGTGGCAAGCATTCCCAGATGCACTGGGAGAATATGTGGAAAACCATTTCATCCGGTTCAACATGGATTGGTGAAGTGGAGAACAAAAGGAAAAATGGCGAAACATTTTATTCGCAGTTGCAAATCACCCCAATGCATGATGAAGAAGGAAACCTGATTGGCTATTTTGGGATTCATCGTGATCTGGCTGACAAACGGAACCTGGAGAAGCAGCTTATTCATACTCAGAAGATGGAAAGTATCGGAACTCTTGCAGCGGGAGTGGCACATGAAGTTGGAAATCCACTCGCATCCATCTCCGCTTTAGCGCAAATAATACAACGATCCACCGAAGATGAATTTATAAAAGAAAAACTTGAGCTTATTAAAAAACAGATTAACAGGATCTCAAAAATTATCAGAGACCTTGTCGATTTCTCGCGGCCAAGCAATTACGAACTCAGATCTACGGATATCGGGCAAAATTTAAAGGAAGCGATTGAAATTGTCATGGTTGGCAAAAAAGCCAAAGATATTAACTTTAAGTTCAATCAGCAGGAGGGTCATATTATCCCGCTGGTGTCTGATCAGATTCAACAGGTTTTTGTTAATATTCTTATTAATTCCGTGGATGCAATCCTCGAGATGAAAGAAAAATTTCCTGATCACCGTGGTGAGATTTCAGCAGAGACTTATGTTGAAGGTAGCTACCTCATAGTCGAGCTTGCGGATAACGGCGTCGGTATCCCTGCAGACAAGCATGCAAAAATTTTCGAACCCTTTTATACTACAAAAGCAGTCGGAAAAGGTACGGGTTTGGGATTGTGGGTGAGTTACGGGATTGTCAAAAGTTTTCAAGGGGATATTAAAATTTCAAGTAAACCCGGGAGGGGGACATCTTTCAAGATATCGCTCCCCTTAAACCCGATTTATTAAGCTTACGGAGTGTAAATGTCAAAGAAGATACTTGTTGTCGATGATGAAGACATTATAAGGGAATCAATCTCTTTTATCCTTCAGAAAGAAGGTTATCAGGTAGATTCCGCTGAAAACGGAGCAATAGCTTACGATATGGTGCAGCAAACAGAATATGACCTTGTTATTTCGGATATCGAAATGCCGGAGATGAAAGGGATTGAGCTGCTCGAAAAGATTGTTCGTCTGAATCTTCACACTTCAGTTATTATGATCACAGCTTACGGATCTCTCGAAACTGCCATCAGGGCACTTCGTGCAGGCGCCGGCGACTATCTCCTGAAGCCCCTCGATTTTGATGAATTAACCGTAAAGGTCGCACGGGTCTTTCAGCTTAAAGAACTGATTAGTGAAAATCAGATCCTGAAACATGAACTGCACCGCCAGTATGATTTTTCAAATATAATCGGTAAAAGCAAGAGGATGCAAAGCATCTTCAAAATGATCAGAGCTGTTTCAGAGACCGATTCAACGGTTCTTATTACCGGAAACAGCGGTACAGGGAAGGAACTGGTAGCCAAAGCCATCCACTTCAACAGCAAAAGGAAAAACAAACCGTTTATTGCAGTTAATTGTGGTGCCATATCAGAGACGCTGATTGAAAGCGAGCTTTTTGGGCACAAAAAAGGTTCATTCACAGGTGCCACCTACGACAAGGAAGGTTTTATTAAAGCCGCCGACGAGGGCACTCTCTTCCTCGACGAAGTAAGTGAGATGCCGCTTAATCTACAGGTAAAACTTTTAAGAGTATTGCAGGAAAGAGAATTTATTCCTGTGGGCAATACTTCCCCGGTTAAAATTAATGTAAGATTTGTAGCCTCAACAAACAGAAACCTCACCGAAGAGATAGAAAAAGGCAGATTTAGAGAAGACCTGTTTTACAGGCTGAATGTCATCGAAATCAGGCTCCCTTCTCTTACCGAACGAAAAGATGATATTCCAGTTCTGGCGGATCATTTCCTTAACATTTACCGGCGTCAGATGAACAAAAGCATAAAAGGCTTTGATTATTCTGCCGTCAGAGCATTGATTAATCACGATTGGAAAGGTGAAGTAAGAGAGCTTGAAAATGTGATAGAGCGCGCTGTTATTTTTGCCGAATCAGATTATATTACAGTGAACGATCTGCCGGAAATCATCAAAATTCAAAGGGAATTCTCCCCTGCTTCTTCTTCCATCTCACTCGATGATTTCATGCGAAAAGTTGAAAGGGATTTCCTTGTAAGAATTCTCGAGGAACATGACTATGACAAGGAACTGGTTGCAAAAGCGCTAAATCTCGGTCTTTCGACCCTCTACAGAAAAATTAAATATCTTGACATTGAAGTATGAAAAAACTTTTGTAATTTAAATCAAACTTTCTTTAATAATTTTTAATTAACTTTGACATTCATAAATTCGTCAGGTTCGAATGTTAATCAGGTTATGGGGTGTTCGGGGTTCTGTACCGACACCGCCAACTACAGCTCAATACCGGGATAAGCTTCGGCAAGTCCTAAAACTTTCCGCAGGTCGAAGTTTTGAATCAGACTCCGATGCAGATGTATTTATCGAGAGTCTTGATGATTCATTAAAGTACCTACTCGGCGGAAATACGACCTGCATTGAAGTCGTTGCAAACGACACCCGTCTCATTTTCGATATGGGTTCAGGAATTCGTGAACTCGGGAATTTCCTGCTTAAATCTGCAGATCCGCTCAACGAGATGCACATCTTTATCAGTCACACTCACTGGGATCACATTCAGGGCTGGCCTTTCTTCAAACCGGCATACATGCCAAAGTATAAAATGAATTTCTACAGCCCCCACGGCAATTTTGAGCAAAGATTAACTGAACAACAGGAATTCAAGTTTTTCCCCGTTTCGCTCAACTTTATGGCTTCAAAAAAGGAATACAAAGAGTTCCCTCCCGAAACTTCACTCGAGATTAACGGTATTAAAATCAAAAATCTTGAGCTTCACCACCCGGGTAAATCATATGGTTACAGAGTCGAGTATCAGGGTAAAGTATTTGTTTTTGCTTCTGATTCTGAATACAATAATTTCACTACCCAAAAATTCCAAAAATTTATCGACTTTTTCGGGAAGGCTGACATCATAGTCTTCGACGCACAATATTCATTCGATCAGGAGATGCAACGGGTGGACTGGGGACATTCTTCAGCTTTTGTGGGAGTGGATTTGGCGATGCAGGCTGAAGCCAGGACTCTCATCCTGTTCCATCACGAACCCGACAACGACGACTTTGAGATTTACAGCTTGTTCAGCAAATCCGTCCAGTACAAAAACGACAACTACCCCGGGCACGACCTGGAGATTTTCCTCGCACGAGAGGGACAGGTTTTCGAGATTTAGCCTCAACTTTATTTAAAACATAAGAGGCTGTCTCAAAAGGGGCAGCCTTTTTTATTGTATTCTCAGATTTATCAAAAAGAGTCTTTTCCTCAAGTTGGCTCCTACTTATGATCCCCGTTTTATTGATCCCTCGCCTTACGTTAAATTC